>Ga0194113_10004006_pt1 | contig 19425 bp, 17 predicted proteins | sample TA2MahC200mmetaG_FD_146193 | JGI IMG/M metagenome (GOLD analysis project Ga0194113, IMG submission 146193) | Freshwater microbial communities from Lake Tanganyika, Tanzania - TA2015017 Mahale Deep Cast 200m | ecosystem: Environmental > Aquatic > Freshwater > Lake | place: Tanzania: Lake... | reverse complement strand
CGATGTCGGCTCGTCGCATCCTGGGGCTGAAGCAGGTCCCAAGGGTTGGGCTGTTCGCCCATTAAAGCGGCACGCGAGCTGGGTTCAGACCGTCGTGAGACAGGTCGGTCTCTATCCGTTGTGGGCGTTGGAGATTTGAGGGGAGCTCTCCCTAGTACGAGAGGATTGGGAGGGACAGACCTCTAGTGTGCCAGTTGTCCTGCCAAGGGCATTGCTGGGTAGCCATGTCTGGATGGGATAAGCGCTGAAAGCATCTAAGTGCGAAGCCCACCCCAAGATGAGATCTCCCACCGGTTTAACCGGGTAAGACCGCAAGTAGATAACTTGCTTGATAGGCGGCATGTGTAAGCAGGGTAACCTGTTGAGCTGAGCCGTACTAATGGTCGAGGTCTTTGACCTACATCAGGCTGAGCACAAAACCTTTCACAACCCCACTCAATCTGTGATTTAGCGAGGGGCCTAGAAAGACAAAGTTTTTCGGGTGTAATTAGCCGAACGGGTTCCCGCAAAAATCGTAGATTTTTGTGGGTATACGACGCGGGGTGGAGCAGTGGTAGCTCGTCGGGCTCATAACCCGAAGGTCGTTGGTTCAAATCCAACCCCCGCTACCAATGAAGACGTAGGCCCTCGGTTTCTATACCGGGGGGTTTTTTCTTTTAGGATTGTAACTGGTTACAAAAGAACATTTTGGTTCAGTTGAAAAGTAGTTGATTTAGCAATAAGTATCCGTAGTCTGTATGGTAGAATGATAATATGCAAGATTTTAGAGAACCATACGAGGACAAGTTCTGGAATGAGCCAAACTTAAGTCCGACGCAAGTAAAAAGACAACATTATGTGCCTCGATTGTTTTTGCGTGCATTCGCTTCAGCAAATAAGGTTCGTGTTTTTGACCTTAATGAAGGTAAGGAGTATAGAACCTCCATCGCAAAAATAGCAGTAGCAAAACATTTCTATGACATAGACATTAAGGATATTCACCTCTCTACTGAAAGCTGGCTTGCTCAACTTGAAGAAGATGCCGCACCAGTAATAAATAAACTGCTCAGCAACCCAGATAATATTCTGTCTCTCTCTGTCGATGAGGAATTCTCCATCGCGCGATTCTTAGTTGCACTTCGTTTTCGCACCCCTGCATTCCGAGACTACAATGATAAGATGTTCACATCTATACTCAAAAAAATCAAAGAGATGGCTAGAGAGCAAGTATATCATCAGCATAATAGAAAGGAAGCTGACGCTATCTGGGAAAGGATGAAAGATAAACCTGATCACTGGTGGTTCAATGAGCCAGAGCCACAGCAACCAGCTACTATTGCAAATTTCATACTGGGTGAAGTTCAGGGGTTCGCTAATCTTATTCGGGCTGCCCCATGGCGTATAGGCTTCGCACCAGATTCTATGAGACTCTACACCTCAGATAACCCGGTAGCAGGATACCTGAGACCGGTTCGCCCTTGGTGGGAAGGTGCTGCTTTCGCCTCTTTTACCTATTTCGTGCCCTTGTCCCCCAAAGTCCTGTTAAAGATTGAGCGCAGACCAGATCAAAAGGATAAGGAAAAACCTGAACCGCAAGGCAAAAGATACCGCAATGATTTCTCGGAGTGGGAGATTTCATTTGCCCAACATGTAGTGATCAATGACGCTACGAGGTATCTATACGGTGAGGGCCCGATAGTAGATAAGGGCTGTGCTGTTAGTTGCCTGGAGCAAATAGGCCTAGCCCAATTGGAATTTGCTACCCGCTATTTGGGCTTTGACCCGCGACCACCCACTGGTGCATTTCGTGAAAGCCGCCCGCCCACGGGCGACCCAATAAAGCGGTCGCTCGGAGACGAGTGAGTTATACATAAATCTATAATCAATATCAGCCATCCGTTTCTATTTCCATTATCTTTTTCCACAGGTGACTGCGCTTTTCGGGGTGTTTTCATTTAGGTGTCACCTGCCCTCAGGTGACCTGATGGAGCGGTCACGCGAAGATAAGTGACTCGAACCTGAAGACATTCTATTCTTCTTTCAGAACCCTGATAAATGATTCTGCGTTGATAATCCTAATCCCCTGGTATTCTCCAAGTTGCTGCAACCTTTTATCACCGGTGACGATGAAATCTGCCTGAGCCTCGACAGCGCAGGAGATTACCTTATCGTCGCCAGGGTCGGGAGCTACACCTTTAAGAACTACTTTCCCGGCGACGCAATCTGTCTGGTGAGTTAAAGTAAGAACAAAGGCTTGTATGTCAGATTCGGTGAGATGATACTTTTGCTGGATGCGAGGCAAATGTAGAACACGATTAACTTCTTCGATAATACCGAAAGAGGTAACTAAGACAAATTCCCCTTTTCGCCAGCGCCTTTCAATCTCTCTAGGATAACTAAAAGGAGATATGAAACCGGAGACCAGCAGATTTGTGTCTACCACCACCCCGAGCATCAGCTATTCCTGCTGCGGACTTCGGTAATAGCTTCAGCCACGTCTCTCTCCACCTCCTCGAAAGGAATTCCTTTGTTTCTCTCAGCCACACCTTCCAGGCGGTTAAACAGAGCCTCTCTGGCTATCTGACTGGTGCTGGTTGCCAGCAGAAATAGGTCAACACTTTCCCTCAAGATACGATAATTTCGTCCCAGCTTGGAGGCTGCAAGCTTGCCCTCCCTAATATAGCGATAGACTGTATCTTTGTTGAGCTGGAGATAATCAGCCACCTGCTCCGGGGTCATAATCTCTTTTAGTACTTCCATTATACAACTCCTGCAAATATATTATAGACCCTTTATTGATTTTTGTCTATTTATATTGCTAATTGTTGTTATTTTCCGTGTTTTATTGCTAGGTGCACACTCAAGACTTGTGAAATGATGCAATTGCGTCAGGCAACCCAAAAGTTGGATTCAGGCAAAAGTGAAGGCTGCTCTAAAAGTTCTGGATATTGAACAACTTGGGCTACCAACGGAATTTAAAAAGCACAGACTTAAGTCTGTACTTTCTATTTTTCCATCTTTCGTAGCTTTACCAGTCTGCTCTCAGCTTGCTTCAGCTTAGCATCGCTGTTGCCCTCCTGGTCAAACCATACTGATAATTCTCTTTCTAACTCCTTTGCCGCCTCCTCGCTAATGGTGATGTCTCTAAAGATGTCGGTCAGTTGTGCATCGATTTCCTTTGTGTTGTAGAATATTTGCTCACCGTTGACTTTGCCTTTGCTCCGATAGTAACTTATTGCCTTTTAACTGCATCACCGCCGGCAACGTGGCCAAATATGAAGCTCTGCACGCCGTCGTCATCTTCGACGAGCCCGACCCGCTCAGCTTCACCCGCGAGCAGGTCGCCGACTACCTCGATACCGGTTGGCGCTTGGCAAAAAGGGCACATGTATACGACCTGCAGGCCTGCTATTTCCTCTTCCTCTGGAACGCCGCGGAGCACGCCGGCACCAGCATCCGCCACGGCTGCGTCCGGGCCGTGCCGGCTACTTGTCCGCCCCGGAGATCTTCGCCTTTACCCGTTCGAATTCCTCTTCGGTGATCTTGTACTTGCTGAACGGCAGGAAACTCAACAGGACCATGACCGCGGGAAAGAGGCAAAAAATCACGCGAACCCCGATATTCAGACTCTCGGGTTGGGGGCCCTCTTTCACGAACCCCGAAAGGGCGAGGGCAAAGCCCACGATCGCCGGTCCCACGGAGTAGGCGATCTTTTGGCCCGCCGACCACATGCCGGAAAAGACCCCCTCGCGCCGCAGGCCGGACTGCATCTGGTCATATTCGATCGTGTCGGGGAGCATCGAAAAGGGAAAGAGCTGAAAACTGGAAAAACCGATCCCCGCCAAGAACACCTGGACATAGAAGAGCCACAGCAGGGAAGGGCTCGTGAAGAAGAGGGACCCCATCATAACGGTAAAAAGGACGAGCCCGATATAGTACGACTTTATCTTGCCGAGTCTCTTTCCCACCGCGAGCCATACCGGGATAAACAGGATGCCGGTGACCAGGAAGATCGGAAAGGCGACGTTCATCGCGGTCTCGGGCAGGTCCATCGCGTATTTTACATAGTAGATGAATCCCGCCATCATGACGCCGATGGCCAGCGCCTGGAAGAAATAGCTGGTCATCAACGTGACAAAAGGAAAATTCCTGGCCGCGATCCTGATCTGCTCTTTCATAGGCGGCATCTCTTTTTGCGGTGGCAGGCTTGGCGCCTTTTTCGTGCCGAAAAAGCAGACGAGGCAGAAGATAACGATGCCCACGCCGAAGATGATACCCATCAATCGAAAACCGGCGGCGCCGCCCCCACCGGCGTCCACGAGGGGCATGGCCAGCGCCCCCGCTAGCAGGGCGCCGAAGGAGGCAAAGAACATGCGAAACGACGTGATCGAAATCCGCTCCTTATAATCGTCGGACATCTCCGGCACCATGCTCGCATACGGAACGTTGACGACCGTAAAGGCGGTGCAGCCCAGAGCGAAGAGGAGCGATACTTGGAGCGCATTGGCGAACTCGGTCTGGTAGCCGGGGGCGATGAAGAGGACGAAAAAGGCGACGCCGAAGGGGATCGCGCCGTAGAGGAGGTAGAGACGCCTCCTGCCGAATCGGGAGTGAGTAACGTCCGAGATAGCCCCCATGATCGGGTCGGAGACAACATCCCAGAGCTTCGGAAACAGGAGCATGAGCCCCGCCAGCGCGGGAGCCACACCGACGACATTCGTCATAAAGAACAGAAGATACATCCCCGTCGTGACGATGAAAATGTTATTGGAGATGTCGCCGAGGCCGTAGCTCAGCTTTATCCCGAAAGGGAGCCCTTGTATCTTCTTTTGTTCGGTGCCGGTGCCGGTCTTCTTTTCGATAATGGTTCCCATATTCTCCCCCCTTTAATCCGAAAAATGAAAACGAAATAAATAGCTGGTTTTTTCCATCACTATCATATATTATCCCCGGACATATTTATCCTCACCCATACCGAAATACTGATTTATTGTCGCCTCGTTCCCCGACCGGTTCTTAATAAACCCGTTGCAGTAGCCAAAAGGCCCCCAATATTTCACTTTTAATATTAGATAATTCATATTGATTGTACCCATAGTCTCAGGCTTGAAGACTAAATCCACCATGCCGTACCGGTCACGTATCAACCAGTTGCCCTCGACGCCGTCCGGCCTTTCAAATTTCACCGGTGGCAGGAGATTAAGCTTACCGTCAAGCCACAGGCAGTTCTCGTTGTACTTCTCCGGGTCCAGGGACTGGTTATCGGTCAGGTTGAACCCGACCAATTGACCCCTGTCATTAAAGCCCGCAGCAGTTACCCAGTCATACTTCATTACGTAAGGGTAAAATCCCTTGTGGTCATCGATAATAGCGAAACTCTCCTGGCGTAAAAACTCGGTCTTTTCATCCCCTATGGAGAGGCTGCCCTGCATGGGCATAAGGCACTTGTGAGAGTACATCCCCCTGTTCTCACCGAATGGAATGGAAACCACTATCGGTTCGACCAGTCCGTTATCGTGAAATGCCTCGAAATGTGCCTCGATATCCGGCAGTTCTTTGTAACCGCGCACCTGTATATTTATGTAAAACCGTCCCTTATCAAGATGGCTGATCAGCTCTATGAAGCAATCTTTATCACGGTAAGACTGCCTTGCATCCCATATCGAACCAGGCACCCTGATTTTCCACGAGGGCAATACCTTTTCAAAAAAGTACTTCTTCTTATGTTCCTTATCATACGCAATGAATTGCACCAGCGCTGAGACCTTGGCATTGTAGAGCACGGCAAGCATGAACCACCTGCTGTTGCCCAGCTGGAACGCCTGCCACTCCTTCAGCCTGAAGCTGAGCAGCGGCACTGGTGCCCAGATGCCCAGCGGCTTGTCAGCCTCCAGCGGGTTCACCTTTCTAAACTGGCTGCTAAAAGTGCCGAAATTGAATTTGCCATCCGTTACCAGTTTTTCCGGCGGCGGGAAAAGCTCCCTCTGCACGTATTCTGCCATCTCCACACTCCCTTATCGCAATAATTCTGGCGCATGTGCAGTATAGCACTAATGAAGTTCGAGATTAAAGGCTAAGGGGACTCGAACTACAAGGCATTGTTATGTTTGATAGGCTGTAAGGAGTTGTTGCAATTCTGGAATTAAGTGCCTCCTCTCAAAGAGAAGTTCAGTATCCTTCCAATGTGGGCTACCAATGTAACTTGAAAGGCATGGATTTCAATCTGTGCCTTTTGCCTCCCCTATCAGACTCGTGGTGGACAACCACGTGGACAGTCAGATGCTGCCGAATTCGCTATCCTTTTTGACTATGCAGTCCCGGACGATTTTGAGGGCGGCTTCGACCATTGCTGGTTCAATATATTTAGATAGGTCGTTCGGAGTATGATAGACCAGGCCTTCGCGGAACTGGCTGATATCAAAACTGATGCCAACCAGAGTGGTGGCTTCCACTCTCATTTTGCCGAATTCAGCCGCATCTGTGCTCCCAGCACCAAAGGGCATGATGGAAATTTTAGCGGGATAGCCTAACGATTTTGAAATATCGACACAATCCTGCGCCATCTCGTGGGAGAGTTTTACTGAGGCATTCAAATCCTTCTCCAGAAAACTGAGGTCTTTGACTTTGTAAAGCGTATCAATGTTCAAGACATAGGTCTTGACGCGGAGCAGTTCTTCACGGTGCTTTTGGCAAAATGCCCGGGCGCCGCGCAGGCCGGCTTCCTCGGCATCAAAAGATGCCACCATTAGCCGGGTATGTCGCAAGGGATTTGTACCCACTTTCTTGGCATCATGAAAAAGCTTCGCCGTCTCACTGGCAATTGCCACAGCAATCATATTATCCCCCGCAGCGGGAGACACCTGACCCGTGGTAAAAAAGGCTAAAGGAAGCATAAGAAGGCTGCCCGCAATCAACACCAGAGGTATCCACCCGGGAATGGAGATATCAAAAATGGCCAGGACAATCCCCACCAGAGAAACAAGAAAACCGAGCACCAAGAATAGTATCCCCCCGGTGATAAATCTAGCGTAATATCTTGGGACACGGGCAATAAGTTGAAAGACGTAAGCGGCATCATGATGGGCGCTGACAATCACCTGCTGCCTTACCTCCCCCTCCGGCTCAATGGTTCCGAAGACATTGTATCCGGTGGTTTTGGGGAATAACGAGTCAAATACTTCCCAGTAGCGCACAAATTGGGAATAAAAGACAAAAATTGCCAACGAGTACCCGATAAGTGCAGGCAAAGGGAACTGGAAATACAGTAGAATTGAGCAGATAATATAAAGGACGACCAGCCCGGGAATATATTTCAAGAAGCTCTTGGGGTGGACGGTGAACTCTTCTACTTGCACCGAACCCGGGTCACAATTCTTGATGAATTCCTGTTTTATCCGGTTGGCAGCATCTCGGCAGGCTTCTGTTCCTGCCAGGCGGTTGGGGTACTGCTCTACGACTTGGTCAGTAAAAGCGAAAACACGCCGTACATGACTTTCATTTATCTCTAAGCCGGAGCTTTTCATAGCAAACAACCTTGCCTATGTTAAAGCTCTGCTGACAAGTTGTCAAAACACAAGCAAGAGCCGGGCATGTTTCGATGTGGATTGCAGATTATAGTTTAGCGGCAGCTTGCTGCGGTTGTCATTCCCGCTCTAACTTAAAGCCACCGTTATTGGAAAGCTTGGAGCAGGCATCGGTCACTTCGGGGTCGTAGAGGACGCCTCTATTCTGCAGGATTTCCTTTAATGCCTTCTCCGTCCCAAGAGCCGGCCGGTAAGGCCGATGAGAGACCATAGACTCAACGACATCAGCCACGCACAAAATCCTTGCCTCCAAAATTATGCCTTCGCCGGAAAGCCCATCAGGATAGCCGGAGCCATCTAATCTCTCATGGTGCTGTAGTACAGCCTTATCAACCGGCCAGGGAAATTCCAGCTTTCTCAGCACATCATAAGCTACCTGGGGATGAGTCTTGATGATGCTGAACTCTTCGGCGCTTAACTTGCCTGGCTTGCTGAGAATCTCGCCAGGCACAGCTATTTTCCCAATATCGTGGACTACCCCGATTATGCGAATGCCCTCAATCTGCTCGTCAGGAAGACCCATCTCCCTGGCAATAGCACAGGCAAGCTGAGCTACTCTGCGCTGATGAGCGGCAGTATAAGGATCTCTTTTTTCACACAGTGCTACTATAGCCTCGGTTGCTACGTTCAGCACCTTTCTTAGATTTTCAGAGCTTTGTTGAACTAAGGTTTGCTCGTCTTCAAAGGTATCTCTCAATATAGGATAAAATAGCTTTCGGGCTATATCGCCAGGCGTGGGCGACGGATAAGCTTGTCCTCGGCAGTCTTCGAACATGAGGAAATTTACACTCTTTAAAGTAATAAACGGCAGAGATGGTCGAAAAGTTTATTCTTTTAAGGGCTACGGTTCAACTGTCCAGAATTTTGATAAGCTCCTGCTCTACAGCCGACGGAAGGTGAGCTTCAGGTACGTGCCTACCATTTATGGACTCACCGGCTGTTAGCAGGCTTTGATTGGCTCTAGCCCTGACCTCAGCCTTGTTGCCACAGGCACGAGGACAGCCGCACAGAATGACCACCACGTCGATGCCATCTTCAGACAGAGGCACGAGCTGGAAATCCCCACGCTCCTCAGCCACCTTAGCCAGATGACGAGCTATCCTTGTCAAGGCCACATGGGGATTGCAGGAGCCGCAATATTTCAGCGCTACTTTAACTTTGCGACTATTCTTCGGCAATTCTAATGTTTATTAAAACCCCTTACATGTAGTTGCGACCCTTCAGGGTCGCTTTCTACGTCCGGCCGAACCGTGTTGCGGCTATAAACTGTGAACCAGAAGAGTTTTCGATTCCATCAGATAAAGCGAGGCTAAAGCCTCGCTCTACATGTTTTGTGATACTTCTGTTAGCAGACAAGGAGGGGCTGTTCGCCGATTTTGGCCAGCTTCTCCGCCAGCCGCTTCTTGCGCTCAAGGTTAGCCTGCCGCTCAATCATGATTCTCTGTGCCTGAGGTGAGCCGGCACCATGCATGGACTCGACTAAGGCAGTGCCACAGGTCATCGCCTCGAGAAGCCGAATCAGTCGCATTCTGGTCTCGGCAGGTATATCGGCAACACCCTTCATGTATTTATCCACGTATTTACCGACCCTTGGGTCTTTCCAGTCCATCTCCGAGGGCGCAGTGGCTAATATACCCCCGGCAATGTCCTGGGCTAGCCTGGCAATCTCATAAATGTGACGGGTGACGTTCAACTTAGTGACATTCGCCAGGAGCGGGTCAGCCATGTAGGAGCCAGCGGGTAAAGCATAACCCTGGCAAGAACAGGCTATGGAGCAGCAGTAGAGGGTCTCCGTCAGGTGAACCATCTCCACCAGCTTGTCTCTGATGTGCGAAGCCCGGTCGGTTCCCTGAACTTGTGCCAGAGCGTAAGTGGCGCCAATGAGAGCATCAGCCAGGCCGGTCTTGCAGCCACCATAGTTCTGGCGGTGAGCGGTGGCAAACCCCTCCACCAATTCGTAAGCAAACTCGTATTCCCCACACATAAAGACGCGCTCCCAGGGAACGAAGACCTTGTCAAAGATAATCAGCGCCTCGCCACCAACAATGCCATAGTCCACATTGCCCTGGTCAAGAAAACAGCCGCACTTCCGAGTATCGTTGGTCTGCCTTCCGAAGATGTGGATTACTCCGGGAGCATCCACAGGCACATAGAAACAGACTGCATAGCCGGCGTCCTCCGCCTTCATGGCAGCCGTAGGCATGACCAGATGCCCATGTGAATTAACTGCGCCGGTAATGTGGGCTTTGGCACCGCTGACCACGATGCCGTCTTTTTTCTTTTCTACCATGTGTACATAGAGGTCAGGGTCTTTCTGCTGGCTTGGTGACAGGCGGCGGTCACCCTTTACATCGGTCATAGCCCCTGAAATCATAAGGTCTTTGGATTGCACTTCCTTGAGCAAGTTGACCAACCGCTTGTGATAGTCCGTGCCCATTTTCTGGTCTATTTCATAGGTAATAGAATAGACCGAATTGAGCCCATCGTGGCCAACGCACCTCTGAAAGCAGCTGCCCGTCTGCTGGCCGAGAGCACGCAGCATCTTGACCTTCTTCACCAGGTCATCGTGGCTGTGATGTATGTGGGTGTAGCGGTTGATTTTTTCACCTGTGAGATGTGAGGTAGTCGACAACAACTCCTCGAATTCCGGCGCCAACGCCATCTCATAAGTGAGCGCTGCGGCATTCACGTGAGGCGTGAAGGCAGGATGGTCGGCCACGCTCTCAATCTTCTCGCCCATATAGTAGATCTCGGGCTTAAGCCGCCTTAAGCTTTCCCGATACTGCTCCCCTGTCATCATACTCATTGTTTTCACACCTCCAAAAGTTTCTATTTAGTCACGTTCCTTTTCGAAACACAGGCCAAGAAGTAACCAATTGCCTTCTATAGCATTTAAGCTTTGAAAAGTCAACCTCGAGGAAATAGGACTGTTTCAGTTTGACCATACTCTTCTCCTTGTTAAGTCAATATCCACAATATCATACTATATCTGTATGCCCCTACGCCAAAAAGAATCAATCGAATCGCCCACACGGGATTTGTGGAGAAAGAGTGATATTATTTACCATTGTAAAATTAAGCCCAATACCGATACAATGTGACATTAAGAAATTCGGGGAAAGAGTAATGGAAATTTATCGTGATGCCTCACAGTCAATAGATGCTAGAGCCAAAAACCTCATCTCCAAAATGACGCTCGATGAGAAGATGGCGCAGCTCGGTGGTATTTGGAGTTTCGAGATACTTGAAGCCGGGAAATTTTCTCCAAAGAGGGCAGAATCGCTGATCAAAAATGGGATCGGGCAGATATCCAGGCCTGGAGTAGCTACCGCTTTGCCTCCCAGGGAAATTGCAGCCTTCACAAATGAAATTCAAAGATTCCTAATCGAAAATACCCGGCTTGGCATACCAGCCCTAATCCACGAGGAATGCCTGAGCGGCTTTATGGCAAAAGAGGCAACTATCTTCCCTCAGATAATCGGCATAGCCAGCGCATGGGATCCGGAAATGGTCGAGAAGATGACAAGCATAATCAGAACCCAAATGAGAGCCGTCGGAATGCATCAAGGGCTTGGTCCCGTTTTAGACGTTGCCAGAGACCCGAGATGGGGAAGAGTTGAAGAAACCTTCGGAGAAGACCCTTATCTCATCGCCAAGATGGGGACAGCATACGTAAAAGGGCTTCAGGGTGACGATTTGAGGAGAGGCGTCGTAGCCACCTTAAAACATTTCGTCGGCTACGGACTGTCAGAAGGGGGGCTGAACTGGGCACCTGCCCACATACCACCAAGATTACTCAGAGAGGTCTTCCTGTATCCGTTCAAGGAAGCCATCGTAGAAGCTGGAGCCCTATCCATAATGAATGCCTACCATGAAATCGACGGCATCCCCTGCGGTGCTTCTGAAGAACTGCTCACTGACATTCTGCGCAAGGAATGGGGATTCGAGGGAGTTGTTGTGTCTGACTACTTCACTATCGAGAACTTGCAGAGCTACCACCGGATCGCTCCCGACAAATCAAATGCGGCCAAGCACGCCCTTATAGCCGGCATCGATATTGAGCTACCCAAGTCCAACTGCTACGCCCAGCCCCTAAAAGAGCAACTAGAAAAGGGTGAGATAGCAGAAGAACTGGTCGACCGGGCTCTTCTAAGAATACTAAGGCTTAAGTTCATGCTGGGGCTTTTTGAAAACCCGTACGTTGAGCCGAAAGTAACAAAAGGTCTTTTCGATGCCCCAGACCATCGCAAGCTTGCCCTCGAAGCCGCACGGAAATCGCTGGTTCTCCTAAAAAACGAGGGTACCATTCTGCCGCTCAATAAGAACATTAAAACCATCGCTGTAATAGGGCCAAATGCAGATAGCCACAGGAACCTACTCGGGGACTACGCGTACGCTGCCCATACTGAAATTACTGGAATAATGGCAGCCTCGCTTGGCACTCCCCTGCCGTCCGCTGATGTTCAACCTGACCAGATCACCGTTCCTGTAGTCACTATATTGGAAGGAATTAAGGCAAAAGTCTCCCCGAAGACCAAGGTCTTATATGCCAAGGGCTGTGAGGTAAGTGGTACTTCAAAGGACGGCTTTGATGAAGCCATTAAAATCGCCCGGCAGGCTGATGTGGCGATGGTAGTGGTCGGAGGAAAATCTGGCCTGACACCTGATTGTACTTGCGGTGAAATGAGAGACAGCGCCGAACTCCGACTATCAGGCGTGCAGGATGACCTCGTGAGAGCCATTTACGAAACGGGCACTCCTGTCGTGCTTATTCTCGTAGACGGCAGACCGCTCACCCTTGGGTGGATTATAGAAAAGATAACGGCTATTATCGAAGCTTGGCTACCGGGTGAGGAAGGTGGCAATGCCGTTGCCGATGTTCTTTTTGGCGATTACAACCCCGGTGGCAAACTGCCGATATCATTCCCCGAAAGGGTAGGACAAGTTCCAGTCTACTACGGGCATAAGCCATCAGGCGCCAGGTCTCAATTCTGGGGAAACTACGTCGAGACAAGCACCAGCCCTGTATTTGAATTCGGCTACGGCCTCAGCTACACTACCTTCAAGTTCAGCAACCTTCGAATAGAGCCGAAACGGGTGTCACCAGCCGGCAGAGTCTTAATAAAGGTTGATATCGAAAATACCGGAACCATGACCGGCGAAGAGGTAGTCCAGCTCTACATCAACGACGTGGTTGCCAGCATTACCAGGCCCGTTAAAGAATTGAGAGGTTTCAAGCGCATCGCTCTGGAACCTGGTGAAACCAAGACGGTGGAATTCGAGCTGCCAATGGAGACGCTTGGCTTCTATGGCAAAGACATGAAGTTTACCGTCGAGCCGGGCGTTTTCAAAGTAATGGTGGGACGCTCTGCCAAAGATATCGTGCTAGAAGGCGAGTTTGAATTAGTGGCATGAAAGGATACCGCCTTGGTTTTATTGCCGGGGGCGATAGCCATTGGGACTACTCGATGATGCCTTCCAGATTCTTACTCCCTTAAGCAAAAAGTGTAACAGTGAATTAAACACATATTAAACTAGTCAACGCAAAAATATCCGTAGACCTGTCGCCAAGATGTCAGTAAGCATAACTATTGCAGTTAAATCGTCTATTGTGTTATCTTTGGCTACTAGAAGGGGAGAAGTTCAATGGAAATAATCTGGCAATGGGGCATTGACGTAATCGTCGCCATCCAGCAAATCCACGGGCCGCTGTTGGACAACATCTTCCGTGCTATCACCTTCCTAGGGGAGGAGGAGTTCTACCTGATTCTTCTGCCCGTGCTCCTCTGGTGTGTGGACTTCGGCTTAGGCGCGCGCCTGGCCGCTTTCTTTCTCCTGGCAAACTATATCAATGTCGGCCTTAAGGACTGGCTCCAGCAGCCACGCCCCTTCTATCGCGAGCCAAGTGTAAAGCTTGCCGAAGCTGAGGGCTATGGGATGCCCAGCGGTCATGCACAGTCGGCTGTTGTTGTCTGGGGCACCATCGCTGCCTGGGCACGAAAGACCTGGTTCTGGGTGGTGGCCATTGTACTGATAGTACTGATCGGTTTTTCCCGCGTCTACCTGGGCGTGCACTTTCCTACAGATGTGCTCGCTGGTTGGATAATCGGCGGCGTATTACTGGCCATCTACCTGGCAGTGCAACCAGGGGTCGAGAGGTGGCTATCACAGCTAAAACTAGGCTGGCAAATCCTGCTGGCATTAGCCGTGCCTCTTGTGCTGGTTCTGCTCTATCCTACCAAAGACACCGTCACGACATTAGCACCACTGGCTGGGGCGGGGATGGGATTAGCACTGACAAACCGCTATGTCCCCTTTAGCGCTCGTGGACTGTGGTGGCAGCGCATTGTGCGCTTCCTCATCGGTATTATAGTTGTCCTGGCACTCTACTTGGGGCTCAAAAAGGTATTTCCTGGTGAGGAATCAGCGTTTTACCTGGTCTTCCGCTTCCTTCGCTACGGGCTCATCGGTGTGTGGATTACCCTGGGTGCTCCCTGGTTTTTCCGGCTGCTGCGGCTGACGGAAGCTGAGAAGCGCGATTGACTTCTATTCGACTACCGAGACTTGAAACGAGAGTGTTCACTTTACTAATGTAGCGGCGAGGCTAAAGCCTCGCTTTACATAGAAAAATCGGTGGTTTTTCTGGGATTCCGGATCCCCAGCCGAAATCTATGATTCGGCTGGGTGTAAAGGGCGACCCTAAAGGGTCGCAACTACATTGAAAGCGGATTATTGATAAACATTCTCTTTGAGATAGAGCTTGATTTATAAAACTGACTGTCGTAGACTACTTCTGATGTGCACAATCCTTTCAAGATTGGAGGTTGATTAATAAAAGGCATGTAGCCTAAGACCAAGAACTTAGAGGAACTTTCAGTAGCTATGAAAGACAAGGAATTCAGTCTATTTGACGCTATCGGTAATACTCCACTGATAGAACTAAAGAATCTAAATGGAAATCCGAGGGTAAAAATCCTGGGAAAACTAGAAGGCAGCAACCCGGGAGGTTCAGTTAAAGACCGACCTGCCTACTATATGATAAGCAAAGCCGAGGAATCTGGTAAACTTACCAGGGATAAGACGATTGTTGAGCCGACTTCGGGGAACATGGGAATTGCCCTGGCAATGATAGGAGCCGCAAAAGGATACCGGGTCAAGCTATTTATGCCGGAATGCGTGAGCACAGAGAGACAGCGTGCCCTCATGGCCCTCGGCGCTGAAGCTGTGTTGACCCCGGCCAAAGAAAGCACCGACGGAGCCATCAGGAGAGCCTGGCAGTTTCTAGATGAGGAACCTGAGAAATGCTATATGCCCAATCAATTCGATAACGAAAGCAATGTTCTGGCTCACTATGAAACAACCGGCCCGGAGATCTTTTCCCAAACTAAAGGGGAGGTTGACGTGTTCGTTGCTGGCATGGGGACAACGGGAACGTTGATGGGGGCTGGGAAATATCTGAAAGAGAAAAAACCGGGCGTAAAAATAGTCGGAGTTGAACCTACAGTGGGGCACACGATACAGGGACTGAAGAATATGAGTGAATCTATAGTTCCTAAGATCTACCGCCCAGAGATATTCGATGAAAAAGTCGTTATTGAGGACGGTGAAGCATTCGAAATAACTAGGCTGCTGGCCACAAGAGAAGGCATCTTTGTCGGAATGTCAAGCGGGGCGGCAGTAGCTGCAGCTTTGCGCATAGCCAAAGACCTGAACTCTGGCACGATTGTGGTTATATTGCCTGACAGAGGAGACCGCTACTTGAGTACAACGCTGTTCAGGTCGGTATGCGCCAAATGTCCGCCATAGAACTATTGCCTAGGTCAGTCCTTCCAAGAAGACCTTGACGTTTCTGCCCAGGACATTGTGGTTATAGCCACCTTCTAAAACGGCAAATCTTCTGCCTTGACAGTTCCTTTCAGCGGCTTCCTTGACTAACTTGCCGATTGTACGGTAATCATCAGTCGTAAGCTGCCCGCTCCAGTCTTCGACATGGCGATCAAAGCCAGCTGAAACCGCCAGTATGGAATAGCCCTTTTCCTGCTGGAACTTACTAATTATCTCTTCAACGAACCTTTGCCGCTCATGGCCACTTGGCTGGAAGTACTCAATCTTGCTTCCAGCAAAAATATTGTTGGTGCCGTCTCCGAAATGCAGGTCAAAATCCAGAATTAAAGCGCTTTCAATCAGGTTTTCGCTCTGAAGCTTAGCTAAAGCCACGGCAATGTTATTGAAATAGCAGAATCCCCAGCAATGGTCAGGGCTGGCATGATGCCCAGGTGGCCTGATCAGGCCAAGACTGGGTTCGCCTTCCATAGCTATCTGGGCAGCCTTGATGGCACCACCAGCTGCCAGGCAGGCTATATCATAAAGATGTTTGTCTCTTTTGATTGATTCGATATGATTCTGAGTATGGACCCGCCTCAAATCGCCTTCTGAAGCCGCTTGAGGTTTAACGAAGTCATACTCTCCCTCAAGCTCCTTCAGAATCGCCTCTATCCTACCCGGGCTAGCAGCAGGGTCAGAAGCATAAACTTCAGTGTAGCGGGGATGGTAGACTACTTTCATACCGTCCTAACGCTAACCGAACTAAATCCACTTCAGTATGCCCATGAAAACCACCAGGCAGATGACGTCAAAGGCGAGTATTGCCCCTACCGTTATCACCTTCTTCTTGATGCTCTCCATGTCCAATACCCAGAATGAGACCAGGAAAAAGTAAAGGTATCCGACCAGGAAGATAAGCCACGGCGCACTGGTGTTCCACCAAGGGTATTCCCAGGTGAGTGCACCAACAGCATTCAACAAATACTCAACAAACACGCAGAACGCCGAGCCAACAATAGCAAAAAGCCACCGGTTTGGAATGCCCAAGATTTTCCGTTTCTTATCCCGCGGCAGCATCTTGGCAAAGCCGATGCCAGCGATGGCGAACATAAAGCAAATCTCGATATTCAAGCCAGCCAAGATAAGGTAAGCAGTTTTCCCAGGAGCACCCCAAACCGGGGCGTACTGGGTGAGGTGTAAAACTAGGCCGTTCCAAATCTCATTGAACCAGTCCATGCCCCAGAACGCCAGACCGGCAAATACCAGGCTCCAGTTTCTCTTTTCAATCTCGTTGGCATAAACATAAACCACCAGAGCAAAGAGGGGGATGACATACCATTGAAACAGGCTTCCATCACGCAAAATACTCAAGGCTTGCTGGGCAGATTCCGTCATGTTGAACCTCCTTTCGTATGGTCGTGTAAGGACAGGTCTTCAGACCTGTCCGAAATATATGCTTGCGATTTAAGGGGCAGACCTTTAGGTCTGCCCCTGCATTTCTCATTTAGCAACGTTTACTTAAGCTGATCTCGGGAATAGTCGAGGACTCGTCGTGCCACTACAAGCATGTTAATCTGGCCGGTGCCTTCGAAGATATCGTTTATCTTGGCATCACGCATCCACTTCTCCAAGAGGTATTTCCTCGAATAGCCCAGCGGCCCCATAAGCTCAACCGCTTTCTGAGTGATCTTGGTGACGGCAAGCCCAGCTTTCGCTTTGGCCATTGACGCTTCAAGGTTATTGGGCAGGAGCTGGCTCATCATCCACAATGACCGCAACGTCAGCAGCTTGGCCGCCTTGTAATTGGCTTCCATGTCCATGACATCTCGCTCCAGGGCGGTTAGCTTCTGCCGCGGCAAGCCATAGTGTATTTTGATACCTTCCTTCTCCAAGGTTTCCTTGACGAAATCCAGGGCAGCCCGCCCCACACCCAAAGCCATGGCAGCGACAATGGGTCGCGTGGCATCGAAGGTAGCCATCGCCTTCTTGAAGCCTGCGGTCTCGGTCTTATCTATCTTCCTGACTTCAGGACTGCCCAGTATGTTTTCATAAGGGATGCGGCAATTATCGAAAACGATGGTTACAGTGTCGTTGGCCTTGATTCCCAGCTTTTTCTCCATCTTCTCCACCCTCGCCCCCGGAGTTCCAGCCTGCACCACGAATGACTTCATACCGGCACGTCCCGCTGATTTGTCCACGGTAGCCCAGACCACCACCACACCTTCAGGATTCTCCATAGCTCTTTTCCCACAGGTTACAAATATCTTCTCACCGTTGAGCACCCATTCGTCACCATCGCGTACTGCAGTGGTGCTGATGGCAGAGGTGTCCGAGCCACAACCAGTCTCCGTCATCGCCATAGCACCCCATTTTGGCCCACCCTCGTTGTAGTTGCCCAGAAAACGCTGCAGCTGCTCTTTTGTCCCCGTAGCGAAAATAGCCGCACCACCCAGACCCGGACTCGGAACGCATAAATAAAGGCCGGCATCGCCCCAGCAGACCTCCTCAGCCCTTAACGCGGCTGTAATATCCAGACCACCAAACAGACTGCCTTCTCGTCTTTTCTCCCACAGCTTGTCAATAAGTTCCTGTGGGCTCTCATGCTCATGTTCGTCATAGTAGCGGCTTATAGGGCGAAATAGCTCTTCGGCAATCTTGTGTGCTGCCTCTACTGCTTCTTTTTGTTCAGGTGTAAATTCAAAATCTATCATTATCTCATGCCTCCTTCTATACGATAGCCATACCATCAAAAGTGGTAAAGCCTCGACCGTTCCTGAGCCACAGTTCGACCGGGTGGTCGCGGATATAACCATGCCCACCCAGGATCTGCACGGCGCGGTCGGTCACCATTATCACCATATCATCAGCATACGTTTTTACTACTGAGGACTCTTTGGTTGCCTCTTCTTTTCGGTCCAATTTCCAGGCAGCCTCCCAGGCCATCAGCCTTGTGGCATCGATTTCAATGGCCATCTCTGCCAGCATGAAAGCGATAGCCTGTCGAGCCGCAATTGGCTCGCCGAAGGCAATACGCTCCTTGGCATAGTCCCTTGAATACTCAAAGGCAGCTCTGGCTACTCCTACAGCCATCGCTGAGAGCGCTACACGTGAGCAATTCATAATGCGCTCAAAATCACACCCCTTGTCACCACCAAGTCGATTATCCTTGGGTATGCGGCAGTCCTTCAAGCTGACTTCGTATGTTGCCAGGGCTTTTATTCCCATGTTCTCCTCTCGCTCGCCGATCTCCAGCCCCTTTGTGCCTTTCTCGATGATGAAGCCCTGGCTGCTGCCGTTCTCAGCCGCATAGACCAGCAAAAGGTCGGCATCGGCAGCTAAAGGCACGTAGCACTTGTCACCTTTAAACATATAGCCTTTGCCGTCGGATCGTGCAGTGGTTGAAAGAGAGTAGGTGTCGAAGCCAAAGCGGGGCTCAATGAGAGCAGCAGTAGCTGCTTTGTAATTTTCATCGCAGAAAGCAGGGAGAAACTTTTTCTTCTGCTCCTCAGTGCCCATCTCCAGGATGGGATAGACAAACAGGGCAGGACAGAGTATATGCATGGCCACAGACAGGTCACCCCACGCCAATTCCTCGGCGATAAGCGCACCGGTAATTGCTGAGTGCTCACCACCAAGCCCTCCGTATTCCTCAGGTATGCTGGTGGAAACAAGCCCTAGTTTCCAGGCGGTGTCGACAATGCGGGCAGGAATCTCGCCGCTTTCGTCGCACTCCCTGTAAACTTTGCGTACCTCGTCGCTGGCAAACTGCTTTACCATGTTTACAATCATCTGCTGCTCTTCAGTCGGACTAAACGAAATCATATCTCACTCCTTTCAATATTTGCGTAGCTCCAACATAGGCTGCCCCCAAATTGTAAATTTTAACATCATCAAGGCTCTTCGTCAAAGCTGCGAATTGCCTCATAATTATTGTTACCGAAAGTGGTATCGTTGCCTCAAAAATAGTGTTACCCAGAGGAGGCAAACATGACACGAGGCAGCATACAAGAATATACCGAGGCAGTGCGAGAACGCTATC
>Ga0194113_10003996_pt1 | contig 19451 bp, 18 predicted proteins | sample TA2MahC200mmetaG_FD_146193 | JGI IMG/M metagenome (GOLD analysis project Ga0194113, IMG submission 146193) | Freshwater microbial communities from Lake Tanganyika, Tanzania - TA2015017 Mahale Deep Cast 200m | ecosystem: Environmental > Aquatic > Freshwater > Lake | place: Tanzania: Lake... | reverse complement strand
ACACAGATAAAAGGGATTTCGGCGATAAAAGACGGCTGTTCATCAAGAAAATCGGTGTTCATCTGTGTTTATCTGTGGTTTCTGGCGACTTTTAAAACAGTCTCTTAGCGCAGATTAGCGGACTCAAAATTCTTGCACAAAAAACAAGGATTTCACTGTGTACTAAGAAGCTAAACTTCTGCCAGATGTTTAGCTTCTTCGAAAGGGCAGCACGTAGTTACGAAAAAACATGGATGACGCCGTTCTGATCCAACGCGCCCGCCAGGGCGATCTGGATGCCTTCAACCGCCTGGTATTGGCCTATCAAGATAGGCTCTATACCCAGGCCTATCGCGTCATGGGTGAACAGGGCGCTGCCGAAGATGCAACCCAGGAAGCCTTCATTTCAGCCTACCGCAAATTGCATACGTATCGGGGAGGCTCGTTCCAGGCCTGGTTGCTGCGGATCGTCACCAACGCCTGCTACGATGAATTGCGTCGCCGCAAACGCAAACCGGTTTCCTCTTTAGAGCCGCGGGACCAACAGGGGGAAGAAATCGAATCCCCTGGCTGGATGGTTGATCCTGGAGAATTGCCCGAGGAAACACTCCAAAAGAAAGAATTAGCCGCGGCGATACAGCGGTGTTTAGATCAACTTTCGACCGATTTCCGCATGGTGGTGCTCCTGGTAGATGTTCAGGGGTTGGATTATCGCCAGGCTGCCCAGGTCATCGAAAAACCGATGGGGACAGTCAAGAGTCGTCTCGCACGCGCCCGCCTTCGTATGCAAGATTGCTTGCAGCAATTCGGGGAACTTCTGCCGTTTTCATTTCGTCTGAAAGAAGAGGCCCCTGTATGAATGAGCGCATTTCCCGTCGAGATTGGGAACAATTATCCGCATTTGTGGATGATCAACTGCCGGCGCGTGAGTGCGCCCGGCTCGAGGCGCGCTTGCGAACCGACTCCAATCTGCGCCAAGCTTTGGATGACCTGCGGATGACAAGCTCAACAGTGAAATCCCTGCCTCGTCTGCATGCGCCGCGGAACTTTACCCTGACGTCGGAGACGGCCGGTCAACGGCAGAAAGGAGCGCCGCGCCTGTTCGATACCTTCCGTCTGGCCTCAGCCATATCGAGCGCGCTTTTAGCGATCGTTTTAGTGGGAGATCTCCTTGCTGTTGATCGTGTGAGCCTGGCTCCATACCAGGAGATGGTCGCGCCAGCAGCGGAAAGAGCTGTCGAAGCAACGTTCGAGGTGGAAGCCGTTGAAGAGCAAGCGCCATCCGCGATGGTGTTGGAGGCAGCGCCCCCGGAGGAAATCCCGCCGATGGCTGAGGAAAGTCTGGAAAAGGAAGCCGGAGAAGGCCTGGCGGACGCGACCGAGGCTGAACCTGAAACCCCCGAGGTTGTGCCTGCTCCCATGGCAGCAGTTCGCCTGGCGGAAATCCTGTTGGGTGCAATTGCTCTGGTGACCGGAGCAGCCGCGTACTATTTTCGTCGCCGAGGCCGCTCATAATCGCGAGCGATGTGGATGAAATCCGGCTTCGCGGTGGATTTTCTCTATTGCGGTTGGAGGCCGTGCTATGATAGAATGATGTGCAATCGCATACGGAGCTTATCCGCACATAGCTTCGCTTATTCGTTGTTATTGGTTCGTTAATCTTTTACGGAGGCATAGATGAAATACCCATTTTATAAACCACTGATTTGGTTGGCTGCTTTGTTTTTGGCTGTGAGTCTGGCCTGTGGCGCGCCGACCCCTGCCCCAACTGAGGCTCCACCGCCGGCTCAACCTGCCCAACCTGTGGAAACAGAACCAGTTCAACCTGCGGCGTCCGGCGCCGTTTCTACTCTTCAGGATGTGAAAGGCGCCGTCATTCAAATCGAAGCCCAGGGCGCCTTCGTGGACCCGGAAATCGGGGAATATGTCGGCGCTGGACGCGGCTCGGGCTTTATTATTGATCCCTCAGGCCTTGCGGTGACGAACAACCATGTCGTCACCGGGGCTGCATTGCTCAAGGTGTGGATAGGGGGCGACACCTCGAAAACCTACAATGCTGTAGTTCTGGGAGTATCCGAATGCTCCGACCTGGCCGTGATTGACATAGACGGCGAAGGCTTCCCTTATCTGGAATGGTACGCCTCCCCGGTCACCGTGGGGCTGGAAGTTTATCTCGCCGGTTTCCCGCTAGGGGAAACGGAGTACTCGCTAACAAAAGGGATTGTTTCCAAGGAAAGCGCCAGCGGTGAAACAGACTGGTCTTCGATTGAGTCTGTGATCGTGCATGATGCTACTGGCAACCCTGGCAACTCTGGCGGCCCCCTGATCACTACGGATGGCAAGGTGGTGGGTGTTCATTACCGATCCCGCCCGAATGCCAATCAATATTTTGCTATTGGGCGTGACGCCGCTGTTCCGATTCTGGATGAACTCAAAACCGGAAAAGACGTTGATTCTATCGGCGTCAATGGCGTGGCGGTGATGTCGGAGGATGGCAGCATCTCGGGGATTTGGGTCTCTTCTGTCGAAGCCGGCTCTCCCGCGGACAAGACCGGAATAACTGGCGGGGATGTCCTGCTGAGTTTGGGTGATCACCCCCTGGCGACTGATGGCACGATGTCGGATTATTGTGACATCATCCGCACTCATCAACCCGCGGATACTGTGGATGTCGAGGTGCTGCGCTTCGACACTTCCGAGGTTTTGGCGGGCCAACTCAATGGCGAGACTCTGGCGCAGGCCTATACTTTCGGTGAGACGGATACCTCGACAGGCGACGTTGCTGGCGACACGACTGGTGGAACGGCTGAGGAACCACCGGCCTTCTACCTCGAGGAGTTCGAAGCTGATGAGTTAGCAAATTGGCACTGGTTCACAACCAGTGGGGATGAAAACCTGTTCAATATACATACCGAAGCCGGCAAATTGATTTTCGACCTCGAAGGAGTGGACCTTTATACCTATCTGGTTTATGATCCATGGATCTACGAGCGTGTTGTGATCGAAACATCGGCGGAGAATCGCGGCAAGAATACTAACAATGTTGGATTGATTTGCCATGCTGGTGATTATGGCTGGTACGAGTTCAGCATATCCAATGGCGGTGAATGGTGGATTTGGGCGTACGATGCAACGACTGATCAATACGATATGCTGGCGAGCGGCGGATCGACTGCTGTGCGCATGGGCAAAGATATCAACCAGTATGCTGCTGTCTGTGATTCGAATACGCTATCGCTCTATATCAATGGCGTACACACACACACGCTCACGGAAAAAAGCTACGTCTTCAGAGAAGGCCAGGTTGGTATTGGTGTGTCGTCCTTCAACGTGTTGCCCATCATCCTCGAATTCGATTGGATCAACATCTACGAGCCATAAACCCAACAGGATGAGACTTCGGAAGTCTGATTCTATCCCTTGAAAACACAAAAGGGCAGCTCCAAAAAGCTGCCCTTTTGTATTCGAGAGGATAGATATTTTCAGGGTTGCTGTTGATGCGCTGCCAGATATTGATAACGCGCCATCAACGTATTGTAGATATAGTTCACCCACATCCTGACTATGCGATCCGCCCCATAGCTGTGGCTGCCATAGGTTTGGATGATCACGCGTCCGTCAACGCAACTCACGGCAGTCGCATAACTGTCTTTTACGGCTGAGCGCGCTCCCCACAATAATTTTGCATCGCTCCCCGGACTCAATTTCAAGAGGTCGCCCAGATCCCAGAAATCCCATATCCAGAAGTTCGTTGGATTCGTGAGGGCAATCCCCTCGTTGGGGATATGATGCGCCGGATGGTCGCCGTTGATCGGGAAGAGCAGTTGCTTGTCTATAGGAATTTCGATCCAATCGCTTTGAAATTGTACGCCGCAACGACCGAGGATCACGGCAATTTTTCCGAAGCCAATATCGTCTAAGTTCCATTCCTCGATGATGAGCGAACTGCCCGCGTTCAAGGCATCGTTGAGATATACATAGAATTCCCCCGACACATTTTCCCTGGCTTCTTTGGAAGAGATGATGAGATCCCAGGGTTGACCATTCGGCGCGCCAGCAAGCAGTTGCGTTTTGAAATGCCCCAGGTAATCATCCACATCCACATAGTTCAAGCTCATGGCATCTAACGCCGGTTGAACCAACCCAACGAGAGCCATGTCCTCGAATAACAGGATATTGGCTGACCGCATCCAGGTTTCGAAAAGGGCCTGATCGAAACCGGATTGCGCGCCTTGAGGAGGTTGTTGGGGGCCTTGAGATTGATCCCCGGGGGGTTGGGATGTGTTTGTCGGCTGAGGGGTGTTCGATGGTTGGGCTTTGATCGTTGCCTGGACATCCAGGGCAACCTGCGTTAAAGCTTGGGCGGCTTGCGTGGCCTGGGCATCGAGCGTAGCTTGTTGGTCAGAGATTTCTTTCTGTTGTTGTTCCTCGATATCAGCCTGGGCTTCGGCCTGGGCGGTTTGGGTTTCTCCCTGGGAAAGTTGCGTGGCCTGGACATTGAGGGAAACCTGGGTTTGATTCGAGCTTTCGGTCGTGGGCGTATTACATGCCAACCCAATGAGTAGGACAAAAAGAATGGCGATGAGGAGTATTCCAAAAGGAATGAACCGGGCGTGGCGGGAATGTCTGGATTTGGATTTCATGCGTTTCTCCTGAGGCTTGCTCTCGTCTGCTCGATGATCAATACATCACTGAAATGTGATCGAAGCTCCGTTGCTTCGGCCCACTCAGCACAGGCCTTGGGGTAGCCGGGGCTTGCGATGAACATGTGTTATCTACCAGTATAGAAGTTATCTCCGAAAAGTCAATCCGAAAAAGGTCACATCCAGTTTCGCAGAACGTGATAGATCATGCGGGGCGACAACGCCTGAACGGCGTTACGATAACTCAGGAGTACCTCCAAGATACTTCTTTCCACGAAGCTTTCTCTGTTGGCGGCGCGGATGAGTGGGTTGAGCAACCAATCATTCATATAGAGGGTTCGCATCCGAATCGTCCACACGAACAGGCTCTGAAAGCGCGCGCGCAGGCGTTTGTCGTAGCGGCGTAGGGCAGAGCGCGAGAAATCATTGGTTTCTAATTGCTCCCTCAGCACCTGCGCAGCTATCTGACCAGATTCCATCGCGTAATCAATCCCCTCGCCGGTGAACGGGTTGACAAGGCCGGCCGCCTCCCCCACGACGATCATTCGATCCCCAAATGTGCGGGCGGTAGCAAAATCCATGCGCAGTGGATAGCTCTTGACAGGCCCAAGGCGTCGCCCATCAGCCAATTTCTCTCGAACCGGATCGTGGCTCAGGAACTTCTCCAGTACGCCCTGGGCGGTAGCTGGCAGGTTGGGGGATTTCTTCATATAGCCAGCGCCCACATTGGCCGACGTGGGCGAGGTGGGGAAAATCCAACCGTAGCCGGGGAGAGGCGCCCCGTCGAAGCGGATTTCCATGATGTCGTCTAAATCGGTCAAATCATCGAAATAGGCGCGGGCGGCGAGGGCAAATGCAGGCGGGGTGGACATCAGCCCAACGCTTTGCAGCAGAGAAATGTTGGCGCCCACTGCGATGATGGCTACTCGCGCAGAGAAGCGGTGGATCGAGTGGTCATTGGCGGCGATGATAGCAGCCCGGTCGGGTTCCGCCTGGAGACCTGTGATACGAATGTTCGGCTCGAATTCGGCACCCATGGCGATGGCATGTCGCAGCAGGAGATTGTCGAGCTGATAGCGCGGCGCGATATAGAGATAGTCAGCTAATCCGGGTTTGGAGGGGACGGGCGCTTCCAGGTGACTGCCATCTGGCGCGACCAGGCGGATGCCATTGAGACGATAACCGATATTCTTGACTTCATCGAGCAATCCCAAATCTTCCAGGATTTTCAGGGCGTTGGGTGATAAAGCATCCCCGCATGTTTTGTGGCGCGGAAAATCTGCCTTGTCCACGAGCAGAACGCGTGCTCCTGATTTTGCGAGATAGCTGGCCGCGGCGGCGCCCCCTGGCCCGGCGCCTACAATAGCCACGTCGTAGGTTGATTTCATATGGGTGTGGTTTCTTTCAGTCGAGAACCCAGACCTCACAGGTTTCTTTATGCCCCTGCCTCGATTTGCCTGACGATGTCGAGCACCGCCTCGCGGGAGAGCTTCTTCTCGCCGCGCTCCAAAGCATCCAATGTGGCATACGCCAGCGCTCGGGGGATTTCGACAAAGCTCTTGAATGTCGTTTCGGGCAAGGTTTTGAGATAAGCTCCGAAACTATCCAGGTTTTCGCGGGCGTAAGCAAACATGTGTTTCTCGTCCCAGTCCTTGGGGAAGAAGTTCACCCCCCGATCCAGGTCTTCGTTGCGGTTGCGCAGGATATTGACGATCTGTAGCCCGCGGCCGAATTTGATGGCGTACGAACGGTGAATCTGGATTTTCTCGAACCAGGCCCAAAGATCGCAGAGCAGCAACCCCACCGCGCCCGCCACACCGTATGTATAGCGATCCAAATCGTCCAGGGATAAAACCTCGAACCCATTGGTAGCCCAGTGAGCCATGCGGTCGGCCATAGCTGCTGTGGCCTCCCAAATGCGCGGGGCGATGAATGTGGGCGCAAGGCAGGCCCATTCGCCAATCCTCAATGTGACCTCTGGTAGAACATCGTGGAATTCCTTCAGGGCTGTTTCGAGGACCTGGTGAGCGAAAGTGTCTTCCGATGTCTGAGCCTGGAAGATCAGGCTGATCGTGTGTAGAATCTTGGCTTTGAGACTCCCGTCCAGGGTGGGGTGATCTTCTACTTCATCTATGGCCCGAAGACAAAGATAGCCAGAAGCGACTGCTTCGCGAAGCCCTTTTGGCAGACGGACGATGGGCAAATAGAACGTTCGACTGGTCAGTTTCAGGGTGGACATTGCTTCTTGATAGATCGCCATATTGGGCCTCGCTGTGTACAACAATACCGGTATTCGAAGAAGGGATAGGTGCGAAATTCTAAGTACTGATGTAACTGTTCAGCCATCGAACGGATTAGCCAGAAAAAAGGGTGTGCGAAGGGGGCTACGCCCCCTTCGCACACCCTTTTTTCGGGAACTTCCCCGTATGGCTGAGTAGTTACGCACTGATTATCATACTTCACGAAAAGAGGATCAAAGACCCGTCCTCGGGTCGCCCGGGGACGGGCTTTCGATCTTTTCGTGATTTACCGATTATAACCCCAAAGCCGGGAACTGGTTGTGAGAGACCCCCATATATGCCGCCACGACCCCTCTTTATGTGCGGACAGAGTGGGAGATTAGTGCTGGATTGTGAAAGTGATCGTTGTAGAATTTTCGTTACCGGCGAAATCAACTGCCCTGATCTCCAGGGTGTGTTCTCCCAGGCGTGGCAGCCATGGATACGCGAAGGGAGGTTGGGTCTGCGTTTCGATGAGATCGCCGTCGAGATAGTATTCGATCCATTCCAGCCCGGTATTGTCGTTGGCTTGAACCTGGAAAGTAATCGGCGTTGTGGCCTGATAATCGAAGATTTGCTCATCGTCGGGATAGGCAATGGAGATCTCTGGGCGTTGGTTATCTACCGTCACTTGAATGGCGTCGGTTTCGACTTGTTGGCCGCTGCGGATGACGATCAATTGAACCGCGTAAAGCCCGTTAAGCTCTGACGTATCCCAGGCGGCGAGGCGACCATTGACCACCGGCGTTTCGATATCCTCGCTGATCGCCAGCCAGGTTTTGGGATTCAACCCTTTTCCTACCTGTATGCGATACGAGACGAAATCACTCCCAGAAGCGGTGCCCTGGATATTGACTTCCCCTCTGATGTTGGTGTACATCTGCGGCGAGGCGATTCGCGCGTTCGGAGATGGACTGGGTGTGTAGATCACATCATAGGATTCCGGTGGGGTGGATAGCCCGGCCTCCTCTGCCCATTGACTGGCCTCTGCCGGAACCAGCATATACACCCGCTCCTCGATCAATTCGGGGGGCGTGAAGACGGTCGCCAGTCGTCCGGTTTCGCGATTGACCTGATAGGCTCGGAACAACGTGTCGGGCTGCGTGGGTTCGTGCCCGGTGAGAAATAATTCGCTTACCACCGATGGGCAATCCTGGGTTGGCAGCATACCGGATGGATTGCATACTGTGATGGTGCTGATCCCAGGCGGCGCGCCCCAGGAAACCACAGGCAAGTCGCGAGAGGCGTACTTGGTCAGAGCATGCCAGAGAGCAGCGCTAACCTTGGGGGACAAATCCCCCCCCTCGGGCGCGTCCGATGCGCCCCGCCCCATCCACACGCCAACCACGATTCGGGGGGTATATCCAATTGTCCAGCTATCCTCCCCAGATGCCGTGCGTCCCAATTTCGCCGCGGCCGGCTGCCCGATCTCCAGGGGATTGGGATGCCCCAGGCTTTCCCAGCGAGCAGATTCATCGCTCAAGATGTGGTTGATGAGATAGGCCAGTTGCGAGCTGGTGACAGGTTGGGTGGTGGGCGAATCATTGACCAGCCATTCGCGCCCGTGAATATCGGTCACCCGTTGAATGGTAAGCATCTGGAGGTCGAACCGATCTTCGCCCGCAGCGACCTCGCCGACGAAGCTCCCCAGGTTGGCAAGGATGCCGAAAGCGCGAGTCATTTCCAGTAATGTTACATCGCCGCCATCTAGCAGAAACAGGCAGGTTGGGCACTCCGGGATGATTGCATCCGGCGAGGGCTGAAATCCTGCCAAGATACCAAATTGCTCCACGGTGCGCCAGACATTCTCTGCGCCAACTTGATTCATGGTCCCCAAGGCGGGGATGAGATAATCGTTCGCCAGGGCAAGACGAAGACGCATTGGCCCTCGATACTCCCCTTCCGGATTCGTGATTTGCTCGACTTGTTCGCCGAAGAGGGAGGGGATCTCCCACAATAGACTGGCGGGATCGAAGCCTCGGGTGAAGGCCGACAGGTAGACGAAGGGCGTCAGAAGCGAGCCGGGCGGGCGGCCGGGGGGATGAGCGGGGTCTGACCCTGAGGCGGTCTCTCCGACCAGGGCCAGGATCTGCCCCGATAGCGGGTCGGTTATCACGATGTTTACTTCGAGATCATCATAGGGTGCGCCCTCGAAGGCCAGAGAGGGGAGCAGCCGGGCCGCTTCACAATCCTCGGTCGAAATCCCACCGCCGGCGAGATGAGCCAGATGCGCCTTGGCGGCGCAGGAGGCTTGTACCTGCAAATCGTAATCGAGGGTGGTGAAGACCTCGAAACCGCCGCGTTCCAATTGTGAGAGAGGAATGTGGGGAGTAAGCTGTTCCCACACCAGCTCGAGAAATGTCGGCGCGATCGTCTCCTCTTCTGGGGCTGGCTCTTGGAAAGTGATCTCTTCGTCTCGAGCCTCGAGCGCGTTCTCCGAAGAGATAACTCCCTGGGCGAGCAAGGCGTCGAGGATGTCTCTGCCGCGCTCGATGGCTGTATCGGGCGTGTCGTTGGGGTCGAGGCTTGGGGCTTCTGACACTCCGGTCAAGACAGCAATTTCCGCCAGGCTCAACTCCTCGACGTTCTTCCCGAAGTAGGCCTGGGAGGCCGCTGCGATGCCATAGATTCGATTGCCGTAGTAGGCGCTGTTGAGATACCATTCCAACACTTTCTCGCGGCCATATTGATTGGTGATCTGCGCGGCTAACAGGCTCTCTCGCAGCGCCCGGCGCAGGCCGGGAGGCTCATCCCAGAGCAGCAAATCTGCGACCAGGCGTTGAGCCAGGGTTTTTGGGGTTTCCGAATGATCAGTCAGCGAGGTAAAGCCGGGGTGTTCCCGGAATTTCGGGTCGGAGTGGGCGATTGTGACCTGAACGATCTCAGGGGATAGCGATGCGCCCGTGTTCGATCCCTCCTCTGACAGGGGCAGGTATACGCGTTCCGAAACAGCAGGATGTTCGAGTTCCAGGAGGATGTGTGCGCCATCGCGGTCGTAGAAGCGTGTTGGTTGGAGAAACAGCCCGTTGGGAGGTTCCAGGAGCAGGGGAATGGTCTCTACAGGCGGAAGGTCTCTGGCCAGCATGGCGTAGAATACCGTCGCCCCAATGAAGAGGACCGCAGCCAGGATGCTTATCGCCATTGCGCAACTCAGGCCGGAACGTCTCAGGGAAGGTTTGGCGTATTTTTTGCGTCGTTGCTGGCGCGCCCGTAATATCTGGGGGATGTTGGGCATAGCGCGGCCTCCCGCCGCAACCGTTTGGCTACCGCGGAGGGCGCTGAGTTTGCGGAAAAAAGCAAAGAAATTGCTCTGCGCTCTTCGCGTACTCTGCGGTTCGAAGATTTGCGTTCATGATGCAGATGATTCGGGGTAATACTATTAATGCCTCAAACAGATGTTCGTTCCTGAGCGATTTGCAGGATCTCGCGCGCGGAATCGAGCGTGCTCTCGCTCACTTCGCCGAGCATTTGAGCCAGCTCACGCAGGCGTTCTTCGCCGTCAATGGGTTGAGCCTGGGTTGTGGTGCGGCCATCGAGGATGCTCTTTTGCACCTGGAAGTGTTGATGTCCGAAGGCGGCTAATTGGGGCAGATGGGTGATGCAAAACACCTGATGGCCTTGGGCCAGCCTCCAGAGTTTATGCCCCACGATAGTGCCAACGCGCCCCCCGATACCCTGATCTATTTCGTCGAATATCAGAGTAGGGATGTGATCTGCTCGCACTAGAACGTTTTTCAACGCCAGCATCAGCCGGGAGGTCTCGCCGCCGGAGGCGATTTTCACCAGGGGTTTGAATCCTTCGCCGGGGTTGGTTTCGATGAAGAATTCGATCTGCTCGTGGCCATCGGCGGTGAAGGCTACGCGCCCTCCACCGGGCAGGGGTATCCCGTTGGGATCGGGTTCATGTTGGAAATCAACCTGAAAACGCGCCCCAGACATACGCAGGTCGGCCAGCTCTGCCTCGATTGCCCTGGTCATTTTCTCGGCGGCTTCATGGCGCTTATCTGACAAGGTTTGAGCGTGCGCCCCGAGTTCGGAGAGCAATTCGCCTTCTTCGTTCTCCAACTGGCTGATGCGTTCACTGGCATGGGTGATGGCATCCAAATCCTGTCTGGCCTTGACGCCGAAAGCCAGCACCTTTTCGATTGTTTCCCCATATTTGCGCTTCAGACTATTGATCAGATTCAGGCGTTCTTCGACCTGATCGAGCCTGTTGGGATTGAATTCCAAATTCTCTAAATAGAGGCGCAAGGTATGGTTGATCTCGGTCAGTTCCTCGAAAGTCGTGGCGGCTTGCTCTTTCAACGGGATCTGAGTCTCATCGAGTTGAGCTAGGTCGGATAAGGCCTCGACAACCTGCCCGAACTGATCGGTGATAGCGTGCCCTTCCAGGGGGTTTTCATCCAGGATGATCAGGGCTTTTTGTCCCAGGGAGGAGAGTCGTTCGGCGTTTGCCAGTCGGTTGCGTTCTTCTTCGAGGCCGTTCTCCTCGCCGGGTTTCAGATTTGCCGCTTTGATTTCATCAATTTGATAGTTGAGTAAATCGGCGCGCTGGGCGGCCTCGCGCTCGTTCTTTCTCAGGTTGGCGAGTTCCTGGCGCACATCTGATAGTTGACGATAGGTAGACCTGTACTGGTCGAGGATGTCCTGGAGGTCGGCGTAACGATCGAGCAGTCTCAAGTGCTGCCGCACACGTAAAAGGGACAGATGTTCCGACTGCCCGTGGATGTCAACGAGATGTTCGCCGATTTCACGCAACATGCCGACGTTTGCCATGCGGCCGTTGATGCGCACGACATTCCCGCGATCACGGCGGATTTCCCGTCCCAGGGTGACGAAGTCCGGGTCATCTAGCATGGCTTCTCGCTCCAGCACGGCGTGGATGGCCTGACGGGCAGGCGTGGGGATATGGAAAGTGGCCTCGACCAGCGCGCTATCCGCGCCGCTGCGAATGGATGTGCTATCGGCGCGGCTGCCAAGCAGTGTGTTCAAGGCGTCCATGATGATGGATTTACCGGCGCCGGTTTCTCCAGTGAAGGTGATCAAGCCAGGCTCGAAGCGCAATCGAAGCCTGTCTATGATGGCGAAATTTTCGATATGTAGTTCGGTTAACATATGTGCAATCGGTCAGCGGTTGAAAGTCATCCGGCTAATCCGGTAGTAGATGCTCGAGGCGATGATGATAGCATAAGCTCCGTCCCAAAGCGTTGATAATAATAGGCTAATGCTGAATTCGATTTGGGGTAGATAAAACAGGAAAGATATGATATTCCCTGCCGCCGCGGGGAGCGCGCCGATCAATGCGCCTGCTGTAATGGTGATATAGAGCGGCTTGGAACGACGGCGGCGCGTGATGAAGCGGGATGCTTCGGCGATGATCACCCCTGCTATCGGGGCAAGGAAAAACACGAAGAAACCCAGTTTCGGGGCAATCAAGCTCCCCAGGAAAGATAATATCCCGGCGGCGATGAATCCAAGAGGATAATCGTACCATCGCGCGGTCTCGAATACCTTTTGCTGATTGCGTACGCAATCCATACAGCGGTATCCTGTGGGAGTGTGAACTGCGCATTTGCTGCAGATTAGCTTCTCACAGCGATTGCAGCGCAGGCTGGTCTCTTTATCGGGGTGATTGGCGCAATATGAAGTTGATGTTTCGGTCATGACAATTTTTTTACGGCAGGGTTATTGTACATATGAGGGGTGAGATTCCGATAGAAATATCCAGGGTCCTGGATGCGCACGAATTGGGCAGTATAGTCGCTGGCGCGTGCATCCACACGGTCGCCATCGGCGAGGTGAATAGGCGCCTGACCATCTATGCTGATCACGGCCTGGTGGTCGGTGTGCACGGTGATGGAAACCGAAGAGCCTTCTGCCAGCATAATGGCGCGGTCTATAGACAGGTGTGGGGCGACTGGCACCAAAAGGATGTTGCGAAGCTCAGGCGGCAGGATCGGCCCACCAGCGGCCAGCGCGTAGGCCGTCGAGCCTGTCGCTGTGGCAGCAATCAGGCCGTCAGCTACATACGTGGTCAAGAAGCGGCCATCCACACTGGCATCCAGATAGACAGGCCGTACGATCTCTCCCCGGCCAACAACTACCTCGTTGAGAACTTCCCATTCTCCTTTCTTTTTATCGCCCCGCCATTGTTCGGCGCATAATAACATGCGGTTTTCGAGCCAGAAATCCCTTGCCAGCAGTTTTTCTATGGCGGTTTTCCATTCGTTGTGCTTGAACTCCATCAGGAAACCGAACTTGCCCATGTTGACGCCGAAAATCGGCGTATGATGAGGGGCGCAGAGATGACCTGCGCGCAGCATGGTGCCGTCGCCGCCCAGGGCAATCATCAGATCAACTTCTCCCGCGCTGACTCGCTCGATTAAATCCGCATCGTACAGAAAACCATAGAAAGCCTGCAACCCGCGCTCGTTCAGGAAATCGGCGATCTGGCTGGCCTCCTCGAATGCCAGGGGAACCTCTGGATGGGCGGCGATGGCAATAGTCTGAAAAGGTGAAGTCGTTGACGTCATGATGGTGAAATTATACCCGATTGCCTACTGCCCACTGTTTACTGAATCCTCTGATCGCAGGTAGACCGATACCCGCACTGATCGCACCGGCGCGCCGACTCGTGAGAGCGATTGATTTTTCGCAGATGTCCTTTGGCGCGCATTTCGACGACCAGCTCGATGAGTCTGGCTTCGAGTTCTGGCGTGTTATCAATTCGATAGGTTCGATTGGGATATTTCAGAATCCCGTATGAGGGTCGCATGCCATAGCTTTTCCCGACGAGATAACAATAGGCTGCCAGTTGGAAGATGTGGGAGTCGTAAGGCGCTTCGGCCACCCGTGATGTTTTTACCTCGACGGGGATCACCATGTCCCCGTGTTTGACAAGATAATCGGGGCGGCCGGATAAATCCAACCTGGCATCGTAGAGCGGCTCTTCGACAGGCCCCCATTGGCGCGTATCCGCGTAAATGACCTCCCCTCCCGGCAGGCCGGTCGCCTTACGTAGTCTGCCAGCCCACCAGAGCAAGGTCAACCCAAGGAAGAGAAAGGTGATCGCGAGCTGCGCCATGGAGATCAAATCGCCTGCATGGTCAGATATACCGCCAGCAAGATCAGCCCGGCCAACAGCAGGAAATACGCCAGTCCTCTCGCTACGCCGCTGGCCAATACGGCGCGCCCATGTTGTTGGTGCAATTCTCGCCCGCCCGCCAGCTCTTGAGAATTCTCGGATTCGACCCCTTGTTGCCGGTACCACCAGGCGCGTTGACAGAACAAATAGGAACTGATGTCGGAAGCGAGAATTTTGCGCATTGGCAGTGAATCCTCTAGAAAAACTTCGAGAGGAGGTTCTGGGACGGCATAGGGTCAATCTTCGATGGTTTTGGAGAGCTGCTCCTCGAAAGCCTGCAAACGTTTCTCCAATCGTTGCTGGCGCAGGCTCATGGTCACATCGGCGCGCGTGCGTTCCGTGACGCTGCGGACGATGTCTGTGAGCCGGCGCAGCCCTCCCGTGATTGCGTCCGAGTAATCCATGGTCACCAAAGCATCGTAGATATCGTCCATCGATTCCAGCAGGCGGTCAGCCTCGGTCGAGTCGCCGTGGCGTAGGACATCCATGCACCTTCTTCGGAGTTCACCCACGGCTTCTGCCAATCCCTTCAGGTAAGGCACGTAATCCAGGTTGAGATCCTCCGGGGAGGGGAAGGGGTCGCCGGTGACCAGGGCGACCGTGAGGTTGGCCTCGGCGTACTCCTTGAGCGCATCCTGCGTGTAGCCGGCGTAGAAGAAATCTGGATGGACGCCGGAGTTCTCGCTCAGGGCTTTGGCGAGCGCCTGAGCCTCTCGAAGCTGCTCCAGGGCCAAAGCTCGATCCTCACGATGAATTGCCCGAATGGCATTGGCGCAGTGACGCGTGAGCATACGGGCCTGGTTCAGCATTTCATCTCTCACTTTTGTGCGAATATCGAACGATTGGTGAATCTGCTCGATGATCTCGTCCAGGCGATGCATAGCTTATTTCTGTGGAGGGCGGAATAGATGCTCTGCCAGAGAGCTTTCGCCCGGTATGTGAATCTCTCCGAATTTGTCCTCGTATTTCGATAGGTTTTCTCCCAGGGCATTGTAGAAGAGTTTCGCGCTCAAAGGACTCATCAGCACGCGTGTTTTGACGTTAGCCGGCCCCGGCGTTCCGCCTGGCACCAATAGCGCGAAATCCAGGATCATCTCGGAGGGGGAATGGGTGATGCGAGCCAGATTGACGTACACTGGAGAGAGGTCTTCGGGAATGTGGAGGGCGATTTGTTGTCTTTCGGGTTGCGAAGGGCGCGAAGTCATAAAGATGCTCCTATTCTTCGATAGCCTCTGAATGGCAGGACTGCCAATCCTCTGCGTGGCTGGCAGTCCTATCCATGTACTAGAAGGGGATATCGTCTTCGGTTTCTGGACTTGTCGGGAAGCTGGCTTGAGAGGCCTCATCTTCTCCGCGGGCGGAGAGGAATTTCACCGCCTGAGCAGTCACTTCGAAGGACGAGCCCCAGGTCCCATCCTGGCGTTGGTACACTCGAGGGCCTCCGGTCTGGATATCGGGTTTCAAACGCCCTTCCACAAGGACTTTTCTTCCCTTTTTCAAATACTGATTGCATGTTTCGGCCCGTTTTCCCCAGGCTGAGATGCGAAACCAGGTGGTTTCATCCACTTGTTGTCCATCATTCGAGGTGTATCGGTTGCTGGTGGCTACGGAAAAATTGGTCACGGCCTGACCGGTGGGCGTGTAGCGCATCTCGGGATCGTTGCCCAGGTAGCCCACAATGAGAATTTTTTGGTACATGTGAAAAGCTCCTTTCGTTATGGTGAGCGGCCTGTCGTGTAGTTTCCTGACGTCCACCGCCAGACGCAGCGCCTTCTTTCACTCACCGTGCTATTAGAACAATTGTACTCGAAACCTGTCGAATAGTAAATCGAATCAAGTATGAGTCCACTGCAAGAACTACGAGTAGAGGATTCGGAGCTGCATATATGGGGGTGCGTGCGCAGCACGCACCCCCATATATGCAGCCCCGCCCCTTCGTTCAGGAGTTTTTTTCAGTGAACTCCGGCCCACCTTTTGGCCTGATCGCACAATTCTTTGATGGGATGCAGCTCCCTGATGGGCAACGCAAAATTAGGTGTGATGGTGCGAGGGTACTGAAAAACGCGGCTCCCTGCAGGCAGACGTCTGGCGTTTCGACGGAATTCCCCGCGGGTCAAGTATCCGGTAAAGATGATCTCCATCCCATAAATCCAGATATTGCCCCAATCCAGGGAGTTGATGATGTGGGTATCCTCGAGCGTAGGGCTATGCACCCCAACAGGTCCATCCGGAATCTCAACCGTGTGCAAATAGTGCAGGGCGTAGAAATCTCCCCTGGCGGTGGTTCGTCGTCCAGGTTCCAGAACGATATGTTCCGAGAGCGTTCTGTGCTGCCGGTTTTGACCTCCAAGTTCGATTTCGATCTCCCGCGGCGTGTCGCTCTTCAAGGCCAGCGTTCCCAGGGATGCCCACTTGCGCGGCCGCGCCCATTCTTTGGGAAGGGGATAGATCAAATAGATGGGTAGCCCTGCCTGGAGGGCCTTTTCCAGGGTTTGCCGGTTGGGCGTCAGTAGAGCAGCGCAAAAGGCAAAGAGGTACAGGCCTTCATCGCCCAGGTTCGACGAAGCGATTTGATCTTCCGGCACCAGCGCCTGCGCATCCAGAAGGAGGCTGGGTTCTTTCCTGATCTGGCTGATCTGTTCTTTACGGATCAGCAGGAAGCTCTTGATATCACAGCGTCTGCCGCCGATGGCAATGTCATAACGGTCCGGATCGGTGAAAGGCGTCGCCCCCAGGTTGTGGTGGGGGATATTTTCGCCAGTGAGATAACGTCGAAAAGCCAGCTCCGCCGCGACCCCGGCCACGATCCTGCGCAGCCGGTTGAATGGAGAAGTCCCCATCCGGTTGTAGGTGTACGGCAGCGATTTGCAGGCGTAGGCGATACCCCCCTGGGTCATGTCGGGGGTGTAGGGAAGGGTGATGAAGTCGGAGGGGTTAATCATTGCGAAACTGCAAGCAATAATGATGAAAAGTATTACTTACCCAGGCGTTGCCCAGGCCGTAGGGGAACAGGCGGATGTTATCCTGACACCAGACCTTTTCATCTTTCATTGCGTATGTCTGACCCAGTTGCTTCGCCAGATCCCAGGCCAGGGGATAGATTTTCCCGCCCTTCTTCACATTTTTTACGATGATAGTCAGATAGGCCATCGGCTTCAGGTAAGGTTTCAGCCCGGTGTAGATTTGCGTCAGGCGCTCCAGGAACTCATCATAATCGGCGATGTTGCCGAGATCGTGGAGATCATCCGAGTAAACCACATCCAGGCTCTCGTCTTGGCGGCGTTGTTTTTGCGTCTCCGCCCCTTTGGCGTGCAGCATGTTCCAATAGGGGGGGGAGGTGATGATGTAATCCATGGGGGGGATGCGATGTTCGGAGACGATCTGTGCGACCGCGGCTGCGTCGCTGTGGATCACCTCTGCGGTCAGGTGGTCGGCGGACTCCCCCAGATTCTCCCGTTCCCGAAGGACAACCTCTCTGGCGATATCCGCGTAGGCGGAGTTCAGTTCGATCCCGTAGCTGTGCCGCCCCGCCCGCAGCGCGGCCACGATCGTGCTGCCCGTGCCGACCATGGGATCGAAGACGACCTGACCCCGTTTGGTGAAGAACTCGATGAATTCCTGCGCCAGCGTCTCCGGGTATTTGGCCGGGTGGCGCAGCACATCGTCCTGGCGCGGCGGCGGGTTATGCACGAACCAGGATTTTTGGAATTTGAGCCATTCTTTGGTGGTGAGGTCGTTCAGACAGTTGCGGAATATGCGTTTGCTCATGGGGGGTTGGGAAAACGTAAAACGAGAAATGTAAAATAGATCAGTGAAGTGAGTCAGGGCGCGATTTTGTATACGATCAGATCCGAAAAACTGACGGTGACGGCGTTGGCTCCTCCAGAACGCACGAAGACTCCCAATGCGCCGCTGGGCAGCGAACGGTCGCTGATGCTGAATTGATATTGATCGTTGACGAAGAAGCGCATGTCCCTGCCCACCGCCCATACCCCCAGGCGAGAAACGCTTGGGGCAGCCGAAGGCACAGATGTAGTTGCCATCCAGGGTTGAGGGGAGGAGGCGGCGCCGTCAACCAGGCGATCCAACCTCACCTGGCCGTTGCAGGAGAGCGAGAACCGATAGAAATTCCCTGGCGATTGATAGCGGATCAACATGCCGTACTCATCGAAGCCGCTGCACAGGCTGGGACTGGCGGTGATCTCAGCGTAGAAATTCGTGAATAGAGCGCCCTCTCTGACGCTGTACAGGTAGCCTCTGGCTCGCGAGAGTGCGGCGGTCAATTCATGGTTCGCGACCGAGATGCTGCCTGTTTCTGTCTCAGTCAGCGTCCAATCGGTCGGCAGATCGAAGTCGTCGCTGAAAAGCAGGCCGCCTACCCCCGGGCGTAATTCCGGCGTCGGGGAGGGTACCACCATTGGGGCCGTGGTGGGCGTCTCCGTTGGGGGAAACCAAATCACCGTCGGGGTGGGGGTCTCCGTGGCGGTCGGCGTCGCCGAGGCAAAGGGCGTCAGCGCGGATATGGGGAAGCAGCCGCTGAGCAGGGGGATGATGAGCAGGAGATAGAGGCGTCTCATGGGTTGGCGTAGTAAAAACGTAAAATGCAAAACGTGCTAATTAATGTACCACAAGTTTTATTACTTGACCTCGTTCAGGTCCGACTGAAATACACCGGACAGGCGCCTCGGCGATCTCCTCGATGCGTTGGATGTAAGCCTGGGCTGCTTGGGGCAGCTCTTCCCATCTGCGTCTGTCCATAATGTTATCTTCCCAGCCGGGCAGGTTTTCGTATTGGGGCTTGTATGCAAGGTTGGTTGGCCCCAGGGGGAGATCGCAATGAGTTATCCCATCCGCCTGATACCCGACGCAGATATGCAGAGTATCCAGGCCGGAGAGCACGTCTAACTTCGTGATGGTTAATTCAGTGAGGCCATTGATTTGCACGGCGTAGCGCAGCAGCACGCCATCCAGCCAGCCCACCCGGCGCGGCCGGCCCGTGGTGACGCCGAACTCGTCCCAGGGTTTCTCTCCTGTGCCGCGCAAGTGTCCTGCGATCGCGCCGAATGCTTCCGTCGGGAACGGCCCTTCGCCCACTCGGGTCTGGAAGGCTTTGGTCACGCCGATCACGCGCCCCACGTGACTTGCGCTCAGTCCCAGCCCCACCAGAGCGCCGGCGGCTGTCGGGTTCGAGCTAGTCACAAAGGGATAGGTGCCATGGTCGAGATCTAGCAGTGTGCCCTGAGCGCCCTCGGCCAGTACAGCGGCCTCATTCCTCAGGGCCTCATTCAACAGATACGAGACATTCCCGATATAGGGGATGATTTTTCGTGCGTAGCCGACATATTCTTTGGCAATCTCGAGCGAATCCAATGGCTGCGCGTGGTAGAGGTTGATCAACACTTCATT
>Ga0194113_10003989_pt1 | contig 19480 bp, 20 predicted proteins | sample TA2MahC200mmetaG_FD_146193 | JGI IMG/M metagenome (GOLD analysis project Ga0194113, IMG submission 146193) | Freshwater microbial communities from Lake Tanganyika, Tanzania - TA2015017 Mahale Deep Cast 200m | ecosystem: Environmental > Aquatic > Freshwater > Lake | place: Tanzania: Lake... | reverse complement strand
AAATAACGGAGATGTTCTTGTAATAATGACACTCACGGCTCCTAACTGCCCTGTTGCTGAATCATTACCGCTTGAAGTACAAAATAAACTCAGGGAACACCCTTTGATACATGATGCTAAGGTCATCATTACATTCGACCCGCCCTGGGATATGTCAAAAATGTCAGAAGCTGCTAAACTCGAACTTGGATTTTTATAATTCACTTTTATTAATTAAAAAACAAAGGCTATGAAAGAAAAATCAAAATCAATTTTTGTTTTGTTACTTTTTGTTGTATTGACATTAACTTTTTTCAGTTGTGCCGGCATCAAAGACACAATTACGAATGTTCAAAGACTCCAGTTTAAACTTGGTTCAGTCGATAATTTTTCGCTTGCTAACGTTAAGCTGTCAAATATCAATTCAATCAGCAATATCAGTCTGACAGACGGGGCATTATTATTAGCTGCGTTTGGAAGCGGGCAATTACCGGCATCTTTCACCCTTAATGTTATTGCAAAGAATCCGAATGACGGTACCGGAGGAACCCCTAACACAACTGCAATAATAAAATCGCTTGCCTGGAGGCTTTTAATAGACGACAAGGAAACTATTAACGGAAATATTGACAAAAATATAGAGGTTCCCGGTGTGGGGCAGGCAACAACAATACCGGTGGCAATATCTCTTGACTTACTGAAGTTTTTCAAGGACCAGGGATATGAAAGCCTTGTCAATTTAGCTCTTGCTCTCGGCGGGTCTTCCGGTTCCTCAGCGAGGTTAACCCTAAAGGTTCAACCGACGATAGATACTTTTTTAGGTCCTATTACCTATCCCGGAGAAATATCGGTTATAGATAAAGAGTTCCGCGGACAGTAAAAATTATTCCTAAAGGCAAGCTTGAAAAAAATAATAAAAATCCTACATTAATATTTCTAAATATCCTCCCAGATAAATCTGAACAGCATTAAAGAAGCTGTGATTACTACTATCGCATAAGATATCAGTATCTGAAAATCTGCTATAAATTCTCCTATTGGTGCACCCGATGCAGACTTTATTGTTGAATTAACCACGGTTAGAAAAACGGGCAGTAAAATCGGAAATGATAAAATAGGATATAGAGTACCTTTGGTGTTTGCCTTCGATACTATCGCCGCTACTATTGTTAATGCAGATACAATCCCAAGATTTCCAAGTACTAAAACTATTAAAAATGCTTGAGTATTTCTTATCTCAAAACCGGTTACAATCGAAAAAAGTAAGATGGCTACAATATTTATCGCAAATGTCAGAAGTAAATTAAAGAAAAGTTTTCCGGTAAAAACAGATATGGGCTCGGTACAAAGTTTTAATGCCAGGGATGTTTCCTTGTCCTCCTCTTTTATAAATACCCTCGATAAACCGCTCACAGAAGAAAAGAATATTGTTATCCATAACAAACCGGATAATAATTCAGGCTTTATAAATCCGTCCCCAAGTGAAAATCTTATAATAGATATTGTTACAATTACAAACATCAACAAAGAGTTTGTAGTATATCTATTCCTTAGTTCGGATTTCAGATCTTTTTTAAATATTATATAAGTTTTCACAAGAATAAATTTTTGTTTTCCCGACTAAAGTCAAGACTAAAGTCAAGAATTTAGGAACACATCATCGTTTCTAAGCAATTAAAATTTAAATAAAATAAAAACAAATGGCAAGCTATTCACAAAGTTACTCGGGTAATTACGGTAATTTTGTATCCTTACTAAAAGCCTAAAGGCAGGCAGGAAGTTGCTGGTAATTTATACTTACCTGACTTTCAGTTAAACTTTCAAAATTAAATATTAAGAGCAAACCGTTGAAACGGTTATGTGTCTTAACATTTATCTTTCCCACGACTAAAGTCGTGGGCTGTAAACAAAATCTTTCCAAAATGAAAGTCAAGCGAACAAAATCAAGATTAAAGTCACAACTAAAGTCAGGAAAAGGAAAGTCAGAAAAGTCAGGAAGCAAGATAAAATTTGTTATATATCATATATTATATGTTATATATTATATGTTATATGTTATGTTTAACTCTCTGAATTATATTTCCATTTTTATCTCTTATGTTAAGCTCAAGGGGCATTTGGCCGGGCAGAGTGTGGGTGGCGCAGCCAAAACACGGGTCATATGCACGAAAAGCCATCTCTATTTTGTTCAATGTTCCCTCAGTAACCTCGGCTCCTTTTTTGATTAAACCCATTGCTGCTCTTTTAATTGACATAGATATTGCGGCATGGTTGTTTGTCGTCCCTACTATAAGGTTTGCCTTAGTTACAATTCCCTTTTCGTCCGTTACGTAATGGTGGGTTAGTGTTCCTCTGGGAGCTTCAACTATTCCGATTCCTTCGTGAGGAGTTTCGGTGGGAAGTATTCTGTAATCTGGTGATGTTATTTCGGGGTCTTTAATCAATTCCATAGCTCTTTCTGCTGCACACTGAAGCTCTATTATCCTCGCCCAGTGTGTTGCAAGAGTGTGATGTACTGGTTTCTTTCCCGAACCATCTTCGGTAAGTGTTTTGTAGTATTTTTCATATTCAGCCTGTGCAAGCGGAGTAGGCATTCCATCCGATGCATTCAATCTTGAAAGAGGAGTTGCCTGATATACCCCGCTGTCTCTTCCGTCAACAAATCCCTTCCAGCCAATTTTTTTCAAGTAAGGATACTTTAAATAACTCCATTGTTCTGTGTGTTCCGCAATGTTATCCAAATATTCGGAAGGACTGTATTTACAGAATTCATTTCCGTCAGGATCAACAACGCGCACTTTCCCGTCATAAAAATTTGATTTGTTATTTTCATCAACCAGTCCCATATAGTATGTTTTTTGTGTATATGGTCCGTTTAATATCAGGTCAACGTACTGGCTGTTTTTTAAAACAACATCTTCAAACAATTTAAATGTAAACTGGCCAAAGTCTACCATATATTTAGCATACTCTTCAAATTTCTTCCTTTCTTCCTCGTTGATTCCTCTCGAAACTCCACCGGGTATTGCCGTTACCTGATGAATTTTCTTCCCGCCGAGTGTTTGTATTATTTCCTGACATCTTGCTCTTAGCCCTATGACTTTCCCTCCTATTTCAAGACCTACTTTTTTGATGACTCCGAGCAGGTTTCTCTCTGCCGGCGGAGCATCCGGACCTACTACAAAATCCGGTCCTCCAAGAGCATAAAAGTGAACCGTGTGGTCTGCTGTGAAAAATGTATTATATAATAATTCTCTTAATTTTCTTCCTGCGGAAGGAATTTTTACTTTATATACATCGTCTGTAGCTTTAGCTGCCGCCATATGGTGTGCTTCCGGACATACTCCGCATATTCTTGTTGTTATCCTTGCCATTTCTTCAACCGGTCTGCCAACGGCAAACTGCTCAAACCCACGAAGTTCGGGTATTTGTAAATAGCAATTCGCTACTTCTCCTTCATCGTTTAAAAAAATATCAATTTTTCCGTGGCCTTCTAATCTTGTAATTGGGTCTATTTTTATTTGTTTCATATCTAATCAGTTAAAATTTAATAATAAAAAATTAAAAATATAAAGCCATTTATCTCATTTCCCGGAGCTATCGGGACGAGTTTTAGGTTGAACTCTTTTTAATATTGAACTTGCCATTGAAAATCGGTAAAATGTTCCAAGCGGGTCTGCAAGTGTTTCCATAATTTTCCGCGCCTCTTCAGGAGTTTGTGCATCAATTACCGAACTCAACGCTGCCACCATTTTAGCGCCCTGGTCCGTTACGTTCGGTGGGGCACCGTAACATCCGCGGCATCCTATATTTGCCTTTACACACAAAGCATCGCATCCGCTTCTTGTCGCCGGACCGACACACATTATCCCCTGGTCAAGCAAGCATTCGTTCGGATCAGGTATGATTTCCTGTGGTCTGTAAAATCTCTTAATTTTTTTCTCTTTCCTTTCTCGCGGACATTCATCACAGCATGTTTTATCGCCAGCACCAAGAACTGTTCCTTTCGGCGGCAAGGGTTTTCCGTTCTTTAAAATATCAATCACCGCTCCAACAGCATTCAGTATTTGAAAGGATTGAGGGGGACATCCGGGTATGTAATAATCAACTTCCACTACCTGGTCTAATGTTTTAACAGTATTCCAAAATTCCGGTATCTCGATTTCTCCTTCGGGCATATGGGTTATGGGAACCGGGTAAATTCCTTTTGACTGCTCATCAACAGACGGACTGTTTTTGTAAACGAATTCAAATATGGAATTTTTATCATAAAAATTTGCAAGTCCGGGAATGCATCCTTCTTGAGCACAGGAACCAAACGCAACAAGAACTTTTGATTTGGCTCTTAATAATTTTGCCAGATATTCGTTTTCGGATGTTCTTATTGCCCCATTAAACAGGCAAATTGTAATATCCCCATCCGGCATTGCCTCAACGTCTTTATATTTAAAATCCATTACGCAGGGCCAGAATACAATATCAAAGAAATCTGCAACATCAAGAATTTTTTCCTCTATATCTACAACGGCAATTTCACATCCGCCGCAGGAAGATGCCCAGTATAGTGCTAATTTTGGTTTCATAGTTTTTTTAATGTATAATTTAACAGTTGAAAAAATAATTTAACATTTAACATTTAACATTTATAATTTATAATTTAACATTTAACTGAATTATCTGTTATCAGTTTATTCAGTAAGTTGTAATGGTCCTAATTCTCTTAATTGCTGCTCAAAATCCAGTGTCGTATGTGCATATTTATCTCCTTCAGAAGCAGATATCCATTCGAGTCTAAGTCTCCTTGGGTCTATACCGTATTGGTCCAGCAATATTTTTAACATTTCAACTCTTCTTAAGGTTTTGAAGTTACCTTCCGAATAGTGGCAGTCTCCTATATGACACCCGCCTATCATTACTCCGTCAGCTCCTAATTTAAATGCTTTCAGAACAAACGTCGGATCTACTCTCCCGCTGCACATTGTTCTTATTACTCTTACTGAGGGTGATGATTTAAGTCGTGATACTCCGGCAAGATCCGCTCCTGTATATGTGCACCAATTGCACAAGAAAGCAACTATTCTCGGACTCCAACTCTTTTCTTTTGTTGTACTCATATTTTATATATTATATATTATATATTAAATGTTAAATTGACAATAATCCTTCTATTTCAGACAAAATTTGCATATCAGTAAATCCTTTTCCCGTAATTGCTGAGGCCGGGCAGGCTGCGACACAGGTTCCGCATCCTTTACATAACATTTCGTTAATATTAGATATTTTCTTATCATCAACAAACGAAATAGCGCCATAAGGACAAAGGTTATTACAAATTCTGCATCCACTGCAATATTCGTCCACAACCTCGGCTTTAACTGGATCAAGGGCAACTTCGCCAAGCGAAATAAGAGATAACATCCTTGCGGCTGCGGCAGAAGCCTGAGCTACAGAATCAGGAATATCTTTCGGTCCCTGGGCACAACCAGCTATAAAGACTCCGTCTGTCATTGTTGATATAGGATCGAGTTTAGGATGCCTTTCAAGAAAGAATTTATCCGGACTTTGACTAATTGAAAATATCTTTTTTACATCCGCTGCATCAAACTGTGGTTCGATTGCCGGGCAGAGTATCACCATATCCAGGGCAATCTCTCTGAATTTTCCTATTAAAGTATCTTCACATTTAACTAACAGATACGGTTTGCCGTCACTTCCCGAATGAACTTCCGCTATTTCGGCAACTTTGCCTCTTATCATATTTACTCCTTCATCAAGAAGCCGCTTGTAAAATTCCTCATATCCTTTTCCGAAGGCTCTCATATCTATGTAAAATTGATATACTTCTGCTTTGGTTCTATCTTTAACAAGGTGTGCAAACTTCAGTGCATACATACAGCAAACGCGTGAACAATACTTATGGTAGTTTTCATCCCGCGAACCGATGCAGTGAATTATTCCGACCGCTCTTGGTTCGGAACCGTCTTTGCATTTGACCAGTCCTCCGGTCGGACCCGTAGAGTTTAGCATATGTTCAAATTCAAGAGATGAATATACGTTATCAAGTCTGCCATAACCGTATTGAGGCATTTGTTTCAGGTCTATTAACTGAAATCCAGTAGCTAACAGTATTTGTCCAACTTCAATTTCTACTTCTTCGTCTTTATCTTCATAATTTATTGCTTCGGGTTCGCAGTAAGTTGAACATATTCCACATCCTCCTGTTTGTGTTTTTATACAGGATTCCTCATCTATTTTAGGTACTCTTGGTACAGCCTGCAGGGTAGGGATGTTTATTGCTGTCTTTGGTCCGAGATACCAATCGGCTACAGCACCTCTTTCATAATCGAGTGATTTTATTCTAATATGGCCTGTAGGACACACATATGCACACGCACCGCATACTATACATTCACTATTCATTTTTTCATATGGTAAGACAACTTCTCTTTTAATTCCTCTGTTTGCAAACCCAAGAATATTTGCCTTAACAACATCGCGACATATGTTTACACACATTCCGCAAAGTATACAGGCGTCTTCAGCTTCATCTCTTTCCAGCGAAACAAACTTTGGTTCTATGACTCCGAGCGAAGCGGCCATATTTTTTACAACAGGAACGTTAGGCCAGCGTGAAAGCATAAGTTCAATAAGAACTTTTCTTATTTCCTGTATTACAGGAGAGTTCGTTCTTATCTTCAATCCGTTTTCTCTTAGCGGATAATTACAGGCTGTGACTATACGTGTTCGTTTTCCACGTATAATTTCCACGCTACAGAGACGACATATACCGTAAGGTTCAAACAGTTCCGAGTAGCACATTGTAGGAATCCAAATACCAGCTGATTCAGCTGCTTTTACAATGGTAGTTTCTTCCGCTACCTGTATGTCTTTACCATCTATGTTTACAGTTATCATAATTTAGTTTTCTTTAATTATTTGTTTGTTTTGTTATTTATTCTACTCTTATAGCGTTAAAACGACAGACATCATAACAAACGCCACATTTGCCACATTTGTTCTGGTCAATATGATGCGCTTTTTTTATTTCTCCAATAATGGCATTATCAGGACAGTTTTTTTTACAAACACCGCATCCATGGCCGACTTCAACACATTGTTTTTCGTCAATCGTATAAGTAAGAAGCTGTTTACAAACTCGTGCAGGACACTTTTTATCTTTAACATGAGCTTCATATTCCTCTCTAAAATATTTGAGTGTTGTTAAAACGGGATTTGGAGCTGAGCCACCGAGTGCGCAGAGTGAAGATTCTACTATGACATTTGACAGTTCTTCAAGTAAATTTAAGTCTTCTTCTTTCCCTTTACCTGATGTAATGTTTTCCAGTATGTCGAGCATCCTTTTAGTTCCCTCTCTGCACGGAATGCATTTTCCACATGATTCTTCCTGTGTAAACTTAAGAAAATACTTTGCCATATCTACCATGCAGTTGTCTTCATCCATTACTACCATACCTCCGGAACCCATCATAGAACCAACTTTTGTAAGCTCCTCATAGTCAACAGGAAGGTTTATTAAGTTCTCAGGTATAAATCCACCTGAAGGTCCCCCGGTTTGAACTGCTTTAAACTTTTTTCCATCTCTTATTCCGCCGCCAATGTTAAATATTATATCTCTTAATGTAATTCCCATTGGTACTTCTACTAAGCCAGTATTGTTAACTTTTCCAGCAAGTGAGAACACCTTAGTTCCTTTGCTTCCTCCCCAAGCATCATGGGTAACATCTCCTGTTCCAATACTCGAAAACCATTCTGCTCCTTTTAAAATTATCGGTGGAACATTGGTCCATGTTTCTACATTATTAAGACAGGTTGGTTTATCCCATAATCCTTTTTCTACTGTGTGAATATATTTTGCTCGCGGCTCCCCGGGGTTACCTTCGATAGAGGTCATCAATGCTGTAGATTCACCACAGACAAAAGCCCCTGCTCCTCTTCTTACTTTTATATCGAAGTTAAAATCTGTATCAAAAATCTTTTCTCCGAGTAAACCATATTCTTTCGCTTGTTCTATTGCTATATTAAATCTTTTAATTGCAAGAGGATACTCCATTCTTACATAAATATATCCTTCACATATGTTTTGTATTGCATATGCGCCTATCATCATTCCTTCTATGACGCTATGAGGATCTCCTTCTATTATGCTTCTGTCCATAAATGCTCCCGGGTCACCTTCATCTGCGTTGCATATCACATATTTTGTATCGCTTTGTATTCGCTTACAGGTTTCCCACTTAATCCCTGTTGGGAAACCACCGCCCCCACGCCCCCTTAATCCAGACTTTTTAATTTCCTGAAGTACTTCATCCGGGGTCATTGACATTAAAACTTTGGCAAGTGCCTTATAACCTCCTCTCGCTATATAATCGTTTATGTTTTCAGGATCTATCATTCCTCTGTTCCGCAAAGCTACTAATGTTTGATCAGAAAAAAATGGAATATTTGACATTTTTGGAATTGGTGCCTCTTCCTTTGGTGGTACATACATCAATTTTTTTACGGGCCTTCCTTTTAAGAGATGCTCTTCAACAAGAAGTGGTATATCTGAAACCTTTAGCATTTGATAAAAAATACCATCCGGTTGTACAACAACCAGAGGACCAGCTCCACAAAATCCGTTGCAACCGGTTGTCACAACTTCTGCTTCTGTTTGTAATTTGTGTTTTGCAATTTCCTTTTCAAGAGCATCCTTAATTTCAAAACTATGATTCGAAACACATCCTGTTCCGGCACAAACCATTAATTGTAATCTATATGATTTCATTATACTTTACTTTAGTTTAAGTATTTAGTTGTTTAATCTTTTTCCAAGTTTTAGAGTTTTAGAGAACTTCGCGAACTATTGTATTCTTTCGCTTCCAATAGATAGAGCATAATCTTTTACTAGAACACCCTTTAAAACGTGTTCTTCAAAAATTTTTTTAGCTTTTTCAGAATTAAGGTCAACATATTTTACCGGCGCTTGTCCAAGTACTTCAACGGTTGCCATTGGTTCCCGGCTACAAAGTCCTGCACATCCTGAGGTTGTTAAAATAACATCCTTTACGTTTTTCTCTTCTATTTGTTGTACAAAAGTATTCATTATCTCCCTTGCACCGGCAGCAATACCACAGGTTCCCATATGTACGGTGACCTTTACTTTACCTCCTCCTTCTCGAACCGTCATTGTTCTCTTAAACTCATCACTGATTTTTTCTAAGTCTTCTATTTTAAGTTTTGGCATAATTTTAAGATTATGAATTATAAAATTAATCCCGTTTAATCCCGAGTTCTCCCGAGCAATCGGGACAGGTCGGGACAAGTTCGGGAAAATACCTGTTATTTATTTTTATACTTGTTGACTAACTTAGGAACTCCCTGAATGCCAACCGGACCATATAACTCATCTCCAATAATTACAACAGGTGCTAAGCCGCAAGTTCCTACACAACCCGAAATATCAAGACTAAACTGCATATCTTCCGTTGTTTCTCCGCATTTAATCTTTAATTCTCTTTCAAGAGCGCTAACAACTTTAGGAGCTCCCAGGGCATGACAGGGGGTACCCATGCAAACACAAATTTTATGTTTTCCTTTTGGTTTTAAGCTAAAAGCATTATAAAAAGTAGCTATATTGTAAATTCTGGCAATGGGTACTGTTGTTTCTTTGGAGAGGGTCTCCAAAATTTCTTTAGGCAAATAATTAAACTCGTTTTGTACATCGTGCATCATTTCAATAATGTTTTCGGGTTTGTTTTTCCATCTTTTGGCTATTTCTTTCGCTTTCGTTAGAATTTCTGCTGACATATTACGTGTTATTTAGTTAAAATTATTATAGTTTTCTTTTAAATATCTCCTTGCTATTGGTAATAGCATACCGTTTTCAATCCCTAGTGTCTTTAGGTGTTCCTTGAATATTTTGCTTTCAAATGTAAATTCCTTGACGACACAACTTATTTTTTCTGAAGGGCTTGCATATTTTCTGGTATGACAGAATTTTAAGTTATATTCCTTTTCGCTTGCCAACAATGCTAATATCGTATCCATAATATTTCCCGTTGGTTGTCTATCAAAATGCGACATTTGAAAGCTTGTATAAATTTTAGTTCCTTTTCCGGTTTCGGAAATTATTTCAAGCTTTCCGTTAGCCATTTCTGCTGCTTGTTTAAGCAAGGGTATGCCAAGCCCAACTTTTCTTGTTGTACGAGTTGTTATAAACGGGTCTGTTACTTCTTCAAGCATAGATTTGTTCATTCCTTTTCCGTCATCTTTTATTTCAAGTGTAAATAAATCATCTTTAAAGTTTTCTTCGACCAAAATTTCAATATTTTTTGCACTAGCGTTTATACTGTTTTCTGCTATGTCAAGGATGTGTAATGAAATATCGTTCATATCTTTAATTAAAAAGATAATTAACAAAACCGTCAAAACTATTGTTTTCAGAAAAATATTCAGTATAGGACGTTCCGATCAGGTTTAAAGAATGTGAATCGGAACCTTTCACAAATTTGTACTTTTTAGCATACCCTGAATACTCTATTTTTGCTTGCTCAATACTAATATTAGGAGAAATTTCAAGGGCATCTAGTTTACAATCCTCGGGAACAAATCCAAGTTGACTGATTATTGAAAAACTCGGTCTGTCAATATGGGCAGCTACTGCTATTCCGTTGTTATAATGAATGCGTTCTATTACTTCATTAAGCGACAAATTAACCGAATTAAATAATGATTTTTGATAAAATCCTTCTACTTCATCAAATTCATTCGCAAGCACTTGCTGTGAGAATTCTCTATCGCTTAATGCATCGGGTAAAAAAGCGTTTATTTCATTTTGTAACATGCGGGCAAAGTGAATTTTTTCGAATAAAGCAAGTATGTGCACTTCCTCCTTTGTTGTTATTTCCATTCCCGGGAATACGTTTATTGTCTGGTCATTTGCTTCGTCGAGACCTTCTTTTCTTCTCTGATTACTGTTTGCTTTTATAGCTGCTTCTGCGTTCTGCATCGTATTATGGTCTGTTATAAAAATCATATTTAACCCTTTTATATATGCCTGCCTCACAATTCTCAAGGGTGACTGAGTAACGTCTGCACAGGGTGACAAACATGTATGAATATGTATATCTGCTTTTATTAGTTGTGCCATTATTCGTCATAGAATTTCCGGATATGTTTTCCCGCTTATCTGAAAAGAGGTTAGTTCGGTTTTTAAAATTGTAATTTGTTCTTCTTCTGCTTTTTTCAATGTCTCCGGGGGCACTTCTTTATTCATTACAATAACAATGACAGCAATTTCCTTAAGTGTTGCTACTGCTACGATATTTAAATGTGTTTGCATTGTTATCCAGATATTGTCTTTTTTAGCGTTAGCAATAACGTCACTCAAAAGATCTCCGGAATACCCTCCGGAAATTTCCCTTTCCGGTTGATATATTTTTGTTAATTCTTTTAAACTATATTTTTCAACTAATTCTTTAATTTTCATTATGGTCTGATACTTGACTTTAGTTATACTGTTTTTTTAATGGTTTATTGAATATAAACTTATGTTGTTTAACGGGGTATCTCCCGGATCGTCTGTTTTTTCTGCTTCCTTTTTTTGGGGGGTTGTTCTTTTGGCTGCGGAGAGCTATCTAAACTGAATTCAAGTGCAACACAATTTTCCAGTTTTAATATTCCCTGCACCACTTCTTCTGCAAAAATCAGACAAGATGGGCACCCACATGCACCACAGTTAATTTGTGGCAGCTGTTGATATATTTCTTTTTGTTTTGCTACTTTGGCAATTGCGTTTCTTATGTTTATGTCAATTGGTTTAATTGGTTGCGGTTTATAAATATTTTCATCATATATATTTCTATTCTCATAATTGTCTTTTTTACCAATAGGTGGTTTTTTGTCACCATAATATCTAATTAAAGAATTAAGTCTACTTCGCGCTATATATGCGTTTTCTACTACCATTATTCCGCCAAGGCATCCTTCCATACAGGCGTGCATATCGACTAAGTCAACGTTTCGCAGTTTTCCACGCTCAATACCTTCAAGAATATAAATGATATTATTTACTCCGGAAACTGCAATACAGTTATCGTTTTCAAGCATAGAAGTCAAACCACCGAGACTTCCGTATTTCAGACCAAACCCATTTATTTCGTAGTGTTCACACTGTGCTGTATGTGTAACCGGTTGATTGACTAAACGCATAAGAAGCGGATATATTTCCGAAATTGGAATTGCTCCATCGATACAGGATTTTCCTTGGTTTGTATAAGCAAGTTTTTGCAAAATCAATATCGTCTTTGAGGGACAAGGTGTAATATAAATAATTCCTATCTCTTCATTCTTTAGGCCGGTTCTTTTGGAAATTTGTTCCTTAACGGTTCCTGCTACTAATTCTAACGGAGATATTATGGGTAAAAGATGAGATAGCAGTTCGGGATATTTGGTTTGTATTAATTTAACAACTGTTGGACAAAACGGCGAAATCAAAGGTTTAATTTTTGAAGATTGGATATGCCGTTCGATTCCTCTGTATACAGTAATTGATGCCTGCGAGATATCGAAAACCTCATCAAATCCTATTTTTCTAAGAAGAGATAAAATTTGTGGCGGCTTTATGTTTTTCTCAAACTGAGTATACAAAGCAATTGAGGGTATGGCAACTGTATACTTGAACTTGGAAAAGTCTTTAAAGGTGTTAGTCAGTGGAACTATTGCTTCTGACTTGCACACTTTCACACATTCTCCGCAATCAATACATTTATCTTCGAGCATAACAGCAACTTTATTCCTGACTTTAGTTCTGATTCTGATTGCTTCTGCAGGACAGACTTTTAAACATGCCATATCGCCGACACATTTTTCAGAATCAAAATAAATTGAGTGTCCATATTTATCTGTATTCTCCATCAGGCCTGACTTTAGTTTAGTCTCAATCTTCTATTTTTAAATTCCTCAAGCAATTTCTTCAGATTTATCATGATTGTCTGTTTTCCGATCAATAAATATTCCGATAAAAAGATTTGTTCCTTTGTTCTCTTCCGATTCAATATAAAATTCATCAGAGTTCATTTTTATATTCGGTAATCCCATTCCGGCCCCGAATCCCATTTCTCTCATTTCGCTGGTTGCCGTAGAATATCCTTCTTTCATTGCAAGCTCAATATCTTTAATTCCCGGGCCTTCATCATTAAATTTCAATACAATTTTATCCGGTGTTATTGAAAAATCAAGGGTTGCCCGGTATGCATACATTATAATGTTCATCTCTGCTTCGTAGCAACAAATCGATACCCTGTAAATTATTTCAGATGGTATTCCGATCAGCTTTAGTGTTTTTTTCACATTTACCGATGCTGAGCCGGCATCAATAAAATTACCGCCTTTTATTTCAAACAACTGATTATAAATTAAACTTTGTTCATTATTCATTCGTCACTGTTATATCTTAACTCCTTCTCTAAGTCCGTTTTGATATAAGATTCCGCAAGTATCAAAAAGTGATTTATTGGTTGTCAATAAGGGTAATTTTCTCTCCTCTGCTTTTTTAATTATATTCTCATCCGGTTTTTTTCCTCTTACAAAAATAATACCTTTCAGGTCCATTATTTCAGCAACTTGCAGAACCTGATTGTTAGTAATTCCGGTTAATAACAGTGTTTCTGCTTTTCCAAACCTCAAAACGTCGCTCATTAAATCGGAAGCAAAGCAAAGACTAATATCTCTAACAAGTAAGTCTTCGTCTCTTGTAAGTTTTGTGCAGTCTAATATTTTAACGATTTCTTCTATTGTCATTTTCATAGCAAGGTTCTGCTTGATGTTTCACATATTAGGTAATTTGTTTAATGTATTAAACTCTATCTTTTTTCATTTATTAAAGTATCTTTACCTATTATTATTTGCCTTCTTGAAGGAAACTTCGTTGCCGGACAGTGACTCCAGCATTGCCCGCAACCCGTGCATTTTTCCGGATCAACATATCTTGCTCTCTTTTTGACTTTGACCTTGTAAGAACCCAGATATCCCGAAACAGAAACGACTTCACTCCACGAAAAAAGTTTAATGTTTTCTCTATGACCCACTGAAACCATTTTCGGGGTTAGAATACAGGCAGAACAATCGAGTGTTGGAAAGGTTTTGTCAAATAATGCCATTTTTCCACCTATTGACGCTTCCCTTTCCACAAGATAGACGTTATGTCCTGCATCTGCTATTTCAAGCGATGCCTGTATTCCCGCTATACCGCCACCCACAACAAGAACATCTTTATTTATTTTTTCACGCTTAATCTCAAGTGGACTTTGATAAGCAACACGGCTAACCGCTGCATGGGCAAGTGCTTTTGCTTTTATTGTTGCTGCTTCTTTATCGTCATGTACCCAGGCACAATGCTCTCTAATATTTGCCATTTGAAATAAAAATCTGTTAATTCCCGCTTTTTCACACGCATTTCTGAAAGTAAGCTCGTGCATCAGAGGTGAGCAGGCGGCAACTACCACGCGGTTAAGTTTCTGTGTTTTTATTGCTCTAACTATCAAATCCTGCCCGGGATCAGAACACATAAATTTATAATCCTGTGAAACTACGACTCCGGGGATTGATGCCACATAATCTCTTACTTCGGCTACGTTAACGATTGATGAAATATTTACACCGCAGTGGCATACAAAAAAACCAATTCTTACTTCTCCGTTTCCTGATTTTTCTTTCCCCGTAATGTTAGGATCAGGTTGATTCCTCATTTCATTTTCCATTTTTCTGTTGTAATAAATTATATATAATATAGTGTTTTTTATTTTATAACCAGGTCGCTGAATTTTTCGCTGTCAATAAGAAGCTTGTCAATTCCGAGTTCCTTATTATTAAAACCAAATGCAAGTCCCATAATTTGAGTAAAAAATAAAATAGGCATATTATAATTTGTTTTGTACTCTTTGTTTATTACGTCCTGATATGCTTCCAGGTTCATCTGGCAGAGGGGACACGTTGTAACAACACAGTCCGCTCTGTTTTCAACCGCAGAGGCGATAATTTCTTTTGATAACTTAATTGCTACGTCTTCATAGGTAGTCATCAACATTCCGCCGCAACATTTCACTTTAAAGGGAAAATAAATATTAACACCTCCAAGTGCTTCAAATAAATCATCCATTAACATCGGTTCTTCCCTGTCGTCGAAACCTCTTTCGGGCCGTACTATCTGGCATCCGTAATAGTTAGCGATTTTAAGACCGTTTAAATTATGCTTTGCTTTCTGTTTAATTTTTTCTATGCCGATATCATTCATAAGTACGTCAAGAGGATGTCTTATGTTCACCGAGAGATTATATGTTAGGTTTGCTTCTTTTAAACACTCGTTTATAGTTTGGTGGAACTCCGGTAATTCCTTAAGGTATCTGTTTGTTTTTGCCAGGATAGTATAGCAAGAACTGCAGGGTGCTACTAGATCTCTTTTGTGCTTTTCGGCAAGAGCAAGATTTCTTGCCGATATAGCAAAACCCACAGTTTCTTTAACGGACATATAAGCGGTTGCCCCGCAACAATTCCAGTCTTCAAGTTCTATCAGATTACAATCAAGGTGGTTAAAGACTTTTTTAACAGAGTCACTGTAGCTACTGTGTGCAGATTCTAAACTGCAGCCCGGGTAATAAGTGTAATCCATATTTATCTAGTTAAGTTGTTCCTCCGGAAAAATTATTAAGGAGTAAATTTTGTTTTTTAAATATATATATCTCATTTTAAACACACAACTAAAGTCAGGTTATTTTTTCGATTCAAGAACTGTATCTTTTTCAACTGCGCTGTATCCGACAGTTTTTTCAAGATATGCTTTCTCTATTACTTCTCTTGGCATATCACTCAACTCGGCTTTTTTAATTATCTTTTTAAAATTTTCCAAATCTTTAATCTTAGATGCAGTATATCCAATTCGTTTCTTTTTTGCCATTCTTAGACCAAGGGGCATAAAACTAAACAGTTTCGCGGGGTTTGTCTTTAAAAAGTAATAAACCAGAAGTCTTGCTTCGTGAAGCCGGCCGAATTGGTTCATTATTTTAACAAAAGATTCAGAGAGTGAATGAACGGGGAAATTCGGGGGATATATTTCTTTTTCCATAGCAAGACGTTTAAGAGCATAAATAATATCGGTAATCTTGATTAGTGCAGGACATCTTGTTTGACATGCATAACAGGAGGCACATACCCAGATTGTTTTGCTGTTTAAAATTGTTTCAAGATCCCCAGCCCTGAAAAGTGCTATCAGCTCTCTCGGTGATATATCCATTGCATACGATACGGGGCAGGAACCTGTACATGTACCACACTGTATGCATGTTTTTATCTTTTCGCTGTTAGGCACAACCTCAAGCTGCCTTAAAAAAGACTCCCTTAGGTCTTCCTCTTTTTTAGAAAGTTTTCCTGGAACTTTAATGTTTTCAATTTTCATTATATTATAAATTATATGTTATATACTATATTCTACTGGCTGAAAATCAAGCTGGTAATATTTTTTTAAGGTTTCGTTTTCTACGACTGTTTCAAAATTTTCGTAATTAATTTTTGTACCATCAAGTACATTCTTTTTTACTAAAAGTTCTATTACTTTTTTAGAGCATTCCCCTACTGCTTTTCTAATAATATCCGTGAGGTTTTCGCAAATTGTATAATTGTTCTCTATCTCAACTGCTAAAATGTCGATAGTATTTGGAATTTTATATCCCATTGAATCAGCAATTTTTATTGCTGTGATAAAATTAATATCATGATATGAGTTTAGACGGAGGGTATGAAGCAGGTCTCCTGCTTGAAAATGATGAATATGACCTACAGATGCTTTTTTTTCTCCCGTGTGTTTTATCGAATCAATAACTATTGCATAATCATAATCTTTAAGAATGTCAATTATTCCAAAGCCGCCCCACGAAGTCTCGGCAAAAGAAAGGATACTTGAGTCAGGAATACAATCGGTGGTTATTTTTTCTTCGAGATATCTTTTGACGATAATACCTATACCATCGTCACGCAGCAGTGTATTTCCCATTCCCAATATAATTGTTTTCATTCGATAGTACAGGTTTTTTTGTCTTTTTTTATGAGGTGAATATATTCTTTATCTCTGTGGTTTTTCAAGTAATGTATATATAAGATAATAAGACCGTTTTGTCCTAAATAAAATTATAGAATATTTATTATTAAATCAATATAAATAATTTTTTCCAATGTTAAATTATAAATGTTAAATTATAAATTAATAATAGAAATATTCAACGCAGTGACGCAAAGACGCAGAGACAATTAAAAATTAATAATTAATAATTAAAAATAGAAAGATTCAACGCAAAGACGCAGAGACAATTAAAAATTAATAATTAATAATTAAAAATAGAAAGATTCAACGCAAAGACGCAGAGACAATGATAAATGTTAAATTATAAATGTTAAATTATTTATTTAAAGAAACCGAAAGACAGGACTAATAACTTACTACATAAAAAAAGCCGCCCATGAATTTGGGTGTCTTCTTTAGTGTATAAATATTTATTCGTTTCTATCCGGCTAAGACTTCTGCGGTTACGTTCTTTATTTCCTCGGGGGTAAAGGGCTTTGGAATAAACTGATACGCTCCGAGTCTGGTGGCTTCAACTGCTTTGTCTATTGTAGCAAATCCTGAAATCATAATAACAGGTGTATTGGGATATTCTTCCTTAAAGGATTTTAAAATTTCCATTCCGTCTTTTTTAGGCATTTTTAAATCAAGAAAAACAACATCATATTTATTTTCTTTCATTTTTTGCGTTGCTATATCAACGTCGAATACTTCATCTACCGCACAGCTTTGTTTGGTTAAAATTCTCCTGAGGCTGTGGCATACAATCGGTTCATCATCAACAACCAAAACACTGTGTCTTGTAACTGTGTTTTTTCCATACAGTGCTGCTCTGGGATAATCGGAATGATCCAGACAATCAATGTATTCGGCGCCAATTAATCTTTCAACTTCAGAGTAATTAAACGGCATATCGACATCTATTAATTCATTAGTTTTTTGAAATATTCCTTTTGTTGTTTTTGCAGCTCTTTCTCTCTCTTTTTTAATTATCGGACATTCACCAGCACACTCTACTCCTTCGGTTACCAGGCGTCGGCATTCTCTCTGTCCGGTGTTACAAAATGCTGTCCTTTTTTGAGTTCTTGCGACCGGAACATCAGAACGAGAAAGTGTATCAACGTAATCTCTCGAGGTTGCCTTTGTAATTTCCCTCTCGCTGAAAGGAAGATCCACGTCTATTAAGTCTTCTTTCTTTTCCGGTGCTTCTGTAATTATTGTCGGTTTGTTTTTCTTTTTAGAGAGAACTTTTTCTGAAATAGTAGTTAATTCCTCAGGGGTAAAAGGCTTTGAAAGATATTCTGAGGCACCGAGTTTCGTCGCCTTCACGGCTGTGTCGATAGAGGCATAACCTGTAACAACAATTACATCCAACTCGGGATAGTGTTCTTTTATAATCTGAAGTAATTCTATTCCGCTTGTCTTTGGCATCATAAGATCGGTAATAACCAGGTCGAAATTTGTTTCCTTTATTTTACTCATTGCTTCGTCAGCATTTAATGAGTTTTCAACAGTATATCCTTTTCTCGATAAAATTTTATTTATACTGTCACATACCGTTTGTTCGTCGTCTACAACTAAAATTTTCTTGTTTAACATTTTAATTTCTCCTTATATTTAAATTTATTAATTTTATTTTCTTTTTTTCTTTCATTCTACTGTTTATGCTGCAATTTCCGTGCCAAAGCTAAAATTCCCCCTTTTTTAGCTTTTTCAGCACTTTTTCAATTTTTAACTTTTTTCTTCCTAAGTTAATTTCTTATAATGAAAATCTACTCCAACTGAAAGTCAGAGTTGGGGAAACAATAAAAATAATTATATTTATATGGTTATTTCCCTTTTTTCTGACAACTGAAAGTACGGGGGGCAGGGGAGAAACTTCATTTATTGCAATACCTTTTGTGTATAAATTTTTATACGTCTGTATAATTATTTATACGTCTCCAGCAACTGAAAGTCAGGACTAATCTAATCCTGTCATCCTGAACTTGTTTCAGGATCTCTTAAGTCGGTAATGTTAAATTAAAAATGTTAAATTATTTTTTTACAACTACTGAAAGTTAGGGTTAAAGTCAAGATTAAAGCCAATACTAAAGTCAGGACTAATCTAATCCTCTCATCCTGAACTTGTTTCAGGATCTCTTAAGTCGGTAATGTTAAATTATAAATGTTAAATTATTTATTTACAACTACTGAAAGTCAGGGTTAAAGTCAGGATTAAAGCCAATACTAAAGTCAGGTTTAGTTTTCAACAAATCTTTGGTCAGACGACAAAAGACTTGACTGAAAGTCGGGGTTACTGTGTTTTCAGTTTTATGTTATATATTATATGTTATATGTTATATGTTATATGTTATATGTTATATGTTTTATGTTATATGTTTTATGTTT
>Ga0194113_10003987_pt1 | contig 19485 bp, 16 predicted proteins | sample TA2MahC200mmetaG_FD_146193 | JGI IMG/M metagenome (GOLD analysis project Ga0194113, IMG submission 146193) | Freshwater microbial communities from Lake Tanganyika, Tanzania - TA2015017 Mahale Deep Cast 200m | ecosystem: Environmental > Aquatic > Freshwater > Lake | place: Tanzania: Lake... | reverse complement strand
TTTATAATCTGGAATCAGATTGATTATAATCCCGCCAAAACAATCTTTAAAAAAATCCGAATAATACAATACCTGGTCAACGACCTCATCAGTATACCTTAGAACAACGACAGCTTTGGCAGGCAAGGAACTGCATATTTTTTTCGAATCTATGCCCAGACATATACCTGTGTCAATAGTTCCAGCACCTTCAAGTAAAACAACATCTTTACCGGCTGAAATTTTTTGAAAAGAACTTTTAATAGTACTAATATATTTTGCATCAGGTTTGCATGTCTCCAAACAGGTAACGTACATATCATTTGTTAGCATCAGTGGTGAAATATCTTTTAAATCATTTTTAATATCAAATAATTTTGCTATATAATGTGCATCCTCATCTATTGTTATATTTCCCACTCTTACTGGAAGTGTTCCAAGCGGTTTCATATACCCGATTTTATATCCTTTTTCTTTGAGCAGCAGTCCTATACCAAGCAGCAGTGAACTTTTACCTGAAAAAGGCTGGTTGGAAATAAAAAATAGTGATTTCACAATACCCTCCTTTTATTGTTGTATTCTAATTCTAACATCACCCGCTATTGAACCTTTACCCTCTTCCTTGACAAACAACGGATTTATATCCATTTCTATTATATCAGGAAAATCGGTAACAAGTTGAGAAATTTTTAAAATTACATCAATAATACTATCAATATCTGACGGTTTTTCACCTCTAGTCCCTTTTAAAAGTTTTATGGATTTTATTTCATCTATCATTTCCTGGGCATTTTTTCTTGTAATAGGAGCAATTCTGAATGAAACATCTTTTAAGATTTCGACATAAATGCCCCCCAGGCCAAACATTATCATATGTCCAAATTGTGTATCTTTATTTATACCAATAATAACCTCTTTTTTGTTTTCTACCATTTCCTGAATAGAAATGCCATTTATTCTTGCAAAAGGTAAATACCTTAGTACATTTGTCATTATAGTCTCAAAAGCTTCTATTAATTCTTCATCATTTTTTATGCCAATTTTTATTCCTCCAATATCAGATTTATGTAAAATATCAGGGGAGTCAATTTTTAAAACTACTGGATAGCCCATCATTTCAGCCATTTTTTTTGCTTCATCAATATCTTTCACAACTCTTGCTGCTGGAACCATAATATCGTATGCCTCTAATATTTCTCTGGACTGCATTTCACCCAGCTCAAATTTTTCTTCTGATCTGCACCTGTCAAAAATCTCTTTTACTTTATCTGTATCTGCCTTAAATTCCCTGATATGTTCAGATTTTTTATTAATCCAACTCATCTGATCAAGCATAGCCCTTAAAGTTTTTATAGCATCCTCGGGAATTTCAAAATTAGGAATACCATTTTTACTCAGGTAATCAATTGCCTCTTTAACTTCATGGCCACCCATAAAAACAGTAATAACTGGTATCCTCCTTTTTGATTCTTTCACTGCTTCCACCAGAGCCCTTGCCGTATCAAGCTCCTGAGTCATTGCCTGGGGTGTTAAAATAACTACCATTGCATGAATATCTTTATCTTTCATCAATACTTCAAAAGTTTTTCTATACCTATCTGAAAGCGCATCCCCAAGAACATCAATTGGGTTATAAAAGTTAGAGGCAGGCGGCAAGAATTCTTTTAATTTATTATAGGTTTCCGGTTTTATATTTACCAGGTTTATTCCATTTTCCTCACATGCATCACTTGCCATAATTCCAGGACCGCCGGCATTTGTAATAATTACTACATTATTTCCTTCCGGAAGCGGCTGTTCAGCCATAGCAGCAGCTATATTAAACAGATCTTTGATAGTTTTTGCTCTTATAACTCCTGTTTGCATAAAAGCTGCATCATATGCTTTTGAAGAACCGGCAAGTGTTCCTGTGTGCGAAGAAACTGCTTTTGCACCTGCATCTGTATTTCCTGCCTTAACAATAATAACAGGCTTTTTTCTTGTAACTTTTGAACATACTTTCATAAACTCCATTCCATTCGTTACACCCTCAAGATATGCAGTAATTACATTAGTTTTATCATCTTCAAGCCATTCTTCAAAAATATTAATTTCATTTATATCAGCCTTATTACCCATGGAAACAAACTTTGAAAGTCCTATATCATTAGTTTTTGCCCAGTCAAGTACAGCAGTTCCTAAAGCTCCTGACTGAGTTACAAAACTGATTGAACCTTTTTTTGGCATGCTTGGTGAAAAAGATGCATTTATGGGACAATTAAAATCAATCATCCCGAGACAGTTTGGGCCAAGGATTCTTATTTTATGCTCTATTGCTTTTATAATTAGCTGCTTTTCAAGAGCAGCACCTTCTATACCTGTTTCTTTAAAACCTGCGGAAATTATGATTGCAAATTTTGTACTTTTTTTTGCACAGTCATCCAGTACCTGCAAAATAAATTTGCTGGGAATAACTATAACTGCAAGATCAATAACATCATCTACTTCCAGCAGTGATTTATGGCATTTTATTCCATGTATTACATCTGCATTTGGATTTATTAAATATACTTTTCCTTTATAATCAGAATTTAAAATATTATCAACTACAGTATGGCCTACTTTAGTTTCATCTCTTGATGCTCCAAAAACAGCTACCGATTTGGGACAAAAAAAATCAGTAAATTTCAAAATTTCCCCCAGTCTTTAAACAAAGAAATAAATTATTTAACAGCTGTCTTCTTTTTACTTTCTGATGAAGTTTCTGCGCCTGATTTCCTAATTGATGCACCTTTTAACCTGGTTTTTGCAGTTTCCTTACCTTTTTCCTTGCCCTTCTCCTTCATTTTTATGATCTCTACATTGTCATAATAACCACAGGAATTACAAATCCTGTGTGCGATTTTTTTACTATGACATCTTGGACATTCAACAATACTCAGTACTTTCAGCTTAAAGCTGTTTCTCTTCATGTCTCTTTTAGATTTTGATTTTTTATTTTTTGGTACTGCTGCCATTATAATAACCTCCAAAAAAATGTTACAATTCTGCTATAATCTAACAAGCATATTAATATAACATACAGAAAGAATTAATAAAACAGATTTTTTACTTTGTTAGTTATCCCGAAATAATAGATATTTCCTTTTAAATAAAATATAAAAAGAATTTAATAACTACAGTTCCAATTATTTAAAAGAATTATCATTTATTATCGGTGGTAAGAATTGCTTTGAATTGCTCCCTGTTTTTTTCTAATGAAGAAAGAATTTTATATATAACCGCTTCAAGGCTTGCAAGTTTTTCATCAGCATAATCTTCTGCTTCCAATCTAACGGTTCTTGCTTTAGCTTCAGTGATTGAAATTATTTCTTCAGCTTTTTTCAATGCGTTTTTCATTATTTCATTTTCACTTAACATATTTTCTGCTTTTTCTTCTGCATCCTTTATTATTTTAACTGCCTGCCTTTTAGCCTCTTCAAGCATATTTTCTCTTTCTTTTACTATCCATCTTGCCTGCTTAAATTCTTCAGGAATAACGCTCTTCAATTCATCAAGTATTTCATAAATTTCATTTTCATTTATTATAAAATTTGAAGAAAAAGGTATTTTCCTGCTCTTACTAATAAGTTCTTCCATTTTATCAATAAGTTCCAATGCATCCATTTAACACCTCTACTTTTTTTTATAAAAAGTTTGAATAATATCATTCTCAATCTCTTTTGGTACAAGACCTTGTGATACAGCCACCAAACCTGCAACTTCCTTGACGGCACTTGAACTAAGATAAGCATATTTTGGATTTGTAACCAAAAACATTGTCTCAATGTCAGGATTTAATTTTTTGTTTATTTGAGCCATTTGAAATTCATACTCGAAATCTGAAATAGCACGAAGTCCTTTAACTATAACATTTATATTTTCTTTTTCAGCAAGATTTATCAGCAGTCCATCAAAAGAAATAACTCTTATATTATCATATTTTTTAAAAACCTTTTTTATAAATTCAGTCCTCTTTAAAATGGGGTACAGGGGTTTTTTTCGCGGATTTTTAGATACTGCAATTATTACTTTATCAAAAACTTTTATGCATCGTTTTATTACATCTACATGACCTTCTGTTATAGGATCGTATGTTCCAGGGCATAATGCTATTTTTCCCATATTAAATTTTCTTTACCAGCCAATTATAATAATGAAATTTATAATAATGAAATATAAGAAACTATTTTATCACCAAAATGAGTTTTTTTTAGTACTTTCATTAATTTAATTTCAGAACTTATATCCCTTTTAAAGAAATATTCGTAAATTAAAACCGAATTTCTATTTATAATAGCTCCTGATGAAAAAATATTAAACAGCTCTTCCATAATATTTTTATCTATTTTATAAGGAGGGTCAATAAAAATTATATCCCATACTATATCTTTTGCGCTCTTTAAGAACTTTAAGACATCATTCTTGATAATTTTAAAACTGCCTTCTGAATTTTCTTTTGCTTTTACAACTCTCAAATTATCCTGTATTAATCTAACGGATTTTATGCTTCTGTCAACAAAATATACTAAACTTGCTCCCCGGCTTAAAGCTTCTATCCCCAGTGAACCTGAACCTGTAAATAAATCAAGAACTTTACTTTCAATTATTTTATCACCAATTACATTAAAAATACTTTCCTTAACCCGATCCTGAGTTGGTCTTATATCATAATTATGAGGAATTTTTAATTTTGTCCCTTTAAATTTGCCGCTGATAACTCTTATTTATCATCACCCTGGGAAATATTAGGAAATAAAAAGTTTGGAAAACTCAGATAATAATTATTCTATAGAAAAAATATAAGGATATAAAGGCTGTCCACCTCTATGAAATTCTATTTCCATTTTTGGATACAATTTTTTTATCCTGCTTTCTATACTCTTATTTTCTTCTACTGTTGTTCCTTCTCCATAGTAAAAAGTTATCACTTCTTCATTTCCTGTTATCAAATCCCTGACTAGGTCAATTACAGAATCGATCAGATTATCTGAAACAGTCTTGACTTTACCATTTGCCAGACCAATATATTCACCCTTCTTTATCTGACCCACAAAAAGATTTGCATCTCTTATAGCGGTTGTTACTTCTCCCGTTTTTGTATTGCTTATAGCTTTTTGCATATTGTTTATATTTTCATCAATGTTTAAATCCGGATTAAAAATTAAAGCTGCTGATATTCCCTGGGGAATTGTTGTTGTGGGTATAACAGTGATATCTTTTTTTACTATTTTTTTTGCCTGGTTGGCAGTAAGAATTATGTTTTTATTGTTTGGTAGAATAATTATCTTTTCACAATCAAGTTTGTTTATTGCTTTTACAATATCATAGGTGGATGGATTCATGCTCTGGCCGCCTTTCACAATTACATCTGTCCCTATGCTTTTAAATACTTCCTCAAACCCATCTCCATTTGCTATGGATACCATTCCATATTCCTTTTTTGTGACCTGAATTTCTTCAATAACATCAGCCGCTATTGCCTCTCTGCTCTGATCTATCATGTTATTTATCTGAATGTCATGAATTGTTCCCTCCCGCAATGCCCGTCTCAAAACTTTATGAGGATAGTTAGTGTGAACATGAATCTTTGCAAGCTTTTCATTCCCGACAATAAGTGCACTGTCTCCTAAATTTTCAATATATTCCCTTAACCTGATAATATTGATACTTTCACCTTTAACCATCACTTCTGTACAGTAAATGTTTTTTATTTCTGATATCAGGTCGAGTTTTTTTAATTTTGAAATTTCAATATTATCATCTCCGCTTGCGGATACCGTGCTTCCTGTATCTGTTAATTCTTTACTGAAATCTTTTGATATTTTGCCATTTGGGTTGACACCAATTTTTAACTTCTTTTTTCCATCAGAATTACTGAAGCTGTTACTAAAAATAGCTTTTTTAAAACCAATGAGTATTTCAAGAATACCCTGGGCCCCTGCATCAACAACCCCGGCCTGCTTTAGTACAGGAAGTAAAAAAGTTGTTCTTAAAACAGACTTTTCAGTTTCCCCTATTATGACATCCAGAAGTTTGTCATAAGCAGTATTTTTATCACTTACGCCGTCAACAACCTGATATATGTCTTTTATTGTGGTAAGCATTGTTCCTTCGGTAGGGTTCTGTACAGAATCGTATGCAAGTTTCATTGAAGATTTTAAAGCTTCTCTTATGGTTTTAATATCCAGTTCTTTTATCGTTATAAGTATATCAAAAAAACCTTTTAAAATCTGGGAAAGTATCACACCTGAATTCCCTCTTGCCCCCATCAAGGCTCCATAAGAAACCTTGTCTGCAATATTTTTAAGTGAAAAATTATCAAGATTATTAAGTTCCTGCTGAATTGCTTTCAGTGTAAGAAGCATATTAGTTCCTGTATCACCATCAGGAACAGGAAAAACATTGAGATTATTTATTTTTGCTTCACTTTCTTTAAAGTTTAGAATTATTGTATCTATAACTTTTTTTACATCTTTACCGTTTACTTTATCAAACATGTCTTTACCCCTATTTATATACAATTAATTATAACAATATAGTGATAATTATGTTCAAATAGTTTCTGAAAAACAGCACTAATTTAATTTTTTATTCATCATTCAACTTTCGATTAATCAAATAATTCTTTATCTGAAAAATATTTATATACACTTTCTGCTATTAACTGTAAACCTTCCTTGCTGGGATGTATTCCATCTTCCTGGATAAAATCTTCCCGTTCACTGGCGGATAAAAATATTTCCCATAAATTTATACAGTCAACACCGCTGCTTGCAGCAGCACTAACAATACTATTGTTATAGACTTCATAAATTTCTTTTTGTTTCTCTTTGAAATCGCTGTTTTCTGCCAGGGGAAATGAATCCGTTACAGGGTTCATGCCTAATAGAAGAATATTTATTTTTTTTGATTTTAAAACACCAATTAATTTACTGTAGGAATTTTTAAAATCGGAAATATTTACCCTGGGAATGTAGTACCAGCCGTTTTCTTTATAAAATAATTCTTCTTTATTATCCAATTCTTTATCATTTAAATATTTCTTCTTTTCTTTAAGCATTCCATCATTTAAGCCAAAATTAACTATAACAAAATCAGGTTCATAAAATAATACATCTTTTTCCACCCTGTCCAGCCCATCCAGAATTGTGTTGCCTCCAATACCTGAATTGATTATTTTAATTTCTGGGTAATTCTTAATCATTTGCTTTTCAAGCAGATATGGATATGAGTATTCATATTTTAAGTTCCAGCCGAATGTAACAGAGTCTCCAAAACAAATTATTATGGGACTGCTTTCATTTATATCAGCAGGTCTTATACTTCTTGTTTCAATTCTTAAACCAGGATAATTAAACGGGATATTTGAAGAAAGTTTCTCAGCCTTTTTCAGTAATGGACTGCATGAGCATAGCTCCACTGCTAAAACACAGAATAAAAAAATGAATAAATATTTTAATATTTTAAAATAATTTTTTTTCTTCATGATTAAAAAACTTTCCAGTATAATATTAAACCAGAAATTAATCATTAAGGGAACAGTTACAAGAAATGAATAATACAAATTAAACAAGCCTTCTTATATCAATATAAAAAAGCTTGTTTATCTATTTACTGAATTTTTATTAAATTTAGGATTCTGAAATCTGTGGTATTCTTTCAATGCCGAAATTAGAAGGAAATACACCCGTCGGACAGATTGCCATACACTCCATGCAATTAACACAGTGCTTGAAATATGCAGAATCAGGAATAAAAGTAACTCTCTTATTGGTTCCTCTGCCAATAAATCCTATGGCATTGCTGCCCTTTACCTCTGCACAGTAGCGTACGCACAGCCCGCATAAAATACAGTAGTTATTTTCTTTTTTAAACCTTGTTTCCTTAAGGTTGTATTTTTTGGCAAGATTTTTTATTTCACTATGAAATGGAAACAAAGCAATATACAGCTCCACAAGATGCTTTCTAATCTCCTCAACCCTTGGACTTTCAGTAAATACTTTCAAACCTTCTTCAACAGGATAAGCACAGGATGCAACTATTCTTCTCCTACCTCTTTTTTCTATTTCAACCAGGCATAAACGGCATGCACCATGTGGTTTTATTTTCTCATGATAACATAATGTTGGAATATGAATTCCTGCATTCTGTGCAGCCTGAAGTAAGGTAGCTCCCTCATTCACGCTAAGAGGTGTATCATTTATATAAAGAGTTACCATCTCTTTTTTTATGTCTTCTTTATAAACTGTTTTTTCTTCCATTAGAACCCTCCATTTTAATACTTTTAATTCTAAATAATATTCTTAATAATATTGTTATAATTAATATTCTAATAATCTAAATTTTAACAATTTCATGTACATAAATACCTGCTTTTTAAAATTTAATATAAGTTTAAAATTTACTCTAATAGGATTAAATATATAAAATAATTTTATGTAACTTTTTCGGAAATTTTTTCCCCTAATGTAACCTTTTCAAGAATTCCAGTTCTTTTTATAACTGCATCAAATTTTTCAGGGCAAACATCCATGCATGCGCCACACTTTATACATAAATCCTGGTCAATTAGATGAGGTTTTTTTGGTTCCCCTGAAATAGCATTCACAGGACATGATTTTACACAGATCCTGCAGCCAGAACATTTATTTTCAAGAATTGTATAATGTATGAGCGGCTTGCAAACCATGGCAGGGCATGAATTATAATAGATGTGTGCCTCATATTCTTCCCTGAAATATTTAAGAGTTGTCACAACAATATTCTGGGCAGTGCTTCCAAGGGCACACAGCGATGCACCTTCAAGGATCACCGAAAGATCTTCAAGCATTTTTAAATCTTCAACCCTGCCATTTCCACTCATTATTCTTTCATAAATATAAATCATTTGCCTCAACCCTTCCCTGCACGGGACACATTTGCCGCATGATTCATCTGCAAGAAAATTTAAAAAATAATGAGCAATATTTACCATGCAGTCCGACTCATCCATTACAATCATGCCGCCTGAGCCCATCATTGAGCCAGCCTTATCAAGCTCATCAAAATCCACAGGTAAATCTAAAAGCTGTTCCGGAATAACACCACCTGAAGGTCCACCTGTCTGTACAGCTTTAAATTTTTTACCATTTTTTATTCCACCACCGATTTTATAAATAATATCCCTTAATTTAATTCCCATTGGAACTTCAACAAGACCAGTATTGTTTACCTTACCAACAAGGGAGAATATTTTTGTACCGCTACTTCCTTTTGTTCCAATTGAAGTGAACCATTCTGCACCATTTTTTATAATCTTAGGAATATTTGCATAAGTTTCCACATTGTTTAAATTTGTCGGTTTGCCCCATAAACCGCTTACTGCAGTGTGTATGTATTTCAATCTTGGCTCACCGACACTACCTTCAATTGCAGCCATTAATGCACTTGACTCCCCTGATACAAATGCTCCGGCACCTCTGTGAACTTTAACATCAAAGTTTAATTTTGAATTAAGAATATTTTCACCAAGAAGGCCTATCTCTCTTGCCTGCTCAATTGCAGCAATTATATTTAAAACAGCCTGGGGATATTCCTGTCTGACATATATAAAACCCTGAGATGCCCCTATAGCATAGGCAGCAATAATTAAACCTTCAAGTACACTGTGAGGATTTCCTTCAAGTATACTTCTATCCATATACGCTCCGGGATCGCCCTCATCTGCATTTACTATTACATATCTGGGTTCGCCAGAAGCATTTTTAACTGTTTCCCATTTAATACCGGCAGGAAACCCGCCGCCTCCCCTGCCTCTTAAATTTGCATCTTTTACTTCTTTTAGAACTTCATCCGGAGTCATTCCTGTTAAACATTTTGCAAGTGCCTGATAGCCACCAATCCTTATATAATCATCTATGCTTGTTGGATCAATTTTTGAATTACTGTCAAGAATAATCCTTTTTTGGAATTTATAAAATGGAATATCTGATTCTTTAAACACCGGACTACCCGTTTCATCCTTATAAACAAACTTTTCAACTACATCTCCGATAATAGTTTTTTCAACAATTTCTGGAACATCTTCTTTTTTTACTCCCATATAGCATGTTTCTTCTGGGTGTATAACCATTATAGGACCGCGTTCACAGTATCCATGACAACCGGTTCTTTTTATCACGATATTTTTTATCTTTGCTGGATCATTTTTACTAATTCTTTTAATTTCATCCTCTATTGCAGCATGAACTTCTTCAGATGCATAGGCTTTACATCCAGTTCCGGAGCAGATTGAGATAACAGTTTTCCCATTAAGCTCATCCTGGAGTAATCTGGCTCTGTTTTCCAGATCCTTTAAAGAATTTATTTTACTGATTTGTTTATCCATTTCCCCTCCATTTAAAAAATTTTCATCAACAAGTTAAAAAACAAATTAAATAATTTTTAAAATTTTATGTTACCGAACCTAAAAGCTTTTCAAGTTCTTTTTTAGAAGGATTGCTGTAATACTTATTATTAAATAACATTACAGGGCCAAGTGCACAGCAGCCAAGGCAGTTTACAGTGTCAAGCGTAAATTTATAATCGGCTGTAGTATCACCTGGTTTAATTTTTAAAACATTAACTATCCTCTGAAGCAAATTCATTGAACCTCTTACATGACATGCCGTTCCAGCACAGACAATAATCTGGTATTTACCCCTTGGTTCAAGGTTAAAGAATTTATAAAACGAAGCTATGCCGTATATCTGTGAAAGCGGTACATTTATCTTGCTCCCGACATAAAACAGTACATGTCTGGGAAGCCAGTTATATTCAGTTTGAAAATCTATCAGCATTTGAATCAAATTATTTTTATTTAATTCATGCTTCTCAAGGATTTTATCAATTTTTCCAAAATCATTTATTATTTCTTCCAATTCAATCTCCCTCTCTCTTTTAATTTTTTTTAATTCACCTGTCCAAATGTCCAACTGGGCTTGAATCTTGTTTATTTTTTCTATATTGTGATAATCGTCAATTTTTCCTTTAAAATAATAACCCTCTTCAGCCCCCAGATAAGCCGGAGATAAACCTTCAGTTTTGCTAATTTTTATTCCACTATTTTCTGAAACCGTGTTAATTGCTTTCTTGAGGGTTGGTTTTTTATTTGAATACATATTTTCTGCAGGACTGTACACTGCTTTATTGGATCCGCGATAGATTTTTTCAATAATCCCGAATTTTTCCATTAACGCAAGTGTTCTGTAAACTGTTGCTATCCCAATCCCCGGATCTTTTTTTAAAGAAAGAACAAAAATATCATCAGCAGTAAGATCTTTTTTTGCTTTTTTTATAATGTTCAGTATAGTCCTGCGTGATTTTGTCAGCTTAAAACCACTATTTTTAATCTTATTTTGAATTAAGTCAAAATCAATTTTATTATCTATCATAATTACTAATTTTCATAATATATAATGATAATGATTATCATTATCATTATATGCCCATAGAATAAAATGTCAATATAAATTTTAAAAAATTTTAATAAAATTGATTATCAATAAAAAATTATTTTAAATTAAAAAATTTGATATAATATCTTTCATATATTAATAACTTCCATGAAAATATTTTTTAACATGAGTAACCTTTTAGAATATATAAAATGCCAGAGATTTATAGTGAAGAGTGAATTGGATTACCACTGGTCAAATATGAATTTGAATATATCCCAGAGCGATTTTCTTGATAAAACACTTGGCTGTATCTTTGATTCACTTGAAAAAATTGCGGAAAGTATAGAAGAGAAAAAATAAAAGATCTAGAAAACATATTTAACATATTCAATAAAAATTTAAACTATTTAAAGACATTCAAATTTTTATATAATTTAAATTTTTACATATTTTAATACCAGTCTGAATTTTAGATGAAAACATCACAGAGTTGCAGCATGAAATTTAAAATTTTGGATTGACTTATTAAAAAAACATATTATAATTGATAATTGTAACAATTATTACTATCAACAGAAATAACAAATAATATGGGAGAAATATTAAAAGAGAGCCCTGCTGATTATGATGGATGGTTATTTATCCTGGAAAAAAAGCTCAAAGACCTTGGCTACAAATTTACAGGCCAGCGGAAATTGATACTTGAAGCATTGAGCAGTGAGTTGAAATTATTTGATGCAGAAAGTGTCTTTATGGAAGCAAGGAAAGCAGATCCAAGCATAGGTATTGCCACAGTTTACAGAACACTTGAACTTCTATCAAGACTTAATTTAATCTGCAAAATAAGCGTAGGCATGGATAAGTCAATGTATATGCTTTCATATGACTGTAGAAAGGAAACATCGGTTTACATGATATGTGATAACTGCAAAAGAGTTATCACAAACAATACCTGTCTAAAAAGTGCAGTAAAAATAAGGTTAAAAGAAGACGCTGAAGACAATATTTTAAAAAACTGTAATTTAAAAATTGATAAATTCCAGGTTGTTTTTACAGGTTTGTGTGACAAGTGTATAAAAGGTTAAAAAAATTTTTCCAGGTTATTTTTTAAAAAACTATCCTCTTATAAATTTATTTATCCTGTTTGCAATATTTTCGACAGCTTCTTTAAATTTAATGTCAGAAACACATGGTGAATAATTTTTTAAATCAGATTCTCTTACCTTATCACTGTATGGAAGCTCTCCAAGCACCTCAAATTCCTCAAGATTTTCAAGCAATATCTGTTTTTCACTTTCGGACTTTATTTTATTTATAACTATAAATACAGATTTTACTCCTAAATCTGATGACATCTTTTTTACAGTATAAGCTGTCTGGATGCTTCTCAGCCCTGGTTCAATAACAACTATAAGAATATCCATATTTTCACATGTGCCCCTTCCAAGATGCTCTATGCCTGCTTCCATATCAAGTATAATAATTTCATCCCTGTCTACAACAAGGTGTTTAAAAAGTCTTTTAAGTAAAACATTTTCAGGGCAGTAACACCCGCTGCCGCCCGCCTTTATAGTGCCGGCGACAAGAAGTCTCACACCATCAATTTCAATCCCATATTTTTGCGGTATATCATCCACTTTCGGGTTTAATTTGAAGTAAGAACCATACTGCCCTGATTTTGCACCCGTTCGCTCCTCTATAAATTCTTTCATCTCAATCAGGGGAATTATTTTTTTTGCCTTTTCATATTCCAGCCCGAGTGCAGATGCAAGGTTTGCATCAGGGTCAGCATCCACAGCAATAACCTTAAAACTTTTCTGTGCATAATATTTTGAAAGGCATGCTGCAAGTGTTGTCTTTCCTACACCACCCTTGCCAGAGATAGCTATTTTCATTTGAATCAATGCTCCTTAAATAAATAATTTTACAAATATTTAACTGAAAAAATTTATAAATACAATTGCTTTAAAAAATCCCCATAAAAAAGTCAACTTTATTTTTTAATTTAAAGAATTTTTAAAGTCTCTGTAAAATTAATAATACCTGTAAACATAAAATGCAGGCTTACTTTTCAAGATAGGAATGTGCGTAAAGAATACGGTTTGTAAGAATATCAAAAGTTTTTACTGCATTCATAAGTTCTTTATCTAGAGGATCAAGTATGGCTGAATCAAGGCCATGAGCAAGCAGTATAACAAGGTATGTGCTGTTAAGTAAACTTTTTAACTCTGGTGGAGAAGATTGAGATACATTGGATAACCCAACAATTGTTTTCGGATCTTCCGGAAGACCCATTATATCTTTTAACTGCTTAAATGCTTTTAATCCCTCAATGCAGTTAAGAACCTGCTGCTGAAGTACCGCTACCGGTAAAACTATCGGATCAAGATAAAGATCGGAAAGCGGCACACCATGCTCCATAGCTGAGTTTATAATATTCATTATAACCTCAATCCTGCTGTCAACATCAGGAGGAACACCTTTTTCACTGAGCGCTATACCCACTATCTTTGCATTATATTTTTTTGCCATAGGCATTAAAATATCAAGTTTATCCTGATCACCTGTTACAGAATTAATCATTGCAGTACCCTTATGAACTGCAAGCCCTGCTTCCATTGCGCTCATATTTTTGGTATCAAGTGCCAGATGAACATCAACACTATCCTGTATTGTCCTGACAACCCACTGCATTAATTCTTCACCATTTTTTGTTGCAGGCCCTATGTTGACATCAACATAATGAGCACCTGCTTCTTTCTGGGCTTTTGCCATCTCTACAATAGGCCTGGCATCTCTATTTCTTATAGATTCCCCAACAATTTTAGATGTAACACTTATATTTTCTCCAACAATCAGCATTTTATCCCCTCCGATATTAAAATTATTTATTAAATCATAAAGTGAAACTCCCCCGACTGAAGTCTTGGGATGCCTTTCCTCCCAATAAAATAGAAAAAGTCTATTTGTCACCTGGCCGAAGCCTCATGGTTTAACAGCAGACTAAATAGAGTAAATTAAAGCTAAAATTATTACCCGTATCAAACTTTTTTAAGTTTATTTAAAATTACTGTGAAATATAACTCTTCAGAAATTTTGGAACCTCACCTGCTTCACGCGGCCCCACAATGACTTTCCATTCACCCCCTAGCTCATCCTCCAATTCGCCCTGAATCTGGGCAACATATCCCGGAATAATAATTTCCTTTTTATTTACTTTCTCTTCAATTCCACTTTTTTTTATGTAATTTGCTATAAGTTCAGGAACAAACTTTCCTGCAGCCCAGGCTGTAAGTACTGATTGTCCTTCAACATCCATTACCAGCAGCCATGATGGAACTTTGCTTCCCTCAACTTCACCAGAAATTATAAAATATGTCAGTGAAAAATTGGTTGTAATAAGAACAGGTGAATCTGCAGCAGGACTACCTATCTCATATATTTTTTGCTCTACAGCCATTGGCTTTCTGGGGTCTGTATAAATATTTTGCCTGTATACCAGCAGCGGAAAAATATTTTGCGGCTCTGCACCGGATAAAACAATAATTGAGGCGTATTTTGGTACAAAAATTGAAGCTATTAGAGTCTCTTTTAATGGATTATCTGTCATTTCATCAGGGAAAACAATTGTTGGATAACCAAACAGTCTGTCTTTTTTGTCTATTGCTGCACGCCTTAATATTATTTGATTGAAAAAATCGTTTTTAAAATTTCTCTCTCCAATATCAATTACTATTTTTTTTATCCCTTCTCCTCTAAGTCTTCCAGTCAAAGCAGCAATATCATCAAAAGATTTCCCCCTTAATACAGCTGGGCAACCTGTCTCTTTTAAAACAGGAATCATCACATCTATATTGGATGAATCTACTGCATGAATAAGCGGTTTTTTATCCTTATAAAGAGCAGCAGCAGTTTTTAGTGCTTCAGTATCTGAAGAGACAAGTATTAATGGTTTGGCTGTAAGTTCAATAATTTTCTGGACAGCTGAAAGAAAAGTATTTTTATCTTTTGATTTATTTTTAAGACAAACAGCATTAATTTCAAGTAACTGTCCAACCCTGTCGTATTTTAAATCATTTACCATTTTAACTGTTTTTTCAATTTTTGAAGAATCATCATTATCATTTACAGCAACTGCAAATGCATTTGGATTTACAAAAGTCCTGTCATGCCTGAACATTACTGTTTCTTCACCAATCTTAAATTTCTTTTCGCCCGAGCCTATCTCTACTCCAAGAATAGGCGGCTGTGAAGCTTCTGCAAGAGCTTCTTTTGTCTGTTCTGAAACATGAGGGCACTTGTCAAGTTCAATTTTTCCTGCAGCCAGCTGCATTGCAAAAGCAAGGCATGTTGGAAACCCGCAATCCTTACAATTAGTCTTTGGGAGCATCTTAAAAATATCAAGACCACTTAAAGCCATTTAATCCCCCTTTTTTCTAAACTTTAAATTAAAATTCTTTTTTTAAACACTTACATTATTGGTTCCATTTCAAGTACCGGGTGGCTAACATCTGTTATCCATTTCAGAACTTCCTCTTCTGTAACCGCATTCTCTTCAGTTGCAATTTTATCCAAAAAATCAGGCATACCCATCTCTTCTGCCCTCTCCTGAAGCAATTCCCCGATTTCTTCTTTTAGCATTTTTGGCATCCAGACAAGCCTTTTTAGCCCACCATCAGCTCTTATAAATTTTTTAGAGCAGATAAAATACTTGCTTACACCAATAAAACCTGGTGTTTGTATACCTCCGCCAACCATACCTGCAATTGTTGAAAATTTCATTCCACACGGGGTCATATCTGGAAATTCTCTGTTAACTGCCATTACTCCATTTGAAGTGGGAAGTATGGTAACTATTACCTCAAAACAGCCGCATGAAGTCATTGGGTCTGCCATCATGGAATACGCTGAAAAGGATTCAAGTTTCTGATGTGAAGCTTTATATACAAATTCATTGACCCCCTTCCATATGCCCAGCCTTTCATCTAAAACCTCACCCTTTTTTATCGGCTGATTGGGTCCAACAGGGTTAATCTCAAAAGCAGCCTTACAGTCAAGCCAGTTGTATGCGCCGCATAAGCCTGGCCTTTCAGGAGATATTGCACATATATGGTTGGGTGCAAAAGACTGGCAGAGCGTACATGAATAAAATGTATCAACTGTCTCATCTAACAGGCTTCTTAACCTTTCATCACGATGCCTGAAAACTTCTTTAGCTTTTTGTTTTAATATTGCAACGTCTTCAGGATTTGTATAAATCTTTATCTGAATTTTATCCATAATATTTCCGAAAGTTGAATGCATTTTGGCATGCAGAATTGTTCCAAGATGCTTAATTTTAAAACCGCTTTTTACTGCATCCTTGCTGAAACGTATCCAGCTTATGTCCCTCTGTCCCATATGGAAAATACCGGTTGCATAGTTTATAAAGTAATGAATCTGTCTTTCCATCACGGGTTCAAAATCTTCCTGCATTTTCCTTCCATAAACCAGGACTTCAATTCCAAGTGGAAGAGTTCCGCCTACCTGAACATCATCAACTTCAGGTCCAAATACCTCAATTTTTCCATCTTCAACTTCAGAAGACTCTGCCATATGCAGGAATTCCACTGCTTCGCTTCTATTTCCCCCAAATTCAATATAAGTATCTTCTTTCCTGACTCGCTCTCCTTCAAAAGCAGCACCAAATGCTACAGGGATATCTACCTTTTCAACAGTGATCTTCAGCCCTCTTACTTCAATAGCCTTTGATACAATTTCCTCTTCGGCAATATTTGATACCACATGCTCATAGGTGCAGACACCTCTTGGCAGAATTTCAGGAATAGGGGTATTTGCTACTGTTGGAAATCCAAAATTTATAGCACCTGCTGCATTTGCATATTTTTCTTCGTCAACCTCGCCTAGTGCAAGTACAAAAGCAAAAACTCTATCCTTATTATAAATGAGCATTCTCCTGTAATCTCCTGGCTGAACACCACCAAAACTCATTGCTGCTCTTGCTGCAAAACCAAGTGCATATATGGTAGAAGTAATATCCCTTCCAAATGGGACAAGCCTTGTATCCCATCCAAGTTCCACCCCTTCATCCATCAGCTGTTCCGACATTGTCTTTCCATCAGTGGAGCCGGTCATAAACACATAAATATTTTTTTCCTGTAGTTCCCTTGCGATTTTAACAGCAGTCTTATTGTCCTTGCATGCTCCAACACAGGCAGCAAAACCAGGAGCTGTCCCGTCAACAAATTCTATACCTCTTTCTCTTATTATTACATCTGTTGCAGCACCTAACCAGATACCTTCAACTGGAGAGGGGCCATCCAGATACTTTATTACTTCAATAATTTCCTCTGCCCATAAAGTGGCAATTCCAGCATCAAGTGTCCCTCCGAGGTATGGCAGCCATAATCTGTCAGATGGCACTGGTGGAAGTAATTTCCTGCACTCTTCAAGTACTCTTTCAGCATCAGAAAGTTTATCCACTGTAATTCCTGTCATGCTGTAAATAATCGGAAGAAAATAACCTGTGTTTGGAAATTCTATATGCTGGTCCGCTCCATGTTTTTTAATTGCATTTTTTAATGTGTTCTCTGCCCGTTCAACAATTTTATAAGCCCCTTTGATTGCACTTGTAGCTATTATTTTAGACATCTTGTAATGCCCTCCTTGCTTCCATATCCATTAATACTCTTTCTTTTTTAACATCTATCTTTAAAGCTTTTCTTTTAGCCTGAATAACATCTATTATTTTACTTAGCAGCTGGTCTATGTCAGCTATATACTCGAGCTGTCCACCATATTTTTCCTGCCAGCCCACCGTCATTATTTTCTTTACTTCTTCGCTTGACTCCACAGGTATTGGCTGGCCGCTGAAAGCAACATAAACACCTGATGCAGCAAAATAAGTCCCAATTGATAATGCTTTTTCGCTCATCCACTCTGGTGCAATTCCTGCTGCAGGTAAATCACTTATATCCTCGCCCAGACCGCCTTCCTCTACAATTTCTGACGCAATTGTTAGAATTCTTGAATTATCAACACAGGAACCCAGATGAAGAATTGGAGGAATTCCAACTGCTTCACAGATAGACCTGAGGCCTTCACCTGCATACTCCATAGACTCGGGTGTCATTATGCCGCACTTTGCTGTTGAAAGTGCCCCGCATCCTGTCTGTACTACAAGATAATCCCTTTTAATTAACTCTCTTGTAAGGAAATTATGATATTTATCATGTGTAAGTCTTGCATTATTGCAGCCGACAATAGCCACTATTCCCTGAATTCTTCCGTCAATGATTCCATCATTTAAAGGCCTGAATGATTCCCTGAATCTTCCACCAAGCATATATCTTATATACTCATGTGAAAACCCGGCGATAAGGTCTGATTTAATTTCAGGAATACACACATTTGCTTTTCTATTCGGGAAATTATCTGCTGCCATTTTTATTATTTCTTTGGCAAGAGTTAAACCATTAATTTCCTGAAATTCCATATGAATAGCTCCAGAAATTTTTGCTTTTGGTGAAGAGGTTACAAGCTTTGTATGGTATTTTTTTGTAAGCTGTCCAAGTGACTGCATAATACACTGTATATCCACTATCATAAGCTCTACTGCCCCGGTCATTATAGCCATTTCCTGTGAAAGGAAATTACCAACGGGAGCTACTCCCTGCCTCATTAAAACTTCATTTGCCGTGCAGCATATGCCAACAACATTTATTCCCTTTGCACCCTTGTTTTTTGCATACTCCACAAGCTCTTTTTCATCGGCAAGTTCGGCAATTATTTCAGATAGTGTGGGTTCATGTCCATGAACAACTATATTTACCTCATCTTCCTTCAGCATTCCAAGGTTTGTTTTAGCAGCAAGTGGAACAGGAGTTGTAAATAAGATGTCGGTAATTTCAGTTCCAATCATGGAGCCACCCCACCCATCTGACAGGGCTGTTCTTACTGCATGATCAAGTATATGTTCAGGGTCCTGGTCAACACCCATGTTTGTTCTGTGCATCATCTCAACTACTTCCCTGTCTATTCCTCTTGGCATAACTTTATATTTCCTCCA
>Ga0194113_10003986_pt1 | contig 19491 bp, 14 predicted proteins | sample TA2MahC200mmetaG_FD_146193 | JGI IMG/M metagenome (GOLD analysis project Ga0194113, IMG submission 146193) | Freshwater microbial communities from Lake Tanganyika, Tanzania - TA2015017 Mahale Deep Cast 200m | ecosystem: Environmental > Aquatic > Freshwater > Lake | place: Tanzania: Lake... | reverse complement strand
GAAGACCGCCACCGTCACCAACACCAGATTCGTGACGATCATCCGCTGACCGCCTCCGAACCGATACGGTTGGCGGTCGTCCTCCTCCCGCAGATAATCGCGATCGTAAATCCCCATGATCTCGTGTCCCCACGGAGATGCTCTTGTCGAAAGGGAGCCGACGTCGACCGCCGCTCCGCCGGGTCGTCCGCCGTCCCGCGCCTTCGCTGCCGGTTCGATCCGACGCGAGGCTTGTGCATATCGTAGAAAGAAACGGCCGCCGTGTGGAGGGCAGACAGAGCCGAAAGCGTTGCGAGGCACGAGCGCTCGGCGGCCGGACCGCGGCGTCCGACTTCGCCGCAGCGGTACTGTGCGAGCGAGCATTCGACCAGACGAGCAGAAACCGGACAACGACCCTGTCCCCGCTAGCACGGACAAAGGACATCCGGCCGCGAGGCCTCCTCGGCCGGGTCGTGGCGACTCGCGAGGACTACTGGGCAACCACCGATGCCGTGCGGCGGTTGATCTCCTCGGTCAGCTTCGAGTCAATCGCGGCGAGTTGTTGCGTGAGGGCCAGATTCGTCTTGAACAGCTGGCTTAGCTCCTGCTGGAGCGCGCTCTTCTGCGCCTCCAGAGTGGCCGCCAGATCCGAGATCTTCTGCCGCTCGACATTGAACTTGTCAGAATCCGTGGTCAACTTGGATCGCTCCTCCTGGCGATACGCGATCTGCTCCTGCGTCTTGCGGACCGAGACGTTCAAAGCCGCCACGTCCCGCTGAGCCCGGCGAATATCCTCGTTGCGCTGAATGAACCTGGCTTGGATGTCGTGAAACGACTCCTCGTAGTCCCGCAGCGAACGCACGTAAAACGGGCCGAGGTTCCGGCAGATGCCCCGAGAAATCAAGCCATCGACCAGCTGTCTGTCGATGTCCTGACAGTACGGAAACACGCCGATATCGTTGACCCGAATCGAAGCCATGCCGCTCCTGGCCCCCTCACCACCCACGCGCAACCGAGTCACCTCGGCATAGCCCTCCGGATCAAAGTAGTTGCCCGACAAGCCCGGATCCAAATTGTTGCTGTCCACTCGCTCCTGATGCGGTTTTTCGAATTCCAGCTTCCACCACTCATTCTCTGCCCGCACGGGAACCTTCGCGCTGGCCTCACTGCTGGTCAAACCGTCCACCAGATAGGGCCCCACTAATTCGCTCACCAAGGGATCATCCGGAGGCGGCGGGTCCTGCGGTGCGCGGCCAAGAGCAACGCCCACCACCTCGGAAAACATCGCTCGCAACTGCTGCTCGTCCATGCGGCCGAAGATCGGCTTGTTCTGATCGTCCAGCGGCCGACTGATCGTCTCCTCATCGGAAAACACGTGATGCGAATCAATGGGCATCATTTCGTACAGCGACCATCGAGCCGATTGGTCGGCGATCAGCCGCTCTTGCAGCCCGTCCAGCGGCATCGTCCTCTCGAGCGTGACGTTGGTGGGTTGTGCATCCACTACCTTGAACTCGCCAAGATAAGCCACGGGCAGCTGCCGGTCGTTCTCGCGAAACACATAAAGGACCATGTTCGCGGGGATACCGTTGGGCGGTGCCGTTCCTGCTTCACCCGGTGCCCCATCCGGCCGCGGCGGCACGGTCGAGACGAGAATTCCCGTCCCGGTCGGCGCACCCGGAGTGCACTGCCGCCATACACGCCCACGATCCAGCAGGATTCGATTCAATCGTGCCTGAATGTCGTTCACCGGAGGCACTTCCGATTCCACCATCGTCGGGTCGCCGAATTGCCGCGTGTACAACTCCAATTTGATGGCTTCCAGCTCCCGCGCCGCGCTCGCATGCTCGCGACGCCAATGCGTGTGTGTCTTGACCGACAACGAAGCGCAGATCACCAAGCCGATCCCCGCCAAGAACGTCAAGCAGGCCGCCGCAATGTGCCAGCCCCGCCAACTGCTGACCGACAAGACGATGGTCACAATGAAGAAGATGAACAGCAAGATGCCGACTATCAGTGGGATCATGGCGCAGGCTGCCGTCGAGAGAGGGAGGGCCAATAATCGAACCTCATGGCTCGATGATAAGCTGGGAGGAATGGGGTGTCAAGCTTGCCCCGAGAGGACCTGTCACACCTAAGTTACCACTCCGGCAGGGTTTGAGGCGTGCCATCCCGTACTTCCGTCACGATCCATCGAACTGGACGACCGTTGTGATGGATCGCGGGCAAGCCGCCGGTGTCAACCGGCCGGTTGAAGCGGGTACCCGCCTCAACCCGGCCAGCTCACGCCGGCGGCTCGCCATTGGCGCGACGCGCCGCCGTGTCGCGGGGCCAAGGCTGGCGTCGCCCCGCTGGACGCGGCCTGCCGAGCTATGCGAAGATGGGCCTGGTCAGACCAAGGCGAGGTGACGAACGGGCTGCGCCCGACAGCGGAAACCGCGTTTGGCGCGGCGGCTGTGGGGTGATATTGATCTCTACAACGATGGCGTCGTGCCGACCGGCCCTGTCGCCATCGGGACTCACCGGCACAGCCAAGGCAGTCACACGTTGACGGTCGAGATCGTCGGCGCCAATGCGAAAGCACAGGAGGCCTACATGTTTGGCCTGGATCAGGTTATCCTGACGAAGGCGAAGAACTGAGCGACCCGGCGCTCGGAAATGGCGGGGGCGATCACAGTCGTCCGACGGGAAGAAGCGTGTTCGCCGGTGGGATTACTGACCAGGCAGTGATCTCCGATATCGCGGCCTGTGTTTCCGAAACGGCTGAGGCATCGCCACGTCACAAGGACGTGCGTCGCATCCCGAGGATGCGCCTTCGCGCAGTTCGTCCGAGAGCTTGTTTTGAGCGACCTTATGGGACAACCCACCACGATAACGTCCGGCGGCCAGACTGACTCGCTGGATCCGACTGCCCGCCATTTCGTGCTCTGGTGCCTCGAATCGTTAGGATTGCGGACGAGTTGCGATCAGGGCGTGTATGTCGTCGTGATTCCGAGCAGTGAGCCCAATCAGCCGCGCACGGCGGCACATCCTCATGAGATGTTGGCCGGCAAGCGGTTTTCTTTTGAACCGCAAACCGATGCCGCGATGACACAGGTGGAGCATGTCACGCTCAAGTCGCCATTCCTGGGATGGCTCCTCGAGCAGCTGCGGACCACCGCGTGGCCTGTCCATGCCGTCGCCGCGAGGCAACCGTCGAGCGTGCACGAATTGACCGACCACGTATTCGGTCACTATCGAATCGACGGCGGCCGTATTCATCTGAGCGGTTGCAGCTTCGAGGATCGCCCTTTCCTCCGGTTGTCGTACGTCAACACGGGCGGCATATCCGGACATCCGCAGGTGGTCCATTGTTTCGGGACCAGCAACGGCGGACTGCTGGACGACGATCTGCGGAGGCAGCTGGAACTGGACGAACTGATTCCGCTGAAAGACCGGAAACCATACCTGGACGAAGAGGTGCTGCGGCGTTGGACGGAGATCACGCGGCGGATGCACGAACATCGCGTTGACGGCACCTGGGCGGCACCGGTCGCGGCGACACTTGTGTGGTGCAAACGGGCGGAAGGCAAACTGACGTTTTCCGTCGGTCAGAAATCGGTCGAACACGCTTTCTCCGACTGGGCTCGCCTGATCGTTGACCACCGCGTCCTGCCGCCCCCGTACAAGTGTCCGATCACGGGACGGACTTCGTATCATCTGGCCGCAACGGACGATGGAAGGATAACCGTCGCCGACGCGATTGCCACGTGTGCCGAGTCGGGCCAGCGCGTGCTGGAGACGGAACTGGAGAGCTGCGAGGAGACGGGGCGCCGCGTGCTGGAAAGGTACCTTCAAATCTGCCCCGTCACGGGCAGGAAAGTGCTGGCGTCCCAATTCAAGCCCTGTTCCGTCTGCCGCCAGTCGGTCAGCCCGGCGGCTCTCGCAGCCAACCGCTGTTCCGCATGCCGCGACATCGCCGCAATGCCGAAAGCCGACCCTCGCCTGGCACGCATCTTGGACGCCTACCCCAAACTCGATCGCTGGCGGTCATGGAAGATGTCCGAGACAGAAGCCGCGTATGTGCTGCTCGGCACTGCTGCCTGGAAACGTTTGCTGGTCGTGCTCGACAAGAAAACGCTGGACGTTCTGCACCTGGCCCTCGGTAGCCGATTCTCCTCGAAGTGGACCCAAGCTACCTCCGTCCAGCAAGCGGATTGGCTCGCGTGATGCGGCGCGGTGAGGCTGGAGCCGCTGGAGCCGCTGGAGCCGCTGGAAGCCGCACGCGGCAACGGCCAGGAACCTGACACGGCCGCGGACCGACAAACGAGCCTATTCGGGACGCTCGTCAGCGCGACTGCTTGGGACGAGAAACGCGGACACGACGAGCACCAGACCAAGCGCTGCGACGCTCAGCCCTCCGATAACGATCTTCAGCCAGGCGGCAGATACCGCGCGATTCATGATGAATTCCGGCGGATTGTAGGGGCCGATTTCCGCATCGCGAATCTTCAACCAGGTCGTCCAGCACTGGTTGATACTGGCTTGGTCGATCATTTTCAGTTCTTCGTCCAGATTTTCCCAAGCCACCGCGTCGACATCCAGGCGCCAGCGATGCCACTGATAATACGCAGCCGCCGTCAGTCCGATGGCTATGAGAACGGCCCCCGCGGCGAAGAGTGCCCCCTGCCGCAATCCCCACGAGGCGCCGCGCCGGCCCGTAACCCCCGGATCGTCCGTGGCGAGATCCAGTTGTCGTATGTGCCGCAGCGCGGGCACTTCCAAATCCCTGCCACAACGGCAGCGCATCGATCCGCCCGCCTGAGCAACGTCGATGACCAGCGTGTGGCCGCACGAGCAAGGAAGCTTGTATCTCACGGTCATAAAGCCATGCGCTTGGCGCGGGGTGAAGACGCAAATCCCCGAAGCAGAAAATGAGCGGCAACCTCAAACAGCAACAACCCACATGTCTGAAACCGTTCCGTCGTCGATCCTGCGATATCCCGGACGCTCGGCGTCGCCCGGGGCGTTTGCGCCGAGCGTGTTGAAGGTCGCATTTCGGGAGCCGGCACTCCTCGGGAATCGCACCGTCTGAATTCGTGACCTCAGAACCTCGGCCCGCTTGGACGGCCGGCACAAGTCGCACGCACAATGTGCAGGCCGCGCTCCGCCCGGCCTTCGTGCCGCCCGTTCAGTCCATCTTCGGCGCCTCGCCGTGTCCGGCCCACCACGGCAAACTGATCCCCCCGTCGACCAGAAGCGTGGCACCGGTCGTGTACTCGCGGCGCGGATCGCTGAGAAACAGGATCGACTCGGCGATTTCCTCAGGGGTCCCCAATCGGCCCGCGGGGATCCGTCGTTCCGCCCGTTTCATCTCTTCTTCCGTGGCAAACTTCCGCTCGCCCGGCGTGTCCACCCAACCCGGTTGAATGACGTTAACCCGAATGCGGTACTGAGCCAACTCCAAAGCCGCCGTCTTGGCCATGGCCTCGACAGCCGATTTGGCCATGTTGTACGCCATGCAACCCGGCACGGGAATCATGGAATGCGGAGAGCTGACCAACACAACCGATCCCGGCCCACCTTGCCGGATCATCTCGCGCGCAGCCGCCCGCATCAAGAAGAACGCGCCCCACATCGTCACGTCGATCGTGCGCCGGAAACCGTCCATGTCCGCCTCCACGAACGGTTCCCGATCGCTGTACGCCGCGTTGGCCACCGCAATGTCCAGCTTGCCAAAGCGATCCACCACCTGAGCCACCATCCGCTCGACAGCCTGCTGATCGGACACGTCAGCTTGAACACGGATCGCCAGCGAACCACTGTCTCGAACGGCCCGCACTACTTGCTCGGCTTCGTCCGGATGTGAATTGTAGTTGACGGCAACATGCGCGCCAGCTCGGGCGAAGGCCACGCATGTCGCCCGCCCAATCCCCAGACTGCCACCCGTGACCAACGCCACGCTACCCTTCAAGTCTGCTTCAGCCATGATGTTCCGTCGTCTCGCCCCAAGCTTCTGTCTCGAACAACAACCCTAACACGGCCGGCGGCCGCAGCCCATGTGGGACGGCCTTCCCAGCCCGTCACCAACGCCCTGACGGCCTGGGATGGCCGTTCTCCAAACACGCGCAAACCGTGCTCGTAATCCTAAGGCGAGCGGCAGGAATGGATTTACCAGTAGGACGGGCACTCTTGCCCGTCGAACACGCACCGGACGGGCAAGAGTGCCCGTCCTACGGGTAGCTTCTCAACTGCCGCTCGCCTAACAGGGCACTGCTGCCCGTCCCGGACCGCCGGGACTGGCAGGAGCGCCCGTCCCACAGACCAAGACATCCAATACAGCAGCCTCCGCCCCGCGAACCGCCGATCGCAACCACGCGAGGTCGTCACTATCGCCTGCCCCGCCGTATGCTAACTTCTGGGAGCGGCAGCGACAACCTGCAACCCGTCATTGTGCGGAAAACGGATTCGTCAGACACCCCACACCGATGGGTTACTTGCCGTCATCGCGACGGTGCGGAGACTCGGCGCCCAGCCTCCGCGCACCGTGCGAGTCGACGCCCGGCAAACCTGCGATCGGCACCGGCGACGCGCATTTTTACACTAGACGATCCGCGGTCCTTCGGTAGAATTCAAGGTCTGCTCGGCAGGCTGGCGCCCGAAACCCAAAATCTGCGTTAGCCGCCTTTCGTGCGGGATCATGATACGAAATTGGGGGTAAGAACGGGGCTGGAATCTCACCTGGTGGTGCGGCGGGTCCAAAGCTGGGACGGTCGCCACCTACGCGCCTGCGGACGGATTGTCTGGGTTCGCGACTGCCCGGTCAGCAGGAAGACTGAGCAAGAAGAAACTTGCTTTCGTGTCGTGCGCATGGTACTCTCCGACTTGGTAAGATGCGCGTTCTGAGTGGCATCGGCTGGCGTTTCCGCGGTGCCGCAGATGTAATTTCTTACCAAATAATTCGCGACCGGAGACAGCTGGATGGAGAGTGGTAGAATTACGTGATTCCCAAGTTCGCGTGGCATCGCATGGCTCCTCTCGATGACGGACCTTGTTTCGAATTGCACGATGCCGATGAGCAGTCAGCGTGCCTTGTGGCAACGGTTCCGAACACGGCACATCAACCTTCGGTTTTCTCGGTTCTCTGGTCGCGTCGACCGACGCGATGGTGTGACCGCGGTGTTGGAATAACCATCTCGACTCATGGGACTTAGTGTAGGAGTACTGAGTTGTACGACAGCCTCCTGGACGAATTCGAGGATGATGCGGCACGAGTTCCGGACGACGAGGAGAGCTTTGACAAACTGTCGGTCGATGAGGCGGTAGCGCACGACGACAGCCTTGACGATCCAGACAGGACGGACCTCGATCCGGAGTTGAAACCGGATGATGACCTGTTCGACTCGGAGGATGGCGAATCGTGGTCGGACGACCCGGTGCGCATGTATTTGACTCAGATGGGGGAGATTCCCCTCCTGACGCGACAGGAGGAGATCCGTCTCGCCAAGAAGATCGAGGTGACGCGTCGCCGTTTTCGGTCCAAGTTGCTCGAATGCGACTACGTCATTCAAGTCGCCTTCAAGGTACTCAGACGCGTTCATCAGGGGGAACTTCCCTTCGACCGCACGGTCCAAGTCTCCGTGACGGATCGGCTGGAGAAGGATCAGATTTTGGGCAGGTTGCCTCACAACCTGCGGACGCTGGAGGTGCTTTTACGGCGGAATCGTCGCGACTATCGGGTGGCGGTGAGCAAGTCGCAACCGAGAATTCAGCGGCGCAAGGCCTGGAGTCGGCTGGGGCGCCGCAGGCGGCGTTCGGTGCGGTTGGTGGAGGAGTTAGGGTTGCGGACGCAGCGGATCGAGCAGTACATCCGCCCGCTGGAAGAATTCAGCCGTCGCGTGGACCTGTTGCGTGTGCGGTTGGAAGAAATGAAACGGATTCGCGTGCCGCAGCCTCAGCGTCAACCGCACGTGGACGAGTATCGGGAGATTCTGTTGGCAACGCAGGAGACGCCGTCGAGCCTGCGAAATCGGGTCGTCTGCCTGAAGCGGGTGTACTCTGAGTACCAGCAGGCAAAACAGGAGCTGTCCGAGGGGAATCTGCGGCTGGTCGTCTCTATCGCCAAGAAGTACCGCAACCGAGGGCTCAGCTTCCTCGACCTGATCCAGGAGGGCAACGCCGGGCTGATGCGCGCGGTGGACAAGTTCGAGTACCGGCGTGGGTTCAAGTTCTGCACGTATGCCACCTGGTGGATCCGCCAAGCGATCACGCGTGCCGTGGCCGACCAGAGCCGCACGATCCGCATCCCTGTGCACATGGTCGAGACGATGTCTCGCGTGCGCAATGTGTCGCGGCAGCTTCTTCAGGAATTGGGCCGCGAACCGACGCTGGAAGAAACGGCTCACGGAGCTTACACCAGCGTTGACGAGGCTCGACGCGTATTGGCCATGAGCCGGTACCCGATCAGTCTCGATCGGCCGGTGGGGAACAGTGAAGACAGCCATTTTGGCGACTTGCTGCCTGACGGAGCGGCCGAAAGTCCGGCCAACGGCGCCTCGCAGGAGATGTTGCGCGGCCGTATCAACAAGGTTCTCAAGACGCTCAGCTATCGCGAGCGCGAGATCATCAAGTTGCGGTACGGTCTGGGGGACGGCTACAGCTACACGCTCGAGGAAGTGGGTCACATCTTCAAGGTGACTCGCGAACGCATCCGGCAGATCGAGGCCAAGGCGGTGCGGAAGCTTCAACAACCCAGCCGGAGCCAGGAGCTGGTGGGTTTCCTGGATTGAGCCGGTTTTCTCCTGAGCACGGGGGGCTGTATGATGGAGAGCGTCGATCCTGCCGGAACTGACGCGTGGTCCGTCACCGGGCACGTACCTCTCCCTTGGCTTTCACCCGAACCGCAAGACCCATGGATCGTGAGTGTCTTTCGAACCTCCTTGAGCGTCCGGAAACCGCGGCAAGCGTGTTGCGTGGCTGGAAAGTGGAGGACCCGCGCCGCGCGCACCAGAACCTCCTCGGCATGGCCCGCGCCGGGATGACGCTCGACCTGCTGGCGGTCCTTTGCGGTCGCCTGGAAGATCTCTTGAAGGAACTCAGCGATCCAGACATGGCGCTGAACAATCTGGAGCACTTCGTTCAGGCCGCTCGCAACCCTCTGTCCATCGGATCGCTCTTCCAACGGGACCCGGAATCGCTAAAGCCGTTGTTGCAGATTTTTTCAACCAGCCAGTACTTGTCCGACTGGCTCGTGCGAGACCGGGAAGCGTTTGATCTCTTGCGGCTGACGGCAGGCGAGCCGGTGCCTCGCGGGGAACTCATCAAGGACATTTGCAGCGACGTGGCGGCGGCCGAGGACGAGCAAGTGGTCATGATGATCCTGCGCGGATACCGGCACCGCGAGACGCTGCGGATCGCCTACGGCGACATTGTGCGGGGCCAGAGCCTGGAGACGGTCACCACGCAGATCTCCTACCTGGCCGACGCCATCATCGAGGCGGCGGTGCAAGCCGCCTGGCGGTTCCAGTCCGCCAGGCGTGGGCTGCCGCGGTTGTCGGACGGCACGCGGGCCCGGTTCACTGTGCTTGGAATGGGCAAGTTGGGCGGCAACGAATTGAACTACTCCAGCGACATTGATCTGATCTTCCTCAGCGACGGTGACGGCAAGACGGACGGTGGTCGTCCGGTGAGCAATGTCGAGTTCTTCGACAGGTTGGCGCAACAGATCGTGAAACTGCTCACCGAACCCACGAAGCTGGGTTCCGCCTACCGCGTGGACCTGCGCTTGCGGCCGGCGGGCCGGCAAGGGTCCGCCGTCATGGACGTTGACAGCGCGCTCCGCTACTACGACCTGTCGGGCCGCACGTGGGAGCGGCAGGCGTTCGTCAAGGCCCGAACGGTGGCCGGGGACGCGGCGTTGGGGGACGACTTCCTGGCAAGACTGGAGCCCTGGATCTACCGTCGGTACCTCGGCAGCGTGGACATCGCCGGCATCAAGGCTCTCAAACGCCAGATCGAACAGCGAGCGCACGTCACGGGAGTCGGCGATCGGGACATCAAAAACGGCGAAGGCGGCATTCGCGCCATTGAATTCGTCATCCAGTTCCTCCAACTCCTCAACGGCGGCGATCTCAAGGCCATCCGGACCGGAAACACTCTGAAAGCCATCGACCAGCTGAAGCATGTCGGCTGCCTGTCGACGGACGAGCGCCAGAGGCTGGAAGAGAACTACCGGTGGCTGCGGAAGATCGAACACCGGCTGCAGATTCTCTTCGACCTGCAGACGCACACGCTGCCCGATAACGACAGCGAATTGCACCGGCTGGCCCTCCGCATCGGCTACGAACCTCAAATGGGCCGTTCGGCGCTCGATTGCTTCAAGGCCGATCTGGCCGAGAAGCGGCGGACGAACCGCGTCATTTTCGACCACTTGCTGCAAGACGCTTTTTCCGGTGCCCCGCAAGAGGCCGCCGAAACGGACTTGATTCTGGACCCCCATCCGCCGCAAGAGACCATTCACCAGTGTCTCGCGCGCTACCGCTTCCGCGATATCCCCGCGGCGTACGCCAATCTCATGGCGCTGGGAAATGAACGGGTTCCCTTCCTCTCCACTCGCCGCTGCCGCCACTTCCTCGCCTCGATCGCCCCGAAGCTCCTGCGGGCCATCGCGGCCACACCGGATCCCGACTTCACGCTGTTGAATCTGAACCAGGTCAGCGATTCGCTCGGCGGAAAAGGCGTGCTCTGGGAACTGTTCAGCTTCAATCCACCTTCGCTGAGGCTCTACGTGCGACTCTGCGCCTCCAGCCCCTACCTCTCCGGCATCCTGACCAGCAACCCTGGCATGATTGACGAGCTGATGGATTCCCTGGTGCGCGATCAGCTGCCCACGTACGAGGCGCTGAACAGCGCGTTGAGCGAGTTGAGCCGGGGTGCGGAGGATTCCGACCCGATCCTGCACAGTTTCAAGAACTGCCAGCACTTGCGCGTGGGCGTGCGCGACATCCTGGGCACGGAAAGCCTCCGCGACATCCTGGGCAAGGAAAACCTCCGCGACACCCACCGGGCGCTCTCCGATACCGCGGAAGTCCTGCTCCAACAGATCGCGCGGCGCGAATGGGACCGCATGGTCCAGAAGTTGGGCACGCCCACCAGAACCAACGGGAACGGACAAACGGTCACTTGCGAACTCGTGATCATCTCGCTCGGGAAGTTGGGAGGACGAGAACCGAATTATCACAGCGATTTGGACCTCGTCTTCCTGTTCGAGGACGAAGGCCAGACCAGGCACCCGCGTCAGCGGCGCGATGTCGAGACATCGAACCAGCACTTCTTCGGCCAACTGAGCCAGCGGATTATCACCACGATCACGCGCCTTGGTCCCTTCGGCCGCCTGTACGACGTTGATCCGCGCCTGCGTCCGACCGGCAAAAGCGGCTCACTCGCCCTGTCGCTCGGCGAATTCGAACGCTACTTCCTCGAAGGCCGCGGGCAGCTCTGGGAACGCCAGGCCCTCTGCAAGGCACGCGCGGTCTTTGGATCCCCTCCGGCTCGGGCGGCCGCCATGGACGCCATCCATCGCATCATCACCGGTTGCGACTGGCAATCCACCAGCGCGGAAGAAATCCGCCACATGCGCATCCGCATGCAGCAGTCCGCGTCCGATCGCAACTTGAAACGAGGCGTCGGCGGCACCGTGGACATCGAGTTCATCGTGCAGATGCTGCAGATCAAGTGCGCGGCGGACTGCCCCCAAGTACTCATCCCGGGCACCCTCGATGCCATCGACGCGCTTCATCAGGCCGGCGCGCTCACCGACGATGACGCCCGTTATCTGAGTGATTCCTACGGATTCCTCCGCAGCGTCGAGTCGGGGCTCCGGTTGATGAACACCGCCGCGCGCCACGACCTTCCGGTCGACGACCTGGACCTCGAAAAATTGGCCTTTCTCATCGGGCACGAGAGCGGCCAGAAACTCGTGGAGAACTGCAGCCTTTGCCGCCGCAAGAACCGAGCGTGCTTCGATCGGATCTTCGACGAGGCTTCCCGCGCCAACCGGCTCTAGCGACCCCGCGCCTCGCATCGGCGGCCGTGTCGATTCCCTCCTCGCGATCTTCCTCTCCGCGGTGGCAATCGTCTGGACATCGGGCGGAGTGGGCGAGCAGGAAAGGGCCCGGCCCAATAGCTCGACGCGAACGCCCCGCATCCCACCCCTCTCGCCGCACGCAAGGCGTCATCGGCGCGTCACGCTTCTTCCTCCGCCCCGAAGTCGATCGTCTCGTACGAAACCACGGGCAACACGAAGATCTTCCCGTCGCCAATGCGCCCGGTTCGAGCGATCTCCACGATTCGTCGGATCAATTCCTCCGCGCGCGCGTCGTCCACCCACAGCGAAATTTCCACCTTCGGCAGAAAAGCCAGCGAATACTCGCTGTCGCCGTACTCGTCAAGACAGCTCTTCTGCCGGCCAAACCCCTTTACCTCGAGCACGCGGAGGGCCTCCAGCGGTGCGCGCTCGAGACTCTTGAGCACCTTTTCGGCCAGATAAGGTTTGACGATCGCAATGACCTGTTTCACCTGCCGGATCCCCCTGCCTTCCGCCGCGCGGCGTGGCGCGCACGGCCACGCGAGCGGCGTCCGCACGTGCGGCGACGCGAGGTCCCGCGTTCCGGGTTCGGTTCAGGAACGAGGGCACGCGCCGCGCGCGATGCGAGGCACATTCGACTCGGCGCCGCACGGCTGCCACAAACCTCAACATGGTAGCACGACGCGTCGCGCGATTCCAGCTCGACCGGACATTTGGATTCCCTTCCGCCGCGTTCGAGGCGGATGCCGCACGTCCGAGGCGGGTCCGCGTGTCCCGTCGCGAAGTCGACGCAACTGCGCCGCGGAGGGTACCCGCCGCGAAACAGCCGTCGACTCGCGCCGCGCCCGTGCACGAAATCGGCGCGCATGCCCCCGGCCCGTTCACCGCGGCATATCCGGCGCCTGCCGCCGTCGTTCGCCATCCGCCGCATGCTCGTTCGCGGCGTCGAGCACTTCCCGCACCAGCCGGAACAACACGTCACACGGCGACGGCTTCTTCAGAAACGCCGCGCGCCGGCCCTCGGTTCCGCCCGCCTGCAGGACATCGCCGGCATGTCCGGAAGTGAAGATGACCTTCAGGTCCGGGCGTTGCCGCTGGAGGGCATCGGCGAGTTCCCGGCCATTCATCTCGGGCATGGTAACGTCGGTGAGCAGCAGGGAGATGGTGCCGGCATGTTCCGCGGCGGCCTGCAGCGCCTCTCGCGGGCTCAGCGCGCGCATCACCGTGTATCCGGCGGACTCGAGCAAGCAGGAGGTGGAAACGAGCACGATTTCGTCGTCGTCGCAGACGAGAATAGTCTCGCTTCCGGACGTGCTGCCGCGGTCAGCGCGCCGGTCGGCTCCGCGGGTCGCCGCCGCGGCCCCTTGACTCCGCGGCAGGTGGACGTGAATCGTCGTGCCGCCACTCGGATCGCTGCGGACCGTGACGTATCCTCCGCTTCTGGCGGCATTCGCGCGGACCGTCGCGAGTCCCAACCCGGTGCCCTGCCCCACCGGTTTGGTGCTGAAAAACGGTTCGAAGATGCGTTCCAGGGTATCGGCCGACATGCCGCAGCCGTTGTCGGCGACAAGAAGTTGTACGTAGGTGCCCGGTCGGGCACCGGCGGCAATGGCCTCCGCTTGAACGACGTCGACGCTCACCAGCTTCGTGGCGATGGTGAGCGTCCCGCCTTGCGGCATGGCGTCACAGGCATTGGTCGCGAGGTTCATGATGATCTGTTCAATCTCCGCCTCATCCGCGCGGACGGGCGGCAGTTCAGCGGCCAGTTCGGTAACCAGCTCGATCCGTTCGCCTGCCAGGCGGCGGATCATCGGTTCCGTGTAGGTAACGACGCGATTGACGTCGACCTGCGTGACGCTGGAACTCTTCTTCCTCGAGAACGACAGCAGCTGCTGGATCGTGGCCGCCGCTCGTTCGGCTGACCGACGGATGTCGTTCAGCGGCTGGATGAACGTCCGCGGCGGGTCCTTTCCCAGCGTGACGAGCAACAGCTCCGCGTTGCCGAGTATTCCGACCAGCAGGTTGTTGAACTCGTGGGCGATCCGCGACGCCAGCTGGCCGACCACTTCCATTTTCTGGGCGTGCCGGAGTGTCTCTTCCAGTGCCCGACGCTCCGTGACGTCCTGGAGGGCCCCGTGCAGCATCCGCGTCACACCGTCCACGACCTGCGGTTCCACCATCATGTGGATCCAGAGCCGCGTGCCCTGGGCCGTGATGAAGCGGACCTCCAGATCGTGCGGCTCGCCGGATTCAACCGCTCGGCCGATGGCATCGGTCACTTCCGGGCGATCGTCCGGATGAAAGAACTGGATCGCACTGTCAAGCGACGGCTGGAAGTCGAGCGGCACGCCGTGAATCTGGTAGGTCTCTCGCGTCCACCGCATCTCCCTCGTCACGGTGTCGAACTCCCATCCGCCCACTTTCGCCAGGCGGCCAGCCGCTCTCAGAAGCGCCTCGCTTCTTTGCAGCCGTTCCTCGGTGCGATTTCGCTCCGTGATATCCCGCACCACCGCACAGAAGACCTTCCGGTCGTTCAGAGTCAAAATGGACGTGGAGATTTCGGCCAGGAATACAGTACCATCCTTCCGCCTGTGCCGGTGAAGCGGGACCCGGTCGAGGCCGTGATCGAGTGCATCGGTCACGGCGAGTTCCCATTCGCGAGGTTCGGCGCTGACGTCTTGCGGCCCGAGTTGCAGGAACTCCGACCTGGCATAACCGAACAAGCCGAGGGCCGAATCATTCGCGTCGATGAACTTCTTCGTCTCCACATCCACCAACATGATCGCATCCGGCACGGTGGAGAACATCTGCCGGTATCGTTCCTCGCTCTGCCGCAGTCCGTCGTGGGCCAGCTCAAGTTCCGCGGTGCGCCGGCGGACGCGAACCTCCAGCTCGGCATTCAGCCCTTCGAGTTCATCGTTGACCGCCTCGAGCGAGGCCCGCGTCCGGTGCAAGGCCAAGTGAATCCTCACCCGCGCGAGAATCTCGTCCGCCTCAAACGGCTTGGTAATGTAGTCCGCGCCGCCCAGGCTGAATCCATGGACTTTGTCGACCACGTCCTCCACGGCGCTGACGAAAATCACGGGAACGTTGCGGGCACGCTCGTCCTCCTTCAGCCGCCGACAGACCTCAAATCCACTCATCATCGGCATGCGGACGTCCAGAATGATGAGGTCCGGCACGCGCCCTCGCACCGCGTCCAACGCCAGCATGCCACTGGCGGCAATCCGCACGCCATAGCCGGCCGCGGACAATATGCCGTGCAGCAACTGCAAGTTTGCCGGAGCGTCGTCGACAATCAGGACCTCGCCGGCACTCGCTTCTCCCGTCGCACTGTCGCTCATCACTCACACCCGCTGTTGCATTGCCACACAGTCCCCGGCAGCCAGCACCCTCAACCGATTCCAGACGAACGCTCTTGTCCATCCCGCCTACCCATACGACTTGCGTCGGCGGATTTCAATGTACGCCTGCCGGCACGCATCTGCAATGCACACGCCCGTGGAGCCAACCGTGCCACTTGATTGTCGATCTCGGTCACCCGGCCCAGCGTCGTAGGGTGTGCCAAGCTCGCCGATAACCCGCGCACATCGCGAACCGGCTCACCGGCGAGCGCCGGCACACCATGCGGTGGCATGCGTTTGCCCGCCTCTATAAGTCCGAGGTGAGCAGGCGCAACAACTAGTGCTGCTTCCAGTGAGCAAGTTTCGCGCTGGCTGTCCCCTCTCCCCCGAATCGTTGCCGGCAAGTGACATTGCATTGTCATAGATTTAGTCGGCAACGATTTGGGGGAGAGGGTAGGGTGAGGGGGCTCTTGGGCAGTGCGGGAAGACCCGCTCACGCGACCATCTCCCCCATTGTGTCGCCGAGTGAGCATGCGTTGATGATAGCGAGTCGATGGCGGCGACAAAACGGGGGAGAGGGGGCGAAAAACGGGAAACTCGTTCAATGGAAACGGCACTAGTCATGGCGCTGCGTCGAAATAGACTGTCGTATCGCCGTTGCCATCCGCGACGCGCAACTTTCGTTTCCGACGATGAGAACCACCTTTATCGCCTGCGAACCCTGTCCGCCCGTTCCCACATAGTCCGTAATCGCATCGACAGCTTTCAACTTCTCGTACCAAGCGGTCATGGGAAAACCACAACCAACGCTTTCCTGCCTTCCAATTTCGACACTGGCACGGTCGACCGCATCATGATACGCCTCAGCGTGGAAACCAAACGTCTCCACCCAATCTGCCGCACTCCTGGCGACGTCACCGCTGACCATCTCGACAAGGTCGCCGCGTGTGCCGAAGTCGATAATGAAGCAGTCGAATGGGGCGCTTTTCCACGGCGGCTGCGCGAAAACGCCGGCGGCGTACCGTACGACAAACGTGGTGAACTCGCGTCCTCGTATCTCGCGGCACTCCATGGAAACCCTCACACTTGGATCTCTGTTGCTGCCATTTCAGTCTAGCAACTCTCCGTCTAAACCGAACTGCCTTGCCCTTTGGCGAAGTATCCGGCGCATCTCCATCAACTCACGTTCCGTAAGACTTGTTTCACCAGGCGGTGGCATGCGTTTGCCCACCTTCCCGGGGCGATGACCACCCGCTGGCCGCGGCCCGATTGCCGGAAGCCCCATCCCAGAAGCGGGCGATTCGGCGCGCCCCGGAGGAAGCGCGCGTCATCCCCGAACCATGCCCGCACGCAATGTCGACAACGCTGACAACCGAAAACCGGGTCTGACCCCCGTCCCGCCGCAAATGACCGACAATCCGACCCCCGAATCTCGCCCGACCAGCGCACCCTAACCCAATAATACGAAACCGTTTCTCACAGCACGCAGGGCACCTTCACAGGGCTGGGTTTACGGGGCTAGGGTTAAGCGTTGGGTTAATCGCCGCTTCTTGGTTTGTCTAGGTCTAGGTGAACATCCCAAAGCCGGACCGTGGCGTCGTTGCCACTAGTAGCTACCCAACGGCCATCAAGAGACACGTGAAGGGTGTGAACGGTGTTAGTGTGTCCGTTCAACTGAAACAGCTTGTGACCGGTGTCCAGGGCATACACCATTACTCCGTACGGGTCAGCCTCCTTAGCCCGAGGGAGTTGAGTACCGCCAACGACGAATACTCGGTTTCGCACAGAATCAACCGCAATCGCGCGAAATATTCTCCCCGGCACCTCCAAGTTCCACGACGTCTTGCCCGACACGACATTCCACACTCTGGCGACGGCACTACGAGTTACCCTGCCGCTTTCGTCGCCGTGCACCCGGCTTCCGACCGCGGCGACCATCGTATCATCCAAAGAGAAAACGATGGACGACCAGTTGACATCACTTCTCGGCAATATGGCTGTTAACTGTCTTCCATTTTTCTCGTATACGTGCTCGTACGTCCCCATGCCCTCAAGTTGCACCGCCTCGCTTCCGTCCTTAACATTCCAGACTTTCGGCCAACTGAACTGCCACGGCGACGTAGATGCTATGCAATCGCCCGTGTGGTTGAACGCGAGAGACCATACGTAGTAGGGATACTTGGCTTCGATCACACGCGACTGTCGCCTTTGCTCAGGTTCCCAGAGCGAGATGTTCCACCTCTCTCCTACGGCAAGCACACTCAAATCAGATGAAACTGCGGTCGACCAGCAGTTGTCGCATTTGGGAGAAAACGCGAAGACTTCTTTCCGACGTCGAATATCAAGGATACTAAATCGCGGCCCTGCGCACACTACGCCAAGCCGCGTGTCATCCGGTGAGAATCTGACGGTCGAGAAGGCTGTCAGTCCGCGTTCCTGAGGGAATCCGCTCAACGTGGTCTGTAGTTTCAGGTCACGCAAATCGTACAACTTAACCGCGCCGTTGCGATAGTCTGCAAGAGCAAAGAGCTGATTTCCATTCGAGAAGCAAAAACACGCGGGATCAAACGATTCGCCGAGATCGAACGTGGTCCGAGCGACATCACTCGAGACGTCGCCCGCCACTGCAATGTTGGGATCGAGCATTGCCAGAAGTACGCACGCAGCTAGCCACGGGGTGATCTGCGTGGGATGCGACGCCATCTACCGGCCCTCCGCATCGATCACGCGTTGACGATCCGCTGCCGAGCAGTTATTTGGTGCCGGAGACCGGGACCGAATCGGCTCGAAATCTGGCGGAGCGCCGGGCGTGTCGTAGTAGAAGGACTGCCAGTCCAGCGAGAGGTTGATCGTGCATGATTCAATGGCACAACATTTCTCGACAATCGTCAAGTTAGCGGCCGTCTGAAGGGAATAAGCCGATATGCCGTAGACCGTCCCTCCAGGTCTTGGCCTGTGCGGGTCATCGCTAGCTCTGGGACCGTAAATCCCCATTTTGAACTGGAGCGGATCGCATTTGCCCTTCGGACAGTTGAGTCGGCATTCCCATGTCCACTCAACCCAATAGCACCCGTGCGAATCCTTCCCGTGACGGAAGTTCCCTCCCTTAGAAGGCGCAGTGCAACGGCGTGTAAGGATGTCTCCGTAGCGGAACCCAATGTCTGGCAGGATCTCCTTTAGCTCCGTATTGACGGGCTGTCCGCATGGACTCGGTACGCCGTTTTTATCAAGGACGAACTTCCCCGGACCCAGGTACGTCGTTTCCTTCAGGTAGAACTTGACCTTCGTGCCTGACTTGCCACACTTGTCGCCCACAACCTCTGCGCGGAAGAGGATTGTCCCCTCCGGGACTTCTGGGAGGGGACCAGTTGTGGTGCAGTATTCCGCGGCGCACGTTTGCAGGCCTATCGGATCCACGGAACCTACCGGCCTGGAACCGAACGCTTGGTAGGTGCGTTGTTCGATTCCGTACACTGGATCCCTGCTTACGAACCTCCCCAGCTGTGCCGAGTAGAGTCGGGCCCACTTCTACTAACTGACGTGCAGTTGTCACCACAAACGCTCGCGCCGCTGGATTTCCAGCGGTTTTCCGCACGTCAACCTGCCTGCGAGGCCGAAGCTCGTGCCGTTCGCGCGCCCGCGCGCGAGACGGTGTCGTTTTGTCAAAGAACCAGCAGTGATTGTAGCCGAACGGCGGGCTGGATGCAAAGAGAAACGGCCGCCTGGGAGCGCGGGGGCCAGGCGGCCGGGAGGGGATGGGGACGGATGCGGCTGGGCGAGGAGCTACGGTTCGCTCGTGCCCGCGAGGCCGCGTCGCAGGCCGCGATCACCGCGCTCGAGCGCATCGCGCAGCTGGCGCTGGGAGAACCGGATGCGGAGTCGGCCGTCGCTTTGCAGGAGTTTCAGGGCATAGGCGGCCTCGGCCACCCCGTCCTCCTCGGCCACGGAGAGGATCTTGTGTTTGAGTTCGCTCGCGCCCATGTAGTAGAGCGCCTGTCCGGTGAGCGAGGACACGCGGAGTTGGCATTCCGGCGGCATGAGGGCCAAGGTGGCTTCCACCAGCGACGTCTTGCCGGCGGCGCTGCTGCTCTGGACCAGGACCGA
>Ga0194113_10003973_pt1 | contig 19526 bp, 12 predicted proteins | sample TA2MahC200mmetaG_FD_146193 | JGI IMG/M metagenome (GOLD analysis project Ga0194113, IMG submission 146193) | Freshwater microbial communities from Lake Tanganyika, Tanzania - TA2015017 Mahale Deep Cast 200m | ecosystem: Environmental > Aquatic > Freshwater > Lake | place: Tanzania: Lake... | reverse complement strand
CTCCAAGCATGGCTGGCCTGTTTGGGAGGAGAGTCTTTGGTCGGTGTTCGTCGAGGGTTTAGCCCCCCTTTTCGATTTGGACCATCTCGAAATCCAAGGATTGATGACCATGCCTCCTTTCGAACCTGATCCTGAAGATGCGCGCCCTTATTTCCAGAAATTGTGTCGTCTACGTGATGCTCTGGCAGCTCATTATCCCCAGGCGGATTGGGGTGAGTTATCCATGGGGATGAGCAACGATTTCGAAATTGCCATCGAGGAAGGCGCGACCATCGTCCGGGTGGGAACGGCGATTGTTGGAGCGCGGACTTACGGTACAATTGGGTGAAATCGTGAGGAATCCGTTTTCTCCGAGAAAACGGATTCCGGGTTAGTAGATTGATTTCAGGAGGATAACTTGGTCGTCTTATTTCTGATCCAGCTTGTCGTTATCGTCGTGCGCATATTTACTTTGCTTGTTCTGGCCCACGTTGTCCTGTCATATATCCTGGATCCATTCCACCCGGCGCGGCGTTGGGTGGATCGTGTCGTCGAGCCGATGCTGATGCCCATCCGCCGGGTGATCCCGTTAGTAGGGATGATTGACTTTAGCCCTTTAGTACTGCTGATTTTGGTTCAAATTCTTGGTATGATTGTAACGAAGATATTGGGATCATTTTTATAAGACCCCAACTGGTCTTCTGAGGAGTAGCGATGACCACAAAAGAATTTCATTTGCATGACGGCAGGAAGGGGTCAGCCCTGGGAATTCGGGTGATCCCGCGGGCAATGCGCAATGAGATCTCGGAGATTCTTCATGATGGTACGATTCGTATTCGATTGAAAGCTGCTCCGAAAGAAAACGAGATCAACCGGACCCTCTCTGAGTTTTTAGCTGCTGTGCTGGATGTTTCCGTGGATCGCATCGATGTCGTCGCCGGCAAAAGCGGGCGGGATATGCTAGTATCTGTGCTTGACATGGATGCCTCTACGGCCCAACAGAAGATCATCCAAAATCTGGCCTGACAAACCCATTACCCCAACCCATACTGCATCGGCGAAGGGATTTTCTCACCACAGGCCGCCAGATGCCAGAGCGTATTGAATGCCGATTCGCGCAACTCGAGATCATCGCTGAATAATGGGTTGAAGATCGCTGGAAATACCCCGACCATCCCCCTTCTTTGAATCTGGTATAAAGCGGCTAACTGTTCCTCTGAGTTGCCCTGTTCCAAGGCTTGTATCAGCATCTTCCGGGCTGGTTCGCCGGGGCTGACGCCCACGCCGCGCCCGGCGGCGAACGAGATCAACCAGGGCAGTTCTGCCAGCGATGTCAGCGCCTGGGGAATGTGTCTATCGGGGTTGTGGATTTCCTCCACCGCCTGTGCTGCTGCGTTCTTGACCACCCACTGCGCATCTTCGATTTGCATCTCTTCCAGAATTTGGATCGCCCAGGGTTCGCGAATCCGCCGAAGTCCGCTGATGGCGCATCGCCTGACGAGAAGATCGTCTATGGTTGTGGCCTCGCGCAGGGTGGGATGTCCTTCATCGGGATGGTTGGCAAAAGCCTCGGCAGCCGCGTGGCGCAGTTCTTCGCTCCCCTGGAGAAGGGCGCTGGCGATGGCCTCCAGGGCGGGCTGGGTGCCAATGTTGACCAGGGCCAGGCAGGCTGCCCGGCTGACCGCAGGCTGATCGTTGAGTAACTGGATCAGCGGTTCGACTGCCTGTGTATCACGCCGATACCCGCTCCCCAAGGCGGCCAGTTGGCGGACGCTGATTGCCGCTGATTTGAGCATGTGTCGGAAGAGCGTGGCGATGTCCGGGTCTTTGACCCTGGCAAGGGCGGTCAGAAAGCGCGCCCGAACGCCCAGGGGGAGCTTGTCATTGTTGAGTAAGGTAGAAAGCTTCGCCAGGATGATCCTACGCCAGGCTGCATCCAGGGGGATCTCCCCCAGCCAGCTCCCGACGAAGGATTCTCCACGATGGAGGGGATCGCCGTCTTGGGCAAATATCTGATTCGCTCGCGAGGAAAGGTCTCGCTGAGAGGCGCTGAAGCGGATGGCTAAATCTCTGAGCAACCAATCTGGCTGAGTATAGATATTTTCGTCCGCCGTTTTCGATAGCGCTTTCCCTGCCAGATAGCCTGAGAACATGGGATGGGTAAAACTTATGCGACCATTCGTGCGCTGAACGAGGACACCCCTCTCGACTAAATCGGGCAGAATCCGGTGAATGGTGATCTCTTTGGGGTGAACATCTTCGTCGCCAGTCGTCATATCACGAATGGCTGCCTCAGGGTAGATTTCCGCTGACCACAGATTAGCCTCGCTCTCGATGAAGCTGGTTTTTTGCGACAGCACGGCTTGATAGGCAAGGCGCTCGAGGGCTGCGGAAGCCTTGGGGATGCCAACCGACATCCGGCGGAAGGATGCCTCCAGCGCATCCGAGATGGTCGGGCCGCGCACATCGCCGGCGTAAGTCGCCCATACCTGCAGGGTGAATTCCAGAGGGGAGATGGCCGACGCCTGGTTGAGTAACCAACTATTGAGCAGGAGGGGTTCTGCATGATCGTATTCCTCATCCGCGTCGACGGCGATATAACGAGCCCACAGATCCCCCCATCGCATGGCAAACTGCGCCTGTTGGCGCGGGCCCCATAGGGCCATTGGTAGAGGCGCACAGCCATATTCGATCAAACTGCTGTGATGCTGCGAGTCCGCCGCGGCGACCAGGCGTGTTTTCGGATATGCCTGGAGTAGCTTTTTTACGTAGGAGACGACTTCTGCCAGGGAGCTGGGCGCGAGTTCATCGAGTCCGTCAAGCAAGAGCATGGCGTGTCCGGTCTCGAAGGTGGTTTGCAGGAAATTGGGCAGTCGCGGGGCGCTCAACGCCGAAGCCTGTTTCGCGATGGCATGGATGATCGCCTCGAGAGGGGAGTCCATATCCGCCGCCAGATTCAGATCGGCAGCGTGGAGCAGGATGGGGATGAAGTCGGCGAGATATTCATCCTCGATTTGATGGCGCGCCAGCGCCGAGGCAAACTGCGCCAGTGCGAATGTTTTTCCGCTGCCGGGCGGGCCGACCAGTAGAATATTGACTCCGCCTTGTAAAGCTTCCTCCAACGATAGCGTGTGCGAGCCATACGCGGAGGCTAATTCGGGGCAATCGGGCATAAAGGGGATGGTCTGGCTGACGATGTCCTCGGTGGGGGGTTCCGCGTTCGGTTCGATCGGGATGGGGGGCGCCAACAACCGGGAAGGAATGGCGATTTCGTCCAACGAAAATAGATTCGCTGCCAGGTGCATGCTCTGGGCATGTTTGAGCGTGTCTACGCGGTGACGATCAGCAATGTTCGCCTGAAGCCCCAGCTTGGCGGTTTGGTAACTCTCTTTCAGTTGCCTGCTCCCCTTTTTCAGCAACGGCCATAGTTTGACGACCAGCCACCAGAAAATCGTGGCGGCTGCAAAGCCGATCCAGAACGAAATTCGCTCGACGTTGATAGACCGGAATAAGTTGATCATGAGGTTACTCAGCGTAAAGGATGCGCCCGCAGGCATCGCATTGCGTGATCTTGCTGGGCGATCGAGCTTGTTGATAGATTGCCGAAGCCAGACCTGTGCCGCAAGCTGTACAATCTCGATCCTGGACTTTTGCTACAGCCACCCCGGCGCGTTTCGAACGCAGGCTTTCATAGAGCTTTAGATCATCGGCAGCGATCCCCGAAACCCGCTCCTGTCGCTGGATTTCGAGTTCGGCCACAGAGGTATCAATCCCGGATTTCTCCTGGAGCAAATCGGCGTTCCTGCTCTCGCTATCGGCTATGGCCTGATCGAGATGGCCTTGGGCGTCGTCGAAGTTTGCCTGGGCTTCGTCCACGGATAGCATACACTCGAGCTGACGTTCCTCCACTACATCGAGGTAGCGTTTCAGGGCGGCGACTTCATTCTGGATATCCTCCAATTCCTTGGGATTGCCGACTTTTCCGCTATAGAGTCTGTCTTCGGATTGTGCAATCTTGGCGCGCTGATCTTGAACGCGTGCTTTTGCGTTGCGCAAATCCTTGTGAGCTTCTTGCAGTAGCTCATCAGCTGAGTCATATTTAGCCCTGACTGCTTTGACGGCGCGATCATCCTCCAGGATGACCTTGATCTCCTGCAAACGGCGATGATGTCCGTCGAGTTGGCTGTCTATGCGTTGCAGGTGGTAAAGGCTTTCTGAGCGACTCATAGTTGAGATTATAGATGCGGTTGCGTTGGAAAGCAAGGGAGATAGGATAAAATACAGCTATGGAACGATCCAAAGTTTCCTGGTTTCCTGTCGTGATCGGCATGATCATGCTCCTGGCTATTTCGACGCCCTACCTCTACGCTGCCAATGCGGGGGGGGATGAATATATCTTTGGGGGATTCCTGTTCAATCCTTTGGACAATAATACTTATCTGGCTAAGATATACCAGGGCTGGGAGGGGGATTGGCGAAATCAGATGGCCTACAGCGCTGACCCTGGGGAGGGCGCCTATATTAATTTATATTATCTATTCCTTGGGCATGTCGCCCGGTTTTCCAGCCTCCCGTTGATCTTTATATTTCATGCAGCCAGGTTGATAGGCGCGGCAGCTTTATCCTGGACGTTGTGGCGATTTTTCGGAGTACTCTTCCGAGATCAACGGCCGCGCAAGCTGGCTTTTGCTCTGTCGCTGCTAGGCTCTGGTCTTGGCTGGGCGCTCATCCTCTCTGGATTGGTCGCCTCGGATTTGTGGGTCGCCGAGATGTACCCATTCTTGGCTTCGGCTACCAATCCCCATTTCCCGTTAGGATTGACATTGATGTTGTGGCTGATCGCGCTTGTTCAGAGAGACCGATCATTCTGGCAAAGCATTCTGCGGGTCTTCCTGGCCTGGGCGTTGAGCGTCGTCAGCCCCTTTGGGTTGGCGGTTGTGTTGGGGATTTTGGGGTGTCAGTTTCTCTACGAGTTTGTCGCCCGCCGCGCCTGGCAGAATCTGGCATCTATGCTAGACGATGGGGCAACGATCCTGCTGACGTTGATTGGCGGCTCTCCAGCGATGCTTTATTATCTTTGGGTGTCGCATGCCGATCCCATCGTTGCGGCCTGGAACGCTCAAAATGTGACTCTCTCTCCCCCGCTTTGGGATTTGCTGCTTTCGCTCTCTCCTGCCCTGTTATTGGCAATTGTTGGCGCGTGGAAACAAATCAAACCAGGGAAACATCATGAAGCGCCGCTCTTACTCATTTGGGCAGGTATGAGCCTGTTCTTAGTCTACACTCCCTTCGACCTGCAACGGCGATTCTTGATGGGCATATTCATCCCTTTGGCGGGTCTGGCTGCCCTGGGCCTGGAGCATCTTGTGGCTAGATTCTCGTGGTCCTTTCGCTCCTGGGCAATCTTGCTTTTCGCCTTATCGCTGCCGACGAACCTGGTGGTTTTATTGACCAGTTTTCATGGCGTCCAGACCCACCAATCTGTCTTGTACCTGACGCGTGACGAGGCGGTTTCCCTGGAGTGGATTGTCGAAAACACGCCCTCCGACGCGCTCATCCTGGCCAGCCCTGGTTTGGGGAATTTCATCCCGGCTCATACTGGCCGTAGAGTGATCTATGGGCATCCCTTCGAAACCATCAACGCCGAACAGGAAGAAAAGATCGTCGAGCAGTTATTCGAGGGAGAGCTGCCTTTCGATGAGCTTCGAACATACCTCGACGAGCGAGGCGTTGGCTATATTTTCTGCGGCCCACGCGAGCAGGGGATCAGTGCCGCCTGCCTCGATTGGGATTACGAAGCAGTATTCTCGGATGGCCAGGTAAATATTTTGGCGACAGGAAACTAACCTGGCATGGAAGCCTTGAACTTTTCCCACAAGCCATCACCAGCCACGCGAAGAGCGCTCCAGTTTTGGCCTTTGTTGTTGCCGCTGTTATTCTTCCTCCCAGGCTTGAATGGCTTTCCATACCCCTCTCCCGACGCGCCCTACTCTGATCTGGCCATCTCCCATTATCCCAACGCCCTGTACTTGAAACGCGCCCTATCCGAGTGGGGCGTCATCCCGCTGTGGTCGCCTGCGATCCTGAGCGGGTATCCCTTTGCCGCCAATCCGCTCTCGGGTTTGTGGTATCCACCGGGTTGGTTGGCGTTATTATTTCCCTTCCCGTTGGGTTTCAATCTCCTGGTGATGGCTCACCTTCTGCTGGGCGGGGTAGGGCTTTACCGTCTACTGCGTATCGAAGGACTCTCTCATCCGGCAGCGTTGTTCGGCGCGCTGGCCTTCGAGTCTTTGCCAAAGTTGTTCGCCCATTATGGAGCCGGGCATTTGACATTAGTCTACGCCATCGCCTGGACGCCGTGGCTATTAGCGTGCCACGTGTCACGTATCCCGTCTCACGTATCACGTGTCAAGCATCCCGTTTTACGTTTTGCGTTTCCCATTTCACCCGGCATGATCCTTGCCCTCATCTTCCTCGCCGACCCTCGCTGGGCGCCATACGCGGGTTTATTATGGTTGATCTACGTAGTTGCGTATAGGCAACGCATAGGAGAAAGGAAGGGAGACAATGAAAGCCAATCACCTGACCCCCAATCACCAATCAACCGAAGTCGTTTCGAATATCCAACCTCCAACCTCCAATATCTAATCTCCAACCTCATCCTCTCCGCCCTCCTCGCCGCTCCGCTGGCCCTCCCACTCCTCGAATACACCCGCCTCTCCACCCGCAGTCTACTCACCGCCGAGGACATTTTTGCCCACTCGCTTCCTCCTGCGCGCTTGCTGGGCTTGCTCTTTCCGGACTTTGGCGGCTACCACGAGTGGATGCTCTACCCGGGCGGGGTGGTGTTGGCATTGCTCCTCGTTGCTGTCCTGGCGGGAATCCACAAGAAGCACATTCGCTTTTGGTTGATTGTCTTGATCGTATCCGCCTTGTTTGCCCTGGGATCCAATCTTCCGCTGCTGCCGGCATTGGCCCGTATCCCCGGCTTCGACCTGCTGCGCGTTCCGGCTCGGGCTTTGTTCTTGACGGGGTTGGCGGGGGCTGTGCTGGCTGCGCATGGGGTAGAGGCTTTGATTGCAGGGATGCCCTTCGACAGACACAGGGTTTCATTGGTATTGACGGGGTTATCCGCTTTTTGTGTGGTCTTCGCCCTGTCCGTTAGGGCGTTGACGGGCGCTTGGGCGCAGGAATTCCTCTGGGGCGCAGGCGTGATTTTGTTGGCATCGCTTTGGGTATTCAACCTGCTCAGGGGAACAACGCCGCGCCAAATCTGGCTGGCAGTCCTGTTTGGGATCGCGATCCTCGATTGGCACGCGATGGACTCCTCAGTGCTGTCCTTCCGGCTAAAGGCACTGGTTTCCTCCGCAGGAAAATCGATCGGTGAATATCTTGCTGAACAGCCAGGTGATTTCCGGGTTTATTCGCCTTCGTATAGCCTGCCCCAAGTTGTGGCTGCGGAGCATGGCTTGGCGTTGGCGGATGGGGTTGATCCCTTGCAACTGGCCGCCTATGCCGATTTCATGGAGATGGCTTCCGGGGTGCAGCGCGCCTCCTATAGCGTCACGCTGCCGCCCTTTGCCAGCGGGAATCCGGATACGGATAATGCTGGATATACGCCTGACGCTAAGATGTTAGGATTGCTCAATGTGGGCTATGTCGTGGCGGCATTTCCGCTGCCGGGGGAGGGCCTGGCGCTGCGGGAGCTATTAGAGGGAGTTTGGATCTACGAAAACACACAGGTGATGCCGAAGGCCTGGGTTCAGCCCATCGCGGGACAGGTTGGCGATGATGCAACCCCGGCTGATGTGGTCGCGTGGCAGCCGAACGAAATCATCCTCCGCGCCGAAGGCCCCGGTTTGCTGGTGCTTTCGGAGATTTCCTATCCTGGCTGGCGCGTCAGCGTGGATGGCGAGTCCGTAAAGATGGAAACTCCCTTGGGTTTGTTGCGTGGGGTTCGGTTGGTGGCTGGTGAGCATATCGTGGCTTTTTCTTTTCACCCATCGAGCGTATACCTTGGGTTGGGATGCTTCGTCCTTGGGATTGTGTTATTGATTTGGGCGCGGAAAAACCAACGTCAGGCGACATGATGAGTCAGTATCTACCAACAGTGGAGAGCGGCCAGTCGTCTGCGGTCGAGCAACGACGTTACCCGCCTTGGGTCTGGATTTTCGCCGTGGCGGTGATGCTTGCCACAACCATTCCCTACCTGCTTGGATACGCCTTCGAAGGAGACGAGTGGCAGTTTACCGGCTTCGTCTTCGGCGTGGAAGATGGCAACAGCTATACGGCTAAAATGTTGCGCGGCGCGCATGGCGATTGGCTCTTTCGCACGCCATACACAGCTCAACGTCAGCAGGGGGTGTTGGCTTTTTTACCGTATCTGTTGTTAGGCAAGCTGACCGCGCCTCCAGGCCAGCATGAGCAGTTGGTAGCCTTGTTCCATCTCTTTCGCATCGGCGCCGGGATGCTTTCTATCCTGGCAAGTTATGACTTCCTGACTTTGTTTATCGAAAACATGCGCTGGCGTGTCTGGGGAGTTGTCCTCTGTGCGTTGGGCGGCGGTCTAGGTTGGTTGTTGATCCTGCTGGGCAAAGCCTCCTGGTTTGGTTCTCTGCCCCTGGAGATGTACTCGCCGGAGACGTTTGGCTTTCTCTCGCTGTATGGTTTGCCTCACCTGGCCCTGGCAAGGGCTTTGTTGTTGTGGGGTTTGCGGGCGTATTTGCAACCTGGACTCTCTGTTTGGGCGGATCGTCCGGGTTTGTTCAGCGGAGCTTTGTGGCTGCTGATGGGATTGATGCAGCCCCTCGCGGTTGCCGTGGCGTGGGCGATCATCGGCGCTCATTGCGGTGTGTTATTCATTCGGTGCCTGTGGCGTTTTCGGCGAAAGGAAGCCGTGGATTGGGTTGGCTGGCGCGCCTGGCTGCGGCGAGCGGCAAGGATCGTTGGGATTTCTGCTCCCATTTTGATCTACACAGTCTGGGCGTTCAACGATGATCCTATCCTGCATCAGTGGACGGCGCAGAACTTGATCCTGTCACCCCATCCTTTGCATTATCTCATCGCCTATGGGTTGCTGATTCCCTTTGGGATCCTCGGCGTGGTACACCTCTTGCGGGAGAGGCGGGAGGCTAGTTGGCTGTTGTTGGCCTGGAGCCTGGCCTTGCCGTTCCTGGTATATGCGCCGTATCCTTTGCAGCGTCGCCTGGCAGAAGGGTATTGGATCGCTCTGGTTGCGCTGGCGATGGTTTCTTACGACCGCATCGAACGAGAAAATCTCCGGGTTTTTCGATGGGTACTGGGATTGGCCTTCCCGTCTGCGCTACTCCTGCTCTTCGGGGGGGTGAATGCGGTCAGGAACCCTGGAGCGCCGATCTTCCATCCGCAGGCTGAGGTAGAAGCCTTCGTATTTTTCGATGAGTATGCTGACTCGGATGCGGTTGTCCTGGCCTCCTATGAGACCGGAAATACGCTCCCGGCCTGGGCGCCGGTATTCGTGCTCATCGGTCATGGCCCGGAGAGCGTTGGACTCGCCGAACTGACCCCGCGTGTGGAACGTTTCTATCGCGCTGATACTCCCTCCGAGGAGCGCCTGGGGTTGATCGCCGAATTTGGCATTGACTATGTTTTCTGGGGTCCCCATGAGCGCGAATTGGGGGATTGGGATCCTCGACAAGAGGAATTCCTGGAGTCAGTGTTTTCCAATGGCATGATAACGGTATTTGCTGTAAGTTACGTCGCCCCAAATCCTCTACTCGTAGTTTTTTCAGTAGACTCAATTGTGGAAGGAGTCGGTCACGCCTCTTGTCACTGTTCCTGTTGCTGCCTGAGCAATCTCACAGGCTAGCGCAGATCATACGGAAATATCTGCGCTAACTACTTTAATCCCATGTCCAAGCGAATCTTCCGACTCCCTTACACACCAATCATCCTCGCTCCGTTGATCCTCTTCGCGCCGATGTTATTCACAGGCAAAGCCCTCTTCTGGGGCGCGCCGGCGCTGCAATTCGTCCCCTGGTGGTCATGGGCCTGGGAGACGATCCTGGAGGGACACCTGCCGTTGTGGAATCCGCTGTTGGGGATGGGGACCCCGCTGATGGCCAATTACCAATCGGCTTTGTTCTATCCCCCGACCTGGGTTTACTTCCTGTTTTACGCGCTCGGGGGTATCGGCGCCATGGTCTGGGCGCAGGCGTTGATGGTCTCTCTGCACCTGATCTGGGCTGGTCTCGGGATAGCTGCTCTGGCGCGAAAACTGGGGCTGGGGGCGCTGTCGCAGGCGGTCAGCGGGCTGGCGTTCAGCCTGTCGGGATATCTGGTCGCAAGGGCCTGGTTTGCCAGCATCAACGTTGCGGTAGCCTGGCTGCCGTGGGTGATGCTTTATGCTTTTACTGCGGTGAAAGAGCGAGACCGGCGAGCATGGTGGAAGTTGGGGGTGGTGATTGGTTTGCAGATGCTGGCTGGCCATGCTCAGATGACCGGGTATACCTTGCTGCTGGCTGGTCTATGGATCGCTTATTGGGAATGGCATCGTAACATGTCATTCAAGAACGCTGGTGGCGCAGAATTTTCCAACGACCTTTCTCCGCGTTCTCTGCGATCTCCGCGGTTAAACAACCTCTTTGCAGTAGTCTCAGTCATTTTGGCTGAAATCAGATTGGGATTAGCCGCCCTCCTGGGGTTCGCCCTGGCAGCGGTTCAGCTCTTTCCCACGGCGGTCTATTTGATGCAATCTCAGCGCGCCGCTGCCGTGGACATGGATTTTGCGCTGAATTACTCCTTCTGGCCCTGGCGCTTTCTCGACCTGCTGGCGCCAGGGTTATTCGGCAGCCCGGTTTCCGGCGATTATTGGGGGTACGGCAATTATTGGGAAGACGCGATTTACATCGGTATTGTGCCGATCCTATTGGCGATAGGGGCGCTGGCAAATATTCTATTTCGCAAGAGACGGGATGAGGCCCTCGACGATGGTCGGTCGTCAGACGTCAGTCGCCGGTCGCTGACAATTTTCCTGGCTGCGCTGGCATTCATCTCCTTCCTTCTCGCTCTCGGGAAAAATACCCCCCTCTTTCCCTGGCTTTACCAGCATGTACCCACTTTCGACATGTTCCAGGCGCCGACGCGCATCTCCATCTGGGCGGTCTTTGCTTTGGCGTTATTGGCCGGCGTCGGCGCCGAAAGATTGCGGCGACCCGAAGGGCGCGGTCTGTATTGGACACGCCTGGGAACTGCGGGCGCGCTGGCTGTCTCTCTTGGGGCGGGGTTGACTCTTTTCGCCATGAGCGATGTCAGCCTGACATTCATCCGGGCGACGGCGCTGGCCGGTCTCTGGGGATTGGGAGCGGGGGTGTTAGCGCTCACCGTTCCAACGGAAGGCAAGCTGGAGCGTTGGTGGGCGTGGTTGGCGACAACCTGGATTGCGCTTGATCTCCTGGCAGCCGGCTGGGGGTTGACTCCAGGCGCCGATATGGCTTTCTATACCGGGCCGGCAGCGTCTGGCGATCTTGGAGAGGGGCGGCTTTACTTGCCGTTGGATCAGGAAGACGACCTCAAATACCGACGTTTCTTTCGCTTCGATGCTTTTGATCCTGGAGAGGATTGGGGCGCGCTCCGAGCGGCGTTGCTGCCGAATATCAATATGCTTGAAGGCATTCCATCGGCGAACAACTTCGATCCCCTGCTTCCGGGACGGTATACTCAGTGGATGGAATCCCTCGAAAACGTTGACATGGAGACAAGGGATGGATTATTGGATTTGATGGGAGTGACTGCGCTCGAAGAGGTGGATGCAGCGCGGGGGGCGGGGGTGCGCTATATTCTCAGGGAGGGCGCGTACCGTCTGAGATGGGTGGCATGCGCGGTCAGCGCCAGAGATGAAGCAGATGCCTGGGAGCAAGTTTTTTCTGGGAAGATCAACTTTGGGAGCGAGGTCATCCTCGAAGGGGCTGAACCATCCTTACGGTCGGATTGCCCCTCCGCTCAGGGGCAGGCGATTCTCGAAGACCAGAGTCCCAATGAATTGGTTATTCATTCAGAATCCGCCGCCTCCGGTTGGGTTGTACTGTCGGATGTCTGGTATCCGGGTTGGCGAGCCAGGCTGGATGGGAGTCCGGTGGAAATTCGGCGGGCGAACTTCCTTTTCCGCGCCGTCCCGGTCCCGCCAGGCGCTCACATCGTCGAATTCGAATATCATCCGGTCGAATTTTATCTTGGCGGAGCGCTAAGCCTGGTTGCCTGGTTCGTTACTTTTTATATTTTTCGTAACTGCTCAGCCATCGAACGGATTAGCCCGAAAAAAGGGTGTGCGAAGGGGGCTGCGCCCCCTTCGCACACCCTTTTTTCGGGAACTTCCCCGTTTGGCTGAGTAGTTACTATTTTTCAAGGTGAAAAATGCCGGTTCTATGCGCATAGTACCATAAGGTTATGGTTTTATAAAGGAAATAACATATAATGAATGAGACGTTATCCTTTTTATTAGAGAGAGGTTTATCATGAGCATTTTTTATGAGCAGGATGAAATCACTGAACCTCAACTCCAGAAGGCAGCCAAACTTCTCAGAAAGGGGGATCTTTCAGAAGCGAAAATCATTCTTGCCACCTTCCTAAAAGCGTATCCTGAAGACAGGCAGGCCTGGCATATGCTCAGAGGGGCGCTCGAAGGTCAAGAGCAGCAGGTAAATGAAATGCAGAAACTGCTCCAGTCCGACCCGAAGCACCCGCGGGCTTTGTCCTGGTTGGCGAGGATATCTACGCCGATGTTGGAGATCGAAACAGATCAGCGGGAATTCATCACAACTGAAAAGGCCGATCGCCTGATATTCCAGGATGAGACCCTCGAAAGCATCGAGCAGCCGAGGGTCAGTCCTTTCGAACCTTCTGATTTGCAGGATATTACCTGGCTTTCCGATTTGTCTACCCCTGCGGCGACGCCATCTCCGAGGAGAGAGATTACGCAGGTTGAAAATGTGGGCACCTCCTCTCTGCTGTCGAGGATTGTCAAGCGAAAGACCATCTTGATTACAGGCAATCTGTCATCCATGGCGGGCGCGATTGCCAAAGAATTTCTAAGAGAGAGAGACAAGGTAATCCTGGCAAGCGATGAAATCGAAGACCTGGATTTGGGTTTAGAGAAGGCAATTCTGCATTCTTATAATCCAGCCGATGTTGTTTTCCGAGATGTATTGTCTGCTTATCGTTTCGATGTCATCATCTATCTCTCCACGCGCGAGGAACAACTTCTCGATGGCGTAAATCTGAATACCGGTCGAACACTCGATGGATTGAGAAACGCGTTGGAGATGGGCAAGAATGCCAAACGATTCGTCTATATCTCCTCTACAGAGGTGTATGGCAAAGAAGAAGGTGAACTGAAGTTTGCGCAACCTCATCCGGCGACGATCAACCGGAATACACTGTTAGCCGGGGAACAATACTGTAATTTCTACAGGCAAAAATATGGCTTGAATACGATCATCGTCCGAGTGCCGTATATCTACGGCCCGAACGAAAAAGGTACTTTGCTTTATCGGATCATTGATGATTGCCTCGAGGGCAGGAAGGTCGAATTGCCTGTGGGCGAGGAGACGCTTTGTAATTTTCTGCACGCGGAGGATGTCGCCGAATTCGTCTATCGGGCGCTCGATGAGTCGTATCGCTCGCGGGTGCCGGTAGTTGATCTATCGTCTGCGGATAATTTGACTTTTCGTCAATTGATCCAGTTATTGGAAAGGAATTTCACGGGGATCAAGACCGGATTCGACGAAAGCTATTATGTTTATACCCGGCCTGTAGAAATATCCACAGCAAGGAATGAATTCGATTGGGTTGCAGAGCGCAGGATACAAACCGAATTACCGAGGATGATCGCATCCATTCTGGATGTCACGGTGCCTGAAAAATCAATGTTCCAAAAAGCGAGGGATTTCCTCGGAAAATATCAGGCGCGCGGCATTCTTAAGTGGGTGGAGTTGATTTTAGGGGCTGTACTCATGCAAGTTTTGGTCGAAGTTACAAGTACTTTATTGCAATTCAAAATCGTTGATTTCAGGTTGTTGTACGTTATATTAATGGGTTCCTTGCATGGCACAACCTTTGGTCTGCTGGCGTCTTTGATCGCTGGCGTGTCTGGTTTGATTAGCTGGAGTCTGTTAGGTTTCGATTGGGCTTTGCTCATCTATAACATCGAGAACTGGCTGCCATTTGCGATGTATTTTATTGCCGGGTCGGTAACTGGCTATATCCACGACAAGCATGACAGCGAAATCGCCTATAAGAACGAGGAAACGAACCTGCTCCATGAGAAATATTCGTTCCTATATGGCGTTTATGCTCAGATAAGCCAATTGAAAGATCAATTTCGTGAGCAATTGGTTGGATATCGCGACAGCTTTGGGAGAATCTACAAAGTCACCAGTGAATTAGACACATTTCAAGAAGATGAGGTCTTTTTCCAGGCCTTGACCATACTCGAAGAGGTCATGTCCAATGAAAGTATCGCCATATACAGTCTGGATATCAACAGCCAATATGGCAGGCTCGAAGTATGCTCTCACCCGTTGAGCGATAAGATCGGAAAATCTCTCAAACTGTCTGACTTTCCGAAAATGATGGATCCTATGGCAAGGGGCGAGATCTTTCAGAATAGTGAAATGCTGGCTAATTACCCGGCGTATTTCGCCCCGGTAATCAATGATAATGTTCCTATTGCGGCGATCGTCATTTGGGATGCCAGTTTCGAGCAGTTTTCTTTGTACTACGCCAACCTTTTCAGAGTGATTTGTGGCCTGATTCAATCCTCTTTGATCCGCGCATCGTTATTCCTGAACACGAATATAGACAGAGTGTATATCCCGGGAACCAATATATTAGAGTCGGAGGCCTTTTTCGCTATCCTGGATGTCAAGAAGAAAATGAAGAAGAGCCAGGTATCGGATTATCAGTTGGTCAAAGTAGAGCCAGGCGAAAAGAACACCCTCGAGTTTGCCACTGACGTATCCAGGGCGATACGGACGACAGATTTTCTCGGCGCGCATGATGGCGAATACTATGTGCTGCTTTCTCAAGCGGATAAGAAGAATGCCGATTTGATCATCCATCGCCTCAGGAGCTATGGAATTATGGGAGAATTGGTTGAACGATAAGGCCTGGTAGAGGTGACTGGTTTCTATGATGAAAATTTTCTTATTGCTCATCTTAGCAATTCATACGATCGGTTCGATAATCTTCGCTGCATATATCTACATTGGCGCCTCGTTCCTTCGTAGAGAATCGATCATCCCTGTCGTTTTGGTCCCAGTGTTTGGTCCTCTCGCCGGGATCGTCATCGAATTGTTGAACAAACTTGGAAAACATGCAGATAGGCCAATTGATTTGCCCAAGTTGACCCTGGGGGAGGATATCTATTGGAAGACCATCAAAGACGAAGAAGAGGATGAGAATATCGTGCCCTTGGAGGAAGCGCTTCTGATCAACGATGTGCAAACTCGGAGAGAAAAGGTGCTGGACACGCTCTATGAAAATCCTTTGAAATACCTGGATGTGATGTTAGTGGCCAGGTACAACGAAGATATCGAGACCTCTCACTATGCGACGACGACGATCGCCGAAGCCCAAAGGAAATATCAACTTCAGATTCAGAAACTTGCCGTAGCTGTTGAAGAAAACCCCAATGACCTCGCTTTATTGGATGAATATATCGTCACTCTCGAGAAATATGTCGAAAGCGGCTTGTTGGAAGATTATTTGCTGAGAAGACAGCGGATGATCTATGCCAAAGCCCTGGAGAAAAAACTCTCGATGGTGGGACAAGAGAAAGATACACTGGTCAAGTATCTCAGGAATAATATCGAACTCAAGGATTACACGGCTGCGATCGAGGTCAGTAATATCCTGAAGCGGAAATTTCCAGAAGATGAACAAACCTGGATAGAGACTTTGCGGGTTTGCGTCGAGGGGCACGACGAAAGGAAACTCAAGGAAACGATCCAGGAGATACATACTAAGCCGATCGCCTGGACGAATCAAGGCAGGGAACAGGTTTCCTTGTGGGTTCGGGCGTAGAGTATGGGAAATAAGATCTCTTACGCCTGGCTGTTCCTGCCGCTAGGCGTCTTGGTATTTTTGACAGTTGCTGTATTCATCGAACGATCTGGTGTGACTTATGAGGTGCAGCGTCCCTCTTTGTATTTCTTAGAACCCATGGATCCAACTTTGGCTACCCCTGAATATAATTCCCAAGCAGAATGTCTGGTTCTGTATAATTCTGCTGGGGTGGTGGTACCCACCTATCGCCAAACCATTTATGACGCGCTTGATAGTATGCGCGTGGAATATGATAGCCTGGACGTTGAGAACATGGATAAACTCGACTATCAGGGATACCAGACGATCGTTGTGGCTTTTGAAGAGCTGGATAGAATACTGCCGCAGATAAACGAGCTAAGCGAGTGGGTGAAAAATGGTGGGCGCATGTTGTTTTCTATCCGCCCAGATTTTTCAATAGCCTTTATGGCGATTTATCGCAAATTAGGGATCCATTCGATTGGGGAAAACTATGCTGATGTGAGAGGGGTCAGGTTTATCAGCGATTTTCTACCTGGTGTTAAGGGAAAGAGTTTGGGATTAGACCTCATGTACCATACCAGCCTTCCTGTTCGCCTGGAAGAAGATAGTAATGTCCACCTGGTTAGTGCAGATGAATATCAATTGCCGCTGTTGTGGGAACATGAGTACGGTCAGGGTCGTTTTGTTGTGATCAATACAGATCAATTTGGCATGAAAAGCAGCCGGGGCATCATCGGCGCGGCTTACAGCCTGTTACAAGATGTTTTTGTTTATCCGGTAATCAATAGTTCGTTGTTCTTTATAGATGATTTCCCTTCCCCAGTCCCGGAAGGCGAGCACGAGCTGATTACCAAAGAATTCGGTCGTGATATCAGGAGCTTCTATACCAATGTTTGGTGGCCGGATATGCAGAACTTCGCCCATAGGTATGGTATCGAATATTCCGGAATGGTAATCGAAACATATAATTATGAAGTTGCTGAGCCATTCGAGCGACAGCCAGCAGTTGATATGTTCCAATATTTCGGTGGTTTATTGATAGAAGGCGATGGCGAAATAGGGCTGCATGGGTATAACCATGTCCCATTTTGTTTGGAGGATGACGATATCAATCGGCACTTTGGCTATCCCGCGTGGTCGTCAACTGAGGCCATGCAGGCCTCTGTAGAGGAACTCCACAATTATGTTCATTCTCTTTTCCCCGATCAACCTTTGGTCACTTATGTGCCACCATCTAACGTGTTATGCCCTGAAGCACGACAATGGCTCCCAATTGTTTTGCCTGAATTGAAAGTGATTTCGAGCGTTTATATACAGGATGATAATCTACTCGGCTATCCTCAGGAATTTACTGAGGCGCCCGATAATATTATCGAACTTCCCAGGATCGTTGCTGGTTTTGAGCCAAGCGAATATATGATCTGGACTGCCATCAATGAAATCGCCTTGCATTTCGTCTATTCGCATTTTGTCCATCCCGATGATGTCATGGATGAGGAAAGAGGCAGGCGGGAAGGATGGACTCATCATAGAGAGACATTCGACGAATATCTGTTATGGCTGCACACTGCTGCGCCCAAGATACGCAATATGACCGCCAGCGAAGGCGCTATGGCCCTGCAGCGTTTCGATCGTCTGGATTTGAGTGGTGTGCTCGATAACGCCTCATACACGATTTCCCTGGAAAATTTCTACGATGAAGCCTGGCTGCTGATGCGCACTTCATTTGACCCTGAAACCATCGAGGGAGGATCATTCACCGAACTCACGGAGGGTCTCTATTTGATCGAGGCCAGGCAGCCGGAAGTAGCCATTAGGTTCGAGGAGTAAAGCTGTGAAGATCTGTCTGATTTTGGAAGGGAGTTATCCCTACGTGAGGGGAGGAGTTTCGACCTGGGCCGATGCTTTTATCCGCAGCATGCCTGACCACGAATTCATCCTGTGGACGATTGGGGATTTGGATAGTAAAAGAGGTCAATTTTTATATCAGCTTCCCGGCAATGTCGTCGGGGTGCATGAAAACTTCCTCGATACTGCCCTGGAAATGCGGGTGAGGAGGAGATCGAATATCAAGATATCTGGCCCAGAAAGAGAGGCCATCAACCAACTCATCCGTTGCAAAGATCCGGATTGGAACGTATTATTAGGCCTTTTCTGTGAAAAATGCAAAAACCCGCTCGAACTATTCATGAGTGAAGATTTTCTTGATGTCTTGAAAGTATTTTGTAGAGACGAATACCCCTACGCTGGCTTTCTGGATCTATTCTGGACCATCCGCTCGATGTTTGTGCCTTTATTTCATTTGATCGGTCACTCCATGCCTGAGGCGGATATTTACCATAGCGTCTCGACAGGATATGCCGGGGTACTGGGGGCGATGGGTTCCCTAAAATATGGTAGTCCCATGGTGCTTACGGAGCACGGGATTTACACCCGTGAACGGGAGGAGGAAATCTTGCGCTCCGATTGGGTAGTGCCCTATTTCAAGAGCTTGTGGGTGGCCATGTTCTATATGTTCTCGAGATTGGCTTATCAACAGGCGGCGTATGTAACCACCCTGTACAGCCATGCCAGCCAGATACAGCAAGAAATCGGCTGTCCGCCTGAAAAATGTACGATCATCGGCAACGGCGTTGATTTTGGCGCATTCTCGACGATTCCTCGAAAATCCCCGGATGGTTGGATAGATATCGGCGCCATTGTGCGATTCGCGCCGATAAAAGACGTCAAGACGATGATCTACACATTTTCGCGCTTGAAGCAAGAACGTGATAATGTCCGCCTGCATATCCTGGGCGGTGTTGATGACGAGGAATACTATCAGGAATGTCTGTCGCTGATCGAGTATCTGGGCGTCAAGGATATCAACATTCCTGGATTGGTGGACATCAAAGCATATATGCAGCAATTAGATTTCACCCTTTTAACCAGCCTATCGGAAGGCCAACCCTTTGCTATTTTGGAGTCGCTGGCCGCGGGCAGGCCGCTCGTGGCGACCGATGTGGGCAGTTGCCGCGAACTGATCGAAGGGCGTAATGGCGATGACTTTGGCCCTGCTGGCATCTGCGTCCCGCCCATGCACCAGACAGCCTTATTGGGTGCGCTGATTGATATGTGTGGGGATGATAGGCTGCGCCAAAGAATGGGCGAAACTGGACGAGAAAGAGTCGGTGCGCATTACGAACACAATAAAATGATCGCGGATTACCAGGCAATCTATCAGAAGGCGAGTAAACCATGGCAGGCATAGGATTCGAGTTAAAGAAATTGTTTACGAAAAAAGGCTTTTTCCAAAAGCTTAGAGCCAGTTTTTACGCGAGCATCGTGACAACCGGCCCAATGCTCCTGGGGTTTACGCTGCTTTTGGGCGTCAAATATCTATCGAAATTTGCTCATGCTTCGGATCATCAACAAGATTTGATCATCGTTGTGATCACCTATTCGTTGCTCTTTTCGCTGCTATTGACGAGCATCTTGTCCTATGT
>Ga0194113_10003972_pt1 | contig 19527 bp, 16 predicted proteins | sample TA2MahC200mmetaG_FD_146193 | JGI IMG/M metagenome (GOLD analysis project Ga0194113, IMG submission 146193) | Freshwater microbial communities from Lake Tanganyika, Tanzania - TA2015017 Mahale Deep Cast 200m | ecosystem: Environmental > Aquatic > Freshwater > Lake | place: Tanzania: Lake... | reverse complement strand
CCGTGCATCTGAGTCTAGGCCAAACCCAAGACTTCCTGCGCCAGATCGCCTTTCAAGCGTACCGCAGTAGCGGCCCGAGCACAGAAAACCCAAGCTCCTGGCCCGCCGATGGCCCAGCAGACCTGCCCTCAGCAGCGTAATGTGCTGAACTACAGACTAGAGGCTCAGTAATTCCGCGAGACGTCTGCGGAATTGGTATGGTGTCCCTCTTCTTGCCAACGAAGCACCTCGCGGAGCATGGCCGCGCTGGCATCGTGGCCGCCGTAGGGAGCGATGTAACCACCGCATTGGCGGACGAGGGCCACGACGGCCTCGCGCGCTTCGTGGTGGGTGATCGGGTAGCCGCAGGCCTCCAGCATTTCGATATCCACGAGGTCGTCCCCCAGAGCACAGGTGTCCTCGATCGCGACCCCGAGCTTCCCGGCCAGGTACCGCAGTGCCGCCGCCTTGCCGGCGATTCGCGGGTACATCTCCAGGAACGTGCCGCGCTCGTTGGAGCTGGTCCGCAAGACCAGCTCCGGCGGCAGCTCGCGGCCGATCCGCGCGATCTCCTCCTCCCCCAGCCCGTTCTCGGTCACGCCCACCGAGATCATGCAGGTCTTCGGGCGGAAGATCAGGCCCAGCGACCGCTTGTGGGCCTCGACAATGGGCAGGTAGGGCTGGATGTGGCGCTCCCAGTCGGCGTCGATCTCGTCACCGTCGTAGACCACACAACCGTTCTCGACGATGAGGTGGTCATGAGGAATGGGGGGAATGTGCGACACGCCGTCGAACGAGCGCGCCGTCACGAGGACGAACCGCGCATGTGCCCGGACCTGCTCGATCAGCCGGAGCGTCTCGGGCGCAACGTGCAGGTCGAACATCAAGACGTTGTCGATGTCGGAGAAGACGGCCCTCATCCGGCGGAGCGAACCCCTCTTCGCGTGTCGGCGTCGGTGCGTGATGATACACCATCCGAGGGAAAAAGGGGACACCCTGCCCGGTGCGGAGACGTCACTCGCCGTTGGTGTGGTGTCCTGTCTTCTCCCGCGTGGCGATTCCGCCCGCCCAAGCGTCCTACTGACAGGAAGGGCGGACGCACGATGATTGCCGACCTGGTCGGTCGAGCCCGAGACGGCGACCCCGAGGCCTACACCGAGCTGGTGCGTCGGTTCCAGGACGCCGTCTATGCGACCGCCTACCAGGCGGTCCTCGACCCCGAGGCGGCCCGCGACCTCGCGCAGGACACCTTCGTCCGCGCCTACGAGGCCCTCGGCAGCCTGCGAGACCCGGCCTCCTTCCCTGGCTGGGTCATCCGCATCTGCCGCAACCTCGCGGCCTCGTGGCTCCGGCGTCCCGACCGCGCATGGGTGTCGATCGACGGCCTGCATGTCCCGGCCCCGGACATCGCGCCGGCCATCGCCTCGGACGACCTCGTCTCCCGCGCGCTGTCCGCCCTTCCCGAAGAGAACCGCCTCGCCCTGTCGCTGTTCGCGGTGAACGGCTACACGTACGATGAGGTCGCGGAACTCACCGGCGTACGAACCACCACCGTCAAGGGTCGCATCCACCGGGCGAAGCGCAAACTCGCAGCGGAGGTGTTCGGCATGGTCGAGGAGAGCCTGAAGAACAAGGCGCCGCAGCCTGAGTTCACGGTCGAGACGGTCAGGAGGAGCCTGGACAGAGCGCGCGAGTTGGTGCAGAGCCAACAGCTCGTGAGGGCCCGAGCCGCGGCAGACGAAGTGCTCGAGACCCTTCCGAAGCTGGACGTGAACGAGGAGGAGCGCCGCAAGCTCCGCGAGGAGGGCCTGGGCCTCGTGCAGAGGGCCACTCTCTTCGCTGACAATGAACGGTGGGCGGAGGCGACGCGCGAGGCGCTGCGCCTCTGCGACGAGCGGGGCGACCTGAAGGGCGTGGCGGACCATCTCGCAGCTCTGAGCCACCACGCGCGAGGCATCACGGGACCCGAGAGCACAGCCCTCCTCGAGCGCGCCATCGATCTGTACCGCGAACTGGGCGAGCCGGAGTTGCTCGCACAGAAGCTGTTCTTCGTGGGCTGGGGTGATGTTGCGCGTGGCGAAGCGGAGAGAGGCTTCCGCCAGTGGGAGGAGGCACGTAGCGCTCTGCAGCCGCTCCCATACGGCGCGTGGCACGCCTGCTTCGACGCGACGGATGAGTTCCTGCGCCTGGCCGCCGGTCGCCTCGACCCCGCGCGCCACGTCACGTGGGGCACGGGGTGCGACAGTCTGCAGACTGACGGGGAACGTCTGGCCTTCCTCGGCCAGCCCGGCTACAGCACGCATACCACGCGGCAGGCGGACGACATGGCCAAGTTCGAGAGCGGGTTTTGCCTGTTCGGGTGGCTTCGCTGGTTCCCCTGGCGCGGCCCTGAGCCGGGATATGAGGAGGAGCTGCCCACCTTCTCGTTCACGGGCAACCCGACGCACACCCGCCTGTGGGTCGAGATGGACGGGGCTACGGTGGAGACCCCGGCAGGACGGTTCGCAGACTGCCTCCTGGTGCGCGCGACAGTAGCCGAGTCGCCCGCCGACCACGGCACGGAGTCCCAGCAGCGGGACCTGAACCGGATGTGGTGCGGCGAGCGTTGGCTCTGGCTGGCGAGGGGAGTCGGCCCGGTAGCCTACCGTCACGAGCAGGCAGACGGCGTGGTTGTCCACCCGGTCCTGACGCACCACGAGTGCCCCGAGAAGAAGACGGAGTGGGTGCCCCTCGTGGCCGGCGCCCGCTGGGAGTTCGCCCCGGCCGATCCGCCTGAGACCTTCGACGCCCAGGTCGTTGTCCGCCTGACCCACCTACTCGAGGACGGAACCGGGTACCTCGCGACGTCCATGTTCGGGAACCTGCACGACGATCAGCCGAGCTGAGGGGTTCATCCGCCGGCAACCGGTCCGCAGCCCTCGGTATCCCGGACGATCCTGGTCGACCCGCGCCGTGATGATTGGCCGGTCTGGCCCGTCCTTGAGAACGGAGGAGCGGCGAGCCAATGGTCGTGGAACTTGTCTCCCGAGCCCGGAGCGGCGACGCCGAGGCGTACACCGAGTTGGTGCGCCGGTTTCAGGATGCCGTGTATGCGACGGCCTACCAGGCGGTCCTGGACCCCGAGGCGGCCCGCGACCTGGCGCAGGACACCTTCGTCCGCGCCTATGAGGCCCTCGGCAGCCTGCGCGACCCGGCGTCCTTCCCGGGTTGGGTCGTCCGCATCTGCCGCAACCTCGCGGCGTCGTGGCTCCGGCGCCCCGATCGCGCATGGGTGTCGATCGACGGCCTGCACGTTCCCGCCCCCGACGTTGCGCCGCTGGTCGCTTCGGACGATGTGGTGACCCGTGCGCTCGCTGCTCTCCCCGAAGAGAACCGCCTCGCCCTGTCGCTGTTCGTGGTGGACGGCTACACGTACGATGAGGTGGCCCGGCTGACCGGCACGACGACGGCCGCCGTCAGAGGTCGCATCCACCGGGCGAAGCGGAAACTGGCCGCGGAGGTGTTCGGGATGGTCGAGGAGAGCGTAAAGGCGGGCGCGCCGGATGAGACGTTCACGGTCCGCACCGTGGAGGAGAGCCTGGAGAGGGCCAGCACGCTGCTGGGGCAGCAGAGGAAGGCCGAGGCGCGGGCAGCGGCGGAGGAAGCGCTGGCCGCGCTCGACCGTCTGGAGTGTGCAGAAGAGGAGAAGGTGGGCCTGCGCCGCAGGACGGTCTCCGCCGTGCGTGCGGCCACCTTCCTCGTTGACTCGCCCCGCTACATCGAGGCGACGCGGGAGCACCTTCGGCTGTGCGAGGAGACGGGAGACACGGAGGGCCTGGCGCACTCCCTCCAGGACCTCGCCTACTACGGCCATGTGCCCGAGCCGGAGAAGGAGGCCCTCATCGACCGGGCGATGGCGCTGTTCCGATCACTCGGGCGATCAGACCGTGTGGCTCAGGACATCTGCTTCCGAGGGTGGGACCGCCTCCTGGCCGGCGATCCGGATGAGGCTACCGCCTTGTTCGGTCGGGCCCGCGACCTGCTCCGGGATGAGCCGTACTGCGTTGGGCATGCCCTGCTCGCGGCCTACGACCTCTTCTTCGACCTCTGCGATCGCGCCCCTGACCTCGAGCGCGGCGCGCTCTGGCGCGCCCAGGGCATGGCCTTGGCGCCCGAGAAGGGGCGGATAGTGCCCAAGGGCAGTCTCGCCAACAACTACTACGGTGGCACGCACCGAGACTGGGCGCTGTGCGGCGAGGGCTTCGGCAGCTTCTGGTTCTGGATGTGGCTCCCCCGCGCGGATGTGCCGTCGGACCTCGTAGAGGAGTTCCCGACCTTCTCCCACACCGGGAATCCCACGGTCACGCGGCTGTGGGTGGAAACCGGCGTCGGGCCTGTCAGTACGCCTGCCGGCGAGTTCCGCGATTGCCTTCTCGTCCGCAGCACAACCCGAGAGAGCCCCAAGGACGAGGGCACGGAGTCAAAGCAGCGCGGCTTCAACCGGATGTGGTGTGGAGAACGATCCCTGTGGCTGGCTCGCGGCGTCGGGCCGGTTGAGTACCGGCACGAGCGCTTCTACGGCCCGCTCGAACACTGCATCCTGACGCGCTTCGAGTGCCCTCAACGAGACGACGCCTGGGTGCCCCTCACTCTTGGCACCCGCTGGGAGTGGAGCCCCGTCAACGCCCCGGCCGGCTTCCAGGCCACCGCCGTCCGCCAGATCGTGTACGTCGCCGAGGACCAGGCCTATACGGCCCACGCTATCTACTCGCTGCGACCCGAAGCGTAGGGCCGCGAGTCTGCACACACTCCTCCGGTGTGGGCGACCGTCTTCGCCCACTCCCGTGGCCCCGCGAACCCCTCACTGCCGCCGCTCTGCCTTCTCGTAGACTTCGCTGCGGTGGCCGACAGCAACGACCTCCACGACCATCACGCCTTGGTAGACCCTATACACGATCCGGTAGTCGCCGACGCGGCACTTGCGTCGGCCCTTCAGACTCCGGCGCAAGGGCGCAGTGGCGGGCCCAAGCGGGTCCTGGGCCAGCCCCTCCAGTGCCACGTCAACCCGCCGGCGCACCGGCTTCGCCAGGGCCAGGTAGTCCCGTCGGGCGGCTGGTAGGAACTCTACCGAGTACGTCACGGTAGAGCCTCAGACTCGGCCCTGACCTGTTCCCAAGGGATGCTCTCCCCGCCCTCGGCCTCCGCGGCGTCCGCAAGTCGGTCGAGGTACTCGTCCTCTATCTCCTCCAGAAGCTCCAGGTCCTCCAGCGACACCAGCGCTGCCACCGGCCTCCCCTGGCGCTCCAGCACGATGCGCTCCCCGCCAAATTGCACCTTGCGGATGGCGTCGTGGAACTGGCTGCGGATCTCAGTCAGGCCGATATGCACCATGTCGCGCACTCCCCACCGATCATCATCAGATTGCACAGTATCATCATTCTAATCGCCACTGGCCTGCTAGTCAAGTGCTGGCTCCCCCTCACACGTACTCATCGCTGATCCCCCTCACCACCTTCACCCACTCCCTCAGGTTCGCCGTGTTCCCTTGCACGGTCTGCACGTCCTTGAGGGTGATGTCCACGTAGCAGCCCTTGGAGGCTTCCATGGCGTCGCGGACGACGCGGCGGATGAGGTCGGGGTCGAAGCCGCAGCAGATCATCTGCGAGGGGTTGGGGCGCCAGGAGAAGATGTAGTCGGTGCCGATCTGCTCGGCGCATTTCGCGACATCGGCGACGGGCGTCACGGCGATGCGGCGGAGGTTGGGAATCCGGCGGAGCATGTCGATCTTGTGGGTCAGGTCCTCGCAGCAGCCATAGGCACACAGGCCGAACCGGCTGATGATCGGGAGCTGGTACTGCAGGACGAACTCATCGTGCATCGCGGGGGAGACCTGCGCCATCTCCTGCGCGGCGCAGAAGACCCAGAGCTGGTCGCGGCTCACGGGTTCGCTGTTGGCCTGCGGGTCGGGGAGTTCCAGCGCATAGGGGCTGGCCTGGTTCTGGTGGTCGCAGAGGCGCCAGTCTCCGGCGTCGTCGGCCTCCTGATGGATGCGCTGGATGCTCTCGCTCAAGAAGCGACAGAGCCGGTGGAGTTGCTCGGGCGCGTCGGCCATGTCCCACATGACCTGCTCCAGGCCGCGTAGGTTGGCGATGTCATAGGAGATGTCGGCGTGCCAGGCCTGCCAGACCGGCGCGCGGTCCACGTTGATCTCGATCAGGTCTCCGATGGCGTCCTGGATGCGCGCGAGGTTAGCGGCCGTGGCCTCCTCGTCGATCACGTGGTGGATCTCGGCGAGCCCTTCCATGTCCTCCCAGCGCTTGATCGGCGGGTCGAACATCCACGAGCCGCCGCTGATGGGGCTCGGGATGCGGCCGTAGGGCAGGCCCCAGATGCCTCCGGGCGGCGTCGGCCTCGACGCTCCGAGCGTAAGCCACGGCTCCTGGATGGAGTCGTCCCCGATGCCATCCTGGAAGATCTCCTGGCGCAGGACCGCCTCGAAGTGCTGGAGGAAGCGGTCCTCGCACTGGAGCTTCGACTCCTCCGCCTCATGCCACGCGGCGAGCCAGCGCACGTAGATCGGCGGCCGGGTGCGCTCGAAGCTGTTGTGCCGCCGCCACAGGTCGCGGCGCTCGTCCTGGATGGGCTTCGCGGCTATCTCGACATGCTGCTTCACGAGTTCGCGGAGGATCGCGACGTCGCCGTTCGCAGACATGGATGCTCTCCCAAACCGATGTTTCTGGTAGGTCGGGCTTCCAAGCCCGACATCGCCTCTCTGGACGAGGCACGCCCGTCTCACCAGACTCAACGTATCTCGTAGGTCGGGATACCAATCCCGACAATGCCTTCCTCGCACGATTCACCCTCAGGAAGGGCCTTTCCTCCGACCCGGCCAACTTCACGTCATCACCTCCCTCGCGCGAGGTCCTCCCATGCACCTCCTGTCCTTGCTCGCCCTGCCGGCCGCGGCTCCGCCGAAGGTCGCCGTCGTCTACAGCGCCTGGAGCAACAGCGTGTTCATCGACGAGTGGGATGACGAGCTTCAGGCGCTCGGCTGGCCCTGCGAGAAGTTCGAGAACGTGAGGATCGCCGACCTCGCCCCGCGGCTGGGTGAGTTCGACCTCGTCATCGCGACGAGCGTCGGCAACCTGGAGAACGCCCAGGACATGACGCCGTATCGGGAGCAGTGGTTGGGCTTCCTGAACCAGGGCGGCTGCCTGCTGATCACCGATGCGAGCTACGGAACCGCGCTGAACCAGTGGGTCAACACGTTCGGGCCCGAGTATGCGCTCGCGACGGCCACCTGCGCCGCGCACCGCGAGCAGACGCCCGAATCGCGCGAGACGACGTTCGCCGATCACTCCCTGATGACGTGCCCCAACGACCTCGCGCCGCTGCTTCGGACTCGGTGGATGATCTGGGCGCACCTGGACTCCTGGCCCGAGGGCTGGGAATCGCTGATCACCTGCAAGGATGGGAAGAGCCTGTTCCTCGCGCGGCCGGTCGGCAAGGGGCTGCTCATCGTCACCAGCCACTACGCCTTCCGCACGCCGGGGGATCGCGCGGCGGGGGTCGCGCTGCTGGAGAACGTGTGGCTGAATGCCTCGAACGGCCGCAGCGGCCTCCGCGTCACGCGCCTGCAGTTCGGCCCGGCCGCGCCGGGACCGGCGAAGGCGGAGTTCGAGGCGCGCAACGAGACGGCCGGCGAGCTCAGCCTGCGCGCCCGCATAGACCTGGAGGTCGAGGGTCAGCCGCCGATGGTCGGCGAGGCCGTGACGGGGAAGGCGATCTCCGGCGGGACGACTGCGTTGAGCGCGCCGTACTCGGTCACCTCGCGCGGGAAGGTGACGGCGCGGCTCGTCGTGGAGGACGAGGCGGGTAGGCGGCTCCTCGACTGGCCGAAGACGCTCGACATCCCGCCCGCCGTCGTCATCGACCTCAAGCGCAAGCACCTCTACCCGCGCCAGCCGAAGCTCGAAGCCACGCTCTCCCTCGCGCCCCCGGTCGGTGCTCAGAAGCTGGCCGTGGCCTGCTACCTCGACGGCCAGTTCCACTTGATGATCGCCGACCCCACGCCCTCGATGCCCTTGTCCGTCCCCTCGGAGAAGCTACCCATCGGCCAACACACGCTGTCGGTCCGGATGCTCGCGGACGACGCGCAGGTGGGGGAGACCTTCGCCGAGTTCTTCCGCCATCCCACGCCGCGCTGGGAGGTGCGCGAGGACGGGGTCACGCTGCTGGAGGGGAAGCCCTTCTTCCCCTTCGGCTTCTACCATGTCTCGCAGTCCTTCGACGCCGCGCACCGGCTGAAGATGGCGCAGGACATCGCCGCCGCGGGCTTCAACTGCGCCCATACGCGGATCATGGAGTTCGAGTCCTACGACGCCTTCCTCGACGAGTGCGCGAAGCTCGGCGTGTACATCGTCACCGAGTTCTCGACACCTCTCTTCGAGACCGTCGAGCGCTACAAGAACCACCCCGCCGTCCTCGCCTGGAACCCGGGCGACGAGCCGGAGCTGAACGGCCTGCCCGCGGACGAGTTCTTCACCCGCTACGATCGCTTCAAGCAGACCGCGCCCGACCACCTCGTCTACGCGGTCATCGCAAGCCCCAACGAGTACCGGCGCTACGCGAAGGGCACCGACGTCCTCGCGCCCGACGTCTACCCCGTGCCGCACTCGCCGGTGACCGCCGTCTACCGCCAGCTCCGCCAGGCCTCCGCCGAGGCCGCGAAGTACGACACGATGCTCTGGGGCGTCCTGCAGTGCTTCGGCGGCTACGGCGGCTGGACTCGCCCGCCCACGCCGCAGGAACTCCGCGCGATGACCTACCTCGCCCTCCTCGCCGGCGTGAAGGGCATCCTCTACTATACCTACGGCGACCAGGGCTGGGTCGTCACCGATCACCCCGAGCAATGGGAAGCCGCCAAAGCCCTCGTCCCCGAGATCAACCACCTCGCGCCCGCCCTCCTCGACGGCAAGTTCACCCTCCTCTCCGAGGGCGACAACGACATCTACGCCGGCAAGTGGGAGTACCAGGGAAAGACCTACACCATCGTCGTCAACACCGCGCAGGAGGAGAGAACGTTCGGGGACGTGGGCAAGCTCGGACCGATAGAGACGGTGGTGAGGGAGGAGTAGAGGCGGGCTCGCCTCGCGTCACCGGCCTTCGCGGACCCAGACGAGGCGGCAGATGGACCGCAGCACCACGCCCTGCCGCAGGGCCTCGTCGCGATCCTCGCTCGGGTCGGCGACTCCGAGGATGGTCGCATGCCCGCCCTCGTCTGTTCCCATCACCGTGAGGTTGAGGCCGTCCACGTCCCGGACTCTCCCCGTATGCAGGCTGGCCACAGCGGGGATGGGTCCGCGAGCCCTCTCGATGCACTGCTGGGGGCTCACGAGCGACCGTCGGAACACTGACAGTCCGGATTCCGGATGATCAGGCCGTCGCATGAACTCGTCGGGACGGATCCGGAGAACCCCCTCCTGCGAGGGGTCCCAGTTCCGCTTCCTGACCGCCCGCAGCAGGATCTCCGAGCAGTCGATCCGCTCCGCAGGTAGCATTGTCCTCAGCGTCCGGTTGCCCACGAGATGGCGTCGACTAGGTCATGGCCTTCGGGCTCGGTCACGGGCTCACTCATCGGCGCCCCTCTCTCGGCCACATCAAGCCGACGAAGCCGCGTCGAGCCGCTGGCCTCCACGATCAGGAACGCGCTGCGGGAGTCGCGGCACCACTCGAGACAGACGGCTCCGTCACCGAAGACGCTTACGCTTGGCAAAGGGGGGTCAGCCTGGGGTGTGAGGAGGCTCCAGAGCGCCCGTTTCCACGCCCTATTCGCTGCCTCCGTGGGGGGAACCTCACCGGGGTCGAGGTCCTGACATTGGACCGCCAGCTTCCTCGTCACAGCCTCGATGATGGCCGGTTGGCGGCAGCCCGCTACGCTGAGCTCCGCCACCAACCTCCCTCCGTCACGGTGTCCACTCGTGCCCGACGTCCGCGATCCAAGCGGCACGAGCCACTCCACGGACATGTCAGCCAGAGTGCTACTCACTGTCATCCCCCTCGCCCGACTCCCGCTGCAACACGCCGAACCGGTACGTGTTCACCCTACCTCCGTCGTCCCATACGCTGATGCCGTAGACCCCTGGAGTGCGGAATTCTGCCGCTCTGACTACGCCGGCGGCAGTCCACACCCACTGCTGGTGCTCTCGGTGCCCGCCGCGCGCCCCAATCGTGGCGTGGGCCACAAGGTCGCCGATCGGCTCACCATCTGGGCCGTCTAGTGTGACGCGGTACGTATCCCCATCGTCACCGCCCAAGGCGACCAGTAGGCCCAGGCGCCTGGTAGCCGGGAAACTCTCCACCTCGATGTTGTGGAAGATGCCGGCCGCTGTCGGGCGGTCGTCCCGTCCCATCGTGACATACTCACAGAGGACCGTATAGAGGTGACGAAGGGCCATCTTGGCGACTCCCCGGCCCCGTGGGCCAGTACCCAGACCCGCACGCGGCCATGGCGCAGTGCGCACCGGTCCATTCTACACCGTGGGACAGTGTCAGAGCAAGCCCCACCCCCGGCGCAATGGGGCGCAGTCGGTCTTGGCGATCCAGTTACCCAACGGCCGCACCCAGCGGCCCCCTTTCGCCAACGCACGCCGGCGCGTTCGTTGATTGATATGATGTTCTTGATACGCTGGGCCGAGCCGTAGCATATCAAGAACATCAAGATCATCAGCGTTCCCCCGTGGCACCCACCCCCGCGTGCCTCGCGTTTGGGAAGTCCTTAGCAACCCGCGCCAGCAGCGCCTGCGGGTCGTTCTCCATAACGTAGATGCGCACGCGCCAGAGCTGCTGAGTGGGCGGGGTGTTGGGGGGCAGCCAGAGGGGGTTGTTGTGCATGCAGTCATGCCAGGCCTGGGCCATGAGCGGCGCGGAGTCGTTGGCGATGGCTGCCAGCCACTTCCCGTCGCGCGACACCGCGCCGATGACGGTGGTCGTGTAGCGGCCCGGGCTGTAGTCGGCCCAGGAGGTGGGGCCGGCCTGCGGCAGGTCCTGCCACTCGCCGACGTACATCTGGACCCACACCGGGTTGTTGTACGGGTCGTCCGCCGCGCGCACAGGGATCTTGCGGCGCTCGGTCTGGTCGAGGAACGTCACGCCCTTGCGCGTGAAGATGAAGCAGCGCTTCACAAACTCGGGGTACGGGTCGGGGGCGCTGGCGAACAGGGGCGCTCGACGTAGCTGCCAGCACAGGTTCGGGCAGGGCACGCCGACGGGTGACTCGCCGGTCTCCACGCCCACCCGCGCCGCGAACTCGACCGCGCCTGGCTCCGGCGTCACCGTGGTGACGATCAGCACGTTCGGGGTCGCCCGCAGCCGATGCCGCAGCTCCAGCCGCCCGCCGTCGAGGGCCGTCGCCCCGAGGAAGTCCATCTCGCTCTCATAGCACCACGAGTCACACGTGAACTCCGGCACGTTCGGGAACGTGGACGACACGAGTGTCAGCTTGTCGCGCTCCCACACGCCGAGCGTGGGCAGTTCGTCCGGCTTGGGGTTCGTCGCGGTGACGATCATGTTCGGCTCCTGGGCCGTCGCCAAACCGGCCAGCCCGATGATGATGCTCAGGTAGAACAGGTTGCTCATGGCGCGCCTCCTGGAGTGTGTCTGGCAACTGCCTTTCGCCCGGCAGGTCCGCGCGCCCTCCGTCTCCAAGATACCGCCCGAAAGGCAGGGCTGGCACATGGGCACGTACCTCGGCATCGACCTTGGCAGCACAAGCCTCTCGGCCGTCGTCATCGACACCCAGGTGGGGGAGATCGTCGCCCAGGAGGCGGTCGCGAACGAGGCGGAGGTCACCTCTTCCGCCGATCGCGAACGCGGGCGCTCGGAATGGGACATCGGGCGGATGATCGAGGCCGCCGTCGGCCTCATCCGCCGCCTCGCGGAGGGGCGCAGCATCGACGCGATCGGCGTCACCGGCCAGCAGCACGGGATGGTGCTGCTGGGCGAGGGCGGCATGCCGCAATCAGCGTTCATCGGCTGGCAGGACCAGCGCTGCAACGAGCCGCTCGCCGAGGGGGCGACCACCATCGGCGTGATGCTCGAGCGCGGCACCTGCCTCTTCGCCCGCAGCGGTTGCACGCCCGCGACGGGCTACATGGCCTCGACGCTCTACTGGCTGAGCGAACGCGGCGAACTTCCGCCCGGCGTCTCAGCGTGCTTCGCGCCCGACATGCTCGTCTCGCGCCTCTGCGGTCAGCCGCCGCTCACCGACCCCACCCTCGCCGCGAGCGCCGGCGTCTTCGACGTGGTGCAGGGCGAGTGGAACCGCGATCTGATCGGCGCCCTCGGCCTGCCCACCGCCTGCTTCCCGCCGGTCCGGACTCCATGTACGCAGGCCGGCACGCTGAGCGCCGATGCCGCTCAGCAGACGGACCTCCCTGCGGACACGCCCGTAGCCGTGCCGTGCGGTGACAACCAGGCGAGCTTCGCGGGCAGCGTGTCCGACCCCGAGCGCAGCGTGCTGGTGAACATCGGCACCGGCGGGCAGACCTCGGTCTTCGTCGAGCGCCCTCTGTCCGTCGCCACCCTCGACCTCCGCCCCTTCCTCCAGCCGGGCTTCCTGCTCGTAGGCGCGGGGTTGGCCGGCGGTCGCTCCTACCGCATGATGCGCGACTTCATCCGGGAGGTGGGGGAGGCGTTCTTCAGGGCGGGGGCGGACACACGGGTCCGCCCCTACAACGAGCCCGCGACCGACCTCTACGACCGCCTGACCGAGTTGGCCGCCCAGGCGCCGCCGGGCGCGGATGGCCTCACGTGCGAGCCGATCTTCGCAGGGACGCGTCGCGAGCCCGAGCGCCGCGCAGTCTGGCGCGGGATGAGCGAAGCCAGCTTCCGCCCGGGACACATGGCGCGCGCACTGCTCGAAGGCCTTGCCGAGCAGTACTGCCTCCTCTACCGGCAGATGCTGGACGCCGGCGCGGGCCCGCGCGAGCGCCTGATCGGTTCCGGCAACGGCCTCCGCAAGAACGCGCTCCTCCGCGACATCCTCGCCGCGCAGTTCGGCCTCCCGCTGCAGACGCCCGAGCACACCGAAGAGGCGGCCGTCGGCGCCGCGCTTACGGGGGCCGTCGCCGTGGGCGAGTTCGCCGACACCGCTGCCGCTGGACAGGCGTTCATCCGCTACCGAGGAGTGTGCTGAGTGCGGACCATCCCCGCCACCTGCCTCGCCACGCTGCTATCACTCGGATCCGCGGCCCTCGCGGCCGACCTCGTCGAGGCGCACCCGTGGGTCTCGTTCGAGGGCCTCGCAACCTCGCCGCTGACCTTTGAGACGAAGATCCCCGCCGAGTCCGCGTTCGCCGACGGGCCGAACGGCACCCGCGCGCTAGCGGTACGTATCGCCGACCTCGCGCGCGACGAGAAGGCCTGCGCCGCGCACCTCGAGCTCCCGCCGCTCGACGCCCGCCGCAATGCCCTGCGACTATGGGTGAGGGGCTCGGCGAACACCAAGCGCCTGGAGATCGTGGTCCGCACGAGCGCGGGCAACTTCGCCACCGACCTGCCGCTCACGCCCGAGTGGAGGCAGGTGACCCTCAGCCCCCAGAACACGACGCCGTGGTTCAGCGAGGGCGCGACGCGGCTCGATGTATCGCAGGCCACGCAACTCCGCTTCTGCATCGGCCTCTGGCAGGGGCACTCCGCCGGGCCGCACGAGTTCGGGATCGGGCCGGTGGAAGCCATCTACTCGCCGCTGTTTGCCGCCGGGCCCCCGCCCGAGGAGCGGGATGCGAAGGGCGCGCCCGTTCCGCTCCAGCCGTTCACCGTGGAGCTGCTCGACATGAACCGCGGCCAGTGGGAGTTCATCGAGCCGCTCGGCGGCAGGCTGGCCTTGCCGGGGCCGGTCGTCGGTTACGCGTTCCCAACCGGCGATCCCACCAACCTGCGGATCGCCTACCTCTGCTGCGATCCCGAGTTCCCCGACGACCCCGCACACGGGACGCTCAAGGTGGTGAGCGCGGCCGCGACGGAGGGCGACGCGCAGTGCTTCCGCATCGACGAGCCGTACCTGTCATGTGGCGTGGTCGTTCAGCCTGAGCCCACGGGAGTGGTCCGGTGCGAGCTACGTGACCTCCGCCTGGGCCCGGCGACGATGGGCGATCGGTACGTCGCGGCGCTGTATGTCCTCGCCGGCAGGAAGCTGCATCCGGTGTGGTTGATGCCCGGTTCCCAGGCCATTCTGCAGGCCCGCCTGCTCACCAACCGCGTCGGCAACGTGTTCGTGGGGGATGAGCCCTGCCGCGTGAGCCTCGTTGGCCTCAACCCGCAAGCCGCGCAGAGCCGCGCCTTCTCGCTCCGCGCAACGGACTACCTCACGAAGCAGACGCTCTGGCAGGACCGCCTCGATCTGCGCCTCAACACGTCCTCGGCAACGCTGCGCGAGTTCACCATCCCGCTCAAACGCCTCGGCATCTTCGAGATCACCGCCGAGTCGGAGGACGGCCTCGCAGCCACACTCCGCATCTGCCGCGTCCCCGAGCCGCGCAAGGTAGACCCCGACCAGTCCTCGGTCGGCATCAACCTCTTCCAGCAGCAGATCTGGTGGTACGCCTACCAGGTCCCGCTGATGGCGCAGGCGGGAGTGCATTGGTTGCGGCCGTGGCTCGCGTGGGAGAACACGTGGCGCATGCAGGAGCCCAAGCCCGGCGAGTGGGACACGCGCGCGCTCGACTCCGCGCTGCGCCGCATGGAGGCGCACGGGCTGCGCTACGAGTACATCCTCTTCGCCGCGCCCGACTGGCTCGCCGATCCCGGTGGGTCGAGCGTGCCCTCCGTCGAGAAGATGGACCAGTGGGCCGCGTGGGTCGAGAAGCTCGTGTCGCGCTACAAGGGCCGCATCAAGGTGTGGGAGGTCTGGAACGAGCCGGACCTCATGTGGCCTGAGGGCACGCGCCACTCGGGCGAGCACCATCTCGCGATGCTGAAGGCGACGTACGCCGCGGCCAAGCGCGCCGATCCGAACTGCACGGTGCAAGGGCTCTCCCACGCGGGCTACGAGGAGTGGCTCACGCGCGTGGGCGACCTCGGCGCGGCCCCGTACATGGATCAGGCGACGATCCACTCGTATGCCTCGCCGGGCGACTTCCCCGCGCACGTGAAGCGGCGTCTCAAGCTGCTCGCCGACCACGGCCTCGGCGACAAGCCGGTGTGGATCAACGAGCTGGGCGCACCCGCGTATGACTTCAGCCCCGCCTACTCGCAGAAGATGCAGTGCTCGGAGCAGAAGCAGGCCTCGGTGCTCGTCGCGAACTACGCGCAGGCCTTCGCGCTGACCGGCGGCAAGGCGTTCTGGTTCTGTACGCTCGACCCGCGCGACCCCGCGCACGAATCGCAGTGGACCGGGGACGCGGGGATCGGCGTGCTCTACCAGAGCTTCCTGCCCAAGCTCTCCTACGCCGCCCTTGCCGGCGTCTCGCAGGAGCTGGACGGTCGCCTGTGCGCGGGTATCGTTGATGTCTCGCGTACGCTGCACTACGTCTCGTTCGAGGGGCCGGTGAGCGTGGTTTGGACCGATGACCCCGAGCGCGAGGGCAGCATCCGGGCGACACTGCTCGGCTGCGCGCCTGATGAACAGCTGGCCGTGCGCGATATGTTCACGAACCCGGTCGCAGAAGGGCGCGCCAAAGACCTGACGCTCGACCTCTCGACCGGGCCGCTCTACGCATCCGGTAGCCAGCAACTGCTCGCCGTCGCGAAGCTCCAGTCTGCGTTCCGCGTCGAGCCCGAGAGCGTGTCCCTCGAAGCCGGCGCCGAGGCGGTCGTCACGGTCCATTCTGCGCAAGGCTCGGAGGTCAGCCTCACGGCCCCTGCCGGGCTGTCCGCAACCGAGACCCCCGAGGGCGACGTGCGGCGGGTCAGCATCAGCGCCCCCGCCGGCGCTCCGCGCAGCGAGAGCTACGTCCGCATGCACGCTCGCGCCGAGGCCGGCCTCTTCGGCCTACTGCAACCCATCGAGATGGAGCGCGCCGTGCGGATCACCGTCGGCGAACCGAACCTCATCCGCGACGGCGCCTTCGCGCTGGGCAACCTGCTGGAATGGTCGCCCGAGCGCACAAGCCCCTGTGCTTTCGACGCCGAAGTCGGCCACGCGGCGCCCGGCAGCCTGCGCCTCGATGGCCCCTTCGATCGGCGCCTCGTCGAGTTCGGACTGCCCGTCGATGGGTCACGTCCGCTGCGGCTCAGTTTGTGGGTGAAGACCCAGTCCCTCGGCGACTGCGAGATCACCGCGAACGTCGCGCTCTTTGCCGCCGACCACTGGCTCACCAGCCCCTGCCTCGCCTCAACGAAGCCCTCTGCTGACGCACCGAATCCGGTGGCGGAGATACGTACCGGCACGAGTGACTGGACGCGGGTCGAGGTCACGCTGGGCGCGGACCTCATCCCCGAGGAGACCAAGGCCCTTGCCTTCTACATCGACGCAGAGGGCGAGGGTGCAGGGAGCATCTGGTTTGACGAACTGGACCTGTGGCAGCCGGTGCGGTAACGACATCGCGGCTGAAGCCGCTCCTACAGCGGCTTCGCCAGCCACACCGCCCAGGCGTCCTTCTCGACCGGGTTGTCTCCCGCGCGAACGCTTGAGGCGCTGTGCCCGCGGTCGCGCTTCACGTCGAGGATGCGGAACGCCCGCAACCAGTCGCGCAGGTCGGCCTCGTCGAAGAAGTGGTGGAGGATTCCCGTCTCCGGGCCCTCGGCGAGGATGAAGCTGTTCGGCTCGACCTCCTCGCCGCTGCCGCAGCGCCAGTCGTCCGTGCTCAGGACGGTGAGGAAGAACTCCCCGCCCGGCCTCAGGACGCGCTGCACTTCGTCGATGGCCTGCTGCAGGAGCGCGCGCGGGTTGTGGTTGAGGACATTGGTCGAGACGCCTGCGTCGAAGGTCCCGTCCGCGAACGGGCAGGCGGTCATGTCAGCCCGCACGAGGTCCGCGGGCAGTCCGGCCTCCGTCAACTGGCGTTGGCAGACCTCCAGGCCGTTGGGGGCGACATCGCTGCCGATGACGCGGAAGCCCTGGGTCTGCAGGTAGGCCAGGTGCCGCCCGGCCCCGCAACCCAGGTCGTAGATCAGCCGCCGGCCCTCCTCGCGCCAGCGCGGCGCGACCGCGACGACTCCCGGATCGGGCTCCTTCCAGTGAAAGCGTGGGTCGAGGAAGAGGTCATTCCAGGACGGTCTCGCACTCACCAGGAGGCCTCCGGTTCGGTCATCCGAGATCAACGCCCTGTCGTCTCAGTTGCGTCTGCACCTGTCGCACGCTCACTTCCCGCGGCGTCGAGCCCTCGCTCGCCGCCGCCGCCGCGGCTACCCCCGCCGCCTGTCCGGTCACCATCGTCAGCGCCATCGTGCGCAGCAGGAACGGGTTCGTCTGACTGACACTTCGCCCCGCGCCCATCACCAGCCCCTCGACCCCCTTAGGCAGCAGGCAGCGGTACGGGATGTCGAACGTGTCATCGACGAAGGTCTGACAGCCCCAGGCCTTCGGCCCTTCGTGCTTCTTGAAGTCCCGCTGCACCACGCCCCGCCCGACCGCATCCTCGAATCGCACACCCTCGCTCTTCATCTCCGCCGTGAAGTCGAGTTCCCCCTCGATCCAGCGACTCGCGCGGATGCCCAGGTCGTCGGCGGTGCCGATCACACGCGCCCGCTCGAAGCCCGGCACGCGCTTCGTGAAGTACTCCGTGACCCGGAACGCCATCCGCTTACCGTCGGAGATGGCGCGCGTGATCTCGGCAATGTCGAGACCGTGAATCTCGCAGAACCCGGTGATGATGTGCACGACCCCCAACTCGCGGATCGCGTGCATCTGCAGGGCGGGCGTCTGGCTATGGACCCCCACGCGTTCCGCATACTCCCCGGTGCGCACGCCCTGCATGATGAGGTCCATCTCGTACCCGCCGCCATGCGGGAAGAGCAGCGTGCCGGTCTCCTCGTACTGCCGGCGGGCCTCGTCGAAGTCCCAGTCCACATCCATGTACGGCGCGTACTGCTCGGGGTTGTCGCTGAAGTACCGCACGAACCGATCGACATCAACGTTGCCCACGCGGAAGCAGTAGCTGTGCTTCGCCCAGCCGAGTTCCTCAATGGTGCGCACCGGTGCCCCCGCAAGGTAGGCCACATCCGCGTCGCCCGTGGTGTCCACCGTCGCCCTCGCCAGGATCGCCTCCCGCCCGGACTTGCTCTCGATGACCACGCCCCGCAGGCGTCCATCCTCCACCAGCGCCGCCGTGACGAGGGTATCGAGTAGGTAACCTGCCCCAGCCTCCTCGATCATCTCCGTCAGCGCCAGCTTCCCGCGCTCGATGTCGTAGATGATGTGGCCCTTGTGCCTGTGCCACGCTCGCCCGGGCCCGCTGCACTGCGCGAGCCTGTCTACGAACTCGAGCGAGTTCCCCCTCACGACCAACTCATGGCTCGGCGTGTGGTAGCAGTTGAAGACCGAGCAGCACATGCCCGCCGTCGCGACGCCACCCGGGAAGCCGTTGCGCTCGATCAGCAGCGTGCGCGCTCCTCCGCGAGCGGCGGCGACGGCCGCCGACACGCCGGCCAAGCCGCCTCCCGCCACAAGCACGTCCACCTCCGCGCGAACGGGAACCTCACGAGAGGGTTCGGTAACGGTTCCAGGTGTGCCGAGCCGGTTCTTCATCCAATGACCTCCCATCAGGGAACGCCGCCAGCATACTCGAATGCCCGGCCCCGCCTCAAGCAGGAGGCAGGCCCTGCCGCACTGAAGAACCCGTCGTCGTCTGTCGTAGGACGGAGCGCCAGCTCCGTCTCGCCGTCCGAAACGGAGGGTTCCCATGCCCGTCTTCCAGGCCGGACCGAATCAGGCGCCCGAGTGGTGCGAGTTGGAGCAGTTCGACATTGTCGAGCTGAAGCCGGGCGAGACCCACGTCTTCCCGCGGACGGGCCATCGCGAGAAGCTGATCGTGGGCAAGGGCCGCTGCCGCGTGGCCTACGATCTGCAGGAAGTGGACGCACCGCAGGGCGCCAACCTGGACCTCGATTCGCCCCACGGCCGGTTCGAGGTGCTCGTGATCTTCGAGGACACGACCCTCATCCGCATGGCGGGACGCTGGGGTGCGGAGACGGGCGGCTCGGGGGTCTTCGGCGGGGCCGAGGTCGCGGACCCGCGCGACGGCGGCGATCCCGTGGACTACGAGAAGCGCACTGGCTTCGACAACCACTACCACGACTGCGACGAGTACTGGATCATCTTCGAGGGGCGCGGGCTGGCGGTCTCGGAGGGGAAGCAGTACGAGGTCGGGCCGGGGGATTGCGTGGCGACCGGCATGGGTTTCCACCACGACCTGCCGCGCGTGCATGAGCCGCTAAGGGCCGTCTTCTTCGAGACCACGCTCGAAGGGCAGAAGCGCCTCGGCCACCTGTGGAACCACACCCACGGCGAGGCGGAGCCGAAGGCGGAACGCATCTGAGGGCGTGGACGACGAGCACGGCACTGGGCGTGATGAATCACGCCCCTACATGCGGGCACGATGAAGATTGTGTTGACAAAGGCAGTGTCGG
>Ga0194113_10003967_pt1 | contig 19534 bp, 21 predicted proteins | sample TA2MahC200mmetaG_FD_146193 | JGI IMG/M metagenome (GOLD analysis project Ga0194113, IMG submission 146193) | Freshwater microbial communities from Lake Tanganyika, Tanzania - TA2015017 Mahale Deep Cast 200m | ecosystem: Environmental > Aquatic > Freshwater > Lake | place: Tanzania: Lake... | reverse complement strand
TTCTCGAGCGCGATAATGGAGAAATTGTCGTAAGTAATGCATCATTGTCGGCATTATTTAGAGCACAAAAAGCATTTCAAAATGTTGCTGAAACAACAGACCTTGATAATGAATATCAGGTACAAGCTGAAATCGATAAAATACGCTACAACAAGGATTGATGAATTGAAAGTACTAGTCGACAGAAACGTTTACCCATCGATTTTCCTGCAGCGTTATCTATAGAAGATACTTATGATAAAACCATCAGGCAGGATTGCACCTTAATTGATATCTACGTGGGCAGCTCCCGCGGCCGCTTTTTGCTCTATACCTTTCACGAGGCGGGGTATTGGTTTGAACAATAAATGCTACAAGCATTAGGAATTATTCCTGTCTAATCTAAAACGTCGGCAGTTAAGCCCCTGTGTATGCCTATTCAATGACTCAATTTCGTGATAACATTATTTAAATGAGATTTGTCCAATTGGTTCCGCCGGGTTCCTGTGAGGGAATATGTTGAACCTGTTTAACCATTATTTTGATAATGGAGGTGCGGGCATGAGGTTAAAGCTTTCTTCTTCACTCGAAGAACTTGCTTTCTTCTGTAAAGAGCATGGAATAATAAAAATGGCTGTATTTGGTTCGATGCTAAGGGGTGATTATCGACCGGACAGTGATGTAGATGTTCTGGCAGAGTTTGACCCTGCTCATATTCCTACTTTATTTGATATGGTTGAAATGGAACAAGAACTTTCCCGGTTTTTCAGTGGGCGTAAAGTAGATTTAAGAACACCTGAAGATTTGAGTCGGTATTTCCGCCACCAGGTGGTATCGGAGGCTGAGGTGCTTTATGCAGGCGAATGATATGGTCCGGCTGCAGCATATGTTGGACGCAGCGATGGAGGCTCAAGGCTTTGTTTCCAATCGTAGGAGAGAAGATCTAGACGACGATCGTCAGCTAGTGTGGGCCCTTGTAAAAGCAATTGAAATTATAGGGGAAGCAGCTGGTCAATTATCCGATGAAGCAAGGTTATCTTTGCCATTTATTCCTTGGAATAACATAATCAGCATGCGCAACCGGTTGGTTCACGCCTACTTTGATATTAACTTGGATATTTTGTGGAAAACAGTGATCGAAGGTCTGCCTCCGATTATAGAGGAACTAAATAAATCGATAGATAAGGAAAATCGACCACTATAAAATAACGAAGTGTCAGGAAAGTTCAACATGATGCCTGACTTCAGACGCCTCATTGCAAACCTTTAGACCCTACCAGTGCTTTCATAATCAAACTGTTTTAAGTAGATGTCCAGCAGGTCTTCGCCCAGTCCAGCATGATGTTTGTTGCTGTAAAATTCAGTTCCGTTATCTTCAAGCCGGTCGATCACCTGCTTATCGGTAGACCCTGCCTGAAGCAGGTAGACATTGATGGCCCCCTCATTGAAATCCAAGCCAAGTTCGAAGCCGTTTAGCCTTATTTTGTCGTAATCAATTACAAACTGATCATCTGCGGCTTCTGATTCTTCGTAGAGTTCGTCCATCAGCTCGCCGAAATAATCATAGATCAGGTTTTCGGCCCGCTCCCTGCGGCGGTACGCGCCGGTTTGAGCCGCGTATTTTTCCTTGATGCTTCTGATCAGTTTATCCCGGTAGCTGATATTAATCATTCCCTTATTAGCAATATGGCGTCTCTAGTTATATGGTAGGTGTCCTTAGCGACAGATATGTGTCACTCAAAATGTTTAAAAAATTCTTATATTTTACTGACAAAAAGCGCTGGTTTTAGATATAATGATAATAACTTGCTCCGTTTGAGGACATTTCTGTAAAGAGGTGACTGATGTGGCCGTTCATCCGCGCACCGGCAAGTCTCCCGAAGTTCTGGTTAAAATTTTGATTACGATCATTGAAAAGACGCCCCACGGTGGGGCAACGATGGAAGATCTGAAAGAGGCCTACTGCGATGTTAAGGACACACTGCCGGACGATCGCACCATTTACCGCAATATCCGCCGGATCAACGAACTCTTTAATCCACAGGCCTACAGCTCAGAAAGCCAGGAGTCCAGGGCGGGTGCTAAGGCGACGCGCAGCAAGGCAGCAGACCCAAGGGCCCTGACCATCTCATCTAAAAGCGACAGTTGCGGGGTAACGCGCTATCTTTACACCGGCAGAAAATTGGTGAGCAAGTACGAGTCTAACCAGGTGCTGCTGATCATCTTAGGTCTCTACAGCCAGCAGCGCTCAATCCTAAAAGATCACTTTGAGAAGGTAATGTCCACCATTATGGCCGATGTGCTCCACCGGCAGAAGGATGGGGAGAGTTTTTTTGCCGAAATTGACGAACATGTTCATGTTTCGGGCCAGGGCACGATCGATTCGAAAAAGCTGTTAAGAAAAATAGCGGAGATCATCAGGGCCATTGACGAATGCAAGGTGGTTAAGATCGATTACGTGAGGACTTATGACGGGGAGAGACGCACCAGGGAAGTAGAGCCTTACGGTCTGGTTTGCCGCCATGGGAACTGGTATCTTTACGGCCTCTGCCGTGAGCATCAGCAGAATCGCATCTACCTGCTGGGCCAGATCCAGTGGCTTAAAGTGGTGGAGAGCAGCTCTTTTACACGGCCGGCCGCTTTTAAGATGAAGGATGTTTTTGGTTCAGCCTGGGGCATCATGGTTGTGGGTGATGCGCAGCAGGCCAGGGTGGAGACGGTGCGCCTGCGGGTGAAGAAGGGGATTGCCGAGCGTTTTAAGGCGGTGAGTTTTCACGATTCGCAGCAGGTAAGGTGCCTGCCGCAGGATGAAGCCGAGGTTTGTTTTGAAGTTGCAGGCGCTGCTGAGATGATCCCCTGGCTGGTCAGCTGGGGGGCAACGGTCGAGGTGCTGGAGCCGCAGTGGTTAAAAGATCAGCTATTAGAGTACGTGCAGGATATTGTGAGCGTTTATCAGTGATGCGAGTTAGAGGCGCAGTTGTGGTGAGGTTGCTGAAAAGAATAATGGTGCTTTACCAACTGTAATCCCGGAGCGCTAAGAGGAGTTGCTGATGGCGACCATGGTCCCGGGTTTCTACCCCGGCTTGATCGAAAATCGGCATCAGGGGCGCGCAGCCAGGCCTGACACCGGCCAATCATTTGGGCCGGGTGTGGTTTAGTTAATTCGCCAGCATAATGATAGTATAGTGCATGGTATAATTACACCAAGCAGTCTCTGCGGCATTTCCAATTTGTGTTATTGTTTCTGTTGAAGGAGGCTTTTACCTTGCGACCAAATGACATTATAAAAGAGGTCGACAAGCTGGAACTGTCGGAACAGATAATGCTCGTTGCGGATATATGGGATTCTATTGCCAGGAGACAATCTAAGTTACCTTTGCCGGGATGGCAGAAAAGTGAATTGGATAAAAGGTATGAAGAATACAAGAGCGGCAAACTTGGCTTGCATGATTGGAGAGAAGTTCACTCGGTAGTAAGTGAAAGAAACCAATGAGGCTATTTTATACAGATAGAACTATTGATGATATCGAGATTGCTTTTAGCTGGTACGAAAAACAAAGGAAAGGCTTGGGACATGAATTTATAGATTACGTCGAGCAGTCAGTGAAAAATATTTGTTCTGCACCAGAAATGTATCAAGTAGTTTAGGTAGAATTTCGCACGAGGAGGCAGGGTTAATGATTAAAAGTGAAAACCAGACAAAAGCGGACCCTGAAATTTTAAAGATTGCATCGGAATATGTAAGGAGGCTGGAGGAAAAACAAGTGCCTTTGACCCAGGTGATTCTTTATGGCTCTCAGGCCAGGGGATCTGCGGTTATAGATTCAGATATTGACATCCTGGTAGTAGTTGATTTTTTGGATAAATGGGTTTATAAGGCCATTGTGGATGAGGCATTCGAGGTAAATCTGCACTTTGGCGTCGATCTCATAGCTGTTCCCTGTGATCGGCAAGAATATGAATTACCTTTATTTCGGGCAGATCATTTTTATAAGAATATAAATCTTGATGGAATCATACTACGATGAGCAATGACTTGACGAGTGTTCTTATCCGCGTAAAAATGGAGAAAGCCAGAGAAGCTATGGGTGAAGCGACTTGGTGTTTTGATGGTGAAAAGTACCCTGCAGCAGTTAACCGGCTTTATTATGCTATATATAGAGCCTGCTTAGCATTGCTTGCAGGAGAAGATAGAATTCCTGTAAAACACACAGCAGTAATTGGCTTGGTTAATAAATAATTTATTAAAGAGGGTTTGCTTTCGAAGGATGTTGGTCGATATTTGCACAGGATACAGACTGCCAGAGTTGAAGGTGATTACAAAGAAAAAGTTTTTAACCGGGAAGAGGTTAAAAATTTGATTGAAGATGGCAGAGAAGCCTTGGTGGCCATTGAAAAGTTTCTAAACCTCCACGAATAAAACCAATTGGATAGAATCTATCAATAAAATGTAGAGTAAACTTACGAATTGGCGGATCATGATCCATCGTATAAATCAGCTTAAAAGATTTATACATTTAGCCATCAACTCTACTATTTTATAACTTGACTTAGAAAATAATCGTGCTAAACTTAAATCATGATCAAAAGAACGCTTTTAAAAGAGTTGCAGGAACATCTCGGGAAAAAAGAGATTACCATGCTGGTTGGCCCCCGCCAGGCCGGTAAAACTACCTTGATGCGTATTTTAGGCGAGCAATTGGCTGCAAAGGGAGAAAAAACGCTTTTTTTAAATCTTGATTTCGAAGAAGATAAAACCTATTTTGAATCTCAGCTTAAACTGCTGGCAAAAATTGAGCTTGAACTTGGTAAGGACAAGGGTTTTGTTTTTATTGATGAAATTCAGCGCAAAGAAAATGCAGGTCTTTTCCTTAAAGGCTTGTACGACCGTAACATTGCATGCAAGCTTGTTGTCTCCGGATCCGGCAGCATTGAACTTAAAGAAAAGCTTCACGAATCACTTGCCGGCAGAAAGCGGATCTTTGAGCTAACAACAGTAAATTTCTTTGAGTCTGTTAATTATATGACAGCTTATAAGTACGAAAACAGTTTGTCACAATATTTTGAGGTGGAGCAGGAAAAATCAGCGATTTTGCTGGAGCAGTATTTAAATTTTGGCGGCTACCCCCGCGTGGTTCTCGAAAACGAGATAAGAGAGAAACGCCAGGTTATTGATGAAATATACCAAAGCTTTGTTAGCAGGGATATTGCGGCTCTGCTAAAAGTGGTCAAGCTTGATGCCTTTACAAAACTGCTGAGTCTGCTTTCCGCCCAGTCAGGTTCCATCGTCAACCACAGCGAATTGGCCAATACACTTGGCCTTTCACTGCCAACTGTCACTAATTACCTTTGGTATGCAGAAAAGACATTTGTAATTCAAAAGCTGCTGCCTTTTTTTAAAAACAGGCGAAAGGAAATCACCAAGGCACCGGTTTATTATTTTACTGATCCGGGCCTGAGAAACTATATCAACGGCCGTTTTGGAGCCCTTAAAAATAGCGATGATTTTGGGTTTCCATTTCAGGCGATGGTGCTCAATATGGTTAAAGAATTAACGAGGCATAGTGGTGCTAAAATTAATTATTGGCGAACCAAGGGCGGCGCAGAAGTTGATTTGATTATAGATTACACGCAGCGGCAGATTCCGCTCGAGGTTAAATACAGAAAAATGACAAAGCCGGAAGTATCACGGGCATTCTTGAGCTTTTTAAATGACTACCAACCGGAAGCGGCAGTTATTGTCAACCTGTCCCTGGAAGAGGTAAAAAAGATCGGCAAAACCACAGTCTATTTCCTGCCCTACTACAAGCTACCAGTTCACATTTTGTTCAGCTAACCGGCAGCATGGTTAAATCGAAACCTCTCAAATGTTTTCAGCATCGGCCAGGTCTTGCAGCCTGCCGGTGGCAAGTTTGTTCTTCTTTAGGCCACGGCGTAACCACCTACAACCAGATATTTAACGTCATGTTTGTTTAATAATGCGATAAACTCTTTGAAGTCTTTGCTCAGCATTATAGCGCCACAAATCATACTCTCCGCGGATTTCTTCCAGCGCAGCGAGTCTCTCCTGATAAGATTTGTCCTGCCAGAATAATGATTCTTTTGGTTGCTCTCCAACCTTGTGTTTACGGACTATTTTTACCAAGCTCATAAGCATTCATCCTTTTTAGGGCCTATACTTAATTATATAAATAATTTGAACTGCTGTCAAAATTAAGCAGTGAAAGATCAACGTTATGTTGATTGAGTAAAATGCTTTAGAAAAACTTGAAGTGCTGACATCCGGAATAGAAGAATCGCTACCGGGAAGGCTTGATCAGTATTTTTTCCAGCATGGGCTTCAGGTCAGCAGGTATAGCAGCAATCTTAACCTGCCGGTTATTTTGAATTGATTTACCGACCATGATTAGGCCTTTACTCCAAAGTCTGCCGGTCGTAGAAAGCGGTTCCTCCTCTTCCCAGAAAAAACCATCGCCTTCCATTTTGCCGAATTTCCGGCTGACAGAGCTTAAAAGCGCCCAACCGCCCTTACTGAGAAGATAAAGAAGCAGTTCCTGTTCATCTGCGAAGAGTTCCTGCACAGCTCGTTTAAGATGGGCGGGATTGGTCAGGTGAGAAACGATCTCCTTTTCTCTTTGAGGGCGCAGACGGCAAGGATCAATATCATGAATTTCACACATCATAAGCAGCCATTCGTTAGGCATATTTTTAAGCCCCCGGCTAAGGGTCGACTCAGGGGTATACTTCTTTTCCTCTATTTCTCCCCTTAAACCTTCTTCAACTTCATCCATATAATCTTCGTAATCATCTGCTGAGTGGTCGGCATATTCACCAGGGATAAGGCGCTGCTCGGCCATTTTGCGTATGTAATTAAGCCGTTCTCTAAAGTTTTCGTCTAAGTCTTTACCCTCAATAACAGCAATGCATTGCAGCGCTTGATCGAATTCACCGGTTTCGGTATAAAGGCCGGCCAGGTTTATCATCACTGCGGGTTCCTCAGGCATAATCTTGGACAGGGGCCCAAGAATCTTAAGGGCATTTTCATATTCACTTATATTGCGGTAAAGGTTGGCAAGGGTTACCATGGCGCGGGGATATAAAGTTCCTCCCTCTTGCAGTGGTTCCAGCAGGGCGATTGCTTCCTTATGTTGGCCTTTTTCCCGGAGCTCTATGGCTCTGTCGCATAGTTGATCCAGTTCCGGATCGGGTTTCGTGCTTACTTCCTTCTTTTCCACTTTGGCTACGGTTTCTTTGCCGTCAATCCAGATCGGGACTTCCTCACCTTCTTTATATACTCCCCGTTCAACAAGGGCAAAAAGAGCTGACATTTTTACTTCGCGAGATACAAGAGCGCTTTCCAATAGGCGTTGACCCAGCTCAATGCCCCAATCCCTGCCGTATTTGATGAGGATCTTGACCGTGTTTTTCTTTTCTTCTTCGCTTACTTGTTCGCCAAAGAGGCTATCGAGCAGGACCACTCGAATCTGCCCGTCTTCTAGTGCTCTTTCTTGTTGTTCATGATCATCTCCGGCGTTCTTAAATTGTTCGATCACTTTTTCCCACTGAGGTGGTTTGTAGCTCAGTTCAAAATGGGGTATAACATCCCTTTCCATAAGGAAGGCAATTTCCTGAAAGGGAATGATAAAATTGCCTGTTCTATGAAGCGGCTCCCAGATAGAAGCTGCCTGCTTGTAACGTTTGAGATTAAAATAGGCGATGCCGGCATTGAACCGGTTTTCCCAGCTAACATGGTATCGCTCGTACTTTTTATAGAGATCAATAACCCGGCGGTGGTCCTGGAGAGCGCTGGCAGCCCGCATGATCTGCACCGTGTACTCGTACCAGGAGTGGGGTTCGATATTTTCTTTTCGCAAGGAAGGGAGTTTGCTTTCGAAAGCTTTCACAGCCTGGTTCAGGAAGTGCTCCGCTTCTTTCCGACGCTCAAGCCGGGCATATAACTGGGCGGCAAGGCCAAGGGTATAGGGGCTTTCTAGAGCAGAAGCTGTTACCAAATATGGTTCTAAAAGGGACAGGGCTTGTTTGATATTGCCCCGAGCATATTCAATCGTGGCCAGATTGTTGGCTATAACATTTTTATTTTTGCCTTGTGCGTGGGGCAGAAGGTTTTGCAATATTTCCTCTGCACTATCGAATTCTTTTTCGGAGATAAGTTTGCTGGCCTTATCCATCAGCTTTTCGTGCTGATCTGAATTCAATTTGACAACTCCTCCCGGGTAACTTCAAAGAAAACAGAATAGCTTGGGGTCAGTGCTTTAATCGACCTCTAAATATTTCAAGGCTTCTGCTCTAGTTTTACCTTGCGAGGTGCAACCGGGCAGGCTGGGCGCTGACACTATGCAAATGGCGTCTTCGTCTTTTTCTATAATAACTCTGTATTTGATGATTAATCCTTCCGGTTGCAATTATACATTTAAGCAGAGATTTTGTCAGTGCCAACAAATGCCCATAATAGCTCTTGAAAAAGCCAAAGCTATTTCTGGCACAGTGACATATATGTGTCAGAGCAGGCCGGTAATATGAAGGTGTAACACGGTAAATAAAAGGATGGAGGTAAAGACCATGACTATTTCTTTGGACAAGCTGGTTCACCGGCTTAAGTTTGGCGAGTCCCAGATAAGCGGAAGATTGACTGGCTACCCCCTTATTTGTCTCCGCGGTTGAAAGCAATGTGCCAAAGGTAATAAAGTAATAAAAAAGCTCAGCTTTGATATAATCTTGCAAGTAGCGTTTTTTATTAGATGGAGCTGTTAATGTAATTATGGTTGAACCAGAAAAGTGCTTTCTCTAACCTTAAAAGAATTACTGTTGATCCAAATAGCATGGGTGGGAAACCCTTAACCCAAGGCTTAAATAGGGGGCATTAAAGGTGACGTCACTGTCGTATAAAAGTTTTATGCAAGAAGTAGAGGCGCGTTTAAGCAAAATGTCCAAAACTGAAATTAAGCAGTTGATTATACATTGGGCCAGTAAAGAACTGCCTGCACACAGGCACGCTTTTATCAACAACCTGATCCTACCAGTACAGCAAGTTGCAACTGAAGTTGATGACAAAGCTCTAATGGATGAAATAGAAGCTTTTGGCCGGAGAGTGGAAAGCGGCGATTATTGTGATGGTTGGGGTTGGGACGATGCCATATATGAAGAACGAGACTGGGGCGATGAAGGCTGGGTTGATGAAGCAGACAATTTTTTAGTGGAAGCAAGGGAATTGCTCTTAAATGGTGGCTACAAGCAGGCAAAAGAAGCATACTCCAGGCTGTTCGAAATTCTGGAAAAGGGGGAGGAACCGGGGCACCTGCCCGGAGACCGCAACAGCTTCGACATGTTGGAGGTGGATATTGAGGAGCATCTTGCCCTCTATCTCAGGGCTATATATCTTGATTCACCTCCCTCTGAGCGGCAGGCAAACCTGTTTGAAACAATAAACGAATATAATTATTTGGCCCGTGACATCGGATTAGAAGATATCATCAATGCGTTGGACACAGATTTACCCGATTTCGATCTTTTTTTAAATGGTTGGGTCAAATTCTTGGAGGATCAAAATAAGATTAAGGTGGGCAGGTTACTGAGAGAAGCAGTAGTATTGCAAGGTGGTGTCGATGCAATTGCGGTACTGGCCAGGAAGAATGCTGAGCTATATCCCAGGGCTTACCTCGACTGGATAAATGCTTTGGGAGAAGAAGGTGGTGCAGAGGCTGTCATTGCTGTCGCCAGAGAAGGTCTGGCGACCATTCCAAAGGATTATGTAGTGAGGGCTGAAGTTGCTGAAATCATTTCACGTTATGGCGAAAAATTAAATGATAATTACTTAAAACTGGAGGGCTATAAAGAAAGCTTTTATTCTGATCCTTCCATAAGTTATTTGCTCGACCTCTATGGCATTGCCATTGAATGCGATTGTCTTGAAACTATACAGAACCAGGCTGAACAGAGGCTCTGGGAACTTTTTAAGCAAGATAGAGGGCATGTGGATTACAGCTACCATCATGCAGACTTGAGCAGCGCTTATCTATCCGATAATATTTTATACCGGGCTCTTGTTTTAGGCGGGAGATATATTGAGCTGTTCGAGTTGTGCAAAGGCAAAGGTTCTCTGGGGTGGAGTGGTGGTAACAACCCCAAACCTTTCTTTGTTACTTTCACCATGTATTTATTATCCGGCAATGGAACGCATTTAAAAGTTACAGAAAAGCAGTTGAATAACCTGATGACAGGCAGTTTTTATGGCCTGGATAATGAACAAGCTACTAAATATAAAAAAATAATATCCCTTACGAGCAGATCTATAGAGCTGACCGAAGAGCAGGAAGAATATTACCTGAAATGGTGCACCAAAGAGATCGGAAAAAGAGTGGATGGGATTGTTGCCAACCAATATCGTAGCAGCTATTATAAGGCTGCAGACCTGCTGGTAGCGATGGCAGAAACTTTTACAAATAGGGGAGAAAAACAGAAGGGTGCTAATTTCATTGAAAAATACAGAAGCAAATATCCCAAGCACTCAGCATTTAAAAGGGAGCTTACGCAGTCAATGAATGAATCAGGACTATTTGCCTAAATCAGTGTGGCTACCTGCAAGTATCGCCGGGACGATTGAAGCCGGCTAGAAATTATAAATTTCCGGTTACGGGTCATTCCGGTGAGAACTTACAGAAAGGGTGACAGTAATGAATAAACCGGTCAACATAAAAGAATTAATTGGGGAGATGGAGATGTTCTTTGATGAAGTGACAACCTATTACCATCCAAAATCAGGCAATTTCTATGCTGTTTCCAACGCTGCATTTGCTGTTGCCGAAGATGATGATACTGTAAATAACTCGTATGACGTTGAAGACGAGGAAATCGAAATTGCTGTTGACATTTACGAAAACGGCGGCGACTATCTCGAACTTCCGGATAAATATGAAATCAATGAATATGCAATGCTGGAAGAATTTTCGGTTTCTGTTGAGGATGATAGAGCAAGCCGCATGCTCCAAATAGCGATTAACGGTTCAGGCGCTTTCAGAAGATTTAAGGAGATGGTCTATGAACTCGGCTTAGCTCAGGACTGGTATACTTTTCGCGATGCACAATATAAAAAGATTGCAATTGATTGGTGTCGAACGCATGGGCTGGATTATATAGAAGAATAAGAAGACTATTAAGATAAGTAGAAGGCTCATATTTCAAAGTTTATAAGTGAAATCTTGAAACGAGGTATTAAGGTCATACAAGCTTCCCAGAATAGACCCAGAAGGGTGTCAGGACGGGGGTTTGACACCCCTCATTGTTCCACGCCTTTTTCGTGAATCGATTGACAGCTGAAACTATTTGGCATTATAATTGATAAAAATGTGATCAATCTACACATTATTATTATATTTATGTGACATACGAGGCACTGCTATGGATCGTATCATTATGAATGACCTTCTGTGCTGGAAGCAGTCAAAGAATCGCAAGCCCCTGCTGTTTAAAGGTGTTCGCCAGGTGGGTAAGACCTGGGCGCTTAAGGAGTTCGGGCGCATGCATTATTTGAATACTGCTTACTTCAACTTTGACGAACATCTGGAATACAAGCAATTTTTTGAAACGACGAAGGATATAGATCGTATCCTCCAAAACTTGATGATGGCCAGCAGCCAACGGATTGTGCAGGAGGATACACTTGTAATCTTCGATGAGATCCAGGAATGCCCTGAAGCCCTGAATGCGTTGAAATACTTTTATGAAAACGCGCCTTCCTATCATGTGGTTTGCGCCGGCTCACTTCTGGGCGTTGCTTTATCCAAGCCGGCTTCATTCCCTGTCGGTAAGGTTGATTTTCTGGAGATCGGGCCTATGTCATTTAGCGAGTTTCTGCTCGCTGACGGGGCTGCAAACTATGCTTCCTATCTAAAAAACATCGACCGGATCGAGCCTATCCCCGAGGCTTTTTACAATCCTATCTATGAAAAACTAAAAATGTTTTTCGTGACCGGCGGCATGCCTGAGTCGGTCCGTTCGTGGACAGAAGATCGAGATGTGGAGCGTGTGCAGTATATTCTATCAAATATTCTCGACGCCTATGTGCGTGACTTTGCCAAGCACCCGGACAGGAAAGATTACTCTAAACTATCAATGCTCTGGCATTCCATCCCTTCCCAATTGGCAAGAGAAAACAAAAAATTCCTCTACAAAGTTGTAAAAGAAGGAGCACGTGCGCGAGAGTATGAGGATGCCTTGCAATGGTTGTGCGATGCGGGCCTGGCCCTTAAAGTTTACCGGAATAGTGCGCCGGGCCTTCCAATGTCGGCCTACGATGATCTTTCCGCTTTAAACTATACTTGGTCGATATCGGTTTACTTCGACGACTGTCCCTTCTAAATCCCTCGGCAATCGCTGAGGGCAACCGGCTTTTTGTCGAATTCAAAGGCGCTCTGAGCGAAAACTTCGTGCTGCAGACACTCAAACCGCAGTTCGAAGCCATGCCTCGCTACTGGGCCGTCGACAACCCCCGACACGAAATTGATTTTTTAGTTCAGAGAGATAATGACATTTTCCCTATAGAAGTAAAGTCGGAACGAAATGTCACGTCACGAAGCTTACAGAAGTACAAAGAAAAGTACAAGGACGATGTTAAGTTGCGCGTACGCCTTTCCCTGCAGAATCTACGGATGGACGGTGATCTCCTAAACATCCCGCTTTTCCTTGCAGATGAAACAGATCGACTGATCGGCCTGAGTTTAGAGATGTTATGAAAAACACGTGTCAAGAGGACGCACGTGTCAAGGGGACGGGGGTTTGACAACCCACTTTTGTCTTTAATCTTGATCAGGCCGGGCAGGGGCAAGGGTGACCGGCAGCAGGGGTGATTTTACTATAATGCAGACCAAAAGAGCGACGATTACTGCTGAGTGTGCCCGTATCTCTCTTCTAAATAATCAATAGTAGCGCGAATAATTCTTTTTAGCGCATTTAGGTCGATGTCGGAAAGCTTTTTAACATAGATGCAGGCTTTTCCCATTTTGTATTTACCCAAATCTTTTAGTAAATACGCATGGTCGGGGTCGCCTGTAAACACATAAAGAGAGATGGCCGCCTTGCGGGGTGAAAAGCCTACTAAAGGCCAATCTCCTTCCTGCCTGCTTCTGTCTGATTTATAGTGATATTTCCCGAAACCGATAATCGAAGCGCCCCACATCTTGGGCGGATGTCCAGTAACCTCCTGCATCAATTTCACAAGCTCAAAACTATCTTCGCGCTTTTGCTCGGTATTCGCGAAAGTTTTAATAAATTCATTAACATCTGCATCGGTTTGCCTGGTCTTTATTTCGGCCATATTAATACCTCCCAGGGGTTGTTCTATCTAAATCCAATCTATCACAGGTGTCAAGGGGATGGAGGTTTGACAACCTATTAATGCTTTCATAAAAATCCCCCCTGTATATTTCCGTCAAACTTTCAATCTTGCGGTTGATACTCCTCAGCAAAACAAGGTATTTCCAACTCCCATTTTTCTTGCGGGCTTGTCTTGGCATTTGATTGCCTTGGGGAACGATATCAAGGCAACCTGAAGTTGTCAAACCCCCGTCCCCTTGACACCAGCTTGACCTGCAGCTTTATAGTGTAGTAGCATATTTCCACTAAATAGAATCTTAATCAACCTTTGCAATCATTTAATAATAAAGGGGGGGCCAGCCTGGATGTATAAACAAGCCGTCACGAAGATCAGCAGGCGAAACTGGTTCCTGGTTATTTTTTTGGGCATGGCAGGCCAAATTGCCTGGAACGTCAACAATGTTTGGTTTAATACCTTCATGTACTCCAAAATAACTCCTGACCCCCGGGCCATCGCCTTGCTGGTAGGCGTCAGCGCCGTAATTGCTACGCTTACCACCCTGGTTATGGGCACAGCCGGCGATCGCCTTGGCAAAAGAAAGCCATTTATTATCTGTGGCTACCTGTGCTGGGGGTTAACGATTATTGTGTTTCCCCTATCCGCCAACATTGCGATTACTGCGACTGCTGTTGCCGCGGCAGTTACCCTGGCTGCGGTGATGACCTTTTTTGGTTCTACGGCATATGACTCCAATTTTAATGCCTGGACCACTGATATTTCCGATCAGACAAACAGGGGTGTTTTAAGCAGCGTTATTAATGTTTTGCCCCTGGTGGCCATGGTGGTGGGGTTTGGCCTGGGTGCATTAATCGACCTGATCGGTTACACTTTCTTCTTTTATGCCATCGGGTTGCTGGTCAGTATCACCGGCCTGATCAGTAGTTTTCTGCTCAAAGAAATTTCAGTTTTACGGAAAAAAAGCAGTGCAGAGGTAGGCGGCTTTTTTTCGCACCTGTTCGAAGTATTTAGTGTCGAGACCATCAAAAGCAATCGAGAGCTATTCCTGGTTTTTATGGCACTGGGCCTTTTTGCGACCAGCGCCCAGGTTTTTCTCCCTTACCAGATTATCTACATGGAACACTTCCTTATGTTTTCCCTGACCGAGGCAGGGCTGGCCAGCGCAGTTGGAGTACTGGTGGCCATGTTTACTGCTATCCCCGTGGGCAGGCTGACTGATCGCGGTAATGGCCCGGTCCTCTCTTTTTTGGCCCCGCTGCTCTTGGCGACTGCTTTATGGATGGTGTCCTTTGTAAGGAGTATTATTCCGATCAGTATTGCCCTAGCGATCGGAACAGCGGCCTATATAATGATGTTGATTGTGGGCATTGCCTGGGTGAAGAACTTAATGCCCCCGCAAAACAGGGGTCAGTTTGAGGGGGTTAGGATGATTTTTATGGTCGGCATCCCGATGATTGTCGGTCCTGTAACCGGCTCCTCGATCATCAGCAGGTATGGTCTTCCTACTATATCCAATGGGATTGAAGGTTTTATCCCCACACCTCTCCTTTTCCAGGTCGCCGGCACAATGGTTCTTTTGGCGTTAATACCTTTAATCGTAATCAGGCGGGGCAGGGAGAAGAATGTCCGGCAGCAGAGGAGCGCTTAGGGTGATCAAGGCTGAGTGGCAGATCCCGGATGGCAGCATGCTCACCAGGTGGGCCAGGGATGTTGATCCTCTGAATGTTCTGCCCGAATACCCGCGGCCGCAGATGGTCAGGGATAGCTGGTTAAACTTAAACGGTCTCTGGGATTATGCGATCAGACCCCACGGGCAGGAGGAAGCAGCGGATTATGATGGCAAAATACTGGTTCCTTTCCCCGTTGAATCAGCGCTCTCGGGGGTAAAAAGGCCGCTTCTGCCTGACCAGCAGTTGTGCTACCGTCGCACTTTTATAGTGCCGCCGACGTGGCAGGGTAAGAGGGTGCTACTCCACTTTGGCGCTGTTGACTGGCAGGCGAAAGTTGAGGTAAACGGCCACTTTGTCGGGGAGCACAGGGGCGGGTTCTATCCCTTTAGCTTCGAGATAACCGCTTTTGCGACGCCGGGTGAAAACGAGCTTAAAGTAACGGTCTGGGATCCAACCGACTCCGCTCAGCAGCAAAGAGGCAAGCAGGTTTTAATACCGAAGTTGATCTTCTACACCGCCGTATCGGGTATCTGGCAGACAGTCTGGCTCGAAGCGGTGCCCGAACAATATATCAGGGCTTTTAAGCTGCTGCCCGACATCGACAGGCAGGAACTAAAGCTGGCCATAGATATCCCGGGCAGCGTGAATGATATTGCCTACGAGGCGGAAGCTTATGATCGGGAAGGCAAGAGAGTCGCAACCTGCAGTGATGATCAGGCAAACCTGGTTGTAAAGCTTGACAACCCACAGCTGTGGAGCCCTGAATCCCCCTACCTCTACGACTTAAAACTGCGCTTGCTCAAAGAGGGGAAAACTGTCGATGAAGTAAAAAGCTACTGCGGTATGCGTAAATTCTCGATCGAAAAAGATAGCCGGGGCCTTAAACGGCTATTTCTTAACAACCAGCCCCTTTTTCAAAACGGGCTTCTCGACCAGGGCTACTGGCCCGATGGTCTTTTTACCGCTCCGACCGATGAAGCTCTCCGCTACGATCTTGAGATAACAAAGCAAATGGGGTTTAACATGACGCGCAAACATATCAAGATTGAACCGGCGCGCTGGTATTACCATTGCGACCAGTTGGGCCTGATTGTCTGGCAGGATATGCTAAACGGCGGCGGCAGTTTTAATCTCTATCACCATGTGCTGGTTCCAAAATTATTACCCCGTAAGCTCGTTAAGGATAATAACTACAGGGCGATGGGCCGTTTATCAGGGCAGAACAGAGCTGATTTTAAGCAGGAGCTACAAAAGATGGTTGATGCTTTATATAATGCGCCTTCGATCGGCATGTGGGTAATCTTTAACGAGGGCTGGGGCCAGTTCGATGCTGAAAAGTTCTACAATTGGCTCAAAGTTTACGATCCGACCCGATATATTGATCATGCCAGCGGCTGGCACGATCAGCAGATTGGTGAACTAAAAAGCGTGCACATTTACCTGAACAAGCTGGCCATGCCCGGTAATATAAAAGACCGCGCCGTGATCATTTCAGAATTCGGCGGCTACTGCCTTTCTCTGCCGGGGCATCTCTGGAAAAATAGCAGGCTGATCGGGTACCGGAAGTATCCTACGTCGGAAGCTTTCAGGGCTGCTTATCAGGCTTTGATCAGCGATCAGCTAAAGCCCTTAATTGCGGAAGGCTTAGCCGGGGCTGTTTTTACACAGCTAACCGATGTGGAAATAGAAACAAACGGCCTTTTAACCTATGACCGCGAAGTGATCAAGGTCGACCTGGAAACCCTGCGCCGCTTAAATTCGGCCTTAGCCTGATCCCGCATTTCTTCAGAGATTGGTGGTGGAACTAGTGCGTCAGGGAAATATGACCATCGTCTTTACCGCACGGTTAGCCGATTTGCGCATGTTGACTTCGATCATTTCCTGATACTGATCTTCTTTGAGATTTGCCAATGATTGTTCAAATGCTTTCACCAAGGTATGTCTTGACATGATACTAACCTGAAGTTATATTTTAGATGTAAAGAATAATATATAATTCAAGAATAGAAAGGGGGTTTGGCAAATGAATTTAGCCAAAATCTCTACTAATGGACAGGTTACGATTCCGATCGAAATCCGTCGAAAATTGAAGCTGAAAGCAGGGGATAAAATCCTGTTTCTCGAGCGCGATAATGGTGAAATAGTTGTAAGTAATGCTTCATTGTCAGCGTTTTTAAGAGCACAACAAGCTTTTCAAAATGTTGCTGAAACAACAGACCTTAAAAATGAATACCAGGTACAAGCTGAAATAGATAAAATACGTTACAACAAGGATTAAGATACTAATAAACTTTTGAGTAAAGGTCTGTATGGAAAGAGATTATAAATGGTATCATATGATACCATTTTTATTGACAGAAGGCAATTTGAGGTGATAGAATGAACTTCAAGAGATCTAATAAAATAAAGCGGATCGAGCAAAAGGAAGATGTTATAACGTACTTGGAACGCTTGTGTTACTCAATAAAAAGCGGTCAGGCTAAAGTTACATTGGTGAATGATAGGTTCGTAGATAGGGATAGAGATCAAAAATATACCAATAGATACACTTTGCATAAACTGTTTCCGGATGAAGACCTTGTAGAAGCTCTGAAAAGGGAACTGCCACTTCTCCGAGTAGAAGATTACATAGAAACGTTGAAAGATATTAGAGAAACAAAACGATCTGATTTTAGAGTTTTTGGTAAAAAATATGATGGGAAAGATGTTTACATAAAAATAAGAGTAGAACTTTTGGATCAGATTGGCTGTGGCGGTGATAATCATATATTGGTTATATCGTTCCACTTTGCCGAAAATAATTTTGTAGATGATAGTTTCCCTCATAAGGGGAAAAGAGGTGTCTAAAATGAAAACCGTAAGTAGTTCAGTTGAATTATGCGTGAGCTGTATGGAAAAACACAAGGTAGATGTTGTCCAAATTGAGGAACATGAGACCTATAAGAACAAAGAGGTTGGTTTTATCGCTACCTACGAATATTGTTCCAACACAAAAGAATTATTCGAAACAGAAAATATGATTAGGGCTAACAGTCTTGCTATGAAAGACGCATACAGAGGCGAAGTTGGGCTACTTAAAGCTGAAGATATTATTGGCATAAGGAAAAAATATGGGATCAGTCAGAAAGATTTTTCTGAAATACTTGATTGGGGAAAAGCTACTATAACTCGGTATGAAAACCACCAGGTTCAGGATAGAGCTCACGATGATATTCTAAGAAAGATTAACTCTGATCCGAAGTGGCTTATGGAGATGTTGAATAGAGCAAAAGGCAGGCTTTCGCAGAAAGCCTACGCGAAGTATCATCACAATATTAGTAAAGAATACCGCCTGCAGGGGGATCATTATCTAAGAGAATCTATTTACGCCAGCTATGCTAATTATGAGGATGATACTTTGACTGGTTGCATGGAACTAAACCTGGACAAGGTAATCGAGGTAATCAATTATTTTGCAAAAAAAGTAAACAACCTGCACATGGTGAAGTTAATGAAGATGTTATGGTATTCTGACACATTCAACCATAAAAGATATGGTCATTCCATAACCGGACTTGCTTACAGAGCTTTAAAGATGGGTGCCGTGCCAGAAGGTTACGAACAAATAGTTTTGCTGGAAGGGGTAAGTTATGAGGTAGCAATTTATGATGATATAGCTTATAGGTTTAAGCCAGTTCCGGGGTTCAAGATAAAGAATCTTTCAGATAAAGATATTGAATCTATTGATATAAGTATTTCTACGCTGGGAGATTTAATTACTGCAGAGATTGTTAGCTTGATGCATGAAGAAAGGGCTTATCAAGAAACACCAAGTAATCAGCTTATCCCCTATACATTTTCTAAAGATCTTAAGGTTATGTAATAAGAGAGGGTTATAAAGCCTTAAATAAGAAGCCGATACTGCGGCGCGTCAGGGAAATATGACCACCGTCTTTACCGCGCGGTTAGCCGATTTGCGCATGTTAACTTCGATCATCTCCTGATATCGATCCAGCGGATATTTGTGGGTTACCATATCGTGAAGCTTCACTTTGCCGGTAGCGGCAAACCGGATAGCTGTTTCGAAGACATGTTCACGCCGGCCATCAACAAGATTGTAGCCCTGCGCATAGACGCCTTTGATGGTCTGTAGCTTCAGCCAAAGCGGCGTTAGATCCAGTTTAACCTCGTCGCCGATTCCCACAACACTTAACGTTCCGCCTCCGGCCATCACTCTCATTGCCGCCCTTAGCGTATCGGTATGTCCGACACAATCAAAAATTTTTGTAAAACCACCCATCAGGATGTTTTTGCCCAGGAGCGGTTTATAGGATTCGGCGCCCGTGATCTCACAGGCGGCACCGGGTATATCGCCGTCTGTTACAATGTGGTCGGCGCCGGCCTTAACCGCCAGCTCGGCATGAAAATGCGAGGGTTCGGCCACAGTGATTGAACAGGGGATTTCAAAGGCCCGGATAGATTGAACAATGAGGTTGCCGATGACGCCGCCGCCGATGACCAGCACCTTGTCATCGGCCGTCGGCCGGTTATCCATGAC
>Ga0194113_10003954_pt1 | contig 19574 bp, 14 predicted proteins | sample TA2MahC200mmetaG_FD_146193 | JGI IMG/M metagenome (GOLD analysis project Ga0194113, IMG submission 146193) | Freshwater microbial communities from Lake Tanganyika, Tanzania - TA2015017 Mahale Deep Cast 200m | ecosystem: Environmental > Aquatic > Freshwater > Lake | place: Tanzania: Lake... | reverse complement strand
TTCCGCGCTCAGACTGTGGACGCGTTTGACCTCGATCCAAGGATGGTCGAGCGCGCTTTCAGCCGATTGAGAAACCTCAAGGACAGAGTGAATCTCTGGGTGGGCGATGCGACCAAGATCGAGGCGTCAGACGCAACCTATGACGGCGTCTTCGATTTCGGCATTATCCATCATATTCCTGACTGGCGTGCGGCGGTCGGAGAGATTTTTCGCGTCCTTAAGCCTGGAGGCCGTTTCTATGCAGAGGAAGTGCTTCGGGGTTTCATTTTGCATCCGCTTTGGCGAGCGCTGCTAAAGCATCCACAGCAGGATCGCTATGACCACGAAGAATTCAAGGCTGCGCTTGCCCAGAGCGGGTTCACGGTTCTTTGCGACAATCAAATATGGAACAGTTTCGGGTGGTATATTGCGGACAAAAGAGAGTAGACCCTCCGAATCGGTCCAGATGACGAGGGCCTTCTATTCTCGGATACAACACGTGTTCGTGCGAAGAGAGTCGTGACCGAGCCGCTTGAGCAGTGACTCCGGAAAATCGCCAACGGCCGCTTCTAGCGTTTGTCGGGTTGAATAGTCTGCACGCACCGAAATCCCACATCTTCAAAGCCCATGGAAGGGTCCTGCGCCACACCCGGCATAAATCCTGCCATATGTAGGACGCTGCCTGCAAACCCGCCGAGAATCACAAACGAGGACGGGGAGTTCCGGTCAGGCGCGGCGCGCACGCCCCATTCGCTGACGTTTTGCTCCAGGCCCCGGATGCCGTCCGGATTCGGCTCAAAGCGAGAAATCGGGTGGGGAACCCGAGCTGCGGCGCCTGAAGACTCAATGCCGGGAATTTCAGCGCTTGGGAGCTGGATACTTGGAGCCGCGCTGCTTGGAACTGAGGTACTGGTATCACGGGGAGGCGGCGCCTTTTCTCTCCGTCGAGCAGGAGGAGCAGGAGAGGGCGCAGTCAAATGATGACCATCACCATGCATAGCGAATTCAACTCCTCCCAGAGCTTGGAACCCCAAATCCACGTCTCTGCGCGCGTAATCGACACCTCCCGTGTCGAAGGAGGTTGAATCCCTGAGACCCCTGCTTCCATCTCCTTTTCGTGTTGCTGCGAAGAGCCACTCTGCTTCGGTTGGAAGGCGTTTACCATAGTACCGCGCATAAGCCGCGGCCCCGTAGGCAGTTACCTTGACTACCGGATAGGCCGCGAGCGCGGGGTTGTTCAGCATAAAGCGGCCGTTGCGGTACACGATGGGCTCGAACCCCGTGAAGACAGGGCCGAGCACATACCACGACTGCCCCTCACTTCGGACTATGTTGTCTTTTACCTCGAGCTTGGAGAGGACCTGATTGAGGAACTCAACGAACTGGAAGTTCGTTACTTCCGCCTCGTCCATATAGAATGGGTTCACATCGAATGCGACGAGTTTGTCTGAACCGACGTGATCGGGAAGCTTGACCTCACCTCCGGACAAGAGGCGCATCCTGGATCCATCCCTTCCGGAAATCCAGGGCGCCGGCGGCGCAGGCTGGTTGGAAAGCTCACTTTGTGATTCCGGAGTCGCAGCCTCCGGCTTCACCCCGTGCTCCACGCTCGTCATGTCGCTTGTCGTCCCCGAACCATGCAGCATGAGAAAATGATGGTACAAGTTGGAGCCCGCAACAATAACAAGAATCGCCCCGAGAATCAGATAAATCTGCTTGCGATGCAGGCTTTTTAGTAGTGGGCGTTCAGCCGCGTCCGCCTCGTCGAGAACCTTTTGCAACTCTTCTCGAAAAACCGTAACCGACGGAAGTCTCTGGTCTCGATCCTCGGCAGTGGCCTTTTGTATGATAAGATCTAACGCCTTCATGAACGGAGTAGTGGGATCGAGCAGGCACACTCCCTTAAGAGGACAGGCCTTCTTGGAGTCGACCATGGTCCCTTGCACCGCTTCGTAAAGGATTTTGCCGAGCGCATAAACGTCGCCCCGCACATCGGTGAGTCCGAGATCCATGAATTGCTCAGGAGCCATATACGCGATGGTGCCCTCGACATGGTGGCTCTTGGTAAGATTTGGCCAATACGCCGCTCCTGCGATGCCGAAGTCCGTGAGCTTGGGAATGTCCCCATCCAAGAGGACGTTTTCGGGCTTGATGTCTCTATGGACAATGCCGAGAGCGTGAACCGTCCCCAGGCCTTCCAGAATGGGGAGAAAATACTGTTTGATCCAGGACCTGATCTTGATCTCGCTCTCTTTCAGTCCGTCATAGGGAATGGTTTTGCGAAGTGTCCTGCCCGGCACGTACTCCATGACTACGTAGTAGACGTCGATTGTTTCGCCGTTTGTGGTGACCTGGGCTATGTCTTGATCGTAGACTTGGACAACGTGCGGGTGGCGAACCTGAGCCATTGCGATTGCTTCCCGGTGGAACCGCTCGATTTCGGTCTGAACTTCTTCTTCGTCATCTCCAAACTCCCGCAGATAGTCCGTCGAAATGGTCTTGACCACCACCAGTCGCTCCAGATTGTGTTGGCGAGCAAGATACACTTCACCCTTGCCTCCGGTGGCTATGTGTCTGACGATTTCCCATTTCCCGTTGAGAACGGTCCCACTATTGAGAAGCATTTTGCTCGGTTGCCGACTTCCGGAACGGGATGAGTTCATCGCAATCATAAGGTCTTCCTCCGATCAAACGGAACACGCCGGCCCACTCAGGCGTTTTCGATAAGACGCGGCGCCGTGACCTTCTGGTGAGTCTTGATGGCCTTTCCGTGATTGAACTCCTTTTGAACCTGTTGCGTCATGCTCTTCACTTCCTCCTGAGCACGGCACGGTAATGTTTCGCCTAAACTCCAACCGGTTGCCCCGAAAGGTCAGCCTGGCGATCACGACAGCCCGGCGGTCAGGTCCGGTCAAAGGATCAGGATAACGCTGCGAAGCTTCAGGAGGGATTCTGCAATCAGCGATCCGGGTCTTTTCGGCGCCAAATCGGCGCTAGGTTTGAAATGAGTCGAGACCGTCTCCAAGGACGCGGTCAAAGTGTCGGAAATATCTTGGTGACTGACGTCCTGACCCCTCACGAGGTAGGAATATGCGCGGTTTAGGGAAATATGGCACGTGCAAACCGCGTCCGCGCACGAGCATTCAGAGGGTTGCTCGGAGTGGTGGCTGTGACCCGCAATGGACTCATGAGAGCGATCGGAGTTGTCTGCAACCGGATCTTGGCCCGAGACGCAACTCTGAAATGCGCAAAGCCACCCAGCGCACAACAAGGGGGCGCCGACCAAAGCCACGCACATCATCAGTGCGCACAGAAGTAACGATGGGCATGAGCGCAAAGAGAGCATCTCTTCGGGCCTCCAAACCTGTGCGGCTGTCCTGATCACACCATAAGGCGGTTTGCTCCCAAAGTCAATCTGGCTGCGATGCGCGACCGTTCCGTCACGTGGAGCCCGGTTGCCGCTTTCTGTCATTACTTCGCTGCGCCGGGCCGGGAATCCCCTGAACAAAGGTCGGACACCCTTGCGCCTCGCGGGATGAAGACCGCCCCCGGATCTGGTATAGTGGGTGGAAGGCACTCAATCCGGAGGCAGGGAGGAACCGGAAATGCGCATACCCTTGACACATCTTCTTACATCAGTCGTGGCGGCCTTCATGCTCGCTTGCGCGTCCTTCGGAGGGCTAGCGCACGCGGGTGAACACTTGGCCTTACCCAGTGGACACAAACTCGAACTCGGCGGGATCTGTCCCGTCTGCGGCATGAAGGTAGGGGGAGAACTCGAGTCCGCGGCGATTTATGGGTACAAGCTCGGCCGATTGGAGAGCTTTGCCGGAGTAGGGGCGGCTGTATTCCAGGATAGCCGCGTCGTCGGTTTCGATGGAGCGCGGTGTCTGTTCATCTACAACACTGTCCCCAAACGTTTTGGAATCGACGTCTCAAAGATTGCGCATCGGTTCGTGACGGATTTTGAAACGAGACAATTTCTCGACGTGAACCAGGCCTATCTTGTCCTCGGCACACCCATTCGTGGTTTCATGGGGTATGATCTCATCCCCTTCTCATCCAAGGAAAAGGCTGAGGCCTTCAAGACCGAGCATGGCGGGAAGCGTGTTATCCAACTGCACACCGCCACTCCGGAGCAAGTTGATCGACAGTAGGACCCGATCTTCTCGCTGATCCGTCCGTGACATGGTTCCGCGAGCCTTTCTTTGCTGAGTGCGGGCCGGATGAAGATATCTCTCTTGGTTGCCGCTCTGATGTGCTCTATGGTGGCGTCGAACACGGTCCTACGGCCCGTGCCGCCGCCGGGGACGTTCATAGTTGCCGCGAAGTGCGACAAAGCACGGGAGCGACTGGCCGACCTGGTTGAGAGACCCGATGTGAACGAGGCCGCAAAGATCAAGGAAATCTTCGGCTTGGACATCCTCATTTCGTGCGACACAACTGAAGGGCTGATTGTCTGCATTCAGTGCATAGATAAGGATGGAAGCCTGCGCGAACTCCAATTGCTTCAGAAGCGTGACTCCCCGCGTTTTGAATTACTTGGATTCGGCTGCCGTTGTAGGAAGACGAGATAAGAAAATATACGTTCCGTTAAGTCCCTCTGAAGGTTCATGCGTCGCAGATCAGGACTCGAACATAACCGGCGCTTCTTCGCGGCCCTCAGCGGGTCGAATCGGCCTATTCGCCGCTATGTCCATCGGCATACGCGGGATGATCGGCTCGAGGATCTTCTCAATCCCGGGAGTGGCGGCCGAATAGGCTTACCGAAAAGCAACGGGACGAGCCATCTCCACGAGAACTTAGCGCGCCCCGCCCTATGGACGTTCGAGCTTCTTTCGTCGAGCGAGTCGCCTCTTTGCCGTCACATGCCGATTCGCCCCAGAATAGAAACTTGAGCTATACCAATGGGTCTTGAAAACGGGTAAAATAGTCGCTGCCTCGGTGTACGGATTTCGTGCGCCGAAGTCGGACGGCCTTAGCTCACCCGAAGTGAAGGAGGCTCCAAGCCTTCCGCTTCGGAGATATTTCCCGTGTGATCTCTCGTCGATAAGAGAGGTTCCGCCTTGCTCATGAAATTTCAGGTCAACGAGGTCCCCCGCACATGAACGTTGCGGAATCGTCGGTCAGGTTCCCGATCACGGTGATTGTACGCGTGCTCCTGGTGATCGTGTTCGGGTACGTGAGCCTAACCTTCTTGACAGTGGAGTTGAAGCCGGAGACCGATCCCCCTGTACTTGTGGTCGCCACAGCGTTTCCAGGCGCTGCGCCGGAAGAAGTGGAAGGAGAGGTCACCACCCGTTTTGAAGAGGCCATAAGCGGTGTCTCCAATGTGAAGTACACCTTCGGTTATGCTAATTACGGCCAATCGTTTCTCGTGGCTTTCCTGGAACCCGGAACCAACCTGGACTTGGCCGCGTCCGAGCTTCAACGGAATATCGATCGAGTCACCGACCTGCCCAAAGACGTGGAGAAGCCTCAGATTTTCAAAGCCAGTGAACGGGTCAACTTGCCGATATATCAGTTCGCTCTCACCGGGGATGTGGACCTGGTGACCATGTCGATCTGGGCGGAGAAAGAAATAGCGCCTGCATTCAAAAGAATCCCGGGAGTCGGCGACTGTCAGTACGATGGGCACAGGAAGCGGGAAATGAGGGTGACCTTTGACCCGCTACGGCTCAAGGCGAGAAATCTGACCGTCAACCAGGTGAAGGAATACATAGATCGCACCAATCTCAATCAGAGCGGGGGATACTTTATCGAAGGGGACCGCGAATGGACGGTTCGCACCGTGGGCGAGCTCCTCAATGTGGAGCAGTTCCGCGGGGTGATCATCTCCAAACCGGGTGAGCCTGTTGTGCGCCTGTCGGATGTAGCGACTCTCGAAGACAAGTACGAACGACCTGACTCATACTGCCGAATCAATAAGACCTCGGGCATAATCTTTAACGTTTACGGCCAGGTTGGAGCCAACATCATCGACACGATCGACCGGGCCGATCGCCAACTGACACTCATACAGAAGGAATTTGGCCCTCTGGGAGGAACTTTCCACAAGATCTACGATCAGAGCACGTACATTCGAGATGCTGTCAGCATTGTGCGCGAATGCCTGATCGAGGCCGTAATCCTCGTTCTTCTGGTCCTATTCCTGTTCCTCAGGCGATGGCGCAGCATAGTGATTGTAGGGACCTCGATCCCTGTTTCCATCATCGGAACTTTCATCGGCATGTATCTCTTCGGGTACTCCATGAATGTGCTCTCACTCGCCGGACTCGCTCTTTCCATCGGCATGATCGTGGACGACGCGATTGTGGTTCTGGAAAACATCTACCGGCACCGGTATGAGGAGGGCAAAGGGATCTTCGCGGCATGTGTGGAAGGAACCCGTGAAGTCGGAGTTGCCGCGTTTATGTGCACACTCACCACCGCAGCCGTCTTTATGCCCGTTCTACTGCTGAAGGGAGAAATCGGCAAACTCTTTGGCCCTGTGGCGTTTGTGATCTCCGTCGCCATTTTTGTCTCTCTCTTTGATGCGTTCACCGTTGTGCCCATGCTCGCTTCCAGGTGGATGAGGGAAGAACGAGAACCATCAGGCATGCTCAAAAAGATTTTGGCGCCGCTCCAGTGGGTCGATGTCATGGGAAGATCCGTGGCCACCTTTCTGCTCGAGTCCCTTGAATACTTCCTGCAGGGCGCCGGCAGAAAGGCGATGCTGATCCTGGTCGTCGTCGCGTTGTTCTTTCTGTCGCATCTCATGCTGCCCGGGATGGGCTATCTTCCCACCGGCGGCACAAATCTTATCCAGGTCCAGATAGAAGCATTCGAGGGAACCAGTCTCGAGGAGAAGAGCCGTCTGATGGGCGTGCTGGAAGAGCGCTTTCGGGCCATCAAGGGAGTGAGGCACATCGTGGCTATCCCGAACAGGCAGAGCCACCGCAATGTCATATACCTGGTGTGCGACCGTGAGGAAGATAGCGGGATCCCGATCGTGCAGATAGCTAAGGAGGCGCATGGCAAGTCAGGAGACATGCCCTTTCGCGGCGTGAATCCCGTTCAGTTCCCCCTTTTCGGAAGTGTTCACACAAGGTCGAACCTAGTGGACATACGGGTCATGGGGACCAGCTACGCTGTGATGGAGAAAATTGTTGACCAGATCATGGAACTGGGCAAGGGGGTGCAAGGGGTCATCTTCAGGTACACGGATCTCGCGCTGAAGAAGCCCCAGGTGGAGGTCCGAGTGGATCATGAGCGAGCCGCTCACCTTGGGTTTGAGGTAAAAGAGGTCGCGGACGCGGTGGAAGCCGCCGTGGGCGGTCAGAAAACCAAAACCCAGTACGATGTGGACGGCAGGTATTTCTACATTCGCGTGATGGGAGAAGAAAGCCATGTCCAAACGGTGGAAGATGTTCGTCGGATCAATCTCACCTCGATGAGGAATCCTCATGTCCAGGTTCCGCTCACGACGGTCGCAAGTGTCGAGACGAGCTTTGGGCCGCTTCGGATAAGCCATTACAACGCCAAACGGAGCGCACGGGTCCAGTTTACCATCCAAGGGCGCCCTTTGGCGGACGTATTCCAAGAAGTGAACTCAAAGATAAACTCAATGGTGCCCTTTCCGCCTCGATACACCTTTGTGCCCTATGGAGCGGTGAACGAGCTGAAAGCGCTCGTGGAGGCCATACGTTTTGTCTTTCCTCTCTCCGTGGTAGTGGTGTACCTGCTGCTGGTGATGCAGTTCCAGTCTTTTGTCCGACCCCTCTCAATCCTCCTCAGTGTTCCGCTCTCCATAATCGGCGCCAATGCGCTCGTCGGGATCACCGGTGTCAGCTTTGATTCCTTCACCATGCTCGGCTATGTTATGATGGTGGGACTGGTGGTCAAGAATGCGATTCTGCTCATCACATATGCAGTGCAACTGATCGAAGAACAGGGTGTCGAACGTAACAAGGCCTTAGTGCTCGCGAGCGCTCGGCGGATGCGGCCTATCTTCATGACTTCCATCGCCATGGTGCTGGGGATGCTTCCGCTTGCGGTAAAGAGCGGCGCAGGTTCGGAGATCTACAACGGGCTCGCCACAGCGGTGGTGGGCGGCCTCTCCATCGCAACGTTCTTTACCTTGATCTTTATTCCGGTTGTATACACAATTCTGGACGACCTTAAGGCGCGGTTCTGGAAGGTCCAGCCAGTCACATTCGATGACGCTCCGGCCTCAGCTCCGGAGAAGCGGGTGTGAAACCGGCGAGCTTCCGACAGACAGGTCGCCCCGGGCGCAACCGCCGATCTCCCGAGTAGCTTCGGGCGAGGAGCGCAAACGAGGAAACCAACATGACACCATTTCATCTCTCCTTTGGAGTAATGGCAGCCCTGCTGCTCGTGGGGGGATGCTCCGGAAAAAAGGAGAGCAAACCGCCGGCGCCACCCACAAAAGTGGGGGTCGCCACTGTGGAGAGAGCCCCTATAGAAAGAAGTCTTCATATTTCCGGACCGTTACGCTTTACCGCGAATACGACTGTTTCCGCCGAGGTCGCTGCGCAAGTGAAGTCAATTGTCGTGCAGGACGGCCAGGCGGTTGAACAAGGACAGCTCCTCCTGGTCTTCGATGATGTCACAATCAATGAGAATGCAATCCATGCGGCTTCGACACTTCAGAAGGACGAAGCCACCCTGGCTTTTCTCAAAGGGGAGTACGAAAAGAACCTCAAATTGTTCGAGAAGGGATCGGTTAGTCACACGATGCACGATCAGAAGCTTTCGGAACTCAAGGCATCTTCAGCCCAGGTCGAAATGGACCGGGCGGTGCTCGCGAAAGCCATGGAGGACATGAAACGAACCAGGGTGAAGTCCCCGGTCAAAGGTCGAATTTCCAAACGCTTCGTCGAGAAGGGTGACTGGGTCACCGTCGGGGGCAAACTCTTTCAGGTGAGCGATTACAGCAAGATCTACCTGGAAGCGCATTTGTCTGATGTGGATCTGGCCAAGCTTGACCTCAGAGAGGTTTTTAGGAGCGGCCAGGACGCGGAAGTGTATGTGGATTCCTATCCGGGGAAGGTCTTCAACGGCCGACTCACCTACATTGAACCTGTGGCCAATGAACAGAAACTCTTTCAAGTGCGGATCTACATGGATAACCCTGAGATGACGCTCTTGCAGGGGATGTTCGCCCGCGGTCGCATAACATATGACACATTGAAGGATGTGCTGCGCATACCCTTAGCCGCTCTCCTCGACCAAATTCGAAATAACGAGCAGAATAGCGTGTTTGTTGTCGGTCCGGACCAGAAGGCCGTGCTGACTCGGATCAAGCTCGGAACCACCAATCGCCAGTCCGCGCAGGTTCTGGGAGGACTTGAAGAAGGTCAATTAGTGGTTGTAAATGGAAAAGAGATACTCACGTCGGGTCAGCTCGTCGAACAGGAAACCCGGCCGAGCGCCCTAATCCCCGACCAGGTAGGCCAAGAAGCCAGCGTGCGCTGACACGCGGCTTCAAAACCGCTTGCATTTGAGCTTAGATGGATTCATACTGAGCACACACCAAGAGACGTATCCACAATCCCAAATGAGGCCGGTCACATAGATCCATCGCTAATCGTGAGAGGAGAGATCGATGAAAAAGTTGAGCTATATCTTTTTGGTCGGACTGGTTTGCTGGAGTTTCGTGGCAGCAGGAGTGGACGGCGCCGCGCAGGCAAAGGAGATCGCCGTCATCTGGGACACCAAAACTGCGATGCCGCAAAATGTAACTATGGGCTTTCTGCCGAAGCTACGAGAATTAGCGCCTGATCTTAAGGTCAACCTCTTTCGTGAACTCAAGGACTTTGAGGAAGCCAAGCGGGTCTTCCATGAGTGTGAATCAAAAATGGACGGAATCGTATTCCTCCGGTCATCCGGAGCCGAATACCTGGGCAAGATCAATCCGAAGGTCCCCTGCTTCATAGGTGCCTGCAACAACCCCGTGGAATTGGGGACGATCAACAACCTCAACGCCCCGGAAGGCATGGTCACCGGTGTCACGTATTACATACCGTATGCGCAGCGCCTCGACATCATTCTGAGCCTGTTTCCTGCAACGAAAAGCATTGCATTGCTGGTGGAAAAGGGCCACCCTAGCGGGCCCATCGAACAGGCTGGAACGCAGGCGGAGTGCAAGGCTCGCGGGATCGCCTACCGCGAAGTGGTTGCCACCAGCCTCGATGAACTGGTGCGGGAAACGAGAGCGCTCGGTAAGGTTGACCTCATCATCCTTACCAACACTCGCCTCGTGATGGATAATGTGGTCAGCCTTCTACCCATAGCGACTCCCATGGGGATACCGATCTTCTCGTACGCGGACAGACCGGTCAAAGCCGGGGCGGTAGCCGGTATCGCAGCGGATGATCGGAAGCTCGGCGCAATGCTCGCGGAATCGGTGGTGGACGTGTTGCTGAAAGGAAAACCTGTCTCCCAGGTCCCTGTAAAAACGGATACAACCCCCCAACTCACCATTAACGAGCCTATGATGCAGAGCCTGGGGTTGAAATTTCCCGAAGCTGTGATGAAGAACGCGGCTATCGTGCGATAAGACGCCACACTGTGTGATCGGCCAAGAGAGAGGTCCAAGGTTCGGATAACGAGCATGAGCGGCGCGGGTGTTTTATGAGCGTGAGGATTTATGCGATTCCTCTGGGTTCCAGCCAGTGCTATCTCATTCAGGATCGGGGCGCTATCCTCGTGGACGCGGGGCCGCCCAAAAAGCTGAGACGCTTTGCACGGGCGTTGAGCGACATTCCCATAGAACCGAGCCGCATCCGACTCATTGTCATCACACACGCGCACTGGGACCACATAGGGTCCGCAAAGGAGATCAGGGATTTCACGGCTGCGCCGTTGGCAGCGCATCAGGCGGAAAAACGGTGCGTGGAAGAGGCCCTGAAGCCGCTGCCTCCAGGAGTTACTCGCTGGGCCCGAGCCGTGGGAAGAGTCATGACGGTTGCCGTTCCCCTGATTCGGGTGCACGCGGCCACGGTTGACCTTGAGATCGGGCCGGAAGGTATGGCGCTGGATGATTTCGGAGTCAAGGGGAGGATAATCCACACGCCGGGGCATTCTTCGGGGTCGGTGAGCGTGCTGCTGGACACGGGCGACGCATTTGTGGGCGACCTGGCCATGAACAGGTTCCCTCTTCGGTTGGGCCCGGGTTTTCCCGCGTTCGCGGAAGATATGGTCAAGGTGAAAGAGAGCTGGAAAGTCCTTTTGGAACGTGGCGTGAAGAGAATCTATCCCGGGCATGGCCCACCGTTTATGGCTGACAAGATCCGGCGGGCCATGAAGTTCTGAGGTGGCCATATTGAAGAGAACACTACCCCTTGTCGCAGACTTAGGCTGAGGAGGTGGCCGATTAGCGGTTCGCAGACTGATCGGCTCTCCTGGGGGCTGCGGAAATCCCCTGTCAATGAATTACCGGGAAGATGCCGGCGCCACCAAGGCCATGCCCTTCCCGGACCGTTTGTCTGCCGTCACTGCGCGCCTAACCCGACAAATCACCTTGCCGGCAAAGCTCGTTGACATGCCCCACAGCGCGGAGATATCTTCTCAAGCGAGATCCGTGGCGAGGGCGCAGCGTCCCCCGAACCGGTTTCTTTCCTCAGCATCGGCATCGCGCGGAGGCGTTCGCATAAAGTCTGAAGTTAAATTCCACCAGGGCCCACGCTCGTGGAGCGGTCGATTGCTTCTTTTCAAATATCATCCGCAAAGGGGAGGGCAGCCATGTCCGCGTTGAGACTATTGTTCCGGGTGTTACTAGGCAAACGAGGGCCGATCGTCTCAGGTACGTTGTCCGTGCCCGGACTCAACCATCCCGTGACCATACGACGCGATAACCACGGAATACCTTACATAGAGGCGACCAACGACGAAGACGCTCTCTTCGGCCTGGGATTCTGCCAGGGGCAAGATCGCTCATTCCAGTTGGAAATGATTCAGCGGGTGGTGAGAGGTACTCTCGCGGAACTGGTGGGTCACGATGCTCTTCCGGTGGATCGCCTTTCTCGTCGGATCGGATTCCATCGTTCCGCGGAACTGCAACTCGCGGCCCTGAATCAGGAAACGCGGGCTCTCCTGGAAGCATTTGCGAAAGGAGTAAACGCGGGGCGAAGTCTCGGGTGCAAGCGCCATGCGCATGAATTTTCGATCCTCCGGGCTTATCCTGGAACCTACGCCGCAGTGGATGTGATCGCCATGCTCAAGTTAATGGCTTTTACTCTGCCCTCAAACTGGGACATGGAGCTTATTCGTCTCAAGATATTGCTGGAGGACGGCGCCGAAGCCGTGCGCGTTCTGGAGCCGACCTATCCTGAATGGCATCCTGTTTCAGCTCCTCCGGGGGTCTCCGCGGGCCAACCCCTGGAGAGGTTGGCCGCAGACCTACAGAGCCTGAGCAGGTTTGCCCCGCTTGGTGGCGGCTCGAATAATTGGGCTCTCGCAGGGTCTCGCACGCGAACGGGGCGGCCCATTCTTGCCAACGATCCGCACTTACCGCCATTCGCGCCTCCACAGTGGCACCTGGCTCATGTGCGAACTCCGGAATGGGGAGTGGCGGGCGCTTCACTGGTTGGGACACCCGCATTCGGCGCCGGACACAATGGCGCCATCGCATGGGGGGTGACCGCGGGATTCGTTGACAATACCGACCTCTTTATCGAGGAACTGGGCCCCGATGGCGCAAGCGTCCGAGAGGGAGATCGATTCGTCCCCTGCGCGGTTAGAGGGGAGAAGATAAGAGTAAAGGGAAAGCCCGATGTGGAGGAGCGGGTCATTGAGACTGCCAGAGGTCCGATCATCAGCCCTGCCCTGGAAGGAGAGTTGGGCGCCATTTCTCTTCGCGCCACCTGGCTCGACACGTGGCCTAATAGCGACTTCCTGGGGCTATACAGAGCCAGGAATTTCGAGGGATTTCGGAGCGCATTCAAAGAGTGGTTCAGTCTATCGCAAAACATGGTCTTCGCTGACGCCAACGGAGATGTGGGATGGCAGTTGGTCGGAATTTCCCCTCGGCGCAAGAAAGGGTCCGGCGTGATACCTCTGCCCGGGTGGGACCCGGACTGCGGCTGGCACGACGATCCGGTTCCGTTTGAGAATATGCCTTACTGCCTGAATCCGGAGATCGGCTTTGTGGCGACCGCCAACACCCAACCGATACCGTCCGGACAAGGGCCATTCCTGGGCATCGACTGGCTGGATGGCTACAGGTTGTCCCGGATTGACGCAGTCCTCTCCGGTCGCAGTGACTGGGACCTGAAGAGCACGCGAAACCTACAAATGGACGCGGAATCAGTCCCCTGGGCCGAGCTGCGAGAGACTGTGCTGAGTATTCCTGCGAAGAGCGCCGAGGCTCGACAAGCCCGCGATCTTCTGGAGAGCTGGGACGGTGTCTTGTCTGCGGATTCTGTTCCCGCCACGGTCTTTCAGTTCTTTCTGTCGGAGATGATTGAACGAGTTGTTCGCGCCAAGGCCCCTCGGGCCGCGGAATGGGCTATGGGGAAGAGTTTCGCCGCACTCGCCGGCTCTTCTATGATTGCCTTCCGTCGCGTGGGCCATCTGTCGCGGCTGGTCAGGGAACAGCCTGACGGTTGGTTCTCCCGATCGTGGATCGAGGAGATTGAGGACGCCCTTGTCACAGCTACGAGGCGTGTGCGTGAGCGCTATGGGAACACTACCTCCGGTTGGGCGTGGGGGCAGGTGAGGAGGCTGACGCTCAAGCACGCATTCGGTGACCGACGCCTCCTCGACAAGATCTTCAACCTGGGGCCCTTCCCGTGGGGTGGGGATGCCAACACCGTGAACAACGCGGCAGTCCCGGTCTCGCGTCCTACCGGCAATCCGCTCGTGATAGCTTCGCTGCGCATGGCGCTCGACGTGGGAAATTGGGACGAGAACTCGTTCTCTCTGCCTGGAGGTCAATCGGGGAATCCCTTGTCCCCGCACTATGCTGACCTTCTAGCATACTGGCGGGGGGGAGAAGGCGCGCCGATCGCGTGGTCGCCTGACGCGGTAACTCTTGCCACAGAGGCGACCCTGCGCTTGGAGCCGAAAGGGCCAGCATTACTATAACAAGTGGCGGTGAGACTTGGGCCTTTGAATCAAGTTGGAATCATCCTCCCGCGTCGTCCTTTCGTCGCGGGAGGGAGGTCCGAAAACCCATTCCCGTGGTGGGAGAGGGTAGGTGAGGGGGACTTCGGAAACTAGGTCGGAATCTTATTCTGACGCCGATGGGGGCAGGGGGAATTTTCCCATGAATAACAAAGGGTATACCCGTTCACTGCAAATAATGGGAGGTGAAACCCGTGGCTAAAACGCTCTGGTTCGCGATCGCCGTGGCAGGAATCGTAGTGCTTCTGGTAACGCCGTACTGGTTGGCTCAGCGAGCCCTGAAAGAGCTCACTCCGGAAACTCGTGCGAGCCTTCCCGGCTCATTCGTAAAGCTGAAAGACGGTTACACGTGCTGCGAATCGCGGGGCCCCACGGACGGCCGAGTGGTGGTTCTGGCGCATGGCGCCACCATCTCGAAATATGTCTGGGACAGGAACGTTGACGCCCTCGCAGCCGCGGGTTTGCGATCAATTCGGTATGACAACTTTGGCCGAGGGTATTCGGATCGTCCCCCATTGACGTACGGGGTAGATCTCTATGACCGTCAGCTCCTTGAGCTTCTCGATGCTCTCAAGATAGACAAGCCGATCGATCTGGTGGGGCTTTCTCAGGGCGGGGCGATCTCAGTGGTCTTCGCGGCTCGACGCCCTGAACGGGTGCGCAAGCTCGTCCTGGTGGCGCCGGCGGGCTTCCCGGTGAATCTCCCCTTTACCGCGAAGCTGGCGCCTGCGCCCCTGATCGGTGATTGGATTATGACGGTGTTCGGAAAGAGAGTGCTCATATCCCAGTCACGGCAAGCCAACAAAGATTCGGCGATACTCAAAGAGATGGAACAAAAGCTCCTCGATCAACTCAGTTATGCCGGGTACCTTCCCGCGCTCTTGTCAATGCTCCGAAATTACCCTCTCCACGATCTGGCGGCAGAGTATCAGAGCGTTGGACGGCACGGCATTCCGACTCTGCTCATCTGGGGCAGCGCGGACAAGGTCATCCCGATAGAGAACGCGGATCGAGCGCTGGCGGCAATGCCGGCTGCGACCCTCAAAGTGGTTCAGGACGCGGGCCACGGTGTGGTGTACGAAAAGCCTGAAGAAGTCAACAAAGCGATCGTCGATTTCCTTACCCGTTAAGATCTTCTCGGCCGTTCCCAATGCGTAGCTGAAGAGCCCGGCTCTTGACAGCGCTCTGCGCGGGAATTACGCTTGCTTTTTATGATCCACAGCATGAGATGCATTTTCTTCGGAGTCGAAAACCCGGCAGGAGTTTTCCATGCTCGTTAGTGTTGTGATTCCGGTTTACAACGGCGCGAAAAGCATCGGCCCTCTTGTGGACAGACTTATCGACGAATTGACTGGCACCGATCTTCAGGTTGTGCTGGTCAACGACGGCAGCCCGGACAACAGCCATGAAGTCTGCAGCGACATCTTCCATAAACACCCGGAGAAGGTGCGATACGTGAACCTGGCCCGCAATTTCGGCGAGCACAACGCGGTGATGGCGGGGCTGACCCATTGCGACGGTGATTACGCGGTGATCATGGACGACGACTTTCAGAATCCGCCCGAGGAAGTCATGCGCCTCGTGCAGGAGGCCGAAAGGGGCGGATTCGACGTGGTTTACAGCTATTACCAGGAAAAAAGACATCATTGGCTTAGGAATTTGGGCAGCGATCTGAACGGCTGGATGGCCAATTTCATGCTCGACAAACCGCGAGACCTCTATCTCTCGAGCTTCAAGTGCCTGAATCGGTTTCTGATTGATGAAATCACCAAGTACCAGGGGCCCTCCCCATACATCGACGGGCTTATACTCCGATGCACGGACAAGATCGGGAAGGCGCTGGTCCGGCATGAAGAAAGACAGGAAGGCAGATCGGGATACACGGCGCGAAAGCTGATTCGGCTTTCGTTAAGCATGTTCGTGAACTTCTCGGTGATGCCCTTGCGGGTCAGCTTTCTCCTGGGCGTGGCGGTGAGCCTGGCTGGGGCGATCATGGCGGTTCTGGTTGTGGTGGAGAAGCTCCTCCAACCGGACCTGAGCGCAGGGTGGGCTTCCCTTGCCCTTCTCATCCTGTTGTTCTCCGGTCTCCAGTTGTGCATCCTGGGGTTGATGGGCGAGTACATCGGCCGGACGCTGCTGAATGCCAACCGACAGCCTCAGTTTGTGGTTCGAAGCGTGCTCCAGCGGGACGACAAGAAACGGGACGAGCATGGAGCAACATGAATATGAAACCATGTACCACGTGGAAGGTCGCTATTGGTGGTACGTGGGTTTGCACAGACTCGTTTTGAAAACCCTGGCGCAGTATGCGCCGGCGGATCGTTGTACGAGGATTTTGGACGCCGGATGTGGCACCGGTGGGTTTCTGCGGCGTCTGAATGAACGGCCCGGTCAGGTGGTGGGGATTGATCTCTCATCTGAAGCCATGAACTGGTGCAAGGTTCGAGGTTTCTCCCGTTTGGCGCAGGCGTCGATCTGTCAAATCCCCTTCCAGAACGACACCTTCGACGCGATCACCTCTCTGGACGTGGCGTACTGCCTGGAACCGGACGACGCGTTTGCTTCATTCGGCGAGATGCGCCGGATTCTAAAGCCCGGCGGGGTGCTGGTTCTCAACCTGCCTGCGTACAACTTTCTCCGAAGCACTCATGACATTGCCATTCACACGCGGCACCGGTTTCGTCTATCGGAGTTGCGCTCCATGCTCGAAAGGAAGGGTTTTTCGATCCTTTTGGGAACGTACCGAAATACCGTGCTATTCCCTGCCGCGGCCGCGGTGCGGATCCTGAAACGTCTGCTCCCAAATCGGGATGAGGAAGTTCGTTCAGACGTGCAGCCGCTGCCCGGGCCGGTTAACTCAGTCCTGACTTCCATACTGGCCGCGGAGAACGCGCTTATCCGGCGTGGTTTCCGGCTGCCATTCGGCCTCTCCGTGTTCTGCGTAGCGCAAAAACCCGCTCAATGATTCCATACGTGAGTGGGCCTCGATTGCCGACAGGTTCGGCAAACCGGCCATTTTGGCCTTTGTCCGGGAAGCGCCTTGTGCTAGATTTCCGGCAAGAAACCCTGCATCATCTTACGGCAAGGCATGTTCGTGTTGGCCCCGAGAGCCGTTGGAAGGGACGCCCCTCCAGCTCGGACTCGTGGCGCTTTCCGGCGCGGTGCGGCATTTGTTCTTATGAGGAAGGTTCCAAGCAGTTCACGCGCCCTTGCCGGGGGCCTCGTGAATAGTCTTGAATGATAAGTGACATATGAGTTCCGAATTTACTCTGCTCATTGTCAGTGTGGTTGTCGGAGCCTACATGGCTTGGAATATCGGCGCGAATGACTGCGCCAACGCAATGGCTTCGGCCGTCGGCGCTAAGGTCATTACGCTGAAGCAGGCCCTGATCCTGGCAACGATTCTGACTTTTCTGGGAGCCACTTTCGTGGGTTCCCACGTGGCGCAGACCATTCGCAAGGGAATTATTGACGCAAGCGCTATATCGGACCCCAAGCTCATCTGGATAGGCCTACTGTCGGCTTTGCTCGCCGCGGCTCTATGGGTGTGTCTTTCCACGTACAAGAACTTACCCGTGTCCACAACCCATTCCATAGTGGGGGCCATGATAGGAGTGGGTCTGGTTGCGGGCGGCCCCAAAATCGTCCATTGGGGTCAGGTTGCGCACATCTTCATTTCCTGGACCCTTACTCCGATCTTGAGCGGTTTGGCAGCCTTTTTCATTTTCAAGTTCATTGACCGCACCATCCTTTCGCGGATGGACTCGGCCGGAGGAACTGCCGTCACGAGCCCCTTCCTGGTCGCGGCGACCGTATTCATCGTGACGCTTTCTCTTTTCCTGGAAACTCCTCTTGGGCGGAAGTTCGGCATGAAGGGCGTGGAAGCGGCGATAGTACCCACGATTGCGGCTCTAGCAGGCTATGTGATTTGCCGAGCAATCCTCAAGGCCAAGCTGCGTAAGGGAGAATTTTCACTCCCGGAGCAGGTGTTCCGGTACTTGCAAGTCATGACATCGTGTTACGTGTCGTTCGGGACCGGGGCCAACGACGTGGCGAATGCTATGGGGCCTTTGGCCGGAATGTACTTTATTTATTCCACAGGGACGATGGCTGAAGAGGCGCCGGCGCCCACGGCGCTGCTCGCCTTTGGCGGGGTTATGATCTGTGTGGGAATAGTAACCTGGGGCCATCGGGTGATCGAAACCATGGGATCCAAGATCACCGAATTGACCAGCGTGCGCGGGTTCACCGTCGAATTCTCGGCTGCCACGGTTATTCTGGTCGCTTCGATGATGGGGCTACCTGTTTCCACTACTCATGCGGCGGTAGGCGCGTTCGTTGGGGTGGGGTTGGCCCGAGGGCTCCAGGGCTTGTTGGACTTGAGGACCTTGGTCAACATATTCGTCTATTGGCTTGTCACGGTTCCCATCGCGGCCGCGACTTCGGCGGTCATTTACCTTGGGCTGATTGCGTTTTTGAGCTGAATCCCATAGGGTGGTGTATCATGAGACTAGTAATGAGCAATCTGTTTCGGCGCTCCCCTCTTGAGAACTCATTCAAACACGCCATGAAAGTGGCGCAGTGTGGTCCGATATTTGTGAGGGCGGTCGAAGACTACTTTGAAGGCGATCGTGTCGAGTTCGAGCTTCTCAAAGAAGAAATTCGGGACATTGAAGCAGAGGCGGATAAGATCAAGCGCAATATACGCGCGCACCTCCCTGCGTCTATTCTCATGCCTGTGGACAAGTTCGTGTTCTTCTCTTTCCTTCGAGAAGCGGACAAGGTGGTGGATTGCGTCAAGAACGCGCTGTACTGGCTGTCGTATCATCTATTCTGTCTTCCAGAAGAGATCCGGCGGGACTATCTGGTGCTGGTCAAGGAGGTGGGGGATTATTTGGGTCTGCTCCCGGAAATGGTCCTCCGCGGCCACAAGTACTTTGAGAGCCGCCTTGAAGAGGATAGACAAGCCGTCAAGGATGTCATCCGGGAGATACGGTTCCGAGAAAAAGAGTCGGACGAGCTGGAACGAACCATTTACATCCGACTCTGCGCTGACGAAGGACTACCGCCCAAGACCTTCTTCCTCATGATGCGTCTGGTTGAAACCACGGGTGACATCGCAGATCACCTTGAGAACGCGGCGGACATGATGAGGGCTATGATTGCCCGGTAGTAGAGAGGGATCGAGGATTGGAGAGACGGCCTAAGCTGCTGTGGCGGCTTTTCCCCTATTACCTGGCCGTCATTCTAGTCTCTGTCTCCGCTATGTGGTGGCTCGTCACCAATGAACTCGAAAACTTGACCTTTCGGCAAACGGTGGCGCAACTCAAGGCCCAGTCGATCCTCGTCTCCGAAGTCATCGGCCCATCTTTAGCCTCCCAAGATAACACCGGCACTGATGCCCTCTGTAAGAAGATCGGCAAGGAGATTCAAAGCCGAATAACCGTGATCTCTCCCGCCGGAAAAGT
>Ga0194113_10003953_pt1 | contig 19576 bp, 19 predicted proteins | sample TA2MahC200mmetaG_FD_146193 | JGI IMG/M metagenome (GOLD analysis project Ga0194113, IMG submission 146193) | Freshwater microbial communities from Lake Tanganyika, Tanzania - TA2015017 Mahale Deep Cast 200m | ecosystem: Environmental > Aquatic > Freshwater > Lake | place: Tanzania: Lake... | reverse complement strand
CAGGAGCTTCAGGCTGATCCGAGGCTTTCGCATCGAAGGATGCCTGGACTTTAGGCACTGAGATGGCGCGGTAGGGCAGCGTATCATCGGGCAGCACGCTGATCGTGTGCCCACAGGGAGGACACAAGAAACGATCGATCCACTTGCTCTTGATCAGTTCCTGGCAATCGGCGTAGCGATCATACTTGCCATGGCAATGAATGGGATGGTTCGGATTGACCGGGCACGGCGGTCGGTCGCCGGTGAAGAGTGATGCTCGCGTTTGCATCACTCTGGAAAAGCACAGTCGGCCAACTTTCGCAACAAGTTCACTTCGGCCGATACTCAAATTTAAATCGAGCCTCCGCGCAACGAGCCCACGAGCCATCACCCGCAGAAGAACTTGACGCCAGACCACGCTCGTTGCCACGCCAAAACGTGGCGCGTTACACAAAAGACGACTACAAACGCGAAGGCGAACAAACCCTCGCCCTGAGGCTCTACGCGACCACCCACCTGCAAAACGCGACCGTCACCGGCGACGCCCTCAACAACAACAAACCCCAAGCCCGGGCGTTGCTCGACGCGGGCGGCGACTACTTCTTCCAACTCAAAAACGAAAATCGCCATGCCTACAAGGCGGCTTTGCAAAAGGCCAAAGCCACCCCCTTTTGCCCACACAGAAGAGCCGGACACCAGCCACGGACGCTTGGACCAGCGCCAGATAAAAGTCTAGTCTATCCCTTCGAGCCCCTGGAGGCCGGACTGCCCGGCGCGCGCTCCCTGGTCGTGATCAAGCGCACCAGCACCTTCGACGAAAACCAAGAACCCACCATCGCCTTCTACACCACCAGCCATTCCCCAATACCAGGCTGCGCTCGGCACTTTGGAGACCTGGCCCGCGGCCACTGGGTGCGCGACGCGTGCATGCGCACGAAGACAAAACCCGCCCCAAAAACTACAACCTCAACGGCCACCTCTCGGCCCTGCGCGGCTGCCTGGTGGCGCTCAAGGCCGGCCTTCACCCCGAGCCTTCCTGGCCCGAGCTACAAGAGCGCTGCCAGCACAATCCCCAAATCCCTTTCCAAGCACTCGTCAAGCACCGCAACTCCGCCAACGTGGATGACCTCCGTGCCAGCACCGAAGATCCGAGCATCAGACAATTGCTCGGTCTGGAAGGCGATTTGGGTCTGAAACTTGGTTTGACCAATGGCTGGGCTTACAATGTAAGCAAACTGGTTGGCAATTATGGTGAAATCTATGATCGCAACCTGGGACCAGATACCCCAACCTACATCCCCCGAGGTGTTAATAGCCTGTGGACGGACGGTGGTTTGATCTACTCCCCACCCATTAAATAACTAGAGCTGATAAACCCTGTTCTAAGCCCCCCAACCGTGCCGGCACGTGCAATCCGAGAAGACCGGCCTCGGCGAACGCTTTCATCGAGTGGGCCGGCCAAATTGCCTTCTGGTCCACTTCTTCAGCGCGGGGCCCGATAATCTGTTCGCCTATTTCTTCCGCCTTAGTCCGCAGACGGTCTAACTTCCCAGAAAAGGATTCAGCCCTAACGACGCACGCGGTTCACGCGGTTTAAGCGATAGATGCACTCCTTGACAAACCAAAAGTCTGCAATTGGCCGTTGCCATCGCTCGCACGCTCACTTATCAACAGAACGATCGATGGAAACGAACGAGCTTTCGCATGTCCGGTGCGATCTTTGCGGCGCCGATGACAGCCAGCGTGTCCTCGAAAAGGAAGGCGCCTGCTACGCCGAATGCAAGCGTTGCGGATTTATTTACGCGCACCCACGGATCAATGATCCAGAAGCCTTCAACGAAGAAATCTTTCAGGAACGATTGCAAACATACGTGCAAAAGAATTACTCGGCGAAAAAGCAACGGGATTATCGGCGCGAATTGCGTCGATTGGAACCGTTCCGGCAAAACAACCGGCTTCTCGAAATTGGCAGCAACGTGGGCGGCTTTCTCTTTCAGGCCCGTCAACTCAATTGGTCGCCAATCGGGCTTGAACCGGTCGTCGCTTGTGCGCGTTATGGATGCGAACAGCGCGGACTGAACATCATCGCAAGCACTTTGGAGGAGGCCAGCCTTCCAGACGACCACTTCGACGCGGTTTATTCGAACGCTGTCTTTGAGCACCTCGCCGCGCCCAGTGTTTGTTTTCAATCCGCGTTCCGAGTGCTAAGGCCGGGCGGTGCACTGTATGTCGACACGGTCAATTACGCTTGTTGCACGCGCGAATATTTAGGGGCGGGTTGGAAACTGCTCAAGCCGCGCGAACATTTGAGCTTATACACTCCTGCTACTTTGCGGGCGTTTTGTGAAAAGGCTGGCTTTGAAGTCCTGCGCATGCAAACGAACGGTGTCCGTTTCCGAACGAATGAAGATCGAAAACTGCGCGGCCTGGGCCGGCTTCGGGAAGAACTGGCAAAATTTCCGATCAGCCTGGCCTGCCGTTTTACTTTGAAGGGCGACAGTATCACCGTCCTCGCGCGCAAGCCTTCCGCGTCAAGCCGCTAGCCCCCAGTACGTGAATGCTTGGCGTAACGCAGACTTTCAGTCTGCCGTATCGCCGATTTGCAATCGGCAGACCGTCCGCACGTTCGGAGATGCCCGAACTAGCGGGCGATCCGCAGAATACAATTCTGCGCTACGACATGGCATCGCTAAACACGTACTTAGGAGGGTGTTAATGAAAGGCTTGGGCCGGAGCGCCGAGGAGTGCGCGAATTCTCCTTGCTGGTGTCGTGTTGCGGAGTAAAACGCCTTTGGCTCGTTCATATCGACACATAGGAAACATTATGAAAACACTCTCACGATTCGCTCCGCGATACCTCCGCGTTTCATTAACTCTTGTGACCTGCGCCGGAGTCATTGGCTGGCTGGCGCTTGCCCAGAATCCTTCTTCCAAATCGAAGCCCAATGCTGCTGGAAACATCAAGAAGGTTCACCGACTCGGTTTGGCTGCGGGAGACTTGCTTCTGGAGAGCATTCGGAACTTTATCCGCGACCAGAAAATTACCGATGGCGCGGTCCTAACGGGAATCGGTTCGCTGAGCGAGTGCCGCCTGCATTGGCCGAAAGAGCCAACCTATCCACCGGAAGATGTCTTCCATACTTTCAAAGGGGCTCTGGAAATCGCCGCGATTCAAGAATCATCGCCGATGGAGAACCTCACCTGCACATCATGCTGGCCGAGAAAGGCGACGCCCGGAGCATTGGCGGGCATTTGGAAGATGGCTCCAAGGTGCTGTACCTCGCTGAGATTACGATTGCCGAGTTTGACGGTCCGCCCATGACGCGACGGCCGAATCAGCAGAATGTAAGGATGCTTCAAGTCAAGTGATCCCCGGTTGTGCTTGCGGACATTGTCGAAGCGCGCACTGGGACCCTGAACCGTGCTGTAGCGGCGTCTCGGAAGAGCGCCGCAAACTCGGTAGTTTGGAAATGACGGCGCTCTTCCGAGACGCCGCTACAGGGAAGCCGAAGCTTAGAACGCAGCCTTTTCTGACGGGGCGACTTCGAGCCCCCGTCGCTTCAGCAGCGGGCGGATATCCGGATCGCTGCCGCGAAAATTGCGGAACAGCGTCATTGCTTCCTGGCTGCCGCCGCGCGAAAGCAAAGTGCGCCGGAAGTGATCGCCGTTGGCGCGGGTCAATCCGCCGTTTTGTTTGAACCATTCCACACTGTCCGCGTCCAGGACTTCGCTCCAGATGTAAGAATAGTATCCAGCCGAGTAGCCGCTGGAAAAAATGTGCGAGAAGTAAGTCGTGCGATAACGTGGCGGCACAGGGGCAAAAGCGACGCCTGCTCTCTTCAGCGCGGCAGCCTCGAATGCGAGCACATCAGCAGGAACTTCATCCGCCTTCAACTGGTGCCAAGCCTGGTCCAGCAACGCCGCAGCCAGGTATTCCGTTGTGGCAAACCCTTGATTGAATTTTTCTGCGGCAAGCACTTTCTCGAATAGTCTGGCGGGGATCGGTTCGCCCGTTTGGTGATGCTTCGCGTAATTCTTCAATACCTCCGGCCACGAAGCCCACATCTCGTTTACTTGAGACGGGTATTCCACGAAATCGCGCGGGACAGTTGTTCCACTAAAGCGAGGATACCGGACGTTCGAGAACATGCCGTGCAAGGCATGGCCGAATTCATGGAACATCGTGCGCACTTCATCCCAAGTGAGCAGCGTCGGTTGGCCCGCCGGCGGTTTCGGCACATTTTGATGATTGGCGACAACCGGCTTCCTGTTGAACAGTCCGGCTTGCGGCACGTAGGCATTCATCCAGGCGCCCCCACGCTTGGATGGCCGCGCGTAAAGGTCCGCGATAAACACCGCGAGCGGCTCAGCGTCCGCATCGAAGACTTCGAACACACGCACGTCTTCTTGATAAATGGGAAGGTCCTTGCGTTCCTTGAAACTCAGGCCGTAAAGCTTGCCGGCCGCATAGAAAACGCCTTCGGTCAAAACGCTGTTCATTTCAAAGTAAGGCCTCAACTCCGATTCATCGAAGGCGTACCGTTGGCGGCGAACTTTCTCGGAGTAAAATGCCCAATCCCACGGCGCGAGCTGGAATTTCCCGCCTTCCCGGTCGATCAAAGCTTGCATATCAGCAGCCTCGCGCCGCGCGTTGGCCACAGCGGGCGGAGCAAGTTCAGCCAGCAATTTATTCACGGCCGCGACTGTTTTGGCGGTTTGCTCTGCGAGTTGATAAGCGGCGTGAGTCTCGTAACCGAGCAACGCAGCGCGTTCCGCGCGCAAGCGCGCCATGCGCGCGACCAGCGAGCGATTGTCAAATTCGCCGCCGCGATTGCCGCGCACGATTGAAGCTTCGAATAACTTCTGACGCGTCGCGCGATCTTCGAGCGTGGCGAGGCTCGGTTGCCCCGTCGTATTTTGCAGACGCAACAGATACTTCCCTTCCTTGCCGTCCGCTTTCGCTGCCGCCGCGGCTGTTTTGATCGCTTCTTCGGACAATCCTTTCAAGGCCGAGAGATCATCGGCGAGAATCGACGATGCATTAACTTCCTTTAGCACACTTTGAGAAAAAGTGGTTGAGAGCGTCGCCAGTTCAGCATTGAAGCCTTTGAGCTTTTCTTTGTCGGCGTCAGAAAGCTTCGCCCCTGCACGGACGAAATCGAGATAGTACCGTTCGAGCAAGCGCTTTGATTCGGCGTCCAACCCAAGTCGATCCGGCTTTTCATGCAAAGATTCAACGCGGGCGAAGAGCCGCGGATCAAGCAAAATGGCGTCGCTGTGCGCGGCAAGTTTTGGCGCCATCTCTTTCTCGACTTTCTGAATGTCGGGATTGGTGTGCGCGGCAGCCAGATTGCCGAAAAGACGATGAACGCGCGAGAGCAATTGTCCGGAACGTTCGAGGGCAACGACCGTATTCTCGAAGGTCGCAGCTTCCGAGCGATTGGCAATCTCGTTCACTTCTTTCAACGCCTCTTCCATTCCTCGTTCCAGCGCCGACGCGAAGTGCTCGTTCTTGACGCGATCGAACGGCGGGAATTGATAAGGCAACGCGCTTTCAGCCAGGAGCGGATTGTTCGCAGTGGAGAGAACCTCGGCAGCGTTGGGTGAGGTTTGAAGTCGTGCCATCATGAGAGCAACAATGAAAGCGAACAGCGCCAGCGTAAGCCGCGACCATTCAATTGAATTCCAGTGTAACATGACAGTGACAATAAACGCGAAGAACGTCATTGACGAAGAAAAAAGGTGTCTGCCGATTGCGCCGCTTGTTTCCGACACATCCCTCTTGCCGGATGCGCTCGCTTTGGAGAAAGTCCAACCCGATTTATGATAAAACCCTTTTCTATTGCCGTCCTCATCTTAGTTGAAGCTGTCTCGATCACGACCTTGGCTACAGTGAACCTGGACCACGATTGGCCGGCGTGGCGCGGACCGACAGGCAACGGCCTCGCCGCAGCTAACCAGAGTCCACCCGTCCGCTGGAGCGAAACAGAGAATGTTCTCTGGAAGACGGCGATTCCGGGCCGTGGGCACAGTTCGCCGACGATCGTAGGCGAGCGCGTTTACGTGGCGACGGCAGATTTGGAAAAGCAAACGCAATCCATGCTGGCGCTCGATCGGCGAAGCGGCAAAGAAGTCTGGCAGGCAATCGTTCACCAGGGCCAACTGAGCAGTGGCGGGCATCGCAACAGCTCCGAGGCGTCCTCGACAGCCGCGTCCGACGGCGAACGCCTTTACATTAATTTTTTGAATGCGGGCGCGATCCATACCACAGCGCTCGACATGAATGGCAAAAAGATTTGGCAACAGAAAATCTGCGACTTCGTCCGGCATCAAGGGTTCGGCTCCTCACCGTTCGTTTATGGTTCGCTGGTGCTCGTGACTGGGGACCATCGAGGCGGCGGGACAATCGCGGCTTTGGATCGCGCCACAGGACGCGTCGTTTGGACTCAATCCCGGCCGAAGATTCCCAATTACACTTCGCCTGCTGTTATCCGGGCGGACGGGCGCGAACAGATGGTTCTCGCAGGTTGCAACCTCATTTCCAGCTTCGATCCTCAGACAGGCAAGAAACTCTGGGAGATTGACGGTTCCACAGAAGAATGCGTGATCTCGATGGTCACGGACGGCGAGCGAGTCTTCGCAAGCGGCGGTTATCCAAGAAACCACACTGTGGCAGTCCTGGCCGATGGTTCTGGCAAGATCGCCTGGCAAAATGGTTCCCGCATCTACGTCCCTTCGCCAATCGTCAAGGACGGATACCTCTATGGAATAATGGACGCCGGCTTCGCGGTTTGTTGGAAAGCCGACACAGGCCAGGAGATGTGGAAGATCCGTTTGGGCGGTGACTTCTTCGCATCACCGGCGATGGCGGGCAACCGCATCTACGCCTCGAATGTGTCGGGGAAAACTTTTGTCTTTGACGCCACTCCCGAAGCCTTCAAGAGCGTCGCCGAAAATCAGCTTGGCGACGAAGCCTTCGCTTCACCAGCAATCTGCGGCGGTCGCCTTTACCTTCGTGTCGCAAAGAAAGGGGACACACGCGAGGAATTCCTCTACTGCATCGGAGATGCGACGCGTTAGAGGCCCCTCACTCATGGCGATTCGATGGCGCGCACGGACAGCATCCCAAGATCGTCGGAGAACAAAAATGTGGTGTCCGGCAAATGCCCGGATGGGAAAACGCCAATGGCGAATTTGCGGATTCACGGTTTGAACCGTTCGGTCCGCTGCCGCGCGATTGGCGCCGATGGGACGGTCATTACGTTATCGGCGATCAGGTCGCGCTCGCTTACACGGTGCTTGGGACGAAAATCTACGAGCAGCCAACAATCGAGTTCTCTTGAAGTTAGCTAAAGGCGTTCCCGCCTCTTTGTTTCGGGTCGTGATTTGGCAAGGTTCGCCAACGAATCAGATCATGTCCACGGAAGGCTTTCATGAGTGCTAAGTCTAAGAAGCCTTTTTCTCGTCGAGCATCACGATCCGGAGTCCTCCCGACGGTTGCACAGGCTGTGTGAAGTTTTCGAGAAGACTTGAATTTGCGGGTTGAGCGGCAGGAGCCGGGACAGTGGAAGGTGCGGCAGGTTCCAACGCGGAACGCAAAGCGCCTTCGACCAATTGCGAGCAGTGAATCTTCATCGGCGGCAGCGGGCCGAGGTCGCCGGAAAGTTCTTCGCCGGTCAGCGACAACGCTTCTTCGATCGTTTTGCCACGGATCATCTCGGTCGCGAGGCTGGCGACAGCGATGGCCGTTTCACAGCCGAACGACTGGAAGGTGGCGCGATCAATCACTTTCTTGCCGTTTTCTTCTTTGAATTTGACCCACATGCGAAGCATCTCGCCGCATTGCGAGTTGCCGACGGCGCCCACGGCGTCGGCGGCCTCCATTTCGCCCATGTTCTTCGGATTCCGAATGGCTTCCGAGATGCGTTGTTGGAGATCGTTGTCGTTCATCGCTCAGCTGGTGTCGTTGCCGTGCTGGCTGGTTCAAGGCGATAGCGCGGGACGTTTTGATCGACCTCTTGAGACCACGCGTCAATACCGCCGCGCAGGCACCGCACATTTGTGAAGCCGTGTCCGAGAAAGTACGCGGCTGCATCCAGCGCGTATTTCCCTTGATGATCGATAATCACAAACGCTTCATCGCGCGGCCAGCGGGCCATAATTTCTTGCATGCTCGGCTGCGACATCAGCACAGAACCTTCGATCCGCACGGCTTCGAATTCTTCGCGCGACCGCACATCGAGCAATTTCAGCCGTGGATTGCGGGTTCGAAGTTCCGCGAGCTCGCTGTGAGAAATGAGAATTTGCGCGTCCTGTTCGTGGCTGGATTGGATGTGCTTGAGGACTTCGGCAACGTTGAGGCTGTTGTTGCGGCTGCAGAGTTGTTCGAGAGTTTCGCTTGGCTGAAACGCACAGCTGCTGCAACCGCCAATATGATAACGGCGGAAAAGCGCCCGCTGGGCTCCCGGATAAGCATCGAGAACTTCGCGCATGGTGCTCTGCGATGTAATGGGTGCGTTGGTTGCAGTCATGCGATTAATGGCGGCTGGCAAAGAACTTTTGGATTTCCTTAAGCACCTCGACCAAGCGGTCCACTTCGGCTTGCGTATTGTACAAATAAAAGCTCGCCCGCGCCGTCGCCTCGACGCCGAGCTTTTTCATTAACGGTTGATTGCAATGATGGCCGCCGCGCAACGCGACGCCACATTGGTCGGCGACAGTCACGAGATCATGAGCATGCACGTCGGCCGTGAGAAAACTGACCACGCCCGCGCGTCCGATATGCGGCCCCAAAAGGCGGACGTTTTTCAGACGCGCTAATTCTTCGTACGCGTAAGCGGCCAGTTCATGGTCGTGCTGCGCGATCTGTTCGCGGCCGATGCCATCCAGATAATCCATGGCCGCGTGCAAACCGATGACGCCGCTGATGTGAGGCGTCCCTGCTTCAAACTTATGAGGCACTTTATTCCAGGTGCTTTGTTGAAAATCGACGCTGGAAATCATGTCGCCGCCGCCCTCGTACGGAGGAGTCGCTTCGAGCTTTTCGAACCGGCCGTAAAGAACCCCGATGCCAGTTGGCCCACACATTTTATGGCCTGAAAAAGCGAGGAAGTCGCAACCGATTTCCTGGACATCGATTCGGCAATGCCCGGCGCTTTGCGCGGCATCAACCAGTGTCAAGGCGCCGACCCTGCGCGCCCTCGCACACAGTTCCATCACAGGATTCACCGTGCCGAGCGTGTTAGAGATGTGCGTCATTGCGAACAGTTTCACGTCCGTGGTCAGCCATTCATCGAGATGATTCAAGTCGAGCAAACCGTTCTCGACGTTGATCGGCAGATAAATCAGCTCCGCGCCCACGCGCTGCGCCAAGAGCTGCCATGGGACGATGTTGCTGTGGTGCTCCATCTCCGTGAGCAGGATTTTGTCGCCAGCCTTGACGTATTTGTTGCCCCACGCTTGCGCGATCAGGTTAATCGCTTCGGTCGTTCCGCGGGTGAATACGATTTCCTCGGCGCGTTTGGCATTGATGAAGCGGGCCACGCGCTTGCGGCTCGCTTCATAGGCTGCGCTGGCGCGGTTGCTCAGTTCGTGAACGCCGCGATGGACGTTTGCATTGTCAGTCTCGTAATAATGACGCAATGCGTCAATTACCTGCTTTGGTTTCTGAGTAGTGGCCGCGTTGTCGAAGTAAATCAATGGCCGGCCATGCACTCTTTGATGAAGAATCGGAAAGTCTTCGCGCAGCGCAGCCCAATCGACTTTTTTGCTCTGCAGTGGCGTTATTTGAACATCTTCGTTCATAACCGCGTTCCCCGTTCGCTGATCGCAAGCATGAACCGACGACGGAGCGCGGACATTCCTGTCCGCAGCAGCTCTCGACATTCCAGACCGCCGCAGACGGGTCCAGGGTATTCCGCCAGATGGACATTGCTGCGGACAGGAATGTCCGCGCTCCGTCGCAGGTTCATAAAGAAGGCCAGAGTTTTCACGGCTTAATAAAGGCCAAGTTGAAGCTTGGCCGCGTCCGACATCATCGCTTGATTCCAAGGAGGTTCCCAGACAAGTTCGACATTGACGTCGTCAATGCCTTCGATGGAAAGCAATTTGTTCTGCACATCCTGGCGCAGGTACTCGCCCATGCCGCAACCTGGCGCGGTAAGGGTCATTTTCACGTCGACGTGGTTTCCCGGACCATCTGATTGCGGCGCGACTCGGCAATCATAGATCAGACCGAGATCGACGATGTTAACCGGAATCTCGGGGTCATAGCAGGTCCGCATCTGATTCCAAATCTCTTTCTCCAATTGTTCCGGGGTAGCCGGTTCTCCACCGAGCGCAGCGACGGGTGCAACGGCTGTTTCCTTTCCGAGCGCGTCGGCATCCTTGCCGTCGATGCGGAACATGTTTCCGTTGACGATGACAGTGTAGCTGCCGCCCAACGATTGAGTGATGTACGCGGATTCACCTTTCTGAAGCGTCACTTTCGTGCCCGCCGGAATCACGACTGCATCACAATCGCGCGTTAATGTAATGGGTTCGTCCATTTGCATCACAAACCATTCCTCGCGGCGCGGAGTTTTACTCTGTTGTATCGCCGGCTTGCAGCCGGCAGTGTGTCCTCATTATCGAGCGGCATCGATTGTGCGACGGCGCAGCAGACTCAACGTCTGCGATACGGCAGAGTGAAACTCTGCGTTACCGCTTCAGACATCGATTTCATTCTGTCGAAACGGGTTCCGTTTCGCCTTCGATCGCCGCGACGACGGCGTGCCACGGCAAGATCGCGCATTTGACGCGTGCGGGAAATTTATGGACGCCGGCGAACACGGCGAGTTTTCCGATGTCGTCACCGTTGACTTTTCCCGTGGTCACCATGTTGTGCACATCGTCGAAGAGCCGTTTCACTTGTTCCTTGTCCTTGCCTTTCAAACTGTCCGTGAGCAAAGACGCGGACGCTTTTGAAATGGCACAGCCCGAGCCTTGAAAACTGATGTCTTTGATCACATCGCCATCCATCAAGAGGTACATCACGACTTGATCGCCGCAAAGCGGGTTTTTGCCGTGCGCGACACGATTGGCGTTGCGCATTTTCAGAAAGTTCCGCGGGCTTTTACTGTGATCGAGAATCACTTGTTGATAAAGGTCGCCGAGATCGTCGAACATAAAGCAGAGCCTTTCTAGTGTTTCTCCGCGATCTGCGGATTTTGTTCGAGGCGTTGCCAGATCAATTGATCGAGTTCTTCCCTGGCCGCGCGGCATTTGACGCGGTCGATGATTTCGCCAGCGAACGCGTGAATCAACATTCGGCGCGCTGTATCGAGGCCGATACCGCGAGCTCGAAGATAAAAGATCGACTCTTCATTCAGTTGTCCGATCGTGGCGCCGTGAGTGCACTTGACGTCGTCGGCGTAAATCTCCAATTGCGGTTTCGTATCGATCGTGGCGCTGTCTGACAGCAAGAGGTTCTTATTCGTTTGTTTGGCGTCCGTTTTCTGCGCTTCCGGTTGGACCAAGATTCGCCCGTGAAAAACGCCTCGCGAGCGGCCATCGAGAATGCCGTTGAAGTACTCGTGGCTGTTACAGTGCGGCTTCGCATGTTCCACAATCATGTGGTGATCGGCTAATTGGTCCCCTTTGGTGAGATAAAGTCCGTTGAGCACGCAGTCGATCCCTTCACCAGCGAGAGAAGTCCGGATGTTATCTCGCGCCAGGCGCGCGCCAGTCACAATGGAGTGCGAAGTGAAATTAGCGTTCCGGCCAATTTGGGCATGGATCGTGGCAATATGAAAGGCTTGGGAACTTTCGTCTTGAAATTTGCAATGCTCGATCACTGCTCCTTCTCCAACAACCAACTCAGTGACCGCATTGGTCACGTAAGAATTCTCGACGGTGCTAACGTGGGTTTCGAGGACCGTCATGCTGCTCCCCTTTTCGGCGATGAACAGGTTGCGGGGATGTGAGGCCGCGCCGGGCTCGCTCGCGGTGGAAATGAAGAGCAAGTGAACAGGATCTTCCAATACGGTATTGGCGGGAAGAAAAAGAAAAGCGCCATCGAGGAAGAACGCCGTGTTCAACGCAGCGAAGGCATTGTCTTCACCGGAGGCATAGTTGGCGAGGTGCTTCTCGATCCGCGCGGAATCGCTGTTCAGTGCCCGAGCGAGGCTGGTTATTTTCGCGCCGTTGCTGATCGGCAAAATTGCCGAAAGCTCCTCAGAAAAATGGCCGTTGATGAATACCAAACGATGGGCCTTTAATCCAGCAAACGTGAATTGCTGGACGCCTTGGGCCGTGATTCCGTCGCGCGAGTATTCCGAGACCGGCTTGAAGGGCAGCTTGACGATCGGGGCGACATTGGTGAACCGCCAATCTTCATCGTGCGGGGTTGGAAAGCCAAGTTCGGCAAAGCGAGCCATGCCCGCCTTGCGAATTGGGAAAACCCACGCCGGCGCCGCCAGCCGGTTTTGCTCGAACCGTTCGAAGCTGGCCAAGTACGGATTTGCTGCCGGCGTCTCACGGGTTTGTGGGGCTTGAATCATGATGTCGAGGTTCGAATCCATCTGTGGTTTTCAGGCTGCTTCTTTGATCAGCCAATCGTAACCTTTCTCTTCCAGTTCGAGCGCAAGCTCCCGGCTGCCTGATCGCACAATCCTTCCGTCATACAAAACATGGACGTAATCCGGCACAATGTAATTGAGCAGACGTTGATAGTGGGTGATTAAAAGTTGCGCGTTGTCGGGCCGCTTCAATTTGTTCACGCCTCCCGACACGATCCTTAAGGCGTCGATGTCGAGCCCGGAATCGGTTTCATCCAGAATGGCCAGCTTCGGTTCGAGAACGGCCATTTGAAAAATTTCGTTGCGCTTTTTCTCGCCGCCGGAAAAGCCTTCGTTCACCGGACGTTTCAGCAGGTCTTCGCTAAGGTCGAGCAACTTCATCTTCTCTTTGACGAGCGTTAGAAATTCGATGGCATCGAGTTCCGGCAAACCCTTCGATTTGCGAATTTCATTCAAGGCTGCTTTTAAGAAGTAGGTGCTGTTAACGCCAGGTATCTCGACCGGATATTGGAAGGCCAAAAAGACGCCCTCGCGCGCGCGTTCTTCGGGATCCATTTCGAGCAGGTCTTTTCCATCATAGAGCACTTCGCCTGTCGAGATGCTGTAGCCATCGCGGCCAGCCAGGACTTGCGCGAGCGTGCTCTTGCCGCTGCCGTTTGGTCCCATCACGGCGTGGACCTCTCCGGCTTGAATTACAAGATTGATGCCCTTGAGAATCTGTTTGCCGTCCACTCCGGCGTGTAAATTTTTGATTTCTAACATAAATAAGAATAACAACTCTCCGTAATCTCTGCGGTGGTGAATCAATGTTAGTGCGAATGCTCAATGTTCGAGCTCGCGCGCGGTGGCGTCAACCGACACTGCCCTCCAGGCTAACCCCAAGTAATTTCTGGGCTTCGACCGCAAATTCCATAGGCAGTTGCTTGAAGACCTCTTTGCAATAGCCGTTGACAATCATGTTGACGGCGTCCTGGGTCGAAAGACCGCGCTGGTTGCAATAAAAGATTTGGTCCTCGCCAATCTTCGAGGTAGTAGCTTCGTGTTCGACCTGAGCCGATGTGTTCTTAACCTCGATGTAAGGGAAGGTATGCGCGCCGCATTTGTTCCCCAAAAGCAATGAATCGCATTGCGAAAAATTCCGGGCGTTGGTTGCGCCCTTCAATATTTTCACCAAACCGCGATAGCTGTTTTGCCCGCGTCCAGCAGAGATTCCCTTCGAAACGATTGTGCTGCGCGTGTTCTTCCCTACGTGGACCATTTTGGTTCCCGTATCAGCTTGTTGATAATTGTTGGTCAGCGCCACGGAATAGAATTCGCCGATCGAATTGTCCCCTTGAAGGATGACGCTCGGATATTTCCACGTAATGGCGGAGCCAGTTTCGACCTGAGTCCATGATATTTTTGAATTAACTCCTTTGGCCAGTCCCCTTTTGGTGACGAAATTGTAAATGCCTCCTTTACCGTGTTCGTCACCAGGATACCAATTCTGCACCGTCGAGTATTTAATCTCGGCGCGATCATTTGTAAATAGCTCAACCACAGCAGCATGCAGCTGATTCTCGTCTCGCATCGGCGCCGTGCAGCCTTCCAGATAACTGACATAACTGGCTTCTTCAGCGACGATTAAAGTGCGCTCGAACTGCCCTGTATTGGCAGCGTTAATACGAAAGTACGTCGACAGTTCCATCGGACACCGGACGCCCTTTGGAATGAAACAAAATGAGCCGTCGCTGAAGACGGCTGAATTCAATGCGGCGTAAAAATTGTCGGTGTACGGCACGACTGAACCCAGATATTTTTTGATGAGATCTGGATGTTCCTGAACCGCTTCGCTAAACGAGCAGAAGATAACTCCCTTTTCCGCGAGCTTTTCCTTGAAGGTGGTTCCAACCGAAACACTATCGAATACGGCGTCCACAGCCACGCCCGCCAATCGCTCACGCTCTCGCAATGGAATGCCCAGTTTTTCGTACGTTTCCAAAAGTTTCGGATCTACTTCATCCAAGCTCTTCGGGCCATCGCCGCGCTTTTTCGGCGCCGAGTAATAGATGATTTTCTGAAAATCTATCGGCGGATATTTAACCTGCGGCCATGTGGGTGGCGTCATGGTGAGCCAATGACGAAACGCCTTTAGGCGCCACTCGAGGAGGAATTCAGGCTCGTTCTTTTTCTTCGAAATCAGCCGAATGATATCTTCGTTCAAGCCCGGCGGAGCGGACTCGGTTTCAACGTCGGTGACAAAACCGTATTTGTATTCCTTCGAAACGAATCCCTCAATTGTCTCCGTTGCTGTGCTCATTTCTCAAAGTGTTTATTGTTTCTTGCCCGCAGCGCAGCGATTGCACACTCCGCGAACCGAGACCTCGAAATGCTCGACGGTGAATCCTTCGGGAAGCTGCACTGGGGGAGCTTCGAGGTTGCCGGCGAGGCCAATGTCATAAACTCCGCCGCAATCGCTACAATAAAAATGGCAATGTTCTTTCATGTTTGGACAAAACCGCGTGGCGCCGCGGTCCACGTTGACTTGTCGAACGAGTCCACACTTTACCAGAGCGTCGAGGCAATTATAGACCGTTGCGATGGAGATATCAGGCATCTGCGGCTTCGCACGCAAGAAAACTTCCTCAGCGGTTGGATGATCTCGTTTTGCCAGCAACACGCCGTAAACATGTTCGCGCTGAGCTGTGGACCGGAACCCGCTCGTGGCGAGCCGCTCATTTAATTCTTTGGCAATTCTAGATTCTCCGGCGAAATCCATGGCAAAAACCTAGTAACCTTTCCGCCCACTGTCAATACTTGGAATAATTCTAAATCTCATAAAGGGGTTTAGGAGCCTTGTTGCTCTGTTGCTCTTCCACTGCCGAGGTCGCCGGAGGCCCATGATGTTCTGTTCCACGTGGAACTCCATAGCGATAGCACGTTAAGATCTCTCGCTTGCTTTAGCGGGTTCCGTATTCGCTCGAGGAGCGCGCTTCATCCAAACCATTACAAGCGCAATGTCCGCCGGGGACACACCCGAGATTCGAGAAGCTTGGCCTATGGTCGTAGGACGAACATTTTCCAGCTTTTGGCGCGCTTCAACGCGCAAGCTTGGAATCTCGGCGTAGTTCAACCAGACTGGTATCCTCTTCTCTTCCATTTTCTTAAACTTTGCCACATCCATGTCCTGTCGAGCAATATAGCCTTCATATTTCACTGCGATCTCGACCTGCTGGATCTCTTCGGCAGTTAGTGAGGCATTTGGGTCCGGAAGATCGCTGTAGCTGATCTCAGGTCGCCGCAGCATCTGTAGCAGACTGACGCCAGCAGACCGTTTCTGTTGAAGTTGTCCAATCTCATGCTCAATCGCAGCCCGCTTCGCGACGAGCTTCTCAAAGTTCCGCGAAGGTAAAAGGCCGATTTCATACCCGAGCGGGGAGAGACGCAGGTCTGCATTATCTTGTCGCAGCAAGAGGCGATACTCCGCGCGCGAAGTAAACATTCGGTAGGGTTCGACGGTACCCTTTGTGATCAAATCATCGATTAGCACTCCGATGTAAGCTTGATCGCGGCGCAAGACGATTGGGTCCTGGCCTTGCGAACGCCTTGCCGCATTGATCCCGGCGATCAATCCCTGCGCACCAGCTTCTTCGTATCCCGATGTCCCATTGATTTGGCCCGCCAGGAAAAGGTTTCGGCAAACTTTTGTTTCCAGCGAGGAACAGAGCTGGGTCGGGAAGGCGAAATCATACTCGACGGCATAGGCCGGTCGCATGATTTCCGCGTTCTCGCAACCGACGATCGTCTTGATCAAATCGACCTGCACTTCGAAAGGCAAACAGGTCGAAAACCCGTTGACATAAATCTCGTCTGTGGCGATGCCCTCGGGTTCGAGAAATATCTGATGCCGCTCCTTGTCTGGGAATTTGACGATCTTATCCTCAATGGACGGACAGTACCGCGGTCCGACGCCTTCGATTACGCCGGAATACATCGGCGACTTGTGAAGATTCTGTCGAATCAGTGTCGCAGTCGATTCGGTCGTGAAAGTGATATAGCAGGGGAGCTGGCCGTTAATTTGATCCAGAATAGAACCGGGCGGGTAATGGCTGCTCGGTTGCGAATGGGTGTGCGTACCCGGCCGTTGTTCCACGTGGAACAAATCGTCCTTCCAAAAACTAAAAAACGGAACCGGCTCATCTCCCGGCTGAATCTCAGTTTTCGAGAAGTCTATCGAACGGCGGAGCAGGCGAGGCGGAGTTCCCGTCTTTAGGCGGCCTAGTTGAAGTCCGACCTCCTGTAGCGACCCTGACAATCCCATGGCGGCGGACTCGCCTGCTCTGCCGCCGGACTGCTGGGCTGCTCCGATATGCATCAGGCCACGCAAAAACGTCCCCGTCGTGACGACCACGGTTGTGCCATGATAGCGAACTCCCAAGGTCGTTTCGACGCCAGACACTTGCCCACCGTCATGGACCAACTTCGCGGCTTGGCCCTGCTTTAAATCGAGGTTTGGCTCACGTTCGCAAATCCACTTTAAACGAAACTGATACGCCTTTTTATCACACTGCGCGCGCGGCGCCCAAACTGACGGTCCTTTCTTAGTGTTGAGCATCCGGAACTGAAGCCCCGTCATGTCGGTCGCCTTTCCCATCTCCCCTCCGAGCGCATCGATCTCGCGAGTGAGATGGCCCTTGGCCAATCCGCCTATCGCAGGATTGCACGACATTTGCCCCACGGTGTCGACATTGATCGAAAGAAGCAAAGTTTGGCAACCTATGCGAGCAGCCGCCAACGCTGCTTCTACGCCCGCATGCCCAGCACCAACGACAATTACATCGTAACGTTTCGGATAATCAAACATGTCAGCCACGAAACTAAACGCACTCGTACGTCGCAGCAAATGGCGTTTGGCCTCGGTGCTTCCGAATACCCCGATCAGCATTGGCGGCGAGATGTTCGCATATCTTAAAAACCGGCTCGAACTCGGCGTGCGCTCCGATCCCACTGGCAATCTGTGCCGACGTAAGCCGATGTCCCCTTTTCTCCTTGAGATAACTCAGCACCTTGAGCTGCAGCGCAATGACAGCACCGGCCGCCTTCTTGCCAGCTTCTACCCCTGGCTGATGATACGCATTAACGTTGATCAACGATGCGTACAATCCGACCGCTCTCTCGTAAAGTGCGATCAGCACGCCAATCGCAAATGGTGTCACCGACTCGATTGTGATCGTAATTGATTCCCGGTCTTTTTCATAAAGGGCTTGCCGAGTGCCAAACAAAAAACCGCTCAAATAATCACCCGACGTTACATTCGGCTCAACCAGCAGCGATTCTGTTTCGCGGTCTTTCAGTACCTCAATAAAAGTCACAAAGAAGTTATGTAAACCTTCTCTAAGTTGTTGTAAATAAGCATGTTGATCGGTTGACCCCTTGTTGCCGTACACCGCGATGCCTTGATTGACAATCTCACGGCTCAAACTTAATTCCTTTCCAAGTGACTCCATAAGAAGTTGTTGCAAATATTTCGAAAAGAGTTCGAGGCGATCTTTGTAAGGCAAGACGACCATGTCTTTGGCGCCTTTGCCGTTCCCGACGTAGTACCACATCAAGGCTAACTGGGCGGCCGGATTCGATTCCACAGAAGCTTGCCGCGTGACCTCGTCACAGGCTTTTGCCCCAGCCAACATTCCTCCTATATCCAATCCCTGCAAAGCGGCTGGCAACAGTCCAACTGCTGAAAGTTCGCTGGTTCGCCCGCCAACCCAATCCCACATAGGAAACTGCTTTAACCAGCCGCCGTTTTTGGCGACGTTGTCCAGTTCGCTGCCGCTGCCAGTCACCGCCACAGCATGCGACTCAAACTTCAGCCCGGCCTTCTCGTAGGCAGCCTTCGCTTCCAACATCCCGTTACGCGTTTCCTTAGTCCCTCCGGATTTTGAGATCACGATGCACAACGTTTGTCCTAGCTTGCTCGAAAGTTTTGCCAGGACCTTGTCAATCCCATCCGGATCGGTGTTATCGAAAAAATGGACATCGAGCTTGTCCTTCGCCGGATGCCCCAAAGCATTAGAAACAAATTGCGGCCCCAGCGCAGAACCGCCAATTCCGATCACAAGCAGGTTTTTGAACGCCCCTTTGGCGCCTTGGACCGTTCCGGAGTGGACTGCAGAAGCGAAAGTCTTGATCGATTCAACAGTCTCCTCGATCTCACGCCGAATCGCTGCCGCAGGCGCGAGTGCCGGGTTCCGCAGCCAATAATGCCCCACCATTCTATTCTCGTCAGGATTGGCGATCGCACCCTTCTCCAGTTCAGCCATGGCCTCGAATGCCTTGCATGTTTTTGATTGCATCGAGGCGAAGTAATCGTCGGCAAAGTTCATTCGGCTGAGATCAATCGACAGCCGCAAGGTAGGAAATTCGGCATAGTACTTTTGAAAGCGCGTCCAAAGCTGTTCGTTCGTGAATTTCATAAGAGTCAAGAAACCGCTGGATTAAAACACGAAATCTTAGAATTTGGAAGGAAAGTAATTGGGGAGCGGCTCGATGATTTTGAGCTTCACCAGCAAGACGATCAGCGGCGTATAACCGACTGAGATGGGCAAATCCTTGATAAGATCTTTCGCGAGTACGATGAAGATAGGTTTGTGAGGGCCATCTTCGCTCCCTTCTGCATTAGAACGAGACCGAGAACGTTGGTCAGCCAATAACCAATAACAAAGCTGGCCGTGGATGCCGAGGCGCTGAAGAGGCTGACGATCCAGGCGAAAGCGAACGCCAATGGAACATTCACAAACAGATCGTTCCACCACGAAAGAGGCGACAGCAGAAAGCCAACTAAAGCCAGCAGGCCACCTTTCACTCTTCGGTTTGCATCCATACAACGCCGCCGCGGCTTGCTTCGATGGCAGCTCGGATCGGGCGCTGAAGGTAGTCGGGAGGAGATCGGCGCGTCAAGCGCTGTTCAAAACATCAAAACATCGAGTGGTTCGTCATCCGCCAGAGCTCTCGGTAGGCTCCGTAAATCTGTAAACCGGTGTCATTGACAATCCGTCATACTT
>Ga0194113_10003952_pt1 | contig 19581 bp, 18 predicted proteins | sample TA2MahC200mmetaG_FD_146193 | JGI IMG/M metagenome (GOLD analysis project Ga0194113, IMG submission 146193) | Freshwater microbial communities from Lake Tanganyika, Tanzania - TA2015017 Mahale Deep Cast 200m | ecosystem: Environmental > Aquatic > Freshwater > Lake | place: Tanzania: Lake... | reverse complement strand
ATTCTGTGGCTAGATAGTCTTACGTTGTATGAACATGAAAGGGGCTAGAGTAGCAATTATTTTTGATACCATCGCCGAATCAAGTGATGTAGCTCAGTGTTTGATTGAAAAATCTGTAGCGTACTGCATACAGCAGAAGATTGATCTCATCTACTATGCAAGCATAGGAGGCAGGTCTCTTGCTGGAGCTTTTCGGAGAAGTGGTTTTATCCCGGCGCCCTTTGTTAAGAGTTTGCGGTTATGTGCTTACTCAAGTCTGCCTCTGATTCAAAGTAATTTCCTGCAGGTTTTAGATAATTGGTTCGTCCAAATGGGTGACTCTGATACACTATGAGACATCTGATAAGCAAGATGCTGGTCTTATATTAAGAGATTCAAATAAAGACGAGCATTTGAGGGTTGTGCAGTTTGAAGATTCTGGTCTGCGTTTCTGAATATCCACCGCGTGCCTCAGGGATAGGCAACGTTGCCTATCGTATGGTCAGAGAATTTGAGAAAAGAGGGCATACCTGCACTGTGTGTTCTCCCACAGGGCCGGACATAACCCTGGGAAATGATAGGATGATGGAAAGATTAGGTGGTTTGAGACCTCTCTATTTCTGGTGGCGCGTCAGTCGGTATTTCCAGGGCAAAGCAAGTGGATGGGATGCTGTCTGGCTGCATTGGCCTATGTTCATGGAGGGTAGTCCATTTCACCGTGCGGTAATTACTTTCCATGGCACTTACATGGGCTTTAAAGAGATGGCCAAGGAGTTGCGCAGTTCCTTTTTTCTTAAATGGTACTACGCTATCATGGGACTCATTGAGAGTCAATACATACGCCGTCTGAATAATAGCAATTACCGTCTGGTTGCAGTAAGCCCACGCACTGCAACCGAGTTGCATTCGCGCGGCATAAGTGCAGACAGAGTTACATACATCAGCGTTGGCGTGGACACAGAGCAGTTTCGCCCGACGTCCGACAAGCCACGGCTCAGGTCTGAGCTTGGTATTCCAAAAGATGCGCTGGTGTTCCTGTATGTGGGGCGTCTGACAGTTCCTAAAAACCTGTTCCAACTCGTGGATGCCTTCGGGGAAGTCAAAAACAGACTGAGCCGTTCTTTACTTCTCATGGCAGGTAACGGCGAACTCGAAAAACCACTGTCGCGATATATAGCGGAGAGGAAGATTCCCGATGTCAGACTGCTGGGTTTTGTTCCTCATGAGGAGCTTCCCGGTATTTACGGTTGTGCCGATTTCTTCATCATGGCGTCGAAATACGAAGGGCAGCCTGTTGCCCTACTCGAGGCTATGGCGTCTGGGTTGCCTCCTATAGTATCCGGTATTCCGGTCATGGAACAGATGGTCAATGAGTCCGGGGCGGGGTTAGTGGTGGATTTCAGCGACCCCATCGAGGCAGCGAAGCAGATCACAGGGTACATGTCCGGCAGCAAGGCATCTGAAGACCGCTACCGTGTGCGGGACTATGTGGAGCGCACCATGTCCTCGTCTGCGTGTGCCGAGAGGTATCTCGAACTGATAAATCAGGTCGAGGTCAGCAAGGAATAACTCCCATGTCATTAAGAGACATCGTCATTAAAGTATTCCTCATGCTTCCGGAAATCCTCCAATTGAGGATCCGGCAACTGATGTATACACTTGGTATCAGATTCCTAAGACTCAATCGTCGCTGGCGTTACCTGTTGCCGAAAACAGTCAGAAGTCATATCTGGCCTGGCCAACCGGAGTGGAAAGACCCTCGAGACTTATTTGTGCAGAAAAGCAAGGTGGGTGAACGTGTGCGCCGTTATTCTGCCGATGATGCGGTATACTGGATTGCCCCTGCGAAAATAGTCTGGGTAACAGCCAGCAAGGCATTTGATATTCGTGAACACAAGGGTAGGGTCGTGGGTGGTGATTGGGATAAACTCGTACTGAAATTTGAGGACCTTGATATATATAGGTCATTTATGGAAAGGAGTTCAACAGGAGAGCCCTGGAGTGAGCTGCCCTACTATCGCAGCACGCTGGCTGCAATAGAAAGCGGCGTGCCATTGTGGAACTGTAAAACTCGAGAGGACTTGGACCGGAGATGCGTGATGCTGGATAGTCTTCTTTACGAAATCAAGACAAAAGGTTATAAGACTCAGTTAGTTCTGGAGAAAGAAAAGTGCAGGATTCTCGACCCTGAGGATGAGATTACTGTCAATATAGGCAGGCACGGAGACCTTCTGTTCAGTAATGGAAGACATCGTCTGTCATGCGCCAAGATCGCAGGTGTGAGAAGTGTTCCCGTGAAGATAACAGTGCGACATGCAGAGTGGGAAGAATTCAAGCGCCAGATCTACTCGTACGTAGAAAGAAACAAGGGCGCCGTTTATGCGCCGCTAACGCACATTGACCTTCAATCTATTCCAAGTCACCATTCTCACCAAAGATTTGAAATTATTAGAAACAACATCGGGCAAGGAAGCCAGACGCTTTTAGATATTGGAGCGCATTGGGGTTATTTTTGCCACAAGTTCGAGGAGGAAGGATACAAATGCTTCGCAGTTGAACAGGATGGAGAACACCTCTATTTTATGAGGAAACTCAGGAGGGCCGAAAACAAGGAGTTTGCGATTATCTCGGATTCCATACTCGACATGGGCGAGAAAGGGTCTCTCGAATATGATGTGGTACTGGCGTTGGCCATTTTCCATCATTTTCTTAAAACCGAGCGTTTGTTTAATAAACTAAAGACTTTGTTGGGGAATCTACACTGCAATGAGGTATTCTTTTTACCGCATGCCTACAATGACCCTCAGATGGCAGGAGCGTTCGTAAATTTTACGCCGGAGCAATTCGTTCAATTCATTTTGGAGAACAGCCGTCTGACCGAGTACAAGCTCATTGGACATTGCGAGGGCGGTAGACCTCTGTATAAGCTATGGAGATGATTCTATGAAAGTCTGGATGGTCTGTGAAGCTCTCACTGAGGGCAAGGTGCCGAACGTTACCGTTCTGGAGATACGGCGCAACCTTCTCAAGCTCAAGCATGAAGTGCTGCTGTTTTGCCCCAGCACAGAGAAGAAATACGCCGACTCGGCTGACAAGGGCATCTATTTCGTTCCGACTATTCCCGTGCGCGGCCCTAGAGAGCTCCTGTACCAGCTTCTGCTGCCTGTGGCAATGTTGATTTGCTTTCTCAGGTCTAGACCGGACTGGATATATGTGCGTCCGGTGATAACCATGATTTCGCCGCCTATTGTAGCCCGGGTTCTTCGTATCCCCTGCATTATCCACTTTTCCGGAGATATGGTCGAAATTCTGAGAAGTGTGAGAGCAAACATCGCTCTGAGGGTTCTCTGCCAATTACTGGAATGGGTCAATGTCAAGCTCGCGACGAGGGTGATTGTTGAGACGACGAGAATTGCAACTCTCCGACGGGACAGGCACAAGGTATCTGAAGATAAGATTGTGGTTATTCCGAACGGCGCTAATATAGACCTTTTCAAACCCATTGACAAGCAGCAAGCCAGGAAAGCCATAGGCATAGATGAGAACTGTTTTCATGTGGGCTTCGCAGGTAACCTGGCACGCTTCCAGGGTTTGCCTTACCTGGTCAAAGCAGCACCCCAGGTCTTGGGAGAATTTCCTAACACACGCTTCCTGATAGTGGGCGATGGAGAAGCAATGAGAGAGCTTGTAGAGATGGTCAGGACCATGGGACTGTCGGACAGTTTCGTGCTCACTGGCGTGGTTCCGTATGAGAAAGTGCCTCTCTATATCGCTGCCAGCGACATCTGTGTAGCGCCTAGGATAAAGGACATGTGCGAGAAGACTGGCATCTCGCTATTGAAGCTCGGTGAGTACATGGCATGTGGGAGACCAGTGGTAGCCAGCGACATAGAAGGTGTTGGCCCGGTATTAAGGGAAGCAGAAGCTGGCATTCCTGTGCCGCTCGAGGATTCGCACGAGCTTGCCGCGGCAATCGTGTCGCTGCTCAAGGACAGGGACAGGAGGGAGAGAATGGGGGAAAACGCCCGTAGATATGCTGTGGAAAGGCTTAGCTGGGAGGGGGTGGTAAGGCGGATTATAGAGGTGTATGAGAACGCCGTTGGCGCTGCAGGGCGAAAGCAGTCAGTCGGCCACAGGTTATAAGTGTACCAGGTGTACGTGCTGCAACTGTCATTCAAGTGGAATAGCTGGTTTTATTGACATGTGTTTGCCTTCACTTTAGACTACAGACCATGATGAAAAAAGTGGCTCTGGTTATCGCAAGTGTTTTGTACTTTGGGCTTGCAAGGTATTTACCTGTCTCGTATAGCCCATTAGGCCTTGGCTTGACTAAGCCATTCCGGGGATTGCTATGCCGTTTCATGTTCAAGAAATGTGGTAAGAATATCAATGTGGAACGAGGTGCCTGGTTCAGCTACAAAATGTTCAGCTATAACATTGAGATTGGTAATAACTCAGGCATCGGTATCGATTCTAAATTGTACTCACGCGGTGGCATAACCATCGGCGACGACGTGATGATGGGGCCGGAAGTGTTAATCCTGACAGAGAACCATAGACACGATGATTTAACGAGACCGATGAGGGAACAAGGAGCGGAAAGCGCCGCAGTCGTAATTGAAAGTGATGTATGGATAGGAATGCGGGCGATAATCCTGCCCGGCACTAGAATCGGGAGATCCTCTATCATTGGTGCCGGAGCAGTGGTTGCGGGGGAAATTTCTCCCTTCTCTATCGTAGTGGGAAATCCGGCGAGAGTAGTAAAAAAAAGAGATGGTTCGTCCATCCCGTCCAGCTAGAGGGAAGGCGGTCTTCTCGGTCAGTGACCTTCCCCCTTTATTAATACCAGCGTTAATTAGAGTCTGCCGTCTATTTCCAGGAATTCCTGCGGGGCACAATGACTGGTCCGTAACATTTAGCGTCAGAGCCTTTTTTGCAGAAGACTAGTGAGATTCCATTTATGATTCCCTGCACATAAGAGACGAATGTACCCAGTGCTCTCTGCCAGAGCAAAAACCACACGGCGTTTTTTAATAGATGTAAGAGTGGAAAAATGACCAGAAACGAGATGAATTGTAGCAGACTGCAGTTTCTCTTCATGAAAATGAATTGGTTCCTACCCATATAGTAGGCGCGAAAGCCGCTTATCTTAGCTGTGGCCTGCCCGCCCTTGTGCCACAGCACCGAATCAGGAACGTAGACAACCTGATACCCAGCCTTCTTGCACCGCAGACACCATTCCGTTTCTTCATAGAGAGCGAAGTACTCCGGGTTCAAGAGGCCGATTGTTTCTATCACAGCGCGCCTGATTAGGAGACAACACCCCATGACCCAGTCAACCTCTCTCTTATCATCAAACTGACCGTTGTCAATCTCATTAAAGCCGATAAGCGCAGTAGTGCCGGTCCACAGGTTAACCGTGGCGCCGGCACTCTGAAATGTGTTCTGAGTCCGATGAAAATAGACCTTGGGACCCACAATGCCAATTTGCGAGTCGGATTCGGCAGCGGCTACCAGTTTGTCGAGGAAATCGGGATGCACAACGGTATCGTTATTCAGGAGAAGAATGTAATCTGGGTTTGAGTTCGCCAGTACAAAGCTTATGGCTGTGTTGTTTCCTTCGGCGAAGCCGTAGTTTTTTTCGTTCCGAATCAGGTGAATGTAATTGCCATATCTACCGGTCAGCACCTCTGCGTCGTTGCCTTCCGAGCCGTTGTCCACCACGATGACCTCATAGTTGGGATAGGTTATCTTCTTCAAGGACTCCAGGCACTCGACAGTATCTTTGAGCCCGTTCCAGTTAAGTACGATGATGCAGACTTTAGGATTGTTCATCTGCTGCATCCGTCAAATCGTAATCTGCTGATGTGTGCTGTCATGCTTGAAACCTGTAGATGGGTCTGCCGTCGTCGGTCTTGCCAATCTGAACTGCCTCTCTAAGACTAGAGCTCTCCAGGATAAACCGAATGAATTCGTCGTAATCAAAATTACGGTAAGCGCCTTTCATTTGAATACTCTCAGGCCTTTCAGTCTGAAAGAACATCACTTGTGTTTGTAGCTGTCTCAGGAGGTCCACCAGCCGGTGGAAGTCCCTCTCAGCTTTGATGAAATGATGAAATACGTTTAAAGCCAGTACTACGTTAAAGTCCGTCTTCTCCATATAGTCGAATATGGATTTGGAGATAATTGTGAATTGTCGGTTCTCCGCAATTTTCAATCGTTCCATAAAATAGAGACTTGGAGCATGGTTCTCCACAGCATAACAGGTGAAGCCCTCCTCTTCGAAGCGGTGGCAGAAATATCCCCAGTGTGCTCCGATGTCGAGTAGGGCGCCGCTATTGAAAGGGAGATTGGCCTTGATGACCTCAAATCTTTCGTGTCCGTACATTGAGGGGATATCAGAGAGGTCAGGGTGAGTAACTGGATGATACAGCTTGTGCAAGGGCTGTCTCCGGGCGTAATCTTTCACTTCCTTTCTAAAGCGGTACCATTGGGAATGCCTGGCTGTTATCTTGACAGGAATCCTTTCGAGATTTAAGAGCTTGGCGATCGCCAAACGATGTTGGCCGTCTTCAAAAAGCAGGGCTCCATCGCGTCCGACGCGAACTGACACACCTCGTCCTCGACTTCCCACCGATTATCCTTGTTCTCTGCAAGCTCCTGCTGCGATTTGTATCCCTCCAGCCTGATTCGATGAAAGAGCAGGTCTAGACCTCTGCATCTTTCGTCGAGGTCCGATTTGTTCTTGCATCCCCATAGATACGTGCCAGCCGAAATCAGTTGGAGAGATTTTTTGTATAGCTCAGTATCTTCCCAGGGCAGCCCGCGGACGAATCTGTCCTGAAACCCACGAAAAACGCCTATGCCCACCTCAGTGAATGGTACTGCATCTCTATCCCAATCACCAGGAATGACCCTTCCCCTCAGGCGATATTTTTCATATCCGTGCAGTTGACGGAGCACGACGGCATGCTGGATTCGCTTAGGGTCAATCCAGTAAGTACGGTTAGGGTCAGGCACTATATCTCGGTGCCATAATATTCTCATTTGTACGATCAGAAACCACATTTCGAACTGTGCTCTTCTGGCCAACGACAGTAATAGCGGATGTCTCTCTAGTAAGGGTAGAATAAGCCTAACAAAATGACTAGTCACCATTTCTACTCCTGCACGCCGGCGTGTATATTCAGCTTTCCCGTAATGAAGCCAGAATTATTTCCCGCGCTTTTCAAGCAAGCCATCTATGGCACCTCTGATGGCGTTGATGGCAATGAGACAGCTCCAGATGGGGTACTTTGGAGATGGTTTTTTTGCTGCAGCACCTATTGATTTTACCGTTTCTATGAGCCTAAAGGTGAGAACTTTCGGCAGATATTTCGGGTAATACATTCTGGCCAGCAGAATATGATTACGCGTCAGATAATAGGACATTCGACGTCCCATACTGCCGCCTGAATAGTGAGTAACAAGTTTGTCGGAAAATGCACAGATTCTGTAATTTGTTCTGCTTCTTACCCTGAGGCAGAATTCAATGTCCTCATGGTACATAAAAAAACCGTCATCTATTAGCCCCGCACTATCAAATACGTCTCTCCTGTAGAAACACGCGGTTCCCGCAACCCAATCCACCGTGCGTACTCCCTGGAAATCGTCAACCATGTTTTTGCTGAGCCCTGCCCTAAAAAATCCCCCGGAGAACCAATTATTCCCCTTTTCATCAACTATGATGCACGACAGCACGCCAATGTACCTGTCGGCATCCAGAATTTCGACATTCTTTTTGATGAAGTCGCTCTTTAGTTCCGTATCATTCGTAAGGATACAGATATAGTCACCCGTCGCCAGTGTAATCCCTTTGTTACAGTTCTTGACAAACCCCAGGTTCTGGTTATTTTCAATCAGACGCATGTTCTGGTAATTACTGATGAACGACCTGATATAATCCAAAACAGTCCTATCCGGGGAACAATCATCAATGATTATGACCTCGTAATCCCTGAATGTCTGATTGGCTAAACTCGGGAGCAACCTTGCCAGGTACTCCTTGCCATTGTAGTTCGGGATTACGATACTCACCCTATATCTGCCCTTTTCCATCTATCCTTGCTTCTTTCCTTCCGCTTTAACAACTATAGCAATATTATTATAGATTTGAATCCGTTCGATTTTGGAGAAAGATGGATAAGTTTTGTTGAATATCTTTACTTTTTGGCCACAGCATGCATCTACCAGCTCCTTGATGAAACCAACCATGCCGTAATCGTGACTGGGAAATCTTTGTTTATAGGTCAATCGCCTGAAATATTGTGGAAACCGCTTTAGTTCAGCGATTCTAGTACTCAGAGAGGAGCGAACAGAGGGGTTCACCCCATAACACGGTGAATCTACCCCGTGAGAAGGCAGAAGCCTTTTAATCGTGTGACTTGCGGCCTTCTCCCACCTGCCCAGAGAAGACCGGACCGTCGGTCCAATGCGATATCGAAATGAGTCCAGGGCAGTATAATGGGATTGCTTGTAAATTCCCCCGTCAACGAAGCTACCGATGTAGCCGGTGCAGAAATCTTCTATTGAGTATATTCCTCCCGGCTTAAGATGATTCTCAAACAAGTGCCAGAAACTGATGCGCGTAAGCTCTCCGATATGCGAGCAATCGTCTATTATTATATCGAAACCCTCAGGGGCTTCCTTCTGAGCGATGCGATCGAGTAGTTCAGTGTCCTGTTGATAACCTTGGTAAACATGGATTCTGCCAGTCGGGTTGTATATCTGAACAGGCCTCGCATCTATTCTCACGATTGTCCCTTTTTCGAAGTAGTCACGCCAGAGAAGTATAGACCCACCTTAGCAATCCCTAATTCTAAGAGCTTGACATCTTTATCCGGAAGCGTTTCGAAGAACTCTTCGTAAATTCGAAGATAATGGGGCATGACCCCCTTATCGGTATCGTATTTTGATGGGTCTATTATTTTCGCATATTAATCCCTCAAAAACCATTTATATTCTTCATGCTTTGGTCGCTATCCTACTTGAAAAATAGGGATGCGGCAACTGGTTTGGGCACTCCCATTAAGTTTGATATTGCATAATAACCACGATGAAAAAGCAATGATAGAAATATAAGAAATAAAGACCTTGGTCTCATAGGGTATACCCAAATTGATTTCATTAGATAGCTTCTACCATGACTATATTCGCCTCTTGAACACAGATAGTGCCCAATCATGAAATAGTGCTTTGCCAACAACCTCCTGCTTTTCTTGATGTCTTCAAAGAATTTTTCTAGGATTAGTTTCCAGGCCGATAACCAGGCTTCATAATGATGAACAAGGCTACCCGGAGTATCGTAATAATTCACCAGAGGTTCTGGAAGGTGATGGAAATAGTAATACTTTGACAGTCGAATAAGGAATTCTGTATCTATAAACATGCGAAGTCTTTCATCGAATAGTCCGGTCTTCTTGAAACATTCTTTCCGAATCAAAAGCGTTTGAGTCCCTATGCCCTCTACTCTGTAACCTAAAGCTTCTCTATATATAATTCCGTCCTCTGGTATTATCCTAGGAGGGTGATGGTGCTCTTTCAGACCATTCCCACTTACTCTCCACATATCAGTATAAACGACGCCCACATTTGGTGAAGTAGTTTTGAAAACGTTCATCTGCTTTTCAAGTTTGCTCGGCAGCCACTCGTCATCACTATCCTGAATGGCAATGTAGTCGCCTCTGGCAATCTTGATTCCCTCGTTTGTTGGGATAGCCGGGGTCCCTGAATTCCTATCAAGGCGAATATATTTGATTCTGTCTTCGGTGAAAGATGCCACGACTTCTGCCGTGTTATCGGTTGAGGCGTCGTCAACGACAAGCAGTTCAAAATCACGATAGGTCTGCTCCAGGACACTTCTTATAGAGCGACTAATGATATGGGCGTGATTGTAGGTCGGTATTATGACCGTAACGCGCGGATCTATTAGAGACATACTACATCCTCGTAGATTTATTGTTTTCTCCATTTCATTATTGCAGTTGCCCTGATTCCAGCAAATACGCCTCTGTAAAAGTTCGTCAGTAATTTGAGACTCCTATAACGATAAAGTGATTGTGCTGTGAACGTTGGCAAGTGCCGGAAGAGGAAATATACAAAGAAAAACGACAATTGACGTACCGTCGCGTTTCTAACCATAAACAAAAATCTATTGCGAGTCATATAGTACATATTTAAGCCACTGATTTCGTCTATAGAAAATCGCTTCTTGTGCCACACTCTCGCTCCAGGTGCATGAATTACGAGATATCCTGCTCTAGAGCATCTAACGCACCATTCAACCTCCTCGAAGTATGCGAAATATCTCTCATAAAGTAATCCTATAGTCTGGAGAACTTCGCGTTTTATTAGCAATGCACAGCCAACCACCCAGTCAACCGCTCTTATCTCGTTGAATTGACCGACATCCATTTCATTTATGCCAAGCATGGATGTCATTCCTGTGCGCCAATTTATCTGGCCTCCTATAGCTTGTATCTTATTTGGCTCGTGATAGAAGTAGATTTTTGCACCAGCGATGCCAAAAGAAGGATCACTCTCGGCTACATTAACCATCTCGGATAAGAAATCAGGCGCCACTGTAGTATCGTTGTTCAGCAACAGAATGTAGTCGGGTTCAAAGTTTCTCATTGCGTATCGAATGCCGATGTTACAACCTCCTGCGAAGCCATAGTTCCTGTCATTTTCAATGATATGAATATATTCCCCAAACTTACTCTTTAGAATTTCAGCATCGTTACCTTTTGACCCGTTGTCTACAACTATAATATTGTAGTTTTTGTAAGTTATCTCCTTGAGCGACTGTAAGCAGCCTACGGTGTCATCTAATCCATTCCAGTTGAGGATAATAATAGAGACTTTAGAGGTCATTCTATTGCCTTCTTATTAAGCCAGCTAGAGTTCCCCTAACCATGTACAGTGAGAGTGAGAAGGGCGTCAGGTTCCATGTAGTTACAGAGTTGTATAGCAGTCTCGCTGTTTGCCGCAAGTCATGCAGCAATATCTTAGGTATGTATTTATTGTCGTATCTCTTTGCAAGTATGAATCGATTCCTCGTTAAGTAGTAAAATAGATCGCCCCGTGGTATGCTAGGCATAACATAATGGATAACCAACTTCTCCGCAAACATGCAGGATTTATAATTTGTTTTTGCTTTCATTCTCAGCCCGAATTCGACATCTTCGTGGTACATGAGAAAGTCTTCGTCAAAAAGTCCCACCTTGTCAAAGACCTCTCTGCGATAGAAAGAAGCAGTTCCGGCAACCCAATCCACCGTGCGTATACCCTGGAAATCGTCTACCAGATTCACAGTGAATCCACTTTCAAAGCGCCCTCCCGTAAACCAGTTCTTTCCATCCTTGTCCACTACGATGCAGGATGAAGCGCCTACTGAAGGGTCAGCATCCATTATTTCGACGTTCCTCTGCACAAAATTACTTTTCACTTCTGTGTCTTGATTTAGAAGGCAGATATAATCTCCTTTGGCCAGCTTGATTCCTTTGTTGCAAGTTCTGACGAAACGCATATTCTCCGCGTTCTCGACCAAACGCATCTTGGGGTAGTCCTTGATGAGGCTTCTGATACACACTGGTGCCGACTTGTCCGGCGTGAAATCATCAATGATTATGACTTCGTAATTCTGGAATGTCTGATTTGCAATGCTTGGCAGCAGTCTTTTCAGACATTCTACCTGGTTATAGTGTGGGATTATGATACTGACTTTAGGTTTGGCACTTCCCATTTAATCTCCATTTTGGGTATCTCTGCGTTGATATCTCGCGCCTCTTCATTATAGTTGGGACCGGCTAGCGCTCAAGAAACGGAAATCTTAACAAGGATAGCCACCAGGATGTTTCTACATTATAATGATAGTGTTTGACGTTCGCAACCAAGTATGCCAGCCTTCACTTAGGAAAAATAAGATAGGCAAGGGGGCTAGAGTGCAAAAGGAATTCTATTTTGATAGTAAGCCTCAAAGTGACATTTGGGACGGTATGTGCAATACCAGAACCATTGAACAGGAATTGGATGCCTGCGACTTAGAAGCTCTGGCCAGGGATTCATTTCTGACTCATATACCTGAGGGAGGCAGAGTAGTAGATGGGGGTTGTGGCTTTGGCAAATGGGTAATCTATCTGAAGCGAATGGGATACGACATCGTGGGTATAGACAGTAATGAGATAGCAATCGTCAAGTTAAAGGACTTCGAGGTAGTGTATCATATGGTTCTAAAGACCATGCAGCAGGATTGTGGGTGGATTTCCCTTTCCTGGCAGCCAGCAAGGATGCCAATTTTCAGCTTAATCGTTTGGGTAGAAGGATATCACAAATGTCCCTCAAGATATCGACGTGGATTGCCTTCTCCAGCGTTTTATGTGCAGCTAGGTCGATGAAACAAGAGACTTAGTCAATATCGAAGTTTGCATAAACGCTTTGCTCGCATTTGATGGTGTTAAAATAAGGCCAAGCTTAAGTGAAATGTGATAAAAGCTGGAGACCTCGGTCAACGAAGCTGGACATTCTGTAAGATAGCTTGCTAAGTACTGGTATTGGTGCCGATATTAATGTAGCCTCAGGCCACCATGAGTCCCTTACCTTTCTGCGAAGGCCTGTTGTTGTTACTATATCCCAACCTTTTATCTGCCCTATCAAGCGGTGATTGCTTTCTATCGGCCAATCGCTTGTCAGGAACAATTCTTTTAACGCTTCGACGTCCTTTTTAGGTGGGTTTAACACCCATCGCTTGATATTGTCTTTCATATGCTCCAACAACTGTTCACAATCGTAATTATGCAGTCTGTGATACATGCCGTAGTCATGAGCGTAAGATAAAATCCCCTGCAACCCTTGAGATGTCAAAGGATATTGACTTTCCTGCGGCGTCTTCCTGAATACCGGCAAGATTTGGCCGTCGACATTTCTGTATCCTACAGTCACCCCGTGATTGGGATGAGCGAATAGCTCAATGAGCATCCCCAGGAGCAGAGATGATTTTCGCTCGTTTCCCGAGCCTCTTCGCCAGTCGCTGACTATTCCTGTGACTTGTGATAAGTCGGGATTGATGCCAGTGCCACCCTTTACGTTTATGGTGACCAAATTGAAATAGTAGCGGCTCACGACTGGGTAGTCCGCGTCATCGGAGAATATCATGTCCAGGATGGATTGGGTGAGGCCCTCGGCATTCGCATCTACTACCGCAACTTTGTTTTTCCCCATGAACCCGATGCCGGCAAGATAATCTCGCAGTAGGTCTCTGGCTTGAGCGCTTTCTCTCCTGACGATCCCCTTCAATTCATTGCTCTCCACGAGTTTAGGCAATCTTTCGTCCCGGGCTGGATTAGTGATAGGTTCGTTCAAATCCAGACCATACTGTCTGGCTATGTCGCTGAAACGGTCGGGCTTCAACCCATAGCTGCCCAGAATATCTTTTAGGTTCACACCTCTCTCTGGGAATCTCGCTATATAGGCATAAGCGTCCATTATCTGCGCGTAATTCAGCTCATGCAGCGAGGCTAATCTCACAGGCAATCTGCCCAAACACATATATTTCCCCGGCAGCAGGCCGGATTCCGCGTAAATCGTGCGCTGCAGAGTCTCATATATTTTCTTCATAGCGTAGCCATCCCTGGCAACGAAGAACAGCGCCTCTATGTTATCTTTCCTGGCTTGCTCAGCCACGTTGTGTACGAACACAGTCAATGCAGGGCCGAGAACCTCGTAGCCTACACGCTGCAGCCCGCTTTTATACCTGGCAGGGCTCCTTATTATCGTGTTCACATAGTCCATCTTGTTTTCACTGTTGAACAGCTCTCTAAGCTCCTTCTTTCTGAGCTGTTCGCTTCCGCTGTGGAACCACAGAGCCTTCATGCCCAGCTTCCCGGGCACGATATAGTCGGAGTCGTAGTTGTCACCGATATGGACAATATTTTTGCCTTCTTTTTCGATGATATGCCGAAACAACCTGCCTGTAGATTTCCTTTTCCCTATATCAGACGAGACAAAAAGCTTATCTATGTATTTCCGCAGACCGTGGTGTTCCAGTATCGCCGACATTTGCTCAACCGATAGGTATGAGTCTGAAATACATATAACGCGCTTGCCTGTTGATTTGAGATAGCCGAGCACTTCGGGGGCCCCTGGCATAAGCTGGGTAGCTTTTTTCTCCAGACCTATTTCATAATCGACCATATGCTCTCTGCTGAGCACATGGTCAACTTTGCTTGACCTGAGTGTTCCCGCAACAACATCGTCGAGATGATAATCAGCATCTTTGCCTTCAGCTTGAGCTTCTTTCCACAGAGCTTCCTCAACTCTACGTCTCTGCGTCGCTATCTCCTGGGGACTAATGCGGGTTTCCGACCTGGCCAGAAGCTCGGACATGTGCTCTGCCACAAGTTGCTTGACTACTTCCGGCGGGTCTATTCTTCTCCGCAGCAATGTATCGAAAACATCGAATGAATAAATGTCATAGTTGCTGTGTCTCTTAAGCCATTTCAATATATCTTCCATATTATCGAAACGCTTTACAAGACAGACATGAACTGCGGTAATCTGGTGGGAGATTAAGTGGCCCATTAGGCTTTCCATTCTTTTTCTCTGCCTTGAGCCGTACTCCGGCGATAGGGCTGTTTCTATTGGGCTTTTCCATACGGTCTGCCCTTTGCTATATTTTCAGGTCTACGTGATGGCGCGAGTTGACCAAGACTCTGAGAGAAGAGGTCAATCTCACCATATCGGCTCTTTCTGATAGTCCCATGCATCTACAGGTTGTTTTAATGCACGGGCAATTTCAACGATGTGGCTGGCACAACTGGCGATATCGTGGACACCAACTTTGTTACCACTCACGATATCCCAAGTACCGATGTTATTTTCATATCTAGATTTACTAAGGCTGCCACCGTATCTAATTTTCAGGTACCGAGCATAAAGTCTATTCATCAATATTCGAGCGGCAGCAATGTTATACAGCGGTGACCTGCGTGCAAATTTCAGTAACCACCCATCCTGCATTCTGTATTCACGCCGTCGAATGTATTCACGAACCTTCGTTTGAATACCGGGGGGCAAAGTGGATAATTTCTCATGAAACTCTTTCAAATCGGCGCTGATATCATACCCGGCTCCTGAGGCACCTATCATCCATTGGTAATACATAATGCAGTATTGCTCCATGTTTATATCGTAGTCCTTGAACCTTTCGGGGTCGCCGTGCTTAACCTTGAGCAGTGCTTCCGTGTACAAATTTATAAGATACTTGCCCTTAAATAGTACGAACGAAAGCTCGGACGCAATTTCATTCCAGGCATCATTAAGACTGTAGACAAACCTGTGCACACCGGACCGCGAGCCTCGCCCTAAAACGACCAGAGGTTTGTCAATGATAAACAGGAAATCAGTATATGCTGATGACCTTGGTATTGCCGTAATATCTGCAAGAGGAGAAGCGTAAAATACCCCATATTTATTGCTGATTTCATCTGCGATATGTCGCGATATAAAGACGGCCGAGGGAAAAGGGGGATATGGTTGTCGAGGGTCAGTATTGCGAAAACCGAAGTATGCCTTGAGCACATCCCTTGTGTTCACCTTCAGAATGCTATTCGTAAACTTTCTGGTCTGTATGGTGTTTTGAGAACCCTCATCGCTGTAGGTAGCATCATTGTATGTAATATAACCCCAGGATACCATTGGCGCTGACGTCTCCTGGATGACTTTCTTCACCAGTCGCAGAACGCCGGGCACTAAATAGTCATCGTCACCTAATAGAAGAATGTAATCGCCTGTCGCCTGAGCAAAAGCGAAATTATAACTATCATGGACCATTAGATGTTTCCCGGTGTTAATATAGCGAATCTTGGGACTATTGAACTGCAGCACTGTTCTGCGCGTATCGTCCGAGGAATCGTTATCGGAGACGACAAGCTCATAATCATCGCAATCTTGCTGAAGAACGGATTGAATCGCATATCTAAGCAAGTCGGCGCGATTTCTCGTCGGTATAAGTATCGAGAATAAGGGCATAGTTACTTCGTCACTCCCAACTCAGTCAATGTAAGGATTTACTATCATGATAGGGTCTCTGTTATCTCAAGAAGGGGGCGTGTATTGCATCGTATTGTATTATTCTTCCAGGGGCTTGACAATCATCTCTTTATAAAATTCCTCACGGTCCAGAAACGGGTACATATCCTCCAGTGGCTTCGAAATAATGGCACCGTTCTCTTTTTGTGCGGAAGAGACTGTCGGTACTATTTCCTGGTCCCGAATGCAAATAACTTCGCACAAGACAGCTTTAGGATAGTTAAGGACTTCTCTTATGCCCGCTATAAGATCATGGCTATGAGCAAGGAGGAAATATTTTATGCCATATGCAGCCGCGATTTTTTCGATGACAGGAAAGGAAACACCGGATGTGCTGTCGGTTCCAATGAAACGCCCTTCAAAAAATTTGCGCTGGGTAGCGCGGATGGATAGATAGCCATTGTTGTTCCAGACGAAAATTTTGATTGGCAGATCGTTATGGACAATAGTCTGCAGCTCCTGGATATTCAATTGAAACGAGCCATCGCCCGTAATGCCTATTACCTCGCCTTTATTTTTTGCGTAGCAAACGCCGATTGTGGCAGGAAGAGTGTACCCCATTTCTGCCTGTCCGCCTGAAGTAACAAGCCGCTGTCCTTCTTTAAGTTGAATTGCCTGCGTGGTTACGTAGAAAGCCGAGCCTGCATCCGAGACAACAACCGAGTCTTTTTTCAGAGCTTTGGAGAGGCAATCAACGAAGTAGTAAAGGTTAAGCCCTTTGGAATCATCAGCGTATTCAGGTAGGCATATGGGGTACTTCTTCTTCCAGTGACGACATTTCTTCAGCCACGCTGTCTTTTCAGGCGGTGGAGTCAGGGTTACTATTTTCCCCAAAAACAGCTTCGCGTCAGCATGGATGAAACGGTCGATACGGACAGTGTTTTTCCTATGCTCTACCGGGTCGATGTCCACCACCACAATTTTCGCCTCTCTGGCAAACTTGTCGTATTCGTGGCCTGTGCTGCTCACGCTCAGGCGGCAGCCAATGGAAACGACCAAATCCGAATTCTGTACAGCGAGATTACCGGGCCTGTCCCCCTTGTTGCCGATGCGTCCTATGAAAAGGGGATGGGCGCTGGGCAGGAGGTCGACCCCCAGTTTGGAAACCACGTAAGGGATCTGAAACTTCTCGATGAAAGCCTTGAAAGCTGGAATAGCCTTGCCCAGGCGCACACCTTGACCTGCGATGATTATAGGCCGCTTAGCCTGTTCGATGAGGCGAGCCACGTAGACCACCTCGTCGCTTGTAGGCACAGATGAGTCCTCTTCGATATAGTCTTCGGGACGGAAACGAAGAAGGTTATCCGCATCAATGCTTGCGCTTTGCACGTCGAGCGGTATATCGAGCCATACCGGACCGGGTCGCCCGTGCCGCGCCAGCCAAATCGCCTTATCCAGATGGTAGCCGATGGCCTCGGGCTTGTTTACCATGACCGCGTATTTGGTCAGCGGTTCCACTATAGCGACGATGTCTGTCTCCTGAACACCGAACTGCCGGAGCTTCAATCCGGAGTTCCGCACTGTTTCCTTGCGCTTGGACTGGCCTGAGACAAACAAGCACGGGATGTTATCCTGCCACCCGTTCAGCAGCCCGGTGATTGCGTTCGTCCCGCCGCATCCGGTCGTCACATAACAGGCTCCCAGGTTCTGGTTATACTTGGCATAAGATACGGCAGCCATTGCGGCAGCTTGTTCATGATGAGTGCAGACCGCTTTAAGATGAGGATGTACAGCAATGCCATCCGAGAGAAACATCATGCCCCCGCCAGCTACCATGAATACGTGGCGGACGCCATGCTGGTATATATATTCGGCGATGTAATCTGCGACCCGCATCAGACCCCCATTTTTTTCAGGCATCTTTTCATACGCTCAATGCCTCTGGCTATATTGGTTTTGTTGGTAGCGTAACAAAGCCGGACATAGCCAGCGCCAGCTTCGCCGAAATTCGAGCCAGGCAGGAGCGCAACCCCGGCATCCTCCAGCATAACCCTCGAAAATGTTTCATCGTCCATGTTGGTGCCTTGAATATTGGAGAAGACATAGAAAGCACCGCCCGGCTTGAGACATGTGATGCCGGGAATCCCATTAAGTCCCTCAACGAGCAAATCGCGTCGAGACTCGTACTCTCGAATCATATTTCTTATCTCACTCTGGTCACCTTTGATGGCCTCAATCCCTGCCCGCTGAATGAAAGGTGAGACACAGGAGGAAGTCGTCTGCAGCAGAAGCCCCATTTTTTCTATTACGTCAACGGGACCGATAACACAGCCCAGTCGCCATCCGGTCATGGCGAAGGCTTTGCTGAATCCGTTGGCTACAATTGTGCGCTCCTGGCATCTGTCACGCTTTGCTGGAGAGTAAAACGAGCGACTCGGGCCGTAAATCATCCGTGAGTAAACCTCGTCGGATAGCAGGTAGACGTCATGTTCTCGGGCAATATCGTAGACCGCATCCAGCTCCTCCTGGGTCATGACAGACCCGCACGGGTTATGCGGCGAGTTGATGATTATGAGCCTGGTCTTGTCGGTAATCCTGTCACGGACGTCGTCCGGGTTCATTCTAAATGCGTTTTTCTCACGAAGCGGCACATAGATAGGATTGACACTGCAGAACTCAATGACCGAGCGGTATGTAGGGAAGTACGGGTCGGGCAAAATAACGTCGTACCCGGGGTCTACCAAGCAGCGGACGGCGTAGTAGATGATTATATTAGCCCCGGGCGTGACCAATACCTGCTCAATATCGGGTCGAAATCCCCGGGAAATCTCCGTGGTATCGCAGACAGCGACATGAAAATCGTGTAGCCCCATAGAGCTGGTGTAATGCGTCTCGTTATTGCGCAGTGCCGTGCAGGCTGCATTGATGATATTGTTCGGGGTTGCGAAATCCGGGTCGCCTATCTCAAAATGCACTATGTCTTTGCCCTGCCGCTCCAATTCCTGCACTCTGGCCAGGAGTTTAAACATAGGCTGGCCTAATAAACGGTATGAAGCTTTGGACAACTCTTTCATCTAGTGCGCCTCGCTGAGGATTTCTTTAATGCAATGGCAAATGTATTGGACTTGCTCTCGCTTCAGACAGACGCCGGTGGGCAGGTTGATAGCTTGCGACCCTACCCTGTGAGCAACAGGGCAAGCTTTCTGGGCCTTCGGCCAGATGGGATACTGGCTGATTGCAGGAAAAACGGGCCGTGTGTCAACACCTCGTTTGCGTAATTCTTCCCGCATCGCATCGCGGGTTATGTTTCCCTTTTCGTCAAGCAAAATGCTGCACATCCAGCAGATGCTCCGGGCCCAGCTACGCTCGACGAAAAGTTCGATTCCGGGCACGTCCTTCAGTTCTTCCTGGTACCATGTGAAGATGCGCCGCTTCGCCTCTATTAGTTCATCGACACGCTCAAGCTGTCCCAGACCGATTGCGGCCTGGATGTTCGACATCTTATATTTCAAGCCTCTTTCTTTAATCCAGAAAGTT
>Ga0194113_10003945_pt1 | contig 19600 bp, 25 predicted proteins | sample TA2MahC200mmetaG_FD_146193 | JGI IMG/M metagenome (GOLD analysis project Ga0194113, IMG submission 146193) | Freshwater microbial communities from Lake Tanganyika, Tanzania - TA2015017 Mahale Deep Cast 200m | ecosystem: Environmental > Aquatic > Freshwater > Lake | place: Tanzania: Lake... | reverse complement strand
AGAGATGGGGATGATTCTATCGATTTGATTCGCCCACTCCGATGGGAACGCCGGAAGGGGAAGAAGAGACTCCCCTTACCTTAGGAATACTTTTTTCTCTTGACAGGTGCCTTTTAATGGGTGACCCCTTGTCTTGGAACCCATCTCATTGGGAAGGGGGCCATCGAATTGACGGATCTCGCCGGTATCGGGATGGACAGCTAACAGGGAGACCGATTCCTTATACCGGCCGAGGACGATGTAGATCGTATCTGTCCTGCCGGTTTTTCCCGGACCGGCATAACTCCCCCAGAAAATCCCTTCTTTAACCGGCGCGCCGAGATTGCGAAAGGCAAAGGTAAGCTCAGGCTGGAAATTTAGTGAAATGAAAAAGATAGTAGGAAAGATATATCTTAAGAGTTGTTCATTCATCAAGACCATCAAGACTGCGTTACTACTGATAAGGGTAAGGCTCTTTAGGTGCGATCTATTTATTGACGATGAGACTATCTTGAGACTATCTGACGATAAGACCAACAGACTATCGTAATGGGCCTCTTTACCCTAACCTTCAGACCGCTACCCATTGATCTACATTCTATATAACTGGTTCTGTCTCCTGGGCATTGGGGGCATCGGCAACAGCTTGAGTTGTTTCAGGCGTTGCTTGCGTAGTCTGGGGTTTTGGCTTTCTCGGTCTGGGACGCCAGCGTGATTTGGTGGTCTTCCGTTCCTTCAGGGGCTTCACTTCCTTCAATTCCTCCAGTAGCCCCTTTTTCTGTTCCTTTCCAAAACCGACAACCACATAAGTCCCGCTTCGGGTATCGGTTCTCAGATGAATGATCCCCTCCTTTTCGGCATCCTCAAGGAGATCGCTGAAGGTCCGGTAGCCGTGGTAGGATTCATTGAAGGAGGGTTTCTTTCGTTTGATCGTCTCTTTCACCATGGAAGACCACAGGACTTCCTTATTCTCACGGACCAGGGCAACCACAGAATCGACCAGGAGCTGAAAGGCTTCTCTCTTCTTCTCAGGCAGATCCTGCTCAATCTTGGGAGGGGTCCCGATGGGCCGCTCCAAATCCTCATAGTAGATGAATTCATCGCAGTTACCGATCAGAAGATTGGAGCTTGACTCTTTCATTCCGAGGCCAATCGCCCGCTTCCCGTTCTCCTTCAGTTTGGAGACCAGAGGCGAGAAGTCGCTGTCGCCGGAGACAATGACAAAGGTGTCGATATGTTCCTTGGAGTAACAAAGATCGATGGCATCTACGCAGAGCCGGATATCCGCCGAATTCTTTCCACTCATCGAACGTTTCGGAATCTCGATCAACTCGATGGCCGCTTCGTGCAGGGGTTTCTTGTACTCCGCATAATCGGCCCAATCGGCATAAGCCTTCTTCACGATGATCTTCCCTTTTTCGACCAGCCGTTCGAGGACTTTCTGAATATCGAACCGTTTATCCTTCTTGCCTCTAAAACCGAGGGCAAGGTTCTCAAAATCGATGAAAACCGCCAGGGTATGTTCTGCTTCAGCCATGCTCCATATCCTTTCTTTTCTAAAATCATACTACAATGTAACAGGCTTTTTGTAAACAGCCTTTTTAAAATCCCAATTTTATGGACCTCCATTCCTTCTTCCCCTTACCAGGAGAGGTTATCAGGGTTCATTAACTTACTTCCCCCCCCCCTTTTTGAATGATCCGAAAAGTTTCTTCATAAATCCTCTCCCGGGGACCGATGGCAACAAGTTCGATCTGCCCGGGATCTTTAATCCGGTAGATGATTCTGAAAGAACTTACTCTGAAACTTCTTAACCCTGCAAGTTCGTCCATGAGAGCTTTACCCAGAGAGGAATCAGATAAAATCATTTTTAGAGAAGATTTTACCTTCTTCTTCAGGGAGGGATGCATCGTTCTGATCAGTTCTCGAATGTCACCTGGGACAACAAGTTTATACATTGTCTATCTTCCCCTCATAGCCTCCCTTGAACTCAGTTGAAGGCTTCATCCTGAACATGGTCAAAGGGCACATTAACGGAACAACTCCTCAAGCGTATAGAGCTTTGACTTTCTCCTTTTTAAAGCTCTAAGTCCCTTTTTGATCTCTTTCATGAAGGATAAATCCGATCGAACGGCGATTGTCTCTTTCAAGCTCTCAAACTCCTCTGGACTCACCAACACAGCGGCAGGCCGCCCATTTTTAGTGATCACAATCTCTTCGTCCGTCGCATTGATTGCTTCAATCAGCCCACTCAACTTCATTTTTGCCTCGGAGACAGATAGGGCTCTCATGATTTTGACCTCCATTTTGGTTGACCTAAATTAAGTCTATTTTAACAAAGGAAGGATGAGGTGTCAAATTGGACGGGAAATTTCAACTCAGGAGATGAAGAGAATAACCTTTCTCTTTCAATCCTTTTTTAATCTCCCGGATGTGGTCCGGGCTTCGGGTCTCAAGGATCAGGATCACTTTTGAGAATCCGATGGGGATGTCAATGGCCGCCCGCTCATGGACGATGTGGAGGATATTGGCATGATGTTGAGCGACGAGGCCGGTCAGTTTTGTGAGAGATCCCGGCACATCTCTCAAAAGCACTTCAAAGCGAGCCATCCTTCCGGTCCGGGTCAGCCCCTTCTCAATGATCCGGTCAAGGAGGTGGACATCGATGTTGCCGCCGCTGATGACTAAAACGAGTTTCCCGGGGTTAATCTTTACCTGTTTCGATAATAAGGCTGCCACTGGCGTGGCCCCCGCCCCTTCCGCCACAATCCGCTTTCTCTCCATCAACAGAAGGATGGCTGAGGCGATGTCATCCTCCTCAACCGTGACGATTTCATCCACTCTCTTTTGAATGATGGGAAAGGTAATCTCTCCCACCCTCCGGACAGCAATTCCATCCGCAAGTGTGGGCTCCGCCTCAACTTCTACAATCCTTTTTTTTCTCAGGGAAGTAAGGGCCGATGGGACATGGCTGGACTGGACACCGATGATTCTTACCCTGGGTCTTCTCCTTTTTACAATCGTGGCGATCCCCGAGATCAAGCCTCCTCCGCCAACGGGAACAATGATCGCTTCCACTTCAGGAACATCCTCGAGAATCTCAAAGCCGATCGTTCCCTGCCCTGCAATGACCTCTTCATCATCATAGGGATGGATAAAAGCCTTTTCTTTTCCGGCCAATCCTTTTGCGTATCGGAGGGCTTCATCCACATCCTGGCCGTAGAGGATAACCTCTCCGCCATAGGACCGGGTAGCCATCTGTTTTGCCAGAGAGGCTCCTTGGGGCATGACAATGGTGGACTGAATCCCCAGAAGGGAAGAGGCCAAAGCCACACCCTGGGCATGATTTCCAGCAGAGGCGGCGATGACCCCCATTTTTCTCGTCGAAGAATTCAGGCGGGATAGTTTATGGTAAGCCCCCCTGATTTTGAAAGAGCCGGTTTTCTGGAGGTTTTCAAGTTTGAGATAGACCTCTTTGCCGGTGAGATGGGAAAGGGCATCCGAAACGATCATGGGAGTCCTAAAAATCGCTTGATCCACTTTCACCTTCGCTGCCTCGATCTCTCTCCAGAGCATTTAATCAACCCCCTTTCTTAAAAGGCTAATCCGAGGCATCCCTGAGACAGGGTTTTCATCGACCCACACCCTACAACCGTAGACCTCCTCAATATTCTCCCGGGTGATGACCTCGCGGGGAGGTCCTATCTTATAAATCCTTCCTCCCCGGAGAAGGATAAGTCGGTCGCAATATTCTGAGGCGATGTTCAGATCGTGTGAGGCCATGACGATCGTCAGTCCCTTCTCACGGTTAAGACTCAGGATGAGATCGAGGAAATCGATCTGGTGATGGATGTCCAGGTTGGCCGTGGGCTCATCGAGCAAAATAATTTCAGGCTCCTGCGCCAAAGCCCTCGCAATAAAGACCCTCTTGCGTTCTCCGCCTGAGAGTTCATCGACAAATCTCTCGCTGATCGAAAGGGTCTCTGTCCAATCCATCGCCTTCTTTGCAATCTCAAAGTCCCTCGCCCCTTCGAACATGAGATGACCCAGATAGGGTGACCTCCCCATCAGAACCATTTCTATCACACGGAAAGGAAATAGGGAATAGGCTTCCTGGGGCACGACAGCGATCTTCCTCGCAATCTCCCTCTGGCTCATCTCCTTTAAGGAAGTGATATCCAGGAGGATTTCTCCCTTTTGAGGGGAGAGGAGGCGGCAAAGGGTTTTAAGAAGCGTGCTTTTTCCGGAGCCATTGGGGCCGATCACGCCGATGAATTCCCCTCTTTCGATCCGCAAAGATATATCCTGAAGGACCCAGTCCTGGCGATAGCGGAAAGAGACCGAACGAAGATCGATCATAGCGTCTTCACCACCTTTCTCTTTCTCAGAAGGTAGATGAAGAAGGGCCCTCCGAAGGCCGCCGTGATCACGCCGACAGGAAGCTCCACCGGCGCCAGAATCGTTCTGGCAAAGGTGTCGGAGGCGATGAGAAAGGAGGCGCCGATCAGGGCAGAGGCAGGAAGAAGGAGCCGGTGATCAGGCCCGAAGAGGAGTCGGGCGGAATGGGGAATGATCAGGCCCACGAAACCGATCAGGCCGCACAGGGAGACAGAGGCCGCTGTGATCAGAGAAGCGCAGAGATAGGAGACGATCTTCAGTCGCTCCACATTCACGCCCAATTGCAGGGCGCTCTCCTCGCCCGAAAGGATCAGGTTTAAATGGCGAGACTGATAGTAGAGAACGAAAAAACCCACCACAATATAGGGAAGGACGATACCGATTGACCGGGGATTCGCAAAACCGAAGTCTCCCATCAACCAGAAGATGATCGTATGGAGTTCCTCCTTCTGGGAGATGGAAAGGAAGAACATGATGATGGCGGAGAGAAAAGATCCTGTGATCACCCCGGCAAGAAGCAGGATATTGGGATGAATTTTGCCCTCCTGTTTTCCGAAATAAAAGACCAGGGCAATGGTAATGAGCGCGCCTGCAAACGAGGCAAGAGGAAGGCCGAAGGAGAGTGTGCTCAGCCCAATGAGGATGGCAATGATCGCTCCCACTGCTGAACCGCTGGATACGCCAAGGATATAAGGGTCTGCCAGAGGATTTCTCAAAAGGGCCTGGAAGATGACACCTGAGACAGAGAGGCCTGCTCCGACCAGTCCTGCCAGTAAAGCCCTGGGAAACCGGAGGGAGAGAATGATCGTCCGTTCCATCTCGGTCTCAGTCCCCTTTATACCGAAGAGAGATTGAAAGAGAATAATGATCGAACGGAGAGGGTCAACCCTGACGCTTCCGACCATCACAGAGAGGATAATGACCATTAGCAGAAGAAGGATAAGAAGGAGAGAGACGGTGATGACTTTTTTAAGTGTGAGGAGCTTCATTCAAATCTCATTATAAATTGCAAAATTAACAATTAGCATTTTAATTTTTTTGAAATGCTAATTTTGCCACGCTATAGCGTGGCTAATTTTGCATTGGTTTCTTAACCCTTTCCGGATGAATCAACCTCGCCATCTCCTCCAGTCCTTCGATGATCCTGGGTGAGGGGCGATCGATCAGGTCTGAATCGATGAGGTGAATCCTGTCCTGTTTTACGGCAGGGATCGTCTTCCAGCGCTCCCATTCACGAACAATCCTTTCATAATCCCCTTTCGGGTTCATGGAGCTGATGAAGATCACTTCCGGCGATCTCTTTAAAATCTCCTCCATCCCCAATCGAGGATACATCTCTCTGTCATTTCCTGCAATATTTTCACCGCCTGATAGACGGATGAGGTTGTCTCCAAAACTTCCTTTTCCGACCGTCACAATGGGCGACTCTCCAATCTGGAGAAAGACTTTTGGACGGGAAAGGTTATTAGTCCGTTCGACCACTCTCTCTTTCCGTCTCTGCATGGACTCTATGATCGAGAGCGCCTCTTTCTCTTTTGCCGCCACCTGACCGAGGTGACGAATGCTCCGGAGGACATCATCGAATCTTTTGGGGAAAATCACAAAAGCTGGGAACCCCAACCTCTCCAGACGCTCCACCATCTCCCTTGGATTTCCAGCCCCGGTCGCAATGACCAGGTCGGGCCTGAGGGAGATGACCCTCTCAAAGTCAATGCTGATATAGCTTCCGACCCTGACCCTGGACTTCGCCTTCTCAGGGTAGTTGCAGTGGATGGAGACGCCCACCACCTCTTCATCCAGGCCGAGGCTGAAGAGGATTTCAGTGATGTTAGGGGCTAAGGAAACAATCCGCTTCGGAGGAAAAGAAAACGTCACTTCCCTTCCGACCTCGTCTTTTAACTTTAATGTGGCCGAATATGAAAATGAGGCCCAAAGAAGAACAGTAATAAAGAGTATTGTCATTCCTGCCCCGCAACAAAGTACGGGGTAAACTCCAGCAGGAATCCATTTTTTATGGAGACTCAATGTTCTCATCTAAGTTGAAATGTGACGGGGATATTCACCCATACAGGAACCGGGGTTTCATCCTTTTTCGCAGGGACAAATCTCCACTGCTTCACGGCTGTAATGGCAGAACGATCCAGAACTTCATGACCCGAAGAATGCCTGACCTCGATCTCTCCCACCCGGCCGTTGGATAAGACCTCAACCCTGAGCAAAACCTCTCCTTCGTATCCCTTTTTTCTCGCCTCCCGGGGATAGAGGGGTTTGGGATTTTCAGCATATCGCGGTTGAGCAAAGATGATTTCACCTTCGGAGAGAGAGGGACCCTTCATGGCCACAAGGGGCTTTTCAGGGGAACTGGTTTGCGGAAAAGGATTTCCGAGCGATGCCAGAACGATTCTTTCTTCCTTCTTGCCCCCCATTTCGATTTTCTCATTGTTTGATGGAGATGGCTTCGGTTCGCTGATGGAAACGGCTCTCACTTCACTTTGAACAGATGGAGAGGATATGGGTTCAGGTTCCTTTTTGGGAAGAGCGACCTCCATCTTCTCAACCCGAGAAATCTTCCTCTCCTCACTGGTTTTTAAAAGTGATTCAGCCTTTGTATCCTCCTCTTTCTTCTCAACTATTTTTAGGGGTTCTTCTTCGCTCCGAACTCCGAACTCCGAACTCCGAACTTCTGACCTCTCTTCCACTTTTCTTAATGGCTCCCTCTCCTCCTTCACCAGAGGGAGAAGGGAGACCTCAATGTTTAGAGGCGGAAGTTGAGTGATCTTAAAATCCGGCAAGAGGATAGAAAGAAGGGAAAAGACAAAGAGGTGAAGTCCCAACGAGATGGATAAAAAGGGTTTAAAATTCCAGGTTCTGTTCATCTTGAGGGTCTCAAAACTAAATTTAAATTCTATTTTGAAAATCTCCCCCCGCCCCTCTTTACCAAGAGACTGTGTCGCAATCGCGAGCAAAGGGGAAGAGGCAGTCAGGTTCCAAAGCTTTAGGATGCGGGTCTTTTAGATGATGGGAAATTGTCACTTGTATAAAATCAAATGTTTTCATATGTTTGGCACGCCTGAATCCGAACGGCTAAAGGTAACCGCCCTAAACCTTTTCCACCCGACCGCCTCTCCCTCTTTTCAAAAATGGAGTTTTTCATATTACGACACAGTCTCCAAAGAGGGGGAAAATCCCTCCCTTTGGCAAAGGAAGGTTAGGAGGGATTTCATAAATGATGTCGTCATTATGTTAAGACTGTTAATTTATAAGCCAGATCAATAAAAAACCCGATCTTCAGAAGAAAGACCGGGGTTTTTCCAACATCACCCTTCACAGCCTTCCACCGAAGACCCATCGTGAAGTGCATTCAGGCAGGTTTTCTGGCTTACGGATCATCCTAATCCCTGCCCCTTCCCATCCCGTGTCAAACACGGGGCAGTGGCTACTTGCAGGTTTCGTCCCCGATTACAGCGGCGTGGCCGTCCCCGATTCTCACGGGGTTCCCTTTAAGGGCTTCAAGCCACCTGAACACCTATTCGATTTTAACTCTTTATATCATAAACATTAAAAGAGTGTCAAATATCCCAAAGTGCAGTTGACGGTTGTTCTCAAATATGCTAACCATTGCTTAATGGGCTACCCTATCGACTATTTTCATTCGCGAATCAAAACCGAAATCGAAAGTTGGCCGGGCGGCATATTGGCCGATTATGCGCGAATTGTAGAGCTATTAATGGAATTTGGGCCGAGCCTGCGAATGCCGCATTCACGCGCTATGGGAGATGGACTTTTTGAGTTAAGGCCACGCGGTGGGGAAGAGACCGGACGCGCGTTTTACTGTTTCGTCACCGGTCATCGTGTGGTTATACTCCACGCGTTCAACCAAAAAACACAAGACACCCCGGAGCAAGAATTGAGGATAGCCCGGAAAAGGATGAAGGAGGTACAGAATGGCTGAATTGAAATGCCAACCTGTTTCCCATGACCACGAGACATTTCTCAAGAATGCAAAAAAACGGGAAGGATTCCGGAAGGCATACGAAGATTTGGAGGAAGAGTACATCCTTGTCCGCGAGATGCTTGCGGCGCGTTCAAAATCTGGCCTAACTCAAGAGGCAGTTGCAGAATTAATGAGAACGACAAAAAGCGCCGTTTCACGGCTGGAATCTGCGGGCAAGCATGCTCCATCTCTGGCTACCCTCAAAAAGTATGCTCAGGCCGTTGGCTGCCGTTTGGAAATCAAATTGGTTCCAAACTCTTGCCCAGATCGCTCAGCCGGACATACGAAAAAGCCGCGCGCCGGTTAAGCCGCGCCGGTCGGCTCTCGGATATATGAAACTTGAAGCTGACATCCAGAGGATTAAAGATCTCGCTCAACAACGCAAAGATGCCAACTGGGCATTCCGCTGCTTTCTCAAGGGATCTGATCTCTCTATCCGTAGGATTGATCTTACGGTCCATGATCTCTATCGGGAAGTATCACGGGAAATCGACTGCACCAAATGCGCCAACTGCTGCAAGACCGTCGGCCCTGTTCTGAAGCCGGCGGATGTAAAGCGCCTTGCCAAGCATCTTGAGTTGAGTGTCAATGAGTTTCGTTCCCGATTTCTTGAAGACGATCCGGAAAAAGAAGGGTCCGTTTTCGGGAATCAACCCTGTCCCTTTTTGCAGGACAATCTCTGTATTGTTTATGACCATCGGCCAGGTGACTGTCGCTCTTACCCACATTTGCACAAAAAGGAGTTTGTCTTCAGGATCAGTCAGGCTTTTTCGAACTGTTCTGTCTGCCCCATCGTCTTCAATGTGTATGAACAGCTCAAACGAGAACTATGGAGACAACGCCCAAAGTAGGAGAAACAGCAAGAGCGCTGGGTCGGACCAAGGGAACTATTTGCCATAATGAGCGAACGGCGAATTAATGATTGGTCTTTTGGTCTTAGAACTGGTTTTTTGAACCTAAAATTATCCCCCTAACATGATAGAGCTGGCAAGGGCGAATGGATTTTATGAGTTACGAGAGCCTGAGATTCTTCATAATGTTAATTTTGGCCTTGGAAATGGAGGTTTAAGACTGGAAAATACATTCTATTAGGAGACATCTGATTGAAAATCAATAAGTTGGCTTGGTCCGACCCGAACAGCGTTGATGCAATTCTTGGAGAAACTTACAGGCAATCGTCAAGGGCAGCACAGTATTCGCATCAACGACCAGTGGCGTATCTGTTTTCGCTGGTCAGAGGGGGATGCTTATGAAGTGGAGATCGTGGATTACCATTAGGAGGTCATCACTATGAAGACAAAAATGCTTCCGCCTATCCACCCAGGTGAAATTCTTATGGAAGAATTTTTGAAATCGCTTGGGATCAGTCAGTATAAATTGGCCAAAGACATCAATGTTCCAGCCCGTCGCATAAACGAGATCGTTCATGGCAAACGTTCCATTAGCGCCGATACGGCTTTGAGGCTATCTCGTTATTTTAACCTGTCGGAACGGTTTTGGTTGAACCTCCAGGCACGATATGATCTGGAGATAGAAAAGGACAAATTTAAGGGCAGAATCGAATTCGAGGTAAAAGTGTTTGGACTTCAAAGCGCCTAACGCTCCCGTCCCTGTCTGCCGCAGGCAGGGACGGCGAAAACGCCGTCGCTGATTTTGGGCGAGGTGAATGCCGCGGAGGGACCAGGTAATCGTAGGGGGGAAAGATGAGCAAACTTTTTGAAACGAGTAGGATCAATGGCATGACATTGTCGAATCGATTTGTTCGATCGGCAACCTGGGAGGGAATGGCTACTGCTGACGGAGCGGTTACTTCGAAACTGATTGAAACGATGACCACCCTGGCCAGAGGCGGGGTGGGATTAATCATCAGCAGTCATGCTTATGTCCGACCGGAGGGCCAAGCCGGCCCCTGGCAGCTCGGCATTTACAAAGACGAGCTCATCCAGGGACTGCAAGAAGTGACGAAGGCAGTCCATGACAGCGGCGGCAAGATCGTCATGCAATTGGCACATGCCGGAAACTTCGCGGCCAAAAAGTTGATCGGACAACCTCGCCTTGTTGTATCGGATTTTGAAGGACTGGCTTCATCACCCCGGCAAGAAATCACCACACAGGGTATCCGGGAAATTGTCAGCGCTTTCGCCGATGCGGCTCGAAGGGCCAAATCAGCCGGTTTGGATGGGGTCCAAATTCACTCCGCCCATGGCTACCTCCTCAGCCAGTTTCTTTCCCCTGCATTTAACAGACGGAAGGATGAATACGGAGGAGATGTTCGCAATCGGGCGCGGATTCATCTCGAAGTATATCAGGCCATCAGAAAAGTAGTGGGCCAAGACTATCCGGTCTTGATCAAATTGAACTGCAGGGATTTTGTGGAAAACGGTATGAGCCTGGAGGACTCCCTTCAAGTTGCCAGGCTACTGGCCCATGCTGGTATGGATGCAATCGAACTGAGCGGCGGCTTTATGACGAGCGACAAACTGTCTCCCAGCCGGTCGGGAATCAACTCAGAAGAGAAGGAAGCTTATTTCCGGGAAGACGCACGCGCCATGAAGAAAGAAATTGGTATGCCTTTGATTCTGGTTGGCGGCATGCGATCTTTTGAGGTGGCTGAGAAACTCGTCCAGGATGGGACGGCCGATTATATCTCCATGAGCCGACCTTTAATCAGGGAACCGGATCTGATCAATCGCTGGAAAGCGGGCGACCGGCGCAGAGCAGAATGCAGATCAGACAGCCTCTGTTTCAAACCCGGATTGGATGGCGAGGGAATCTATTGCGTGGTCAAAAGTCGTGAGAAGAAAAATAGTTAATCAAACGACTTTCTATCAATCCAAACCTCTCTCCCTCTGGTTTGAAGTACGAGCCCCCCTCTTACAACCTCCCTGCTGCTGAAAATGAAAATATCGCTGAGCTTGAAACGGTTTTTCAGCCTCAAAATATTCTCATTCCTCTGCCCTTTCAGATTTGAGAGATCCTTTGGATGGGAGATGAAAACAGGTTTAGACCCATCCGGATCATTCCGAAGCAGGTATTCTGCCATATCATAAAAGATGGCTGAATCGACGAGTTGATGAAGGGCAGGATGAAAGGGTCCGGCCAGGAGATGTTTCTCTAACTCTTTTGCTGGCTGAAGACCAATCCGTGCAACAGGGATGGAAGCCCTCTCCAGCTTAAGAATTCCCTTCTTCAGCCATTCTACTGCTTCATCTATCGTCAAGGGAGAATATCCTCCCGATTTCCAGAGTTCTTCAAGTGAAGCGCCCTGGAGCACCAGCGTTGGATGAATTCTGACAAAATGGGGTTTAAGGTCAATCATCTGATCAAGAGACCACAGAAAATAATCGCAGGTATCACCCGGAAGGCCGATCATCAGGTGAACACCTACCTCAAATCCCCAATTTTTTAATCGTAAAATAGCAGAGGCTGAGTCTTTTGCATCATGGCCTCTCTTCGAAAGGATGAGGACCTCATCGAGCATTGACTGGGCCCCGACCTCGACGGTCTTCACCCCATATTCTTTGAGCGTTGCAAGCGTCTCTTCATTCAGGGCATCGGGCCGTGTAGAGAGACGAATCGAGTCGATCCGGTCTGAAGAGAGAAAGGGTTGAACCTCTTTCAGATAAGAAACCTGATCTTCCAGGCTCATTGCCGTGAAACTCCCTCCATAGAAGGCAACCTGTTTCTCCCTTTCTCCCTGGTGGGAGGGAAAATGGTGCAGAGAGGCTTCAATAAACTTCCCGACCGATTGGGGAGAAGGGACCTTTTTAGCTGTCGTTCTCTGATTGCAGAAGAGACAGTGTTCGCGACAACCCAGATGGGGAAGGAAGACAGGGATGATGAGTGGAGTCATACTTAAAATCCTAGCCAAATATTTAAAATCTCCCCTCACCCTTCCCCTCTACCCAGCGAGACTGTGTCGTAATCGCGAGCAAAGGGGAAGAGGCAGTCAGGTTCCAAAGTTTTAGGATGCGGGTCTTTTAGATGATGGGAAATGGTCAGTTGTATAAAATCAAATGTTTTCATATGCTTGGCACGCCTGAATCCGAACGGCTAAAGGTAACCGCCCTAAACCTTTGGGAAGCGTCTTATTTATCCTTTGACAGGTCGCTTCCCGGCAAGCCGCCCAAAATCCCCGACCGCCTCTCCCCCTTTTGAAAAATGGGGTTTTTTCATATTACGACACAATCTCAACGGGGAGAGGGAGGGGGGGAGGGATCTCGAAACTCTATTCGTTTTGGTCATTGGTATTTTGGTCATTCGGATTTGTTTCGGATGGATCCCCGGGGGATGCTTCCCCCACGCTTTGAATTTCGAGCTTCCATAGAGCGTTTCGGGCGGCTTCCTGCTCTGCCTCTTTCTTGCTTTTTCCCCACCCCGTCCCCCTGATCTCCTCTCCAATCATCACGGAAGCCTGAAACTGCTTTTCATGTTCTGGCCCTGACTCCTTCAGGACATGATATTGGGGAGTGAGTCCAATGACCTTCTGGGCAAATTTTTGAAGAAGGCTTTTGTAATCATTACAAAGGAATGGAAAGTTATCCGATCCCATATAAGGTTCGAGATGGTTCCGGACGATTTCCAGAGCTTGATCATATCCGGAATCCATGTAGATGGCTCCGATCACGGCCTCATAGGCATTGGCAAGAATCGATGTTTTTTTCGCCCCGCCATCCAGGATCTCGCTCTTCCCGAAAAGGAGATATTGATCCAATCGAAGTTGTTTCGAAAAAAAGGCCAAAGAGCTTCGCTTAACAAGATGGGATCTCCACATGGAGAGGGTGCCTTCCTGGGCCTCTGGGAATTCCTTAAGTAGAAGGTGGCTTACGGCAAGGTTGAGAACGGCGTCACCGAGGAATTCGAGAACCTCATTCGAAACCTTACTTGGAGTGTTAGTCTGATAGATGAAGGACGTGTGGGTGAGCGCCCGATCCAGCCATACCCTCTCTTGGAATTGATATCCTAAACGTTCCTCGAGTTCCTTCAAAGAGATCAGTCTTTCCTCATCCATGCAAACCCTCCGCTACTTTGCCGATGACTCCCTGACCGTTTAATTCCGTTACGACGACCTTCTGTTCCTGATTGGCCAGATTCAAATCGTCTCCATCCGAAAGATGAACAGGAATGTAGTTGCGTGAAAGCCCCCTCCATCTCCCTGTCCCCTTCTCCCTTCGATCTTCCACCAGAACGTTCAACGCCTGATGGAGAAACCGGCAGTAAAAAAAGAGCCGTTTCTGTCTTCCCAGTTTCCTCATCCTCTCTGCCCTCTGCCTGATCTCTCTCCCGCCCGCCTGTTGGTCCAGTTGGGCCGCAGGTGTCCCTTTTCTTTTAGAGAAAGGGAAGACATGGAGATAAGAAATGGGAAGGGACTCAATCAATGTGTAAGTGTTTTCGAACCTCTCTTCGGTCTCTCCTGGAAAACCGATGATCACATCCGCACCGATCGAGAGCTCCGGAATGCTTTGGTGCAATTCCTCAATGAGGTCATGGAGGAGAAAACGGTCATAACCTCTGTTCATCTTTCTTAAAATCTCATCGTCTCCGCTCTGGATGGGGATGTGGAGGTGGGGACATACTTTTGTTGATTGCGAGAGGAGGGAAATGAGGCCAGGGGAGAAATCGAGAGGTTCAATTGAACTGAGTCGAATCCGATGGGGGGTATCCTCGATCTCGATCTGATGAAGCAATCTCTCCAGGGAGAAGGGAGGCTGAAGGTCCCATCCGTAGGAGCCAATGTGGATGCCGGTGAGCACAACCTCCTTAAAGTCTCTCTCTTTCAGGCTTCTGAGATGTCCGATGATCCTTTCCGGAGGCAGGCTTCTCGAAGGCCCTCTCGCACGGGGAACGATGCAGTAAGAGCAGCGTTCATTGCATCCATCCTGAATTTTGAGAAAGGCGCGGGTGTGGCGATGAAACGTGTGGACTGGAGTTTCTGTAAAAGTCTTCTCATGCCGGATATCGCTTATTTGCACCGATGGAAGTTCACTTTTCTCCATCAGCGGAAGAAGGTCGGAAATCTGAAACTTCTCCCTATTTCCAAGGAGATATTTAACCCCCTCCATTTGGGCAAAAGCCTCCGGCGCCACCTGCGAGTAACATCCGGTCACGATGATCAATGAATCCGGGTTGTTTCGAAGGGCTTTTCTGGCCATCTGCCTCGAGTCGAAATCAGCCCGGTGGGTGACCGTACAGGTATTGATAATCGTGATATCCGCCCCGGGTCCAAAGGGAACAAGGCAGTAACCCTTGCCTTCGAGGTCAGCCATAAGGGCTTCCGATTCGAACTGGTTTACTTTACATCCGAGTGTGACAATGGAAACGGTCTTCATCTTCTCAAAGTCTAATCAGCCTGATATCTCCCCACCCGCCCATCTTCTCTCCGACGATGATCAATACCCCCGATACCCCTTCAATCTCTTTTCCTCTCTCCAATCCCCGTTCGATGTCCTTCTTCTCCCGGACAATATTTCCAACAGCAGTGGCTACCGCATCGGCAAGGGCCCCGGATTTCGAGAGGACGCAGACCGCATCCGATTTCCCGAAACTGAGCGAATGACCAACCGTTCCCGAAGAGGTGCAGATGCCAAGGGGAGACTCTCCGGGTTCGATCACGATCCCGATCTTCATGCTGAGTGGAGAAGCCCCTGCATAGATTCCGATGATCCTCTTCTTTGAGGTGGCCAGATAGATATCCCCACCGTTTTCGACAATCACCTCGTTTGAGAATTGGAGCAGATCCTTTGAAACCGACTGGGCCATGGCTCCTGCTACGGCCGCCATTGGGCCGACTCCGGCCAAGCTGGAGGTCCGGATCATTTCCCGGATGATCTCCGGGGCATGAGAGATCTCTTGGACAGGGATGAGGCTTCTCTCGAAGTCAGGATTTGTGGCGATATAGGTTTCGAGTTGGTTGCGGTATTTAAACACCGACTCCTTCGCCTCGCGTGAAAGATCCTTCTCCGCACGAATCAGGAGGTCGGTCTCCTTGACGATGACTTCGAATTGAACAAGGTCATCTGCCTTGACGGCGTTTCGGTAGGTCCGTTTTTCGAATATCATCTTGCTGATTGCTGACGGAATCTATTCTTAAATGAATCCTATTATATGATTCAATAATGCCAGGTGTCAATTTTCATGGCATCATGAATAAATACCCTCATCCTTTCGTCAAAATAGACAAAAAGGTTAAAGTGTAAGTATGAACATAGGAGGCGAAAAAGAATGAAAAAGACAGTATTTATCTTGTTGATTTTAATAACTTTTCTCCTCACGGCAACCCTTGTCTCGGCCAGGGACAGAGACAGGCGGCCCCATGATCACCGCCCCCCTTACTACTCCAGAATTTATAAGGGTCCCCCAGCCATACGGGTATCGCCTCCCTTCTATTACCGGTCATATTACCCCCCTTATCGAGCCTATCCTTATTATGAATATGGCTATAGGGTCTGGATTCCGGGCTACTGGGAGGAAAGGTGGACCCCATATGGATGGGAAAGTGTCTGGGTGCAGGGGTACTGGCGATATGAATATTAGGATAAAAAATTGTAATTATTAAATAAATACAACATATTATACCTATTAATGGCATGGTTGATTGGTTTTCAAGTCTTGCCATATTCTGATTTCTATTTTATATATTGATACAAAGGCACATCTGACAGCCACCCCGGATAGCCTCCAGCCAAATAAAAAAAGATAATAAAACCAATAAAAAATGTTGACAAATAAAATTTTTTCAGATAGTATTATAAGGTTTTTTCGCTTTAAATTTAGTTTTAATCTTTTTGTTTTATAACTTATTGAAATTGTTAGTTCTGCCGAAAGAGGGTCGAAATGCCAACGGTTAATCAACTGGTTCGAATTGGAAGAGGTAAAGCAAAAAGCAAGACTTCTGCTCCGGCTCTTACGGGGTCGCCACAAAAAAGAGGCGTTTGTATTCGAGTCTACACAAACACTCCCAAAAAACCCAATTCTGCCCTTAGAAAAGTTGCCCGTGTGCGATTGACCAATGGGATCGAAGTGACCGCCTATATCCCGGGAATCGGGCATAACCTTCAGGAACACTCCGTTGTCCTCATTCGGGGGGGAAGGGTGAAAGACCTGCCAGGGGTTCGCTATCATATTATCCGTGGCACCCTCGATGCGGTTGGTGTTCAGGACCGAAAACAGGGCCGCTCTCGATACGGAGCCAAGAGACCCAAGTAACAACCTCTCTTTTAATATAGTTGAACACAGGAAGAAGGAGTAGTTATGCCCAGAAAAAGGGAAGTAAGAAAGAGAGAGATATTGCCGGACCCTAAATATCGTGATGCCATGATCGCCAAGTTTATCAACGGGATCATGCGTCAGGGAAAAAAGAGCGTGGCAGAAGGGATCTTCTATGGGGCCCTCGATCTCATTAAGGAGCGGACCCATTCCGATCCGATTAAAACCTTCAGCCAGGCCATGGATCATGTGAAGCCCATGATCGAAGTAAGACCAAGGAGGGTGGGTGGCGCTACGTATCAGGTTCCGGTAGAGGTGAGACCGAGTAGGAAGACTGCTTTAGCGATTCGATGGATAATCGGTTATGCAAAAAAGCGTTCGGAAAAGACGATGGAGGAAAAACTTTCTGCCGAATTGACAGACGCAGCCAATAACCGCGGGGCCTCTGTCAAAAAGAGAGAAGATACACACAAAATGGCCGAAGCTAATAAAGCGTTTGCTCATTACCGCTGGTAACAGCGTCAAATCAGCCCTGAGCGGCGCCAAGCGCCGCCGAATGGGTTAAACGTTTAGGTCAAGGCTAAGGTTCAGGAATTAATTAGTTCCCCTTCAATCTCAATCTTATCCTCAACCTGTGTCTCATAAATTTGAGTTTCAACCACGCCAACTACGTGGTTTCAATCATTAAGAGGTTTTAAGTGTCAAACGTTTTAAAAGAAAAGACCAGGAATATCGGCATTATGGCCCACATCGATGCGGGAAAGACGACTACCACGGAGCGAATCCTCTACTATACAGGCGTCACCCACAAGATGGGAGAAGTCCATGATGGCTCAGCCACTATGGACTGGATGGAACAGGAGAAGGAAAGAGGGATTACGATCACCTCTGCAGCCACGACCTGTTTCTGGAAGGATTACCGGATCAACATCATAGACACCCCGGGCCATGTGGACTTTACGATCGAAGTGGAACGATCCCTCCGGGTTCTCGATGGAGCGGTGGCTGTTTTCTGTTCGGTCGGTGGAGTGGAGCCTCAATCGGAAACCGTCTGGAAACAGGCTGACAAGTATGAAATTCCCCGCATCGCATTTGTCAACAAGATGGACCGGATGGGAGCGGATTTTGACGGATGTCTTCAGATGATGATCGATCGCCTCAAGATTAACCCCCTTCCCCTTCAGATCCCCATCGGAAAAGAAGAGGATTTTCAGGGAATGATCGACCTTGTTTCCATGAAGGCCCTGCTTTACGATCCCAACAGCCAGGGCACCCTCTTCGATGTCCTCGATATTCCAGAAGCCTATTTGAAGGGAGCTTCAAAGCAAAGGGAGATCCTGATCGAGAGGCTGTCGGAGTCGAGTGAGCCATTGATGGAGAAATTTATAGAGGGAAAGGAGATTTCAGAGCCTGAAATCAGACAGGCCGTCAGGGAGGCCACCTTGAAGTTGAAGGGAACTCCGGTGCTCTGCGGAGCCTCCTTTAAAAATAAGGGGGTCCAGCCCCTGCTTGATGCCATCATCGATTACCTCCCTTCCCCGCTCGATCTCCCTCCGGTGAAAGGAATCGATCTCCGGGGCGAAGAGAAAGCCTTTTCAGCCAATAATGGGCATCCCCTCTCAGCCCTTGCCTTTAAAATTATGAACGACCCCTATACCGGCCAGCTCACCTTCTTTCGCATCTATTCCGGGACGCTCAAATCGGGCGATTCGGTCTTCAACCCCACCAGGGGGAAAAAAGAGCGAATCGGCCGGTTGTTGAAGATGCATGCAAACAAGCGGGAGGAGATTCAGGAAGTTTCCGCAGGAGACATCTTTGCCGCCGTGGGCCTCAAATATACCACCACCGGCGATACGATCTGTACTGAAAAGGAGCCGATCATCCTTGAATCAATAAACTTCCCGGAACCGGTGATCTCCATCGCCCTGGAACCTAAGACGAAGGGGGATGTGGAAAAATTGGGGGTCTCTCTTCATAAACTGACTCTTGAAGATCCTTCCTTCAAGATGAAGACCGATGAAGAGTCGGGCCAAACCATTATCTCCGGAATGGGCGAGCTCCATCTCGAAATCATCGTCGATCGGCTCCTGAGGGAGTTCAACGTGGAAGCCAACGTGGGAAGACCCCAGGTCGCCTATCGCGAGACGATTACCAAAACGGTCAAGTCCGAAGGCCGTTTTATCCGTCAGTCAGGCGGAAGGGGTCAGTATGGCCATGCCTGGTTGACCCTCGAGCCACAGCCTCCTGGAAAAGGTTTCGAATTCGTCAACAAGATCGTGGGGGGCAGAGTCCCGAGGGAGTATATCCCTGCGATTGAAAAGGGCGTCACAGAGGCCATGGAGAAAGGGGTCCTCGCCGGATTTCCAATGGTCGATGTGAAAATCACTCTCATCGATGGGTCTTACCATGATGTCGACTCCTCTGAAATGGCCTTCAAGATTGCCGGATCCATGGGATTTAAAGAGGGAGCCCGCCGGGCAAGCCCCATCCTGCTTGAGCCTCTGATGTCCATCGAGATCATCACGCCGGAGGAGTTTGTGGGTCAGGTTGTGGGCGACCTCAACTCCAGAAGAGGAAAAACAGCGGGAGTCGAATACCGGAAGGGAACCAATGTGATCACCGGAGAGGTTCCTCTGGCTAATGTGTTTGGATATGTCACCGACCTTCGATCCCTCACGCAAGGAAGAGCCACCTTTACTCTGCAATTCTCTCATTATAGCCCGGTGCCGCCATCCGTGAGTGAGGAGATCCTTTCCGAACTGAAAAGGGTCGCCTGAGAGCGCCCGAAGACAAGGAGGGAATGAGCCATGTCGAAGCCGAAATTTGAGAGGACGAAGCCGCATGTGAATGTGGGGACGATTGGGCACGTGGATCATGGGAAGACGACGTTGACCTCGGCGATCACGAAGGTGTTGGCGGGCAAGGGGTTGGCCTCGTATATGGCGTTTGATCAGATCGACAAGGCGCCTGAGGAGAAGGAGCGCGGGTTGACGATAGCGATTGCGCATGTGGAGTATGAGACGG
>Ga0194113_10003927_pt1 | contig 19653 bp, 15 predicted proteins | sample TA2MahC200mmetaG_FD_146193 | JGI IMG/M metagenome (GOLD analysis project Ga0194113, IMG submission 146193) | Freshwater microbial communities from Lake Tanganyika, Tanzania - TA2015017 Mahale Deep Cast 200m | ecosystem: Environmental > Aquatic > Freshwater > Lake | place: Tanzania: Lake... | reverse complement strand
CCGGCGCTGATCAAGGGACTTTACACCGCCCGCTCCGAAGCCGAACGCGCCTTCAACAACCCCAACATCTACATCGAAAAGTACATCGAGAACCCGCGACACATCGAGTTCCAGATTCTCGGTGACAACAAAGGCCGCATCGTCCACCTTGGCGAACGCGATTGTTCCATCCAGCGCCGCCACCAGAAACTCATCGAGGAATCCCCCTCGCCCGTCATGAACGCCGACCTCCGCAAGAAGATGGGCAAAGCCGCCATCAAAGCCGCCGAGGCCGTCAAGTACGTCAACGCCGGCACCGTCGAGTTCATCTACAGCGAAGAGAAGAAGGAATTCTACTTCATCGAGATGAACACCCGCGTTCAGGTCGAACATCCCGTCACCGAGGAAGTGACCGGCATTGACCTCGTGAAGGAACAGCTTCGCATCGCCGCCGGCGAGCCGCTGGGCTACGACCAGAAGGACATCACATTCGACCGCGCTGCCATCGAGTGCCGCATCAACGCCGAAGACCCGTTCAACAATTTCCAGCCGTGCCCCGGCAAGATCGAGTTCATGCACGTGCCCGGCGGCCTCGGTGTTCGCGTGGACAAACACGCCTACAGCGGCTACGTGATTCCGCCCGATTACGATTCCATGATTGGCAAGCTCATCTGCTACGGCAAAGACCGCCGGGAAGCCCTCGACCGCATGGCGCGCGCGCTGGACGAATTCGTGATTCGTGGCATCAAAACCACGGTTCCGTTGCACCAGATCATCCTCAAAGACCCCAATTTCCGTCGAGGCCGTTACTCGACAGCGTTCATTGAACGTCTTCTGACCACCCCGCAACCCATCGTTCCTCCCAAGGAACAATAAGCAATACAAAACACCATGACCACTGACAAACTCACCGGAAACATGCTCATCGCCCAAAGCGGCGGCCCCACCGCCGTCATCAACCAAAGCCTCGTTGGCGCCGTCCTCGAAGCCAAGAACCACAAGGAAATCAAAAAGATTTACGGCTCCCTTCACGGCCTCAGGGGCATCATCGAGGAAAACCTCTGCGACCTCGGCAAGGAAACCCGCGCCAACCTCGAACTCGTCGCCCAGACGCCTTCGTCCGCCCTCGGCTCCGTCCGCAAGAAACCGACACCGGAAGATTGCGTGAAGGTGTTCGAGGTCCTCCAGAAACACAACATCCGCTACTTCTTCTACATCGGCGGCAACGATTCGGCGGAGACCACCCACATCATCAACGAGGAAGCCCGGCGACACGGCTACGTGATGAAGTGCTTCCACATCTGCAAGACCATTGACAACGATCTGCGCGAGAACGACCACACCCCCGGCTTCGGCAGCGCTGCCAGATTCGTCGCGCAGGCGTTCATGGGCGACAACCTCGACAACCGCGCGCTGCCCGGCATCAAGATCAACGTCATCATGGGGCGCCATGCCGGCTTCCTCACCGCCGCCGCTTCGCTGGCCCGCGTCTATCCCGACGACGGCCCGCACCTCATCTACCTGCCGGAGCGTCCGTTCAGCATGGACAAATTCCTCGCGGACGTGAAAGCCGTCTTCACGAAGTTCAAACGCTGCGTCATCGCCGTCAGCGAAGGCATTGCCGATGAAAAAGGCGTGGCCATCGCCGCCAAGTTCACCAAGGAAGTGGACAGCCACGGCAACGTCCAGCTCAGCGGCACCGGCGCGCTCGGCGACGTGCTCGCCGACGCCATCCGCAAAGCCGAAATCACCTCCCGCGTTCGCGCCGACACCTTCGGCTATCTCCAGCGCAGCTTTGCCGGCATCGTCAGCGCCGTGGACGCCAGGGAAGCCCGGCTGTGCGGTCAAATGGCCGTCAAGTTCGCCACCGGCGGCAAGTTTGCCAGCGGCAGCACCGCCATCAAGCGCAAACCCGGCAAGAAATACGCAACATACGTTGAGCGCACCGAATTGAAGAATGTCGCCAAGGAAACACGTCACATGCCCGATGCGTTCATCAACAAGGACGCCAACGATGTGACCCCCGCGTTCATCGCCTACGCCAAACCGATTGTCGGCGAGTTGCCGAAGATCGGCCGCCTCAAGGCCGTCAAGGTTGCGAAGGCGTAGCTGATAACCTCCGCGCGGAAGTAATTTGCATTGTGGTGGACACAGAACCGCCTGAGCCGCCGGTTGATTGCCTGTTCTGTTTATCGTTGTGGTTCCAACACTGCCTGAATGCGGATGGATTGGACCTTGTTGAGGTGGAGCGCGAGTTTGCGACCGCGGTTGCTGGCCTGTTTTTCGGGGTTTGGTGACGTCGGCAGCGGCTTGCAATCCATCACCTCGAACGCCGCGCCGGCCGGTTCCTGCAATCGGACGACGAAGTTTTTGCCATTGCGGCTGAGCGTGGCGGTCCGGCCCTTGTCGCTCAAGGCGATCTCGGCTTCGGTATGGAGGAACCACCAGAGTTCGGACGATTTCACCGCCTGCAATTCATCGGTCACGACCAGCCGTTTGCGTTCCGGCATGGTGAACGTGCGCGTGGCGCGACGCACATGCGGCTGATACGCTTCGGTCAGGTCCACAACGGCCATGACTTGTTGTGGAGCGGATTCGAACTTCACAAACTTCGCAACCGCTTTGGGATTCTGGTCCGGCCCCTTGTCCGGGTTGAGCACCGGCAGGTTGTGTCCTTCCGCCCGCACCCGGTAATAGGCGTGACGAGGATTCTTGTGGCGGTGGGCTTGGTAGGTTTCGCCTTCCGTGCCGGAATCCATGATCCAACGTTCGCCGAGCGCGTCCACGATGAAACTGCCGAGGTCAAGGTGCCGGTGGCCGCCGAGGTTCATCGAATCACCGGCTTGAATGCCGACGATGATCGCATCGGGCGCCCATGAACTGCGCATCGAGGCGCACTCGGCCTTGCGAAAATACCGGTCGGGCGGCAATGCCTGAAAATTCATCCCGCGCCCGCGTTCATCGAGCCAGAACAGGTCCATCACGCCACCACGGCGTCCTTTGCCTTCGAGGCCGCTGAGGCGGAACCAACTGTACGCCGGCACATTGTATTTGCGCGCCAGCCAGAAATGTTCCGGGGCCGACACCTGCGAGAGACCGCAATCGGCAAAGTTGAATGAGAGGCGGTCCGCGCCGCTCATGTAAATCTGATAATACCCGCTCAACCCCAGCGCGCCGACCTGCGAGAGTCCAAAGTCGGTGCCGAGGGCGGTTTCCAGCGATGACAGCAACACGATGTTGTACCGTGTGCCGTATGCCCAATACGTGACGCCTTCCGTGCCGGCGCCATCGGGCGCGTAGTGTTTCATTGCCAACGTCACGCTCTGCATCGCCTCGTGAACGATGCGGGATGCCAGTTGCGGTTCTGAATCGGCGATGGCCAGCGCGCCGCTGATCAGGCCGCCGTTGCAGACCTGGTTCCAGTTGTTCTCGTTTGCCGCCCAGCCTTTCTTCTTGCTGTCATAGACCTTCAGGCCCTCCCGCAGTCCTTTTGTGACGATGGCCTCGCGCAACACTTTCCGTTGCGCGTCGGTCCAGCAGTCGTACAACCAATCGTACCCGATCGCGAACGCATACGTCATCTCCGCTGTGTCGAGGAAATGCTTCGGGTTCCAGTCTTCGAATTGGGCGGCGGCTTCCAGTTCCTGCCATGCCCGCTCCGCGTAACGCCGGTCACCTTCGAGCCGATACACGAGCGCCAACGCGCGCACCCGATCCACCACGCGCCGGCTGACGCTCAACAGGCGTTTGCCGTCCGGCTTCTCGTATTTCGACACCCGCTCGCGCAACGTTTTGTCGGCAGACTTCTTGACCTCCGCGTAGATACTCGCCGGCAAACCACCTTGGGCTACCTGCGATTTGAGGCTGACAAATGTCTCCGTCCGCGCCATCACGCGCGGATGATCGGGACGCAACGTGGCAAGAACCCGTTCCCGCGCCGGCGCCTTCCATTCCGCTGCGTCGGACAATGCGACGAATGAGGAAAACCACAGAACACACAGAAGACACGGAAAGAGGAATGACAGAATTCGTTTCATGGCTGGAATTGTACCAGAAACCAACACCGCGGCAAAGTTTTGGTTTGCTACCAGTTTTTGAAGCCGCAGATGTACACGCCGCAATTTGTGAGGCTCCAAACCACGCGTATTGCCCAATGCGGCATGGAGATTCGAAGAGTGCGGCAGACTTAGAGGCGCTGACAAAACCGCGATTCCTGTAGCCGCACCCTTTACGGGTGCGCGGAAAACGCAGGCATAAAGCCTGCGACTACGAGTTTTGTTAGTGGCTCTTAACTGCCAGCTTCAATCTCTTTTAGGTCGCGTCCGTGTTTGTCTCGCCAGAAGGTGAGACCGTTGACGTGGCCACCGCAAATAATTGCGCCAGCCATGCTTGGACTGGAGAACTCCTCATTCCGTGTGAAGCGAAGCTTACCAACTTCTTCAACGAGAACTCTGTCTGCCTTCAACTTGTTTCGCGCTTCGATGATGTAGGTAGGAGCCGATGGTCGCAGGGCAATGACCGCTTCCGAATCAGCGAATACGACGAATCCTTTTGCTGTCCGTTGACCGCGTGAGCTTAGACCCTTGATGCTGCCAAATAGCGGGCTTTGCGAAGATACCGTCTCCGTCTTCACAAGAGGCGTAAGAATGTCGCAGCCGAGGATTGGCAGCAGTTGCCGCACTTGTGATAAGAAGACCTCCATATCTTCACGGTCGGCTTCCGGTAGTTTCGCCCCACTTGTTTGGTCGTTCGCCAGTTTGTAGCGATGAGTCTTACCAGCTTCTTCGATAAGACGACCTTCAAGATACCGAATGTGTGCTTTGGTAAGATTCTCGTCTTTACTCACAAAGACCACAAGTTGAACCCAAAACTCTTTGTCACGATGTTGGCGAAGTCGCTTACTAACATCTTCACCTTCGCCGATGTAAGCCGAGAGCTTCCCATCGTCAGGGTCGGTTCCGATGAGCAAATAGACTCCAGCTTGTTCAAGTTCTTTCCGCGTAAGAACAAAATCTAAATCGCTGCGAGGTGCAGCGAGTGCTTTACCAGTCCAATTTGACAGTTCCGCGATTCGGAGACTTTGCGGGTCGCCATTTGGAAGAAAGATTGTGATTTTTGCGCCAGCCATTCATTTGCATTAGATCAAACGCCGATCCTACGGTCAAGAGGCGTCTTTCTTGTTCTCGACTGATCAGCGAATGTTCCGGTTTTGTTTCGGTTTGCCGCTGACGTTTGCGACGACGCGCTCCGACGAGGGTCTTCCCTATTTGGACTTCGTTTCCGCATCATCCAACACCAGCACCCAATCGTTGCCGTCGCCGTTGGTCGGCGGCGTGAACTCGTGCCTGCCGGTAATGGCGAACTCGCCGATGACGGTGGTCTTGCCGGTGCGCGGGTCGAACCACGACGCCTTGACTTTCTTGTTCATCCGCACCTTAAACGATTTGCCGTTCGGGGAATAGATCATCGCGTAGCTGCTGTTGGCGTCGCGTGTTGCCACACAGCCTTTGCCGTCAACCAAGTCCGGAGCCGGGACGCGCGAGAGCATCGGAAACGATTCGATCAACGCGCGCAAGTGTTGCATCTGGGACGCGCCGAGCAACTGCAACGCTTGGTCCCATGTCTTGCCCGGAGTCCAACGCCAGCTTGTGGGCGCGTTCGACTTGGTCATCTGAAACACGCCGTTGCCGCCGTAGGTGTAGCCGAATCCGCCGGCGAACACCATGCCGTAAGCCGCGGCGCGAACATCGTGGTCGGTAATGCGTTCACTGGCCGGCACGGCATCGAACGGGTCGCGCTTGCCGCCTTTGCTCAAACCTTCCGGGATGTTTTCGTAAACCGATTCGGCGTCGAGTACCGGCTTGGCGGGCTGTCGCGCATACTCGCGGCGGACGAGCAGCAGGCGATCCGTCGCCGCCGGACGGAAGCGTGTGTGGCCGGTTTGGATCATGTTGAAGGCGAGCCAGGGTTCATTGTGAAGCCATTGGCCAGAGGACGCCCCACCGCGCGGATGATAGGTCATCAATTGTCTGCCGCCGTGGCCGGCCATCAGTCCATCGGCCATCGCGCGCCAGACCGGCTCGAAGCCCTTCGGATTTTGGTCGCCGCCGAGAACCCAGATGACCGGCTTATCGCGGTATCGCCGGCCAAGAAACTCGCCATAGCGACGGGCATTGTCGGCATTGAACAACGGCTTTGGGCTGACGACGTTGCTGCCCCATGTCGGCAACAATGCGACGTGAAAGCCGAGTAAAGCCGCGCGGTTTACGATCCAATCCATATGCTTGAAATACGGTTCGTTCGGCTTGGTCGGGTCTTTCGAGAGCAGCGCGCAGTGGCCGTAGGCGTTCGACTGTGTTGTGCTGCCACCAAGAATGACGGCTTGGATGACGTTGAACTGTTTGCTCTTGCGGTCCGCAAGATAACGTTCCGCCTCTTCGCGGTTGAGCCGGTAAAACAACGCCCACGCCGTGTCGCCGAGCCAGAAAAACGGTTTGCCGTCGGCTGTCACCAGAAACCGCCCGTTGTCGCTGACGCGTAACGTCGCCGGTTCGCCGGTGCACATCGTCACACAAACGGCGCTCAACATCACGAGGGCAAACGGTATCGTCTTCATGCTGATCTTCCAGTTAACGTGGATTGCGGGCTGCGGGGCAATACGAGAGCATGGCAGGCCGGTGGTAGGCCATGGCGCACATGGCGATATCGCGGCGATAAATGGGATCCTGCATGAGGCAGACACGACGATCTTTGGCCGGAATGGCGGAAAGATGGATGCGGAGTTCGCCCTTGTCGGTGAACTCCAGGAGTTCCTCGCGCCAATCCCCGAGAAGATCAACGGGCACGAAACGGTAAGACGGAATCGGCCACCGCGAGGCGCCTTGGTACTTGTGGATTGACCGGCCGGTGATCAGTTCCTTTTGCGGATCGGCATCCCAATAAATGGTGACCTTGCCGAAGCCCCAGTCGGTTGGAGTCTTCAGGGGTTTGCCGGTTGCGGTCTTCAGCCAGGAGCCGACAATCTGATCCTTATCGCCCACGAGTTTCTTGTCCACGCCGAAGCACTCCAGACCGGGTTCTGCCGGATCAAGGTCAGCACAGAAGCCGCCGTGGCAATGGCTCGTAGGAGTCTGTAATTCCCACAATGTCTTGCCCGTCGCCGCCTCGACGAGGATCATGCCGCCGGTTGTGTTGCGTGTTTCGACGTTGTTGTACATTTCCAATCCCGGCCGAAGCGGATCAATGTCGCCAACAAACAGGCCATCGGGGTGTCCCTTGCCCGTGCTCCAGAGCGGAACCCCGGTATCATCCAACGCCATCGAGCCGAGCACGACTTCATCGCGACCGTCGCCATCCACATCGGCGCATTGGGTGAAGTGCGCTCCTTGTCCCCAGTACTTGGCCGGCGCGTTGGCGTTACAGAATTTCCAAAGCGGTCGAAGCTGGTTGCCGACCAGTTCGTATGCCTCGACCTTCATCAACCCGTAGGTGCCCCGCAAGACAATCAAACAAGGAGTGCGACCGTCCAGATAAGCCACGGCCAGTTGATTGCGTGAGCAGAAGTTGAAAGATTCGAACCCGGCGCGGCTCGGCCATGGCGCGCGGGCAATCTCCTTTCCCGTCAGCCCATCCCAGACCGCAACCCATTCCGGCCCGTCAACCACGCGGCCCCGCTCGTTGCGCGGATCACCCTCAGCGATCTTGGCAGCCACTTCAGCCCGGCCGTCGCCGTTGAGGTCGTGCACGATGATGGGCGAAAACCAGTTGCGATGCTCGATGCCCCATCCCAAATCGCGCCGCCAGAGATGTTTGCCATCAGCATTGAAGGCGTCAATCTTGTAGGTATCCGGCGATCGTTTCCACTTCGTGTAATCATCCCACAACAACACGCTGCCGGTGGGGTGTTTGAGCACGAAGTCGTACCTCCCGTCACCGTCAAGGTCGCCGATGCCCACTTTTTCCACGTCGCTGACCGGCTGATTGCCGGGCCATGCCAACGGAATGGCTCGGTAGGCCATTCCGGGATCGCAGGTCTCCACGCGACAAACCGACAGTTCCTGTTCGCGCCCAAACTGAATCGCACACAGCCGGTAGCCGGTTGCCTTCTTGGCTTCCGGCGCGGTGTCAAAGAAATCAGTCGTAGCGCCAATCGGCGATGGAGCAACGCGGACAGGCTCGCCGCTCTTGGTTTCGCGATAGAGATGGAATGCGATGTTCTCAGGGTCGTGGCGCAGAAGACGCCAGCCGACATAGACGCCCTCCGGACGACGCACTGCAACCAACCCGCGATCCAACTTCTCGTCAACCCGGCTCTGCACATGACCTTCGACGGGTTTGCCCACGGGTTGGCAGGAAAGTTCACCGGGACGAACCTCGACATCATCGAGCAGCAAATCAGAGCCGAGCTTGCCGTCAAATCTTAGTCGCAACGCCGAGACACCGGCCGGCACGGCGAACGCTCTTTCGAAACGCGTCCAGTCACAAGGCCCGAATCCGAGCACACTGATCAACCGAGATTTCACCAGTCTGCCCTTGTCGTAGCCATCAACCACAAGTGTCACAGCCCGGTCGCAGGCGGCTTTCAACCAAAAGGATGCAATACAATTCTTGCCGGGAGCAACTGGAATCGGCGCCACGCAAGTCAGGCTCCAAGCAGCACCGGGACCGAGTTCACCGGGCACCTGCACCTTGACAGCCCGTTGGCCTTGGTGCGCGATTCCTTTCGTCCATTCGATACGCAGCGCGTCGGTGGATTTGCCCCAAGTCCACGATTCAGGCTGAGCGCCGGCGCCGCATTCGAAGCCGCCATTGAAGACGGACAACGGCTCGCCGGCACACGCGATGGCTGCCAGCAGGAGGCACCACGAGAAAAGCAGCGGTTTCATCGGGACACCACCGGCTGGTTGGATGGCCGGCCATCGCGGTAGAACAGCACGGATCGGTTTCCGATCTGGCAACCGACACGGTCACCGGCTTCGATGAGTTTCACCGGCAGACGTTCACCAACCTGCATGACGGTCAGGAACAAATCCTCCGCCGATGCGGTCTTTGGTGAAACTTCCACGCGCCATCCGTCGCGTTCTGCTATGTTCTCGCTGCTTTTTGTTCGCCTCAAGGCCTTCTTGTCAGGCTCGTTGGGGTAGTTCGTGCCGAAGACCCAGAACTCCTTGCCCGGGCCGCCGACTTTTTCGAGCGTGGCGTTCCCCGCCGTCGGCAACAACACGTCGAGCGTGAGCCGGTCGGCGCTGGCCGAGGCCCCGGCGATCTGCGGTTCTTTCAGCGTGTGGAGAAGCCAGAATTTCTTGAAGGCGGGATTGGCGCTGACAACACGGTCAAAAACGATGAGCGCCGCCGGGGTGCGGGAGTTCTGAAGGTTCAGGAACACAAACGAGCGGATGACCTGTTTTACTTTCTTGCTGTAGGCGGCAGTGATGTCGCCTTGCAGGAACGCAAAGTCAGGACCGCTGGCGTGGGCGAGGACTTGGCCGGTGCGGTAGCCGTTTTTGGGGTCGAGCAATTGTTCCAGTGTGCGCGGTTCTTTGCGCCCGCCGGGTAGTCGCTGGCCGCCGTCGTTGCCGTAGTCGCCGCCGAACTTCTCGGCGGGATCATAAATGAGCAGTGAATTGTGGGCGATGGTGCGCCAAAAGTAGTTGCGGCAATGCGGGCTGCCGTATTTGCCGGAGGAACCGGTGTAGCGGCCGGAATCAATCGCCTGTCCGTCTTTGTAGTAAATCTGGAATGCGCCGGCGTCCATGTGCTGGTGGTTGGCGAAATTGTATTCGTTGATCTTCATCTCCGCGATGACGGCGTCCTCTCCCCAACTTGTGCGCGCAATCATCCAGCCGAACGGCGAACCGAAGTATCGCGTCAACGGCAGCGACTCGATCGGTTTCGGTTGCAGCGTTGTATCGCGCCAGAGAAACTCGAAGATGGTGTCGCCCTCGCGCGCGCCTCCTTGTTTGAGATGCTGGCTCAACAACACGCCGTCGCGGTAGTAACTGGCGGTGAGAATCGTGCCCACGCTCTCGCTCCACGGTTCGCCCCGTCCCTCGGCTCCCGTGTCGCCGGCGCGCAGCCGCTGGCCGTCGGGCCGGGTGGAATACACCCAGAGATACGGCACGAACCGTTGTTCCGGGTTATAGACGTTGCCGAAGCCGAGCCGGTCGAAAATGAAAAGCGGGAATGTGTCCCAACCGAACCGATACGGGCCGTAGGACGCACCTTGGTGATAGGCGTGGCCGTTGTAGAACCAGTTGCGGGCCGGCAGGTGTTCGCGGAAAAACCGTCCCGCGGCGAGCCGGTACATTTCGGGAAATTCATCGTGGATGGCGATGCCGGCGGAGAGCATGTCGCGCATGATCTGCGCTTCGGAAGCGTGGCCCGTCACCGAGCCTTGGCGCGTGGGCGGATAACCGCATTCTTGCGTCTTGGCGAGACGCACCAGTTCCTTGATGAACGCCTGTTTCTCGTTTGGAGTGAGCAACCCGTACAACCAATCATAAACAATCGCGCCCGTGACCATCATTCGCCCCGTGACACGACAGGCGTCCTGTTGGTCCGGCAACTCGCATTGCTGGAGCATCGGCAGCGCGGCCTCGATGGTCGCGCGGCCCAGCGAACGGTCTTTTGTGGCGAGGTATTGCAGCGCATCCCACTCGACTTTGAATTGCGGTGAGCGTTTCACCAGTTTTTGCAGTTGTTGGACGACCGGTTGAAGCACCGGGTCTTTGAGCCGCGCCGGCAACTGCGCGGCGTGCGAAGCCCGCAAGTAAAGGCGCGGATGTTCACGCGGTAAAACGGGAATCTTCGTGCCGTCAACTGTCTGCCAGTCCGCGCCCAGACAGACCGCGAAGCCGATGTTTGCCAAGAGAGCTATAAAACGAGCAAATGTGTTCATAAGGTGCCATCCTACTGAGCGTCACGGGGAACGTGCAATGCAAATGGAAGGCGGCTTGCGCGGCGGCGAGACGCGGTGGTAGTATCTGGGCACCATGAACACGACCATGCGCGTTGTTGGCGGTTTCCTTGCCGTTCTGGGTTTGTTGATCCCCATATCCAGCCCGGCGCAAACCAATGTCTATCCGGAAAAACAGTCGGTGCTCGACTGGCTGAGCCAACCGGAGACCGTTGCGAAGTTTGGCAGAATTTCCGACGCGGTCTGGTCGTACGCGGAACTGGGGTTGCAGGAGCACAAATCCTCGGCGCTGTTGATCCAGACGCTGGAGGAGGCCGGGTTCAAGGTGGAAAAAGGGCTGGCCGGGATGCCCACCTGTTTTGTGGCGACCTACGGATCGGGCCAACCGGTCATCGGCATTCTCGTGGAGTACGATGCGCTTCCGATGCTCTCGCAAAAAGGCCGCGTGCCGAAAGCCGATCCCGTCGTCGCCGGCGCGCCCGGCCACGGGTGCGGCCACAATCTCATGGCGTCGGCCGCGACCGCTGCCGCCATCGCCGTCAAGGAGGCAATGGACAAACACAAGTTCGCCGGCACGATCAAGCTGTTCGGGTCGCCGGCGGAGGAGATCCTCGTCAGCCGGCCGTACATGGTCAGGGCCGGGTTGTTTGAAGGTGTGGACGCGGTGATCAACAACCATGCAGGATCCGGGTTCCAAACATCCTACGGCGTCGCGGGAAGCGCGATGATCTCCGTGACATTCACGTTTCGCGGGAAGACCGCGCATAGCGGCGGTTCACCGTGGGGCGGCCGCAGCGCGTTGGACGCCGTGGAAATCATGAACGTCGCGGCGAACTATCTGCGTGAACACCTGCATTATTCGACGCGCATGCACTACGTGATTCCCGACGGCGGCGAAGCGCCCAACGTGGTGCCGGATCGCGCGCAAGTCTGGTATTTCGTCCGCAGTTCTGATGCTGATTTGTTGAGCGTGTACGAGCGCGTGGTCAATTGCGCCAAGGGCGCCGCCATCGCCACGGGAACGGAACTGGCGGAAACGCGCGTGCTGGCCGCCGCGCATCAGTCGCACCACAACAAGGCGCTCACGGAATTGGCGATGAAAAACATCACCCTCGTGGGAATGCCCGAATGGAGCGAGGAAGACCATGAATTCGCCCGCGCGCTCCAGAAGGAACTGGGCGCAAAAGAGACGGGGATGCCCACGAAAGTCGGCTCGATCGGCAAGCCCGCGACCGTTTTCGTGGGCGGCGCTTCCTCCGACCACGGTGATGTCACGCTGGTCACCCCGACGGCGACCATCCGTTTCCCCGGCATTGCCACGGGGGCGCGCGGCCATCACTGGTCCACCGTCGCTTCCGGTTACGGTTCACAGGCGTGGAAAGGCGCCAACGCCGGCGCCAAGGCAATGGCCACCACGGCGATTGACCTGTTCACACGGCCCACTGTTCTGGCGGCGATTCGCAAGGAGTTCAACGAGTACTCCAAGACGCATCCGTACAAGTCCTTCCTGCCCGCGGACGCGCAGCCGCCGCTGGAGTTTTACGACAAGCTCATGAACCAATACCGCCCGGCGATGGAAGCGTTTTACCTGGATCACAAATAACCGGGGAACTGTCTTCTGTTTGGATTCAAGACGAGACGACGAAACCGGATCCGCTCCCAGTCTTTTCCCGGGGAGTGGCTGGCCGTCCTGCAACGCAACGTCCCGTATTACGAGCGCCTGCCGTCGCTGAAGCAGCAGGAATTGCAGGACAACATCAAGATTTTCATCGCCGAGAAGAACTTCGAGGGCTGTGGCGGCTTGGCGATGACGGATGAGATACGGGTCACCATCGCCGCCTACGCCTGCATTTTGCTGTTGAACCGCCGGCACGATTTTTATCCGCGCCTGCAATCCATCCTGGTCTATCCCGATTCCTACTCCGTGCCGACCACCCGGCTGGGACCGGGACAAATGTTGATCGAGGGACAGGAAGAACGCGCCGGCGAATCGTGGCACACGGGGGCCGTCGTGTTGTCGTGGTCGCACATCCAGCACCGGCCGGGCGACCCGGCCGCGCACAACGTGGTGCTCCACGAGTTTGCGCATCAACTCGACCAGGAAGACGGCTCGGTCAACGGCGCGCCGCTGTTGCCGAAAAGTTCGATGTACGCCACGTGGGCGCGAATCCTTGGCCGGGAGTATGAGGCGCTGCGGATGGATGCCGATGCCGACCGTCCCACCGTGCTGAACAAGTACGGCGCCACGGCCCCGGCGGAGTTTTTCGCCGTCGTCACCGAATGTTTTTTCGAGAACCCGCGCCAACTGCGCGACCGGCATCCCGAGTTGTACGAAGAACTGAAACGCTACTACCGCCAGGATCCGGCCCCCGATTGAACGGGCAGACTGGAATCACAGCGCGCGAAATGTTATCCTGCTGTCGATGACGCCCGGCGCACAAACTTCCTTTCTTCCGCACACTGACACGAAACCGGTTGGCGCGGCGGATTTCTATTTCGCGATCAACGCCACCTTCCGCTTTGTCCTGAACAAGCTCGGCCCCGACGGCCTCCGTCAATACTGGACCGACCTCGGCGCGCGCTACTTTGCCCCGGTCACAGCGCGATGGAAATCGGGTGGGTTGACCGCCGTCGCCGAATACTGGCGCGCATTTTTCGCCGCCGAGCCGGGCGCGGAAGTCGAAGTCCACCAATCGCCGAACGAAGTCACGCTCGACGTGAAAGTCTGCCCCGCCATTAAACATCTCCGCGCAAACGGACGGGAGATCGTACCGTGCTTCTGTGAACACTGTCACGTCATCGGCAACGCGATGGCCGCTCCCGCGGGGTTGACGGTGCGCGTCGAGGGCGGCAACGGCTCGTGTCGCCAGAGGTTTACACGATGTTAGGCTGCTACGATTTCTGCGGCCACTACGAGTGGACGTTCGAATGGCTCCGCCAACAAGGCGGCGAGTCGTTGGTGCGGAAATATTGGGACGAGGCAATTCACCGCGATTCGCAGCGTCATCCGGCGGCGCTCATCGCCGCGAAGGGCATCGAGGGGATGAAGGAATATTGGGGGCACATCCTTGCTGAAGAAGGCGCCGGTTATCACAGCACGGCCACGGACGCCGTGTTTCGCATGGACATGCACGAGTGTCCCTCGAAAGGTTTTCTCATTCGGAACGCTCTCCGGCAATACCACGATTACTGCGATCATTGCATGGGCTGGATCGGGCCGCTGTTGAAGAAGTGCGGATGGGTCGTTGACCACGAACACAATCACTGCGGCCAATGCTGGTGGGAACTGCGGCGCGCCGATGATGTCACGTCGCCCGCGTTGAGCACCCCACACGATGTCCGCCTGCGCAACGATTGGAAAGGCTCCGCGCCGCTCGACACCTATTCGCGGGCAAACGATCCCGATGACAAGACTGTTTCTTGATTGTCTTGGATCGGGTGCTGTAGCCACGCCGCTCCGCCGGCGTGCGGGCGCGAAACAGACGCGGCGACGGACGCAAAGCCGATGTGCGGCGGGAGGATTTGCGCTTGCTCAGCGGTGGCGGCTGCCTACAATGCCGCGAAACCATTGATGAACACGACCACGGCAACAATGCAGGCAGCATGAATTCGCGACCGAACCCGCTGTTTATGCTGCGCTCGCTGTTGGGGCGCCCAGGCGTCGCGCGGGCGGAGATCGAGGCGTTCCAGAACGCCCGGTTGCGCCGGCTCGTGCGCCACGCTTGGGACAATGTCCCCTACTATCGCCGATTGTTCGAGAGGCATGGGTTGAAACCGCAGGACATCCGGACCCTCGCCGACTTGGCGTCCATCCCCCTCAGTTCCAAGAAAGACCTGCAACCGTTGCCGACGGAGGATGTCGTGGCTCGCGGCGTGGACGTCAATCAACTCATTGTTCATCAGACGAGCGGTTCGACGGGTCAGCCTTGCAAGATTCGGCGAACCTGGTTTGAGGAACGCATGCTGAACCTGTTTCGGTGGCGTGTGAAGTGGTATTTCGGTCTGCGAGCCATGGACAGGCAGGTTTCCATCGGGCTGAGGCGTCCGTCTGATCCCCGCAACGACCGTTTCCAGCAACGGCTCCTCCAGGCCCTCGGCTTGTATCACTCATCCGTCCTCGATTGCCGCCAACCTCCGCAGAACATTGTGCGCCAGTTGCGCGATCTTCATCCCACCGTTGTGAATGGGCTTTCCGGATCGCTCTGGCGGGTCAGCTTGGAGCTTGGCGATGCCGACCGCCGGGTCATTCGTCCGCGCTTCATCCATTGCGGCGGCGAAGTGCTCACGCCGCTGATGCGCCGCCAAGTGTCGGAAGGCTTCGGCGCGCCGGTGTACGAAACGTATGGCAGCTTCGAGTTCAACATCATTGCCTGGGAATGCAAAGAGACCGGAGACTACCACACCTGCGATGACGCGCTCATCGTCGAGGTCCTCAAGGACGGACGTCCCGCGGCGCCGGGCGAGCGCGGCGAACTGATAGCCACCAGCTTGTACTCGTTTGCGATGCCGTTGATTCGGTTTCGGCTCGGCGACATCGTCACCAGGGGCGCGGCGCTCTGCGCGTGCGGCAAACCGTTTTCCACCATCCGCGCCATCCAGGGCCGCATGGCTGATTGTTTCCCTCTCCCTGACGGGCGGCGGCTGCACCCTTTCGAGTTGGGGATCCTCATCAACAACGCGCCTTGGGTGGGGAAATTCCAGTTTCTCCAGGAACGGCTGGACCGGATTATCATGCGCGCCGTGCCGTTGGCCGCGCCGTCACCGGAGGCCATCGCGCGCGTGCGGGAACTGGCGGCGCAACAACTCGGCCCGAAGATTGAATTTGAAATCGCGCTGGAGTCCGACATTCCACTCGAACCCAGCGGCAAGTTCCGCACCTTTCGCTCGCTGGTGAACTCGAACTACGACGATCTTGACTGGTCCGCGATGTCATGACAGCAAATCAGAAAGGACATTCAAATGCCGTTCCGTGAAACCAGCACAGCAGACCTTTCTTCGGGCACCGTCGGCTTCGGCATTGATGTCACGACCAACTGCAATCTCGACTGCGTCACCTGCTACTACCTCGACAGTCCGAGGAATCGACCGGTTTCGTGCCATTCGTATATTCCGTTCGGGCAGTTCGAGTTGGCGATGGACAAGGTTTCCGCCGCCGGGTTCCGCGAGATCTACATTCTGGGCGGCGAACCGACGCTTCACCCCCGGATCCTCGACATGCTGGAAAGCGCGATGCGCCGGCGATTCGAGCAAGTGCTGCTTGTCACGAACGGCTTGCGGCTTGTCGATGACGATTTCTGTCGCCGCGTCGCCGCGAGTGGCGTGCGTGTCGTCGCTCAGCGGCATGTCATGGGTGAGGGACAGGAGGAGCGACGGATACAGGACGCGCTGGCGGGATTAAAAGGCACGTTGGCGCAAGTGAACCGGGCTTTCGTCAATATCGAACGCATGTTCGATCCCGCGAAGGTCGTGGTCCAGTGCTGCCTGACCCGGCCGGTGGTGGAAAGCGGGCAGGTCTTCGATGTGTACCGGTACGCGAAGTAGCGCGGCTTCGAGCACGTGATCGAATGCACGAAGGCATCCGTCCGCTTCGCGCGCGGCAACCCGCTCGACCTGTCCCCCGGCGAGTTGACGCGGGTTTACGAACAGCTTCAGCGGATTGATGTCGAGGAGTTCGGCGGGGTTCCGCATCCGATGACGCCGCAGGCTTTCGGCAAGACCTGTCACATGCCCGAGAACAGCGTTCACTGCCTCGTGGACGGAACCATCGTTCCCTGCGTCGGGCAGCCGTTCCCACTGGGGAACATCTTCTCTTCTCCCGATGCGCCGCTCGCGGCCATCCTCGATTCCCCGGCGCGCGCTTTTTTCCGCAACCCGCTCGGACGCCTGCATGGGCATTGCCGGGACTGCCGTCACGTCGAGGTTTGCACAGGGGGATGCCGGGGCGACGCGTACTTTCTCACCGGTTGTTTCAACGCCAGCGCCGTGCAGTGCCCGCAACTCGCATCTTCCGGCAAGAAGTTCATCCTCCGCGACTTCGTTCCCTCCACCTGCCGGGGTTGCCGGCTTGAGGGCCACTCTCTTTGCGGACTGAGGGGCGACACCGCTGGGATGCTCTCTCGCTATCTTGGAACGCTCTATCAGGATGAATCTGACACCTGACATCGCCGCATATCGAGCGCATATCGGCCAGCGTATCCCGCTTTCGTTCGCCCAGTATCGGATCGGGTACCTGCAACAGCTCTACCGCGACGATGTCATGTACAACGTCGCAAGGGCGTTCAGGATCCACGGCCCGCTGGACACGGAAGCCGTTCGGCGGGCGTTGCGCGTGGTAGCAGAGCGACACGAACCGCTGCGATCCCGGATCGCGCTCGACGACGATGGTCTGCCGTTCCAGCAGATCGAGAACGAGCCGCAGATTGATTTTGAGTGTGTTGATTTGACTGGCTCCCCCCCTAGCGATACGGATGCCATGGTGCGGGAATGCGTGGTCAAACCGTTCGAGTTGTTCGGTGGGAGCTTGCACCGAACCCGGTGTTTCCGGCTGGGCGCTTCCGAATGGATTCTTCTGTTCGTCCAGCACCACATCATAACCGACTACTTATCGTGGCGACTGTTCCTATCCGAATTCTCGGCAGCGTACGCATCGGGCGTGACGGGAGCCGCGCTGTCGCTCCCGCCCGTCCCTCTCCGGTACAGCGAGTTCGCCAAGCGGCAATGGCAGGAGCTTCCGGAAGATTGGATCACACAGGCGCACGCGTTCTGGCGCAGATTTTTCGCGCGAGAAGTTGGCGCTGCGACGGAAGCAGAGCAGCCGGCTCCTGTGACCTACGGGAAACATTCCCAGCAATTCTCCCCGTCTGTAATCCGCGCTTGCAAGTCAGTCGCCACCGGTCAGGCCACCACTTTGTTTACACTTGTCCTCAGCGCGGTGTCCATTCTGGCGGGCAAACTATATCGGGATCGGGAAGTCATGGTCTGCTTCGCAACCGGCAATCGCAAACATGCGAACCTCATGCCCCTCATCGGCTGTTTCTTCACGAACATCATCCTTCGCCTGGATGTGAGTCAGGACCGCGACCTGGCTGCCCTGCTTTGCCGTGCGAAAGACCAGTTCGCGCGCGCGCGCCAGGAACAACGCTTGCCCTTCGAGATGTTCGCGGACGATCTCAGCTTGGAAGCCACCCGTCATCGCAGGCCGCCGTATCGCATCTACATCAGCTACCGCAACTTGGCCACAAACACAGAATTCAGTCTGGCAGATCTGAACGTCGAGCCGATCCAAGTGTCCACGGGCCGGAATACCCAGGAAGACATCGTGTTCAACTTTTTTGAGCGAACCGTTGAGGGCGAGCTTTTCTTGGATCTCGAGTGGCTGTGGAGACTCGACCGCTTCGATCCCCAGACGATCAAGGAGGCATCGGGATTCTTGGAATCCTTGTTCGACCGTTTCCGCAACGAACTACCCCCGGCCTGACGAGCACGCATCGCCGTCAGTTGAACGATTCGCTTTACTTCGCTGTGTAACCGCCGTCCACCGGCAGGTTCGCGCCGGTGACGTAGCTGGCCGCGTCGCTCAGCAGAAAAACCACCGGCCCGCCGAGATCATCGTTGTTGGCCATCCGGCCGAGGAACGTCCGCTCGCAGTACCGGCTCAGGAACGGTTCCGGTTGGTGGTTGAAAAAACCACCGGGCGAGACGCAGTTTACGCGCACATTGTTCCTTCCGAACAACGCCGCGTAGAAGCGCGTGAGATTGACCATGCCGCCCTTGTGGAAGAAATAATCCGGCGGCGGATCGCCCATGTTGGTGCCGACGTACAGTTCAAGGCTCGGCCCGACGTTGCCCATCAGGGAACTGATGTTGACGATGCTGCCGCTCTTCTGCCGGCACATCACTTCGCCAAACGCGCGCGTCATGAGAAACACGCCGGTCGCGTTGACCCGCATGGATTCCTCCCAAGCGGCCACCGGTGCATTTGGCGATTTCATCGGGCGCGCCACGGAATTGTTCACGAGTCCATCCACGCGGCCGAACCGGGCCAGCACCCGGTCACGCAGCGCCAGCACGGAAGCTTCGTCGCCCTGATCCAATTTCTCGGCGACAACGGATTCTTCCTCAGCGGCGACCTGTTGGAGCTTGGTGACATCACGGGAGGCGATCACCAGCTTCGCGCCGGCGGCAGCGATGGCAGCGACCAGACCGCGCCCGAACAATCCCGCGCCGCCGGTGAGGACAACGACTTTGTCTTGAAGGCTGAATGAGTTCATCGGTAAACCGCGTCAGCCTTCTTGGCGGGCGCCGTATTGTGGAAGTTGGCGACAGTCTGTTTGAAATAATCGCCAAGGCCGATCACGTCGGCGCCGAGCGTGAAGATGCTGACGCCTTCGGCTTCGAGCGCCTCGCGCGTGTCGAGCATCCCGGCAACGACAACGTATTTGCCGTGTTTGCGCGCGACTTCGGCGACGCGTTTGCGCGCTTCAACAACTTCCGGCAGCTTGATCTGCGCAACCTTGCCGATCCGATGGCTGAAATCGCCAGGGCCGAACAACAACGCGTCGTAGCCCGGCACGGCGGCGATCTCCTCGACGTTCGCCAGTCCCTCCGGCGATTCGATCTGGAGAATGATCAGCCGCTCCTTGTTGCTGTGTTCGAGGTATTCGGGATACGGCACCTGACAAAAGATGCCGTCCATGTTTCCACCGTCAATCGGACGACGGCCTAGTGGATGAAAGCGTGTCATATCCACGATGCGCTTG
>Ga0194113_10003926_pt1 | contig 19658 bp, 14 predicted proteins | sample TA2MahC200mmetaG_FD_146193 | JGI IMG/M metagenome (GOLD analysis project Ga0194113, IMG submission 146193) | Freshwater microbial communities from Lake Tanganyika, Tanzania - TA2015017 Mahale Deep Cast 200m | ecosystem: Environmental > Aquatic > Freshwater > Lake | place: Tanzania: Lake... | reverse complement strand
CCCGGTGCCTTTCTCGGACGTCTTGATCTGTGTCACGCCCTTCACCTTGCCGGCCTCTTCCGCGACGAGGCCGTTATTCACCGCGTCCGCGAGTTCCGTGTACGCACGACCGAAGTTGTGGGCGCGATCCATGACCGTACCACCGAGCCCACGGTACGCCATCGCCGACGCGGTGCGCACGCCTGCGGGCAGGGCAAACGCCACGATCTCGGCGAAAGCGTCGGACGTGGAGTCCGGGATCGCCTGGTCCCACGCGGCGGCCAGGCGCTCCAGGAACGGACGCGAAGGCTTCTCGTCGAGACCGAACAGGCCCTGTAGGAAACCGCTGTACCGCTCTTCCATGAACTCGCCGAGGATGCCGTCGTAGCCCATATTCTCGAACGTGCGGGCCACGGCTTGCGGAGTGATGCCGAGGCGCGAGGCTTTGTCGGCAATCACGAACGACGCGAACGACTTATACTTGAGATCGTGCGCGGCCTGTCGCAGGTGCTTCTTGCCAAGCTCTTCTCCCGCCTCGTGCGCCAGTTTCTGCGCCGCGGCGCGCACGTCGCTAACGCCCTTGATCAGATCGTCCTCGGAGCCCATCATCTGGTCCAGCAGCCGCCGCATGAACGAGCCCTTCTGCACTTCCGTAACGCCAGACACGGGGCCCTTCGCTGCGAGAGCGCCCTTCGCCACGCTGCGGCCGGTGACCTTGGCCAAATCTTTGGCGATGTCGAACACGTCGTCTATCGCACCGCCGGCGTTCTCCGAAGCGTACTCCGCCCACGCGGCACCGAACGCCAGCCACTTGGCCATGCTGCGGGTTTGCGGGTCGTTGGACAGGGAGAACTGCAGCTCCTGCTTGGTGATCGTCTCGTCCGCGCCTGCGAGCTTGCCGATCAGAGGGTTGATGCCGTAGAAGTCAAACGCGGCGTACAGGCCACCACGCACGGGGGCTTCGACAAACGCGACACCCGCGGCGTTGCGCAGCTTGTACATGATCCCGGGCGAAGTTTCGCGGAGGACCGAATGCCCGTGTTCCAACAGCCCACGGGACGTATACTCGGACATGAACCGCCCGAACGAGCGCAACCCACCGGGGGTATTCATCGCCGTGTCCGCGGCCTTCACCGCCGAAAAGGCGGCCTCGTAGACCTGCTGCCTGGACAAACCCGCTGCGGTTTTCTCCAAGGCGTCCTTGGCGGCTTCCTGCCCAGCCTTAGCGAAAGCCCGCATCACCCCAGTCTGCATCGTGTCCTTGGTGACCTGCTCGGCAATCTCACCCATGGCATCCTCGGTCAGAGGGGCCATCGCGCCGGTGGCCACACGGGCCGCACGCAACCGACTCACAGCGGCGGTCGTCGCGGCGCGTTTGACGAAGCGCTCGGTGCCCTCTCGAGCCACGAGTCCGAGGGCCTTGGCCCCCTTCGTGGCGGCCTTGAAAAGAAGACCGGAAGTCATGAATTCAACCGCAAACGCAGGGGCCATGCGGACGATACCACCGACCTTGCCACCCCACGTCGAGTTGGCCTGCCGCTCCATGTCCTCCGTGTAGAGCTTGGCGAACACCAACTCCTGCGTGCTCAGCTTGTCAACGCCGCCCTGCTCCTCGATCTTGCGCATGGTGTCGCGCACCTTGGACATGTTGCGAATGGAGATACCAAGGCTTGCAATGTCACCGGCGTACGGTACGAAGTCCAACCAGGAGCCTTGGGTGAGCGATTCAACAAAGCCACGCCGGCCCTTGCGCTTGCGGGACATCAGGTCCAGCAGCGCCCGGCCGCCCTCCTGCGCCAGGATCTCGTCGCGGGAGACGACCTTTCCACCGGGAAGTTGAAGCTCCGCGACGTAGTCCGCGTCCCACCCTGTGCCAAGGGTTCTCCCAACCTCCACCGTCTTCGAGCCGTCGAAATCCCAGTCCGTCTGCGCTGGGTTATCGTACCGGAAGATCGGCTTGTACGCCGTCGCCGGCGCCGCCGGGATCAGGCCGCCGACGTTCAACGGATCTGCGAAACGTTGCCGTTCCTGGTCAGCCGGGTCCGTGTCTATGAAGGGGGCCATGGGGTTGGCGGGGGAAGTCCCGAAGAAGTCGTCAAGCATGGATGCCATAGTGTCTCTCCAAGGTATGCGTGAAAGGGGTCACCAGACTATACCTCATTCGCGCCACCATAGTACCATCTCCGAGCGCTGCATGCAATACCTATTCCTCGGTATCGGACGCTGCGGCGATCCCTCCGCCGCCTTCGTCTGCGGCTTTAGCGGCCGCCTCGGCCTTCCTCATCTTTTCGACAGCCGTGTCCAGGGAAAACTGGAACGCCTGGACTGTCTGGTTCTCGGGGATCTCCCGGCGGTAAAACGCTCCGACCGCATCCTGGCGGGCTTTGTCCAGGACCGACGGAGGAACACCTTGGCGGAGGTAATACTGATCCACATGTTCGTTGTACAACCTGGCGCGGGTCGCCTCAGTCAACACGCTTTCCGTAATACGCTTGATCACCGCCTGGCCAGCCGCGACAGCTTGCTTCGGGTCGACTGTATTGCCCCCGGCAGTGGCGAGATCTAGGTATCGAGTGCGGGTCACCGGTCCGGTGAGGGCGGGAGCCGACGGGGTGTCCGGCCCTCTGAGGAACTTGTGGATTGCGGCGGCTTGACCTTCGTCGCCGGGCAACCGCTTAGTGATCGAGGACAAGAGCCCCTCTGTCAACAAGTCCGAAGCGGATAATGTCAGACCTTGGCTCTCATTGCCAGCACGGATAGCTCGCCCGCGGGCAACCGGGTCGAGGAACCCAAACATAGAGTACACCCCCGTCTTAGCTATCGCGGCGATAGTCCGGTCTGGGTACCATGCCAGGTCACGATCAGCAACATCAGTCCCCGAAGCGAGCCATCGAGTGTACCCATCTACCCCGTACACATCCCGCACCGTCCCTGATCCGAAAGTTCGATACTCCTGAGGATCCGCCTTTGCACCGGTCGGACGTAACTCGCCCACTCGCCCCACAACTTTCGCGAACTCGCGATCGGCGACGGGCGCCCATACTTCTTCAGGAAGATAACGCTGTAACCCTTTCGCTTTTATCTCACCCCTCATTGCCTCAAACGCCTTCTGCCGGATGTCAAGAAGGTACTTCTGCGCTTCCGGGTTCCCGCGACCAGCGCGCCGAGCCTCGACTAATCGCCGCACGTCCGCACGTTCGATAGCTTGTCGAAACCCAGAGGTAGGCTCGACGGTCACCTGATCCCATATCCGCTTCAGCACTGGCTGCAGTTTCCGATACGGCCGATCATACTCCGGCTCCCCTTGCAACGGCCCCGATTCGCCCTGCTTAGCTGAGGCCAGTGCCGAAGTAATGGCTGTCGCGTCGGCAGTCAGCGGAGCACTTGCGGCCCTCGTATCGGCATTGCTGGAAGCCCCCCCAGGAACTGAGGGGTCCGTCGGCACAACACTCATCTCCTGGCTCATCTTCGTGAACGCTTCTGTGATGTTGACGGCGGGGTTCTCCGCGATGTACGCCAGCAGCAAGCGAGAAGCCCCGAGAGCCTGCTCCTTCGTCATCTGCTGGGGCTTGCCGTCTACCTCTACCGTGCCCCCAAAGTTCAACAGCACGTCCGCCACGGCTGGGGCTTGCGACAGCATCTTGTCGTGCAAGGCCGCTGGGGTCAACGTCGCATCCCCGGCAGAGGCCACAGCCACTCCACCCGCTATGTCCTGGATCGCGCCGACCAGCATGTCAAGCCCGCCCACGCGTTCCGGGGTTTTACCGCTCGCCGGAGTAGACCCTAAGGCCTCAGCCACTCCAGGGGGCTGCGCCAGCGTAATGTCGGCGGTCAGGGCCTGATACGCACTACGGAACGAGCCCAGAGCGTCGCGAGCTGTTTGATCGGCTGGGGAAAGATTGGTGGTTCCAGACCGCATCCGGGCCAACCTACGCACCGCCGCGTCGGGGACATCAAACCCGCTCCGCTGTGCCGCGGCTACTTGCTGGGCTACTTCCACCGCGTCATGCTGCAGTTTCGGCGCTATCGCCCGGAAACCCACGCCTTGGGCTCCAGTGTTCGCCGTGACCATTTCTTCCGCCGCAGTCATCGCAAGAGGGGCGAGGTCGCCCGCGGCCTGGGCCGTCTCGCTTAAGGCCCTCGTCGTGTGTTCGAACAGCGCGCTCTGTGTCGTCTGATCTGCCGACTGTGCGCCGCCCATGACCTTAGAGACAATGCCGCCGACTTGGGGGTGGGCCTCCGTCAGCCCAGTGAATGTCCACGAGTCCCTCATCCGTTGATCCTGCGTCCGGGTCTTGTTGGCGTCGGCACTGAAAAAGCTCGGGATCACGGTGCCAGCATTTTGGAACACCCTCGTGGCAAATTCGGGATCATCTTTTCGATCCGCCAACGGGGCGTCCGCGGCCGCGGCCGTGGGCCTTGCGCCGGCCGCCGAGCGCTGAACAAGCGCGCCGCCGGGGGCGCTCCGGTGGAACGCCGCGATCGTGGCCTTGGCCTCGGGGTCCCCGCCACGCGCGGTCTCGTAAGTATCGCGAAGGGGCCCCTCGGGGAGCCCAATGACATCTGCCTCGTACTGCGCGATCCGGGGGTTGGTCGCCGGGTTCATGAGGTTCTGCCACTTCACGTCCGCGCTCCAGTCACGCGTGATTGCGCCCTTCGCTACCTGCGCGAATTCGGCGGCCGCCCGATCCTGCCCCCTGTATGCCATGTGCTTCATCAGTCGGGGCTCGTCAGCGTCGATCCACGCATTGACCTCGTTCATGATCGCTCGCGCCGCCTTGAGATTCCCACCAGTCGCCAGCGACTCGGCTTCGGCCAGCTTCTTCGGCAGGGCCGATGTGTACCGGCCGTACAAGGTATCCTCGTACTTCGGCGGTGCGAGACTGGGAACATCTGCTACAAAGGCACGCGACTCTACGCTGCCGCCCCTGACATTGCGGGTCTCGTAGCGCACGCCCTTCACGGTCGCAGGCTTCCAGCCGGCCACGGTCTCTTTGTCCAAAGCGACTGGTGCCGGCTTGCGGCTGTTCAGGATTGGCGATTCTGCGGTCCAGGGGTCGTACATGGCGGGCCTTTCAGTTGAGAAGTGAATCGAGGAACGGGCGACGAGGAGCAGAGGCAGTGGGGGCGTACGTGACGGGGGTCGCCGCGGCCCACATGTCATCGCGCAGCGCCAGACTGGCCTCAGCCTGCGCGCGCATATGACCAATCAGCGCCATATCCGCGCGCTCCTGCGGCCCCGGGGGTGGGGCCTCGCGGCGCGAACGGGTCGGCGGCGCGCCGAACCGGGCCGCCAGGGCAGCCGGATCAGTGGTTTTCAGTTTGTTCGAGATTGCAGTCATATCGGCCTTCTAGTCCCTGACGTAGTTCCCAAGAAGATCACGTCGCGCGCTCTGGGCCTGCAGTGGGGCCTGGAGCTCCGTCCAGCGGGCGTCTCGCGCTTGGACGCGAAAACTCGCCTCCTGGGTTCTCCTACGGTCAGACGGGCTCAACTCAACGAAAATCTCCGAAGGTTCGACCGGGGCTTGCTGTTGCGACCGCTGCTTCTCGCGCCACTCCTGCTGTAAGTTTTTGACAGCCGCAGCGTCCCTCGGATCCGGCCGTATACCGTCCTGCAAAGCCTTGTAATACCGGAACTGCCGACGTACCAAATCCCTTTGGACCATGCGCTCCAGCCCCCTCGCGCGCGCTCGCTCGTCATCTCGAGAATGAAACCTCCATCCAGACTGTAGGGCTTTGTCATAGTCCGTCTGACTGGTTACGTACTTCCAAAAAGGCGTGAGGGCTTTCCCGTTAGCATCACGGCCCCCCGAGCGCGTCATGTATGCCGCTCCTTCGAACTTTGGCGCCGCGGCGGGCGCGGCGGGCGCGGCGGGCGCGGCGGGCGCGGCGGGCGCGGCGGGCGCGGCGGGCACGCTGGTGTAGCCCTCCCCCCGCAACCGGTCGAAAGTCGCTTGGTCCGACACCTCCACCAAGATCCTACCGCGCTCTAACGTCGTCGGCGCAAATGTAGGCCGGGTCTGCGCGGGGCGCATCATCCCGTCATCCACCCACTGAGACACCGGCAGGTCTCTTTGAACGCCAACAGTTCGGGGCGCGTCGAGATTCAAGAACGCCTGCAGGTCTCTTTGAGCGCCAGCAGTCTGTCGCGCTTCCTGCTTCTGCGCGGCCTCGGCCTGCTCTCGCTCTCGCATCGCCCGCAATTTGTCCGCCAGATAGCCAAGCTGCCCGCTCCCCGGGGCCGACTTGGGTATAGTCGCCGCGGGCGGCGCAGCGACTGCCGGGCCGGGGTCCCCTCGGAGAGCCTTTTGAGCCTCCCACTCCATTTGGTATTTCTGCATCTTCTTGATCATCGCGCACCTCAGATGTTTTCGAACCGGTTCGTCATCTCTCCCACGGAACCGTCGTACAACATGTTTACCACATGTAGGGTCTGCTTTTCAAGCTCGCTCTCTTCACGCCGCGCCAACAGCACTTCCGCGCGCTGCCGGTAATCATCGGCGGTCTTGATCTCGCCGGCCTCCATAGCGGCCACGGACTGCATCATGTACTGCACCGGCAACAGCGAATCGAACGGCACAACCTCGTCGTCGTCAACCAGCGGGATGAACCGCAGGGCCACCTCCGCCAGGACGCGGTACACCTTATCGGTTGTCGCCGTGTCGAACCCCGGCAACCGGTACCGTGTGAATTCCGGGATCACGATCTTCGGGTGCATGCGCGAAAGCACGTAGACGTCATCATCAGAACTGATCGCCGACAGGGTAATGTAGTTCGACGCGTCCGACGGCAAGGTCACACTGTCGATGTCCGCAAACTCGTTCGTCGTCTTCGAAATCGTGTCCGGATCCACCGTATCGTCGGGCCCCGTCCAAACATTCACTGGCACGTCTTCTGCGATCCTGTCGCCGTCGGCGTTGCGCCCGCGCACGCGAAGAGGGCCGCTCGGGGCGGCGGTCGTAGTGAACGCAGCCAGCGGCATGATGTCGGTCAGCGCGAACATCGTCGGGAAAACCCCAATCCGCTGGATGCCGTTGAGCGGCGCCCACCCGGCCTCCGCGAAGTCGAGATCCCCCGGGCCGGCGTGGAGGAACTCATACTCGGTACCGCGGACCGACACCGGCGTCTGATCTACCGCAGCCCGTACCAGCGCCCCGCAGTCCTGCGGCAGCGCGAAATACTCGGACCCGACATCCAAGCGAACCGTCTTGCGCAGCCGTGCCCAATTCCGCCCACGGGCCAGCTCGTCCAGGGCGACGTTGACAGCAGCGCCAACATCCATGAGGCCGTACGCGCTGGCGTACTTGGCGAGTGCGAGTTTTGCCTGGCCGAACGTGTACCGCATGAACCAACTCACTTTCTAAAAAGAAGGCCCGCCGCCGTAGCGGCGGCGGGCCGGTTTGCCCAAGAGCCCGTTTACAGGCTCACGCTGTCGAGGGTCAACAACGTGACCGTGGTATCGACCGCCTTGTGGGTCAGCACGCCGCTGACGAGGTAGTAGCCTGCGGTGCCGTTGGAGGGCGCCGCGGCCAGGATGTCCATCACCCCGCTGGCAGTGACGTGGATCGTGTACACCGGGGCCGCGCTGGTCTTCACCAGGTACCCCGAGACAGCCACATCCTCGGCCAGACCGCTGAAGGTCAGCGTGACCAGCTTGCCGACGGGCGCGTCGACCAGCTTCTTGGCCAGCGTCACAACCGCGGTGAACGTGTCCGCCGTCGCATTCGCGGCAGACCCGACGCACGACACGGCGTCCGCGCTCGACCCGACCATCGTGTCCGGGTTGACCTCGGCGTTGTCAAGCGGGCAGCGCGAGCGGATCGCCTCGGCGCAGCGCCGATAGAGGAACGCGGTAGAGAACACCACGTTGGGCTCGATCTTCGGGAACAGCTTGAACTCGCCCACGAAGTTCCCGATCTTGCCGTACGGGTTCGTGGTCTTGTCCAGGATGTTCAGCCACGCCCACTTGCCGTTCAGGCCGGGCTGCGGGCCGAAGTACGTGCCGCTGCCGAGGGTCGTGATGTCCGAGCCCATCAGGTTCGTGAACACGCGGTTCAGCATGATCGGAGTGACCGCCAGTTCGGCCGTGCCGTACTCGGGGTTCCACTCGGGGATCTGCTGGTTGTTCTCGCCAACCCGACCGGCGATGCGCGGTGCAACGTACTCCGCGATCACGACGGTCGTCCCGTCGAGATCCGAAGCCACGCCAGCGTAGTTGGAGCTGTCGTAGTCGCTCACCACGGTCTTGATGGCGAAACGGAGCTGGTTCGCGTCGAAGCTCAGGGCGTAGTCGCGATGCGTCTTGACATCGGTCATGCCGGTGATAAGCTTCTCCGCACGGGCTTCGCGCCAGTTGGTCAGCTCGTAGGGGTTGCCCTTGATGTACCGCTCGAAGTCGAACTTCGAAATCGGCAGACCGTACAGCGGCGACCCGGAACTGTTGCCGAGGGCAGCCGTCGGGCAGGACGCGTCGAAGTCCATGTGGAGCATGTCGAGAACGTCGAAGTTCAACGGCTCGATTTCCACGCCCGCGGGGAACACGATGAACGGCTTCGTGAGGCCAGTCGTGGTCGAGTTCACCTTGTAGGGGTGGGTGCTGGCCGCGAAGTCCGCGGCGGCGATGAACTTGCAGCGCGGCTCGTAGTAGAACCGCGGCGCAGCCGTGTTCCCCACGTAGGAACTCGTCATCAGGTACGAGCGGCCCGCGTCGACGGCCGACTTGATCAGCCAGTCGCGGTTCCACACTTCCTGGATGCTGATGCCGTAGTCGGCACCAACCTGCAGAATCCACGCCAGCTGCTCCTGCGCCTGCTGGGTGTACTGCAGCGAGTCGACGCTGATCGGATCGGATCCCCAGTACGTCTGGTAGCCCGTCCACTCGAAGCGCTCCCAGGCATACGGCACCGTGGCGAACCCGCCACCGACGCTGGGGTTGTTCGCGTTGCTCGGGATGGGGTTGATCTGCGACCACTCGGACAGACCGGCGTAGAGCTGCAGACCGCCACGGAACACGCGCGTCTCGTGCGTGATACCGTTGAAGTTCGGGAACGAACCGCGCGGAATGACGTTAAGCCAGTGCCGGGGCTGCGTGATCAGCGACGCCTGGATGAAAGGGTCGAAAACCTCCGCGTGCTTCATCATCACCTGGTTGAAACCGGCGATAGCATGATTGACGGGAGCGGTGTAAACGCCAGGAACCGTGGCGTTCGGGAACGCCTGGACGTTCAGGGTGTTCGGGGCGGCCTGTTGGCCTTCCGTGATGACAAGTGAATTGAGCATGGCCTATCTCCTTCCCCGGAAATGGGGTTGACAGTTGGATCAGAAACCGAACGCTGCGTGCGTCCTGCCGCCGACCGGGCTGTCGGGATAGACCCGGATGAGTCGCCGCGTGGAGGGGCCGCGAAAAGATACGCCTCCCAGAAACACCGGCATGATAGCACAGTGATCTGGGAGGCGCAACTACTTTTTTCAGCCTACCGTCCAGCGACAGTCCGCGTATAGTCCGCGAGCGCCGCGCTGGCCGCGCGCCGAGCGAATGCCACGGGGTCATTCGGATCCACCGGCACCACGTTCGACGGCGTCGGAGCCGCGGGCGGAACCGACGGAGGAGCGAGGAAGGGGCTCATCGGGACACTGCGCGCACGATCGAACGCCGCCACCCGGGCTTCAAGCTCGGCGATACGCGCCGTCTGGTCCGCGATCGTCTGGTACAGGACGGGCGCGGCAAACCCTTCGGCCGCCGCATGGAGGAGCTGCTCCTCCGTGGCCGTCTGCGCAAACCCACGGAAGGCCTCGGCCACCTGGTCGCCGACAGCCTTGGCCTCCGGATCGACGGCCGTGAACACCGGATTGCCGACAGCCACTGCCGCCGCGAGCGCGGTGTTCGCCATGCGTTGCCGTTCCTCGATCGAGCGCACGGCGCCGGCGCGAGCCTCCTGCACACCCAGAGCCGCGGACGTTTGCCGCCAGTTTGCCAACTCCTGCTCGCGTTCCTCGTCGAGGGCGGCGAACTCCGAAGCCGCCAGCAACGCCATCCCTTGTACCGACGGGTGCAACCCGTCCACCAGACCCTGCAGCCGCTCCGGGCTCGCTTGCAGCATGTCGCGGGCCTTCGCCACCGCGTTCTGCGGATCCGTGACGCCGGCAAACTTGCCCAACGCTTTAGCCAGCTTGGCCTCGATCTCGGCCTGGCGCAAGCCGTACTTCTCCTGGAACTGCGGGCTCTCGGCCAGTGCGATCTTGCCGATCCGTTCACGCAGTTCGTCGCGCTCCCGCTCGGCCGCGCCCTTCGCTTCTGCCATCGCGGAATTCTCCGTCACCAATCGCGCCTTCTCCGCGACCGCTTCTTCAGCCTGGCGTCTGGCCTCGGCAGCCAGTCTCTCGTGTTGCTTGTTCTCGTAACGGAGCTTCGCAAACGCGTGCGCCTGCTTGTCGGGCTTCCCATCGGCAGTCACAAACTGCGACGGATCGGGTTCGGGCTCGACCGGCTTCGCAGGCTCCGGTGCGGGCGCGGCCGGCGCGGCCTGCGGGTTCGTGAACCGATTGGCGATCTTGGCCGGGTCGACCTTCGCCGCCGGCGGCGCGGGTGGGGGCTGCGCTACCGGAGCCGCCTGGGCGGCCTGGGCCGCGGCAATCGCTTGGGCCGCGGCGATCCTGGGATCCATTCCAGGAGGCGCGGCTTGCGCGACAACCGGAGCTACGGGCGAGGCCTCCTGCGGTGCTGGGGGCTCCGCGGCCACTGGGAGTTGGGTCAGCGCGGCCATGGACTGGGCCGCGAACTGCGCGGCGAGGCCGCGACTGGTGATCGTTGCGGGCGCCTCGGGCGCCGTCTGCGTGTTGGGATCGGCCATGTGAGTTCTCCTCCCCTATCAGTTCTCCGCCGGTGACGTATCGGACAACGGGTCCGAATTGTAGTCCGTCTCCGGCAAAGCTACCGCGCCGGGGGCGACGCCGGTAAAGAGATGCGGGAACAGGGTAGCGGGGTCGTCCATCACCGCCGCGGCGAGGCCGATGCCGGACCCGACTCCGTACTGCACAGGAATCGACTCAGTGTCGAGGTACGCCGCCGGGGGATCGATGGCCATTTCACGCAGGACATCGATCATCAGTTGCGTGATGGGAAGGCGGCGCCATTCGCCAAAGGCTTCGCGCGCCTCGGGCGTGATGAAGTTCAGCTGAATCTCCTTGAGGGCGCTACCTAGTCCGAGGCGCTTCGCACGCACAAGCTGCGCGCGCTGCTGGGCGGGGGATACTTTTCGACGAGCCATACTCTACCTTGCCTTCCAAAAAGGTGCGGCGCCCGAAGGCGCCGCAGATTCTGAGCACTTGATCACGACTCCTGCGGCTGGGTCTGGAACTTCAGCACCAGTTCGCAAAAGTCCGCTTCCATCTGGGACAGCCGGGCCTGCTCGCCGGCGATAGCCGCGCGGGACCGGGCCATGGCCAGTTGAATCGTCGCCTGCGCCGCCTGGAACTGCTCAGCAGTCAGCGGGGCGGGCTCTTGCGGCTGCTCTCCCTGCGAAACCATACGAAACGAGATGTCTTTAGGCATTGGATCTCCTCGGTGTTGTGGCCCCGGCGGGTCGCGCCGGGGCCGTTTGGTTAGCGCACTCACCACGTAAATGCGGTGATCGTGCAGACATTGGTGCCGTCTTTGGACACGTACAGCGGTCCCTGGTAACCGGCGAATCCGTCATCGACAGCGGTGGCAGTATTCACCCAGGAGTTAAATCCGGAACCGTCGGTGAGTGTCACGTTACACCCGCCGTTCACAATCCGAAGACGAATCGCGTCGCGCTCAGAGGGTGCCCTGTACCATCGGACAGTGCCGTCGTAGCCGGAGATACCCTGAATGGGCACCGTAATCGGCGTCACAACCGAAACCGTGTTTGTGGTAATCGCCGCGCCATTGGTCGTATAGGTCGTGGTGGTTACCAGCGTATTGGTCATCGTACCCGCGTGCGCCGCGACGATGATCTGACGCCCGATACGGTACCGCGCGCCGGCACTGACGACCACTCCAGTTCCGCGCTCAGGGTACGACGCCCAGTTGAGCGCCGCGTCCACGACAGGCGGGACGATCATGACGGTGGTGGCGGTGGCATTGGTCTCGGGGACGGTCAAGCCCCACGCACCCGCACCGGTGGCGAAGCCGGCGAAGGCAAGGACAAGCATCAGCTTGTAGATGAAACGTTTCATGTTGAATCCTCCGCAGGTCTCGCGAAAAACCCACAGTGTGCGTTGTACGGCCCTTCGCGCGGCGCCCCCGCCCCAGACCGGTCTGGTGCGGGATTGGTGATAGCGTATCAAAACAGTCCGGTACCTGCAAGCTCTTCTTCGCCCCCTTCGCCAGCCATGGAAGCCGTGTTCGGCGGGCGTACCCCCATAGCGCCCCCTTGGGTCAGCATCCGATACCGCGCGGATATCCGGTCGATCGACGCCTTGGAGCGAGCCTGGAATGCCGCGGTCTGCGCCTTCGACTGCGCGTCGGCCATCCGGACCTCGGCCATCCTGTCCACCTCGTACATCTTGACCGCCGCCTTATTGTCGCTGTCGTGCATGGCCGCTTGCGCATCCTGCCCGTCTGCGCGACGCTGCAGTTCCTCCTGCGCTTGCTGCTGCTTGCGGGCCTCCGCTTCCTGCTCGTGCTCCTGAGTCTGAACCATCATCGTCAAAGCCTGCCCGACCGGCCGCAAACTCCGGAGTGACTGGATAACCGCCTTCCCGTGCGCGGCCTTCCCGACCTGCATCCCTCCGATCTCTGCGTGCCCTTCGATATGTTCAGTCGTCATCTGCAACGTCTTCAGCATAGCAGCAGGGTCCTCGACCTGCCCTGCCTGGACAGCCTGCGCGATCTGCTCGAGGATCTGATTATGCACGGGGATATGCGACCAGTGAAGCTGGTCGGTACCCACCAGCACAGCGGCGCCTTCCATGAGATCGTTGTTCTCCATGACCGCATGCGAAGCCGCGTCCCCGGGCATTGCGTCCCGCCCCACGTCTGGACGGTAACGGTCCGCGGCGGCCCGCCCAGCCCGCGCGCGCACATAATCGCGCGTGCAGTTGATGCGCCCCTTCTCGTCGAGATTGCCACCCAACGTGCTCAGCACGTCGTACAACACACCAGCCTTGGCCCCCGCCCCGCCGGTGACCAAGTCGCGGCACATGTAGATCGAGAAGAGAGTCGGCACTTTGCGCAACGTGGCCAGAGGCACGCCACGCCTGTCGCACTTGTCGATGAACGCTTGAACACCAGCATACCTCCCGCGGTCAGTCTCCGAGGCAACCAGCTTCATGAACCTCCGGAAACACTCCCGGAACAACGAGTCAAAGACGACCGACCGCATGACGAACAAGGCCTGCTCGGCCTTGGCGCCAGCTTCTCCCTCCTGCCGCACTTGCTCCTTGGTCTTCCGGTCAGCCCCCGCGTAAACCCGCTCGGGCGCGGCGCCAGCGCCTTGGGCGCCGTTGACGTTGTTCGAGGTCACCCGCCCCAGCATCTCGTGAACGGCGGCCAGCCCGGAGAAGTCCGGGGCCGTCTTCGCAGTGACGGGGCGTACCCCGCCGGTGTAGAACGTGTACGGCCCCTGCTCCACGACCGTGTTGCGCACGGCCTCGCCAGACGTTCCTGCTTCCAGCTGGATACTCGCCGCCCGCGAAGCTGCGTCAGCGATCTTGCACACCATCCGGTTGCGGAGATCCTCAGTCGGGAGAATCTTCGAGGCGAGGCCGCGCTGGCTGCGAGCGTATTTCTCGGTCGCCGAGTACGGCAGCCAGAGTAGACACTGATCCATCGTGTCGAAGGCGTTCTCCTGGAGAAACAGGAATCCGTCAACGTCCTTCTGCCCGGCCTCGGTAGCCGGCACCATGTAGTGCGACACTTTGCGGTCACCGCTCACTTCGCGCACGTAGGCGCTGATCACCCGAATCGTCTCGAACTGCTTCGTCTCCAATAGCCGGTTCTGCCGCCACTCGGCGAGAATGGACTCCTCCACGCTGGTGCCGGTCGTATCGCGGGCTTGGGTCTCGGTGTCTCCGCCGGCCGAGAACACGGCGACCAGATACTGCTTGACAACGGACAGCGTCCACCCCGCCGATTCGGATGCGGCGGGGTCGTCGAACAGCTGGAACAGGTACCAGGCCGGGAGAACCGTCTCCACCATCAACAGTTCATTTTCGGAACTGATGGAAGACGCGTCCGATGGAAACTTAACTTGCCCACGCTCCAGTGCGATCGGCTGGTAGTCGAATGGGTCCCGCCAGGACACTGGGCCCAACCCGTAAAGATCGGCCTCACGTACCATCGTGGCCACCGCGGAGAGGAAACCGCGCCCCTCCCGCAGCACCGTCGAGAACTCCTCCGCGACGACAGATCCGATGGCCTCAGCGTCCGGCCCCGCCAACTCCGCGGGCAGCGCCCGAAGTTCGACCAGGTCCGTAGTGTCCAAGGCCATGTCGCTGATCGCGCCCGCACGCGCGTCGACCTGCCCGGCCAGCCCACCGCAGTTGATGTTGGCCATGTCTTTCACGCCAGCGGCTTCGAGCTTCTTGGGATCCCACGGCCGGTGAAACTCGTACATCCGGCGGATCTTTGCCCGGCGCTGGGACTCGCCACGTTCGTCCTGCTCCTGCAGGGTCTTGTAGATCGCCCGCAGGGCGGTGGCGTCACTGAACCGCCGGGCGACAGGTTTGCCGGATGCGTCCACGGTGCGGAACGGGTTCGGGGGTGCTTTCTCAGTCTTTGTCATGGGGGACCTCCGTTAGACGCCAACAGCCCTGCGGATACCCGCCATCATCGAGAAGCGGTCGGGTGGCGACCGACGCTCCCGCCGCGGCCAGTACTTCGTCGCACAGGCACGCGCCAGACGCATTATCCGCCGGTAATGCCCCGCGCCCGGGCATTCCTTTGCGAACCCACTCAAGCAGCCCCGTGCAGTCAATACAGACCCCGCGACGGGTGTGCTCCGGGCACTGCACACACTGCTCCAACCGGCGCTCCGCGACGTCCGACGGTGCGAGCCGGGCGCCGAACAGCGACGCCGTATTCGCCTTGATTACCCGGACTTCCACAGCAGGCACGGACGACGGCGCTCCACAAAACCCGTTGGGCATCCGCGGGCACATCCAATCCATGACGTAAGCGAAGCCGTCGCCCTGCGTCGCGAGACCTTTGGACGCGCGCAACTCGCGCACCTTGGCGTTAATGCCAACGCGCGTCCGATCCTGGACCAGCACCCCGTCGAGTTCGTACTCGTAAATGCCGCTCGGGGGCGTCGAGAATATGTTGCGGAACCGGATCAATCGGCACCTGAGCCTTTCAGTCCCTGGACGGTGACAGTTGTCCGCGGCGACGCCAACGGACGCAAGGTCCTCTCCGCGCCGGCCAACGCCGCATCAGAGAGCCCCGGCGCGGGCGCGGGCGGCTCACTCTCGGCGTGGAGCTTCCCACGGGGCGGCGGTGCGTACCGCGGCGCCGACTTCGGGACCTTGCCGCCACGCGACAACATAGCCCGGGCAAAGGCGATTGGATCGGCCTGGGGTTCGGAGGGGCAGAATCCGCCCAACGTCCGGAACCCAAACTCCTTCACGTGGTCGATGGCCATCTCGGCCCCCGTATACGGGCAGACGAGCTCGCGACCGTTGCGTGCGGCGTTGCGCACACCGTTTCGCGTGCCCAGGTGCGCGAACAGATCCTCGGGAGTCTTGTGGAACTCCGAGGGATCGAATGCATCCGGGCTGAAATACAAAGGCGGCCGGTCCCCGTGGGAGACGGCCAGTACCGTAACGGGCTTGCCCGTGTACGCGCAGGTGAGGGTCTTCAGGTACCCCTGAGACGCAGGAACATTTAATGCCATGATGTGACTCCTTCCGTGTTGTGTAGCTTATCATATGAGCGCACCGGGGTCAACCCTGCGTTAGGGTGCATTGGTATAACCTCCGCTGCTTTTGAGAGTGATGTTCCAGTCTACGACCATCATGACCTTGGAGAGACGCATGGAGTGGTAGCGCCAAAACGCGGTGAGGCGCTCGGGCGGGGTGCCCTGCGCGTCCACCATCTGATCGGGCGGCAACAGATCTGCCTTGTCGAGAGAGCTGGCGGATAAAGTGAATGTTGGCGGGGAGATCGGATTGATAGAGTCGCCGAGCAAGTTCCACACTTGATTGGTCGTAAAGCGGCCGACATAGTCCCGCAGCAGCCAGGAGCGCGGGTTGTCGCCGGGGGACGCGGGCAGCATGACATCGGGGATGGCGCCATGCGTGACCGGGTAGCCGTAAGTCTCGGTCTGGTTTGCCGCCAACGACGCGCCGACGTAGTCCAATAGGTTGGTGTATTTTAAGTAGGACGAGGTGCCGACGGTGTAGATGGGGGGATACCAGTACCACGGCGTCGATGCCTCTGTGGCGATGTAGAAGCGCACGCGGCTAACTTGACCCGACGCGTAGTAGTTGCTGGCAATGGACATAGGGGTGAAAGCAATGTCTTGCCAGTAGGTGGAAAAATTATTGATGGGATAGTCGTTTGTGCGGCCTGCGGCTACGGTGGTGAGTAGGCCGGTCATTACTCCATAATCAAAAAAGGTGGTCGGCAAGGTTGCAGGTGACGCGACCGACGTGTTGGTGGAAGTGGTCATGGCGTTAGTGCCGGAATAGCTGTAGGTAGTGGTGACGGCCTGACAGACGGGGTTGAACTCGACCGTACGCACCATGTTGGTGAGCACGCGCCGAAAGGCGTCGAGGCCGTCACGAGTGATGAAGGGGGAACGCCGAACGTGAGGGGCGAGATAGCCTATCCAAAACGGATCATAGTGTGCCCACCATTTATAAGGCGAGAGGCCCGCGTCGTAAGAGTCGCGGTCGATCCAAGTCCATGAAAGATTGACGGCCTGCGGGGCGCCGGGCAAAAGCTGCTCGACCGGTTCCAAAAGGTAGGACACGGGAGAGATGCCGGCATAAGTCCACCAGGACTCGGCGCCGGCGAGGCGATTGGTGAAGGCGGCGTAGTTTTGAGCGCCTCCAAAAATGGAGCCCGCAGTCAACGGCGTGGAGGTGGCTGTGGTGCCGCCGGGCGTGCAGCCGTATTGATTGGTGCCGGTTACGATGCGATCGCGCAGGGTGACACCTGCGCAGTCGAGGTCAAGCAGGTTGGCGGTGAACACGATGTTGCTGATGGCGTAACCCTCAAATGCGAGGTCAAACCGATACAGCGCGTTGGTGCCCCAGCGTGGCGAGATAGACAGGTCCAGCGCTCCCGGAGACGGGCAGCGCGGGTCGAGAAAGTTGCGCGGGCCGACAGAATACAGCGGGTCGTACACTCCGACGGCCTTTGTGCCCCCAATCCCCTCGATGAGGCGGATAGTCGCATCGCGGATTGACTCTTCGGCCCGGAACGCCGTGACTGTGAATGATGTCTTCTGGATTACTTCCTGCCAACGCCACTCGCCGTAGTGCCAGTAGCCCTCATAGAAAAACTCATTGCCGTAGTAGTAGCGGGACTCGGAGAACGTGTAGTTGGGTATGATGTTGGTCGCGGTAAAAGCGGTTTGGACGACCGGGATCTGGCGCAGCTCCAGGGCGTCGGCCAGGACGGAGGCGATGTCCTCGCCGGAGACGTAGGGGTGGCGGGACTGGTGCCAGAGGACGCCGGTGATGGCAAGCGCGGCACTGACAATTACCCCGGTTGTGTAGGTGCGGGTGGTCATGATGATGCGTATACCCCCAGTTCTGGCACACTGGATATGCAGCGCAGCTTAAGCGACCAAACGGGATCCGCGAAGGTCAGGATGCAGACGAGCAGGCGCTGGTAATCGGCATCGGCGTTGGCCGCGGCCAGGCTGGTATAGACCACATTCGACAGAGTTTTGGAGAGCAGAACCGTCCCGTCTATGGTGTGGTCGAACAGGCTGATCTTGACGCCGCAGTAGTAGTCGCCATCGCCGTCATCGGCAACCAGGCTAAAGGTGGGGTCTGACGGGATGAAATACTTGGGCGAGCGCAGGAAAATAGGACTGGCAATGGTGAGGGTGCTACCGCTGATGGTCGGCGCCCACGGCAGGGGCATCGGCACCTCCGGACTCTCGAGCATCTTCGACGGCGGGGCGAGGGGTTGTCGACTGACGTCCTCTGGGGCAATAGTCGACAGCTGCAATAACCGATCCTCCAGTTCCGCGAGCTTTGTCTGCAACCGAGTTATCTCTTGCGAGGGGTTCTCGGCTTTATCCAACGATCCCCACCGCTGCAAAAATTCTTGTGGATCGAGGCGCACCGGCTCGTCCACCCGCTGCTTGTAGAGGGCCCCTTCGTCTACCTTATCCGGCTTCGCATGCTTTGGGAGTGGGTCTAACATAATGTGCTCTTATGGCTCCGGCGGTGGTTCAGCCGGTGCGTCGCCCCAATCGCTGTAGTCGTAGGTCTTGCTGACGCCAGTAACGCGATAGAACCTCCGGCCCGCCCGATCGGTGATTAACACCGGCTCGCTGTATGATGCCAGGCCGTGCTCTTTCCCCACCCAGGTCTCGATCTCGTTGATGGCGCTGCTCAGCGTAGACGTGAACTTCACGTACTGAGTGACCTTGTACGTCTGGATCTTCGTCTTATCGGTACCTGACTCGTTCACTAAACGTTCGTTCGTGCGCGTCACCTCCACCTCTCGCAAAGTGATAGGGACTGTATCCGTCTCTACCCAGTTGATGTCCGGCGCGAAGAGGGCCGCCGAGCCATCCTCCAAGCCGAACTCGTTTGGGTGCGCCTCGAAGCTCTGCACACGGAAACCCGCGACCAGACTGGCTCCGAAGTCAATGGACTTGTTGAACCATTTGTGCAGCGTCCTGTACCCCCACCCGTCACCGCCCGCAAAATAGCGATACCGCGTAGTGTAGTACTGCGGCTTCGGCGTCTTCTTCTCCTGCGTGACGTCGAAGAGGTTGGTTCCATTCCGACGACTGGCCACGACTTCCTGCGGACCGCCAACCACGAACGCCGGGATAGTCGTCGGCGCAACCTTGTTCCGGACAAGCGATCTCTCCGACTTGTAGAACCACGTCTCGACACCATTGTTGGCAAGGCTCTCCACTTCGGTGTCTTGTACCGCCGTGCTCGTCCGTTCATCGACATCGATCAAACCCCCGGGAGTCTTTCTGCGTACCCGACTCTTCAGGACGCCTGGCTGGGGGTTCGGGTTCGTCAGCGCCCCGGGGTCGGCCTGAGATTTGCTCGCCGTCTCCTCCACCTTCTCAAAGTAGTCACCCGAGACGCTGTCCACTGCGTTGACCACGGGCAGCTCGGTCGTCGTCGCCACTCGGGTGTTGTACAGCCCGCCGGGAGTCTTGTCCCACGAGTGCTGCACAAGGACGCCGCCGGCCGGCGCCGGCGCGTCGCCGAGGGGTGCCGCCTGGTTGCGGTTTGAGACCGTCGCCTGACGGGTGAACAAATCCAACTGGTGGCTTTCCTGCGCGGCGGAGACGGGCAGCTCGGTCGTGATCCCCTTGCGATTGTCGTACAGCCCGCCGGGGGTCTTATCAGACTGGTGTTGCGTGATCACCCCGCCGGCGGCGGTCGGGGCCGCCCCGAGGGCGCCAGCCTGGTGACGATCGGTCGTATTCTCCTGTCGGGAAAACAGGTCGGCCTGGGTCGACACTTGCGCAGAGGCCACCGGGAGTTCCGTGGAAGTCCCTACCCGAGTG
>Ga0194113_10003917_pt1 | contig 19695 bp, 13 predicted proteins | sample TA2MahC200mmetaG_FD_146193 | JGI IMG/M metagenome (GOLD analysis project Ga0194113, IMG submission 146193) | Freshwater microbial communities from Lake Tanganyika, Tanzania - TA2015017 Mahale Deep Cast 200m | ecosystem: Environmental > Aquatic > Freshwater > Lake | place: Tanzania: Lake... | reverse complement strand
GTTGCTCATTATGTCTTACCCCGTTTCGGCGAAAGCGAAAAACTGCTTTTCTCGCCGTTACGTCAATGAGTCGAAATCCCCCATCAAATCTCCGTTCAGAACGATAGGGAAACTGAAGGTTACTAAACCTGGTTTCACTATTGATGGATTCGTTGGCAACAACGCCGCTGATGTTGCTTTGTGTGTACCGTCCTGAGAAAGAACATCGCGTCTGGCAGTTGAGCAATCAAGCGCGGAGGAAGTGTTTGGACAGGTATACAGAAATCACCCTTAACCCTCTCTCAAGGAGAGAAAGTCGTCAGTTAGTTGAGAATCTACTTGCAATAGATAACCTCCCTGAAAGCGTAAAGGAGATGATTCTCAGGAAATCTGAAGGAAATCCTTTTTTCATAGAGGAAGTCATCCGCTCGCTGATAGACAGGGATTTGGTGTATCGCGACGGCGAACGCTGGAAAGCGCGCTCAGAGGTTTCCGACATTGACGTGCCGGACACGATTCAGAGCGTCCTGCTGTCCCGTGTGGATAGATTGCAAGCGGAGGCGAAGTACGTCCTGCAGTGTGCGTCGGTCATAGGGCGGCTGTTCAAGTATCGTCTGCTTTCACACCTGGCGCAACACGAACGGAATTTAGACCGATACCTGAACGAGTTTGAGGAACGGGAACTGGTCTACGAAGAGCGTACGACGCCAGAGTTGGAATACGCCTTCAAGCACGCGCTCACTCAAGAAGCGACGTATCAGGGAATATTGGAGAGAAGGCGGCGTGAATTTCATCATCAGGTGGCGATTGGGATTGAACGGCTCTATGGGGAAAGGCTTGAGGATTATTACGATGAACTGGCGCATCATTATTCAAGGAGCGCGGATGCTGAGAAGGCGGTGGAATATCTGCTGAAAGCGGGGGAGAAGGCGAAGAAGAGCTATGCCAATGATAGTGCTATCTCTAATTTTAAGGGGGCATTGGAACTATTAGAACGGCATGGGATAGGACGGAATGACTGGAAACTGGAAGCTCTGCGTGGTTTAGGAGAGGTACACATTGGGATAGGGAAAACGATAGAAGCGGAGAAGGCGTTCGATGAAGCCATCGCTTTGGCAAAGGAGATGAAACTTCCCCCGCGCCGGTTGGCGCGGTTGTATGATTGGATTTCAGAAGTATTATTTTCTCAGGCCCGATTCGATGAGATAACCCACTATGCGGAGATGGGACTGGAGCTTTTGGGGGATGATACGGAGTGCCTGGAAGCGGCTTTAATGAATTCCAAAGTCGGCATGGGAAGCGTCAATAAGGGGGATATAGAAAAATGGAAGGAGTATGCTCACAAAAACATGGCATTCGTCAAGAATCTGCCATATTCTGAGGAACTTAGGGGAGTTTATGTTCAGCCTGTTTTTGCTGCTTACATGGATAGGGATTTAGAATCTGCATGGGAGTGGTCGAAGTATTGGGAAAAAATGGCAAGTCAGCACCATGATTTAAGGGCGGTAGCCACTGCATGGATGTATCAAAGCGACTGGATCTTGATAGCCAGAGGTGACTATAAGAACAGCCTTTCATTGTATCAAAAAGCCCTTGAGATGTTCAAACGCATTGGTGATGATAGGCATGCAACCGCGTGTTATGAGGTTCTAACAGGAATATTACTTAATTCAGGTAATACCGAGGAAGCGGATGCGCACGCGCAGGTGCATCTAAGGATGGCTGAACAGAGGGGAAATCCACTCTCTATCGCATTGGCATACTCTCAATTAGGTGATATTGCTATGTGTAAACGTCGTTGGGAGGAGGCAATTGCCCATTTTCGGAAAGCGGTTGAAGTATGTCAAAGTATCGGTAGTCCGTTCTGGATTGCACCTGCTTATCTCCGTCTTGGAATAGTTTATCTGAAGAATAATGATTACCATCAGGCAGTCCAATTCTTTGAGGAGGCTGCCGAAAATACGGCCGCGCTTTCTGGTGAACCTTCTTGGAAGGTGGATCTTTTTCTCGGTGTTTTACAAGGTATGGAAGAAGCATATATGGTACCGGGTACACCAGAAAAGTATATGGAATTCTTTCGTTCTTTTAATGAGTGGCACGCTGATGTGGCGAAAAATCTATCACTGCGCCAATGGTATCTGGAACTGGCTCAACCTTCAAAGGAATTTCCCCACCTCGCCTACGCGGATGATTTTGAGACAGAGACAATTGACTCCTCGTGGCAATGGATAGACGAATTTGGGGATTGTGCCGTAGCCCAACTTTCTAAGTTGGCAGAAAACCAAGATAGAATCTTGGGCTACCTACCTTCACACGGTGGGTTGGAGATATGCGCCGCCAACGGACGAGATTTATTTCATCTGAATATGAGCGCGCCGCGTCTCATAAGGGAGATTTCCGGGGATTTTGCGGTTGAAGTCTGTGTGTCGTCGGCGTCAGATGAAAAACCGCGGATGGGCGGGCTTCTGGTTTGGAAGGACAGGGACAACTTCCTGCGCTTTGAAAAAGGCGTGCATGGACAGCATGAGGTACGCCTACACGGATATGTGGGTGGGAAGTATCAGATTGCTGGACGTGGGCTACTCTCGTCAACAGGGGGGCAGAGTGTGGCCAGGGATGAAGCGGTTCATCTGCGGTTGGAGCGAACAGGGGAACATTTTTCAGCCTATTGCAGTGTGGACGGAGAAAATTGGCTGACATGCGGTAAGTTGGCGTTGCTGTTAGCTGACCCAATTCAGATCGGCATCCACGCCATCGGCATGATTGATAGGACAATCTACTGCGGGAGTTTCAAAGAAGGCACAGCAACCCTGTTTCGCGGGTTTAAGTTGTGGACACGGTAAGATCTATCGATAGGGCTTAAAAAAGGATTGGCATGCAAACAGAGAAATGAGGTGGAGTATGCAAACATATCGTATGGAAACAACGGTTTTGAACGATGGAACGATTACGATTAATGGATTACCTTTCCATGTAGGCGATAAAGTCGAAGTCATAGTGCGCAGCCGTGAGCATGAATTTGAGCGCCGTGAGCGCTATCCCTTGCGTGACAAACCGATTCGTTATGTTGATGCATTTGGAAGTGTTGCTGAAGACGAATGGGAGGTACTGCAATGATTGTTCTCGACACACACATCTGGGTCTGGTGGGTGCACAGCGATGAGCAGCTCACCCAAACGCAGGCAGAGATTATCGAAGCGAACGAGGCTAACATAATTGGCGTAAGTGCTATCTCGTGTTGGGAGATAGCGAAACTTGTTGAATACGGACGGCTTGAGTTGCCATGCTCGTTAAGTGAATGGTTCGAGCAAGCCTTGAGCTATCCCGGTATTCGTCTCCTTGAATTGACCCCGAAGATTGCGATAGAGTCTACACAACTGCCGGGCGAGTTTCACCGTGACCCTGCCGACCAGATTATTGTGGCGACAGCGAGGGTTTACAGTTGTCCACTTGTAACGTCCGATAGCAAGCTTCTGAAGTATCCGCATGTTAAAACCATAGCATAATTGGAGCGAGCAGAGGAACAGTTTTTCGCTTATTGCAGCGTGGACGGAAAAAATTGGTTGACCTGTGGACGCGGTAAGGTGAAGCAAATAACATTAGAAATTTCAAATGATATTAGGCGGGAAGCGGTATCAGCAATACAATCCATTAGGCAAAAGGTTGTATGGAAACCGGGGAAAGACCTACAACATTTAGATAAACGAAAATCTATGGGGCATATTCCTCAAAGCTACACGCTGAATGATTACAATCAGCTTATTCCAATCTATCGTTTGGGAACCAACCAATGAATTATACCTTATTGTTGGCGAAAAACATAGAAAGAAAGCTGACATTGCCGCTGGGTGACCCCATTGAGATTAACATTCACGCCATCGGCGTGATTGAAATAAAGACCGTTTGTTCCTCCAAACCAGGGCAAAGGGGATAGTTTTTTATTATTGGGTTAAAATCGCTACTTTGGGGACATTAGATAATTGAGAGGAAAAATATGAATTTAGGATTAGGAATAGACACCGGCGGAACTTATACAGACGCCGTGATTTTGGATTTTGATTCTGGACGCGTGTTGCGCAAAGCAAAAGCGCTGACGACGCGGCATGACCTGACCATTGGGATAGCTAATTCTATTGAAGGTCTAAGTGAAATACAAACAGAAGAGATTAAATTGGTTTCCGTTTCTACTACGTTGGCAACCAATGCGGCGGTGGAAGGACGCGGTGGGCGAGTTTGCTTGTTGGCTATTGGATACTATCCCAAAATTTTAAAAGAATCTGGGATTGCCGGTTCGTACATCAAATCGGTGCATCTAATCGGCGGCGGGCATGATATTATGGGTGATGAACTAGCGCCATTGGACGTGGTTGAGGCGGAACGGGTGATTGCAGAAACCAAAAATACAGTGGACGCTTACGCCGTTTCGGCTTACGGCGGAGTGCGAAATCCCGCCCATGAACTTCAACTGCGGGATGTGATTTTGCGCCGAACTGACCGTCCCGTTGTCTGCGGACATCAATTAACCAGTCAGTTGGATTCCATCAAACGAGCGGCGACAGCAGCGCTAAACGCCCGACTAATGCCGCTCATCAGCGATTTGGTCAAAGCGATGCAGCGAGTATTGGCTGACAAAGGTATTTCTGCGCCGCTGATGATTGTCAAAGGCGATGGACATATCATGAACACAAGAGTATCAATGGAACGCCCGGTTGAAACGCTTTTATCCGGCCCAGCCGCCAGCATCGTCGGCGGACGCTATCTTTCTGGCGTTGCCGATGGCGTTATTATTGACATGGGCGGTACAACAACTGATATTGCCGTCTTGCGGGCAGGCGAACCTGCGGTAATCCAGGATGGCGCTTCTGTCGGCGGATGGCGCACTTGCGTTCGCGCGGCGGATATCCGTACTGCTGGCATCGGCGGCGATAGCCATGTTTTGCTTGACGAAAATGGCATCACGCTCAACCCCAAGCGCGTTATTCCGTTATCCCTTGCGGCGGCGTTTCATCACCAAATACTTGATGAATTGAAAATCCTTGAGGCGTTAAGACGTACCTCGATTTTAGTGCCTCCTTGCGACTGCTTTATCAAATTGCGCAACGCCGACGGTATTCCTCTGAATAGCAAAGAGCGTGATGTGCTTGCGGCGCTAAATGATGGTCCAAAGTCACTGATTAAGTTAGCGGATGAAGTAAACGCGCTACATCCTACATTATTGGGCACGGATTCGTTGGAGGAAGCGGGATTGGTCGGACGTATTGGTTTGACGCCCACGGATATTTTACATGCGCAAGGAGTTTACACACAATGGAACATCGAAGCCGCTGAACGTGGTGTACAACTCTACGCCCGCCAGTTGGGTCAAGGCATTGAAACTGTCATTGATGATGTTTTAGCTGCTGTCAACAAAAAGGTTGCGGTCGAAGTCCTTTCCAAGTTTATCTCCGATGATACATCACTTCCCTCCATCCTGGGTTGTGATGTGTGCCAGTTGCTCGTTGATAACGCGCTTGGAGGAACTAAAGCGAAGAACAACTCTCTGGCCCCTTCCCCCTTAATCCCCTTACCCACCCCCGGCCCCTCCCAAGAGGGGAGAATGGGCAGGGGGTTGTGGGGGATAGAGGGTTGTGATAAGGGGGAAGATATAAGCATCAATATACGGGTGAATATGCCTTTGGTAGCGATTGGCGCGCCCGTTGAGGCATATTTTCCCAAAGTCGCCTCAATGTTAAGCACAGAATTAATTATCCCAGAACATGCTGAAGTCGCCAACGCCGTCGGCGCAATCACAGGCACTATTGTTGAAACTGTGGAAGTCACCCTCACGCCTGTTTATGCGCCGTTTGGCATTGACCACTTCACCGTACATACGCCGATTGATAAACGCGATTTTCGGGAACTTAAAGAAGCCGTTGCATATTCTAAACAGGTAGCAGAACAACTCGCCGTCCAAAAAGCTACACATGCCGGCGCGGAGGAGGTAGAGGTGGAATTGAATATAATCGACCATAAAGGCGTCGTCGCACAAGGCCACGGCGATAATGTCTTCCTCGGTTCAATTGTTAGAGCTACTGCTGCGGGAAAATCTATTAACAGGTAGATACTCGGAAGCCCGAACTTGTTCGGAAATTTCTCCCGACAAGTCGGGACGGCCGTCGATTTTCTCAGTTTTGGAAAGGAGGTATCTGACATGGCTGTGTTCAGTGTGAAAACAGAAAAGATATCGAAGGAGGAAATCCAAGAATATTATCTGAGCCAGGAAGATTTAACCTGGTGGTCTGAAAATTCGCCGAAACTGGTTATCGAAGCAAATTTAGGAAAGTACGTCGCGGTTATTAATAAGGAAGCATTCTTCGGGGACACATATCAAGAAGCAGAATAGAAAGCAATCGCAAAGTATCCAAATCGGAGTTTTTGGGTCCACCACATTCCGTCCAGACGAGGTAAAAGAATATGATTTTTAAGGGACGTTACTCACAAACTTTTTCTTTTAGGAAGAGAAAAAGTTTGGTTGGAACAATCCTCTTGCTCCATTCGTCAAAGCAAGTATTCGCATTGCGAAGGAGAAATAGAGTTTTTGCCAAAAATTCGGTTTCTTTAAAATCTTTTTGGAGTGAATAAAAAGTAGGTGTATGAAGATGTTTCATGAAAGGTTCTGGACTTTCCGAAAGAACTAATTTTGGAGGTGTTTGACATGGCTGTGTTCAGTGTGAAAACAGGCAAGATGTCGGAGGAGGAAATTCGGAGATACCGACTTCTTGATGAAGATTTGGCATGGTGGACGGAAAATTCCGCGAAATTTTTTGTGGATGAAAATCGTGGAAAACACATTGCGGTTGTTAATAAGGAACCATTCTTCGGGGATACATATCAAGAAGCGAAAGAGAAAGCAACTGCAAAATATCCGAATCGACGTTTTGTTGTCCATTACATTCCATCCAGACGGGGGAAAAGAATATGATTTTTAAGGGACGTTACTCGCAAACCAATTGGAATAATCCACTTGCCCCATTCGTGGAAGCCAGTGTTCGCGCCGCAGATGAAAAATGGATTGATATGTTTTTTCTGATAGACCTGGGTGCGGATGGAACATACTTACCAAGTAAATACATGAAGGAACTGGGTATCCAACTCGAAGAGGCAAGGATAGAAAATGATGTTACTGGCGTTGGTGGACAAAGAGTCGAATACATTCCGTTTATTACACAACTGAAATTCGAGAGTAATGGAGATTTGAGAATTTTCGATCTTTCAATCGGCGTCTTCACGCAAGAAGAATCGCTCGATATTCCCATACTCGGGAGAGATGTCATGAATTTTTTCACTTTGTTGTGTGACCTCAAGGCAAACCTTGTATGGTTAATTGATGAAGCGGATAGGATGAAACTCCTTCGGTTTTGTGATGAAATTGAGAGGCATGTTTCACAAGTATGACTGAAGAAAACCCAACAAAGATAAAGGATAGAATGTATTATGGATTACAACATCGAATCTCTCATAGCAAAAGTAGACCGAGGTCGTCTCAAACAACTCACTCTGGATTTTGTCAAGATTCCTTCTCCGACTTTGCACGAGAAAGAATTTTCAGAATATTACGCTGATTTACTGAAAAGTATGGGAATTGACGTAGAACTCGACTATGAATTCCCGAATAGTCCCAGCGTCATTGCACGAATTAAAGGCCATGAGCCAGGGCCTACCATCCAATTCGATGGGCACACCGATACCATTCCGACTGTTCATCCTGAACCATACTGCGAAGGCGATATTATCTACGGCAGAGGAACAGCCGACATGAAAAGTAGTTTGGCGGCTATCGCGGAAATGGCGCGGGTGTTCGTAGAATCTTCGGCGCAGTTCAAAGGCGAGATTTTGATTACTGTCCATGGGTTGCATGAAGCGCCATGGGGCAAGAATGAGACGCTACGCTCCTTAATTGAAAAGAAAATTTTCGGCGATGCCGCGGTAGTAGGCGAATTGGGAGGAACGTTTTTGCCCATTGTGGGAAAAGGTCTGACCATCTTTGAATTTATTATCACGCGCGAGGGGCCAGTTTTGCACGAAACTATGGTAAGCCCGGATATCGTAAATCCAATCTGGGCTGGGCATCGATTGCTGGAAATCTTGCGAGATAAAGTCGCGCCATTAACCCAAGAATTCTACGAATACGTCGGGCCTGATTCGTTGTTCATCGGGATATTTGAAAGCGGGGATTTTTACAACCGCGTAACTCAGAAATGCCGAATCGTCGGCACTCGACGGCACACGCCCAAACGAACGGTGGACGACGTCCGAAGTGAATTAGAAGCGGTAGCCCAACAGATGCAGCAAGAGATGAAGGTTAAAGTCGTTTTGAATCTCCAACGAATGGAAGAGGCATTTCAGCTTTCCAAAGATGAAAAAATTGTCAAAGCCATTCGCCAGGCATATTTAGAAGTGACAGGAAAAGACTTGCCTTATGGAGGTACCTCGACAATAGCCAACGGTACACATTTGCTACAGTGGGCCAAAGTTCCCTCTGTCTGCCATGCGGTAAATTCGACGACAGCGCATGCAGACTTAGAATTTGTGCATCTTGAGGATATAGTTCGCGCGACAGAGGTGTATATTGCAACCGCGGTAAATTTTTTAAATTATTAAGGGAGAGAAACTGTCTGGTAGTCGTCAATCTTGATAAATTCAAATCATGTCAGAAAAACTTGTATCGCCTTTTACAGCAGAACCAAAAGAGGTATTCACTCAACAATCGTTGAGTGGCTCAACAACTCGCGCACTTGTGATTGGCGCGTTAGGAGCTATATTCCTCAGTGTCGCCACTCCAGCCAGCGAATCTCTCATTATGGGAACTGGTCTTGCACGCTCACAACTGCCTGTGGGTTGTGTATCCACTTATGTATTTCTCATATTAATCAACGTGATATTGAAACGGTTTAAGGTAGGGCTTAGCGCCGCGGAGCTGGTTATTATATATGCTATGATGCTGGTCGCTTCAGGGATTTCTGCGTTTGGCATGGCGGGATTTCTCGTTCCTGTCCTGACTTCTGCGCAATATTACGCCACGCCGGAAAATGAGTGGAAAGAATTGTTCCATCAGTACATTCCTGATTGGATGGTGGTGCAGGATACCAAAGCAATAAAGTATTTCTTTGAAGGTTTGCCAGCGGGCTCGAGGATTCCTTGGGGAGCCTGGGTAAATCCTTTGTTCTTGTGGATGATTTATGTTTTGGGATTTTATGCTGTGGTCATTTGCATCTGCGTGATTGTGCGCAAACAATGGATTCAAAGAGAACGACTTCAATTTCCACTGGTTCAGTTTGCAGTAGAACTAGCCGCTGAAGGTCCCCCGCGGCGTCCATCTTGTGTCCCTCCCTTCTTTAAAAATCCAGCCGTATGGTTAGGATTGGCTATTCCAATGGCAATCCACAGTATCAACGGTTTACATCACTACTATCCTTCGGTTCCTCGTATCCTCATGTATTACGACCTTTCAAGATTTCTCACGGATAGGCCGTTTAACGCTATCAACTGGTTACGCGCGGATATATATCTTAGTGTTATTGGCTTTATGTACACTTTGCCGACGCAATTGTCTTTCAGCCTGTGGTTTTTCTACTTTTTTTATCAGGTTCAGTATGTCCTCTGGGCGGCTTTCGGGCAGCGTCCAGACCCACCATTTATTGGACATATCGTCCGTTCAGGGGCCGCGCTTCAGATGGCCGGCGCATGTTTTGGCTTGATTGCCTACATCTTGTGGCGTATGAGGGAACATCTCGCGGATATTTTAAGACGGGCATTTCAACGGCGGGGCAATTTTGATGATTCTGATGAGCCGTTTCCATATCGTGCGACGATATTTTTGTTCATCGCCGGTTTTTTTATCATTGGTCTATGGAGCCATATTGCCGGCGTTCCGATACTGATTGCGCTGTCGATTCATATCACGATTTTTGTCGTCATGATAGCGCTTATGAGAGTAGTATCAGAGGGCGGCGTGTTGATGTTACATACTTCGTTTCGTCCTTTAGACGTCATCACGCAATTCGTTGGCACTCGAACTGTTGGTCCAAAAGGATTGACAGTGCTAATGTATCAGGAAAAAATATTCATGACGACATTTTTAGATTACTTAATGCCGAGTGTTTTAGATGGATTTAAACTTTCCGACAGCGCACCCCCCTATGGTCCCCCCGTGGACAGGGGGACAATTATGAATCGCAGAAATCTACTAAGCTCGCTGTGTTTGACGATAATATTGTCAATTTTCTTCGCGTGTGTTACACTCATTTTCATCGGATACAAATATGGAGGAATAAATACTGGGCACTTCTATGGATGGAGCACCACTCTAGAATTTTTCCGCTTGCAGAATATTCTCAATAAACCAGTGGAAGCCAGCATGGGAGGTGTGATGAATTTGTTATTTGGCGCATTGACCGTCGTGTTTTTAAGTTTAATGCGCCAGAGATTTTGGTGGTGGCCATTTCATCCTTTAGGTTTTGTCATGGGCGCCACATATCCAATGGTTCTTCTGTGGTTTTCAGCTTTGTTAGGCTGGTTGATGAAATGGGCGACATTAAGATTCGGCGGTATTTCAATGTATAACAAGTTACGGCCTTTTTTCCTCGGCATGGTTCTGGGAGAATATCTTTCTGGGAGTATTTGGATTATCGTCAGCGCGCTTAGCGGAAAGATAGGATATGGAATTTTGTTCTAAGCAAAAGGGCAAGGAGGCAAGATGGCAAGACGGCAATTGCCGTTTAACCGTTTTGCTGTTTCCGAAGGATTCTTCGGAATCCCTTCGGGACTTGCCGTTTTGCCAGAATTTTATATTGACCTTTTGTGGAGTTATGTCATAATCACTCATCATTGGTATTACATCACTCAAAAATTGGAGGTTGATGAAAAATATGCAAATGCGAAAATTAGGTAGAACAGGTTTGGAAGTCTCTGCAATTGGTTGCGGTGGTATCCCGATATTCCGCGCGAGCAAAAGTGAAGCTGTCAAAGTGATTCGTCATGCAATGGACAAAGGGATAAATTATTTCGACACCGCCAGAGGTTACGCCGGCGGAGGCAGTGAAGAGCGCTTTGGCGAAGCTATCAAAGGACGCCGCCATGAATGTTATATCGCTTCAAAATCTGGAACCCGCACGCGCGATGGCATGCTCAAGGACATCGATGCAAGTTTGAAAACCTTGCAGATGGACATGATAGATGTCTATATGTGCCATCACGTTATTTCACCAGAAGAACTGGACGCGGTGATGAAGCCGGGCGGCGCTATCGAAGGTCTGAAAGAAGCCCAAGCCGCGGGCAAAGTTCGGTATATCGGTATCACCGGACATCGACCAGAGGTGCTGGCAGAAGCTTGCAAAACAGGCAAAATCGACGCGCTGTTGGTGACGTTCAATTTTGTCAACGACGGCGCGGCAACGAAACTATTGCCAGTCGCCAAAGAGATGGATGTTGGCGTTACCGTCATGAAACCGTTAGGTGGTTCGCTATTCCAGCACCCCAACCTTTGCCTGCGCTGGCTATTGCAACATGACATCAGCACGATTTGTGTTGGAATGTGGAAAGAGTCTGAAGTAGACCAGAATGTGCTCGTCGGCGAAAATTCTGCTCCGCTTAACGAAGAGGAACAAGAATGGCTGGAAGATGAAAAACGGCGTTGGGATAAAGTCTACTGTAGGCTGTGCTATACTTGCAATCCCTGTGAGCTTGGCGTCCCTGTTAGGGATATGATGATTGCCGACCTGAATTATCGGCGTTTCGGATTGAAGATGATGATGGAACAAGGTTTTGACAAGAAGATAGAAAATTTGGCGAGTTGCGTCGAATGTAACGATTGTACCGTCACCTGCGCTTATGAACTTCCGATTCGGGATTTGATGCTCACCGTTCGGAAAACTTATGCGCCGATTGTGGAAAAAATAGGTCTAAGGGGCTAGGGGGCAAAGGGGCAAGAGGGCGAGAGGGCTAAAGGGTAATGCTACTAAGAATTCATTTCTGCTCCACCTTGTTTTAACCGCCTTTTCCCAACCGCAGAGTTCACTGAGACGGCGCGGAGGACGCAGAGAAAAACAAACATTATTTCGCTGCGAACTCTGCGTCTCCTCTGCGTTCTCTGCGGTTAAAAGAACATAATTAAAGCGCAATTCTTAGTAACATTGGGCTTTAGACCGCTTTTTTTGATTCAGCGTGGTGATTTATCACCACGTCAAGAATTCATTTATGCTTAAGTTGATGCGTATGGCGCCCATTCTTCCATTCTCCTATTGCTTAAAAACTGTTCGCTACGTTTAGTGCAACGTCTGAACGAAGTGAAGCAATGGAGATGGTTCAAAATGCTTTTCAAAAATTTATTGACATCATAGAAAATCAATGTTAAATTTCTTCGTAGATTCTATCCTGGTTTCCGAGTGAAATATCCAATTAAAGGAGGCAACAAAGTTGAAAAGGTATCTATTAGCCAAAACAATAATTGTTATGTTTATCGTCGCTTTGGCAGCCGTAATGACTGCAACAGTTTTCGCCGCGACGACGGGTAAAATTGCCGGTTATGTGAAGGACGAAGAGACCAAACAACCGATAGCGAACGTTAAGGTAATCGTCCTGGGAATGAGTTTAAGCACTTTGACCAACAAAGATGGTTATTACGTTTTCACCAACGTTTCGCCGGGCGATTATGAAGTGAAAGTTGAGCACGTTGGCTACGGCCCTGTTACTAAAGCAGGCGTCAAAGTGTTAGCTAATTTGACAACGGCGATAAACTTCGATTTGAAAGCGACCCTCGTAGAAATCGAAGGTATTACAGAAACGGCGGCAAAGCCGCTGGTCAAAAAGGATGAAACCGAGACTACCAGGATTGTTGAATCCGAACAGATAACCGAAATGCCACGCGATAACATCGGCGGCATTGTCGCACTCCAACCGGGCGTAACGGAGACCAAAGATGCCGGAGGCTCTGAGCTACATATCAGAGGCGGGCGTTCTATGGAAATCAAATATCTGCTGGACGGAATCCCGTTAGATGACCCGATTCTCAAAGGACAAGCTGGCAGAGTGAATGTGAACGCCGTCGAGGAGATGGAAGTCGTTACGGGCGGTTTCAACGCCGAACATGGAAACGCTCAATCGGGCATTATCAACATTATCACAAAAGAGGGTACGCAAAAATTCACCGGCAGATTGGAATATCGCTTTGGTATGTTCGTCAAACACCACGGCGACGCGTTGCTCGGGACATGGTACAACCCAGAGATTGATCCAAATGAATATAAAAAGGAATATAAGGAATACTATATCACCCAAAAGAAATACAAAGAAGACAAAGTGGAATATGAAGGTGATGCACTGGAGATATTCAGGGGTATCTTTTTAGGAGAACCACGCCCCCATCAACAGCCTTATCGCGGTCAGGACGTTACCGTGAAGGATTTAATGGAACAAGATGAACCGGTAGAATTTGTAGAACTTCTTCCAGGGGTCTATGCTGATAGCACGGAAAACCCACTGGTAACTGACCCGGAAACCGGGGAAACCAAAAAAGAACCCTATAAGGACACCGATGGCACGCTCATCGACTATGAAAATAAAAAAGTCACGTTGCCGGATGGCTATGTCGTTGACCTCAAACAATACGAAGGTTTATTCAACGACACAAAAGATTATGACCTGAAACCAAGCCACATTGGGCAATTCTCATTAAGCGGTCCCATCTGGGAAAACAAATTGACCTTTTCCTTGAATAGCGAACTGCGTCGGTCGGGAGATTTTCTACCAAATGATGAACTGACAGGGAGAGTCTTTCAAGGTAAACTGAAGGCAGAACTTACGCCGAATATTAAACTTGCAGCGAGTGGGCTTTACAATTATTCGTGGTCTGACAACTATGGCGGTTACGTAAGATTTGGCGACTATGGCGGCGATTGGCGTTTCAATCCGGAAGTCACGCCCGTGCGCATAGATGATACCAGGCATTATACCTTGAAATTGTCTCACAATCTCAGTTCAGCCACATTTTATAACGTTAGCCTTGGGATGCTAAATATATCCGTCCGTAACAATCAACTTCGCAACAAAGGTGAGGATAACGAAGAAGAGGTGCTCTGGAATCCCTTCAAAACCTTTGAGGAGAACATCAAAAATATCAAGGACGTAAGGCGTCAAGCTTACAACGATACAAACTATGTTGTCGCTGGCGATTTTCATCGTTGGAGCGCGAGAGCCGCCACAGTTACTACACTGAAAGCCGACTTAACAAGTCAAGTAACGCCAAATCATCAAGTTAAAACCGGCGGCGAATTTGAACTGAAAGATATGGCCCGCCTGGACGTTATAGATTGGGGTAGCACAAATATGTATGTGGATGTATATGGCACGCCCAGGAAGATAGCCGACTTACTTGGCGTGGAGGAAAATGAGGTTGCCGATTTTATACCTGAAGTGAAACCAAAATCGGTTGCCCTATACGCTCAAGATAAAATGGAATTTGAGAGCATGATAGTCAACTTAGGGCTGCGATTTGACTTATATGACCCAAGTGCCAAATATCCAGGAGATAGTCTTGACCCAATAGCTTTGAATGACGATGGAACCGTCAAACTCAAAAAGGATACGCCAGAGCAAGCAGGCGTCCCAATAATCAATAATCCGCAAGATGCTTCCATAAAGTATCAAATTAGCCCCCGTTTAGGTATCTCGTATCCTATCACTGAGCGTAATAAACTGCATTTCACCTACGGACATTACTTCCAAATCCCAAGGGCCCAAGACTTGTACGAAAACCTGAATTACGATATGCGCGGCGCAATCCGACGCATGGGCAATCCAGATTTAGAACCAGAAAAGACGGTCGCTTATGAAGTTGGCGTCGAACATCAATTCACCGATGACCTTTTGGGCGACGTAACCTGGTTCTCCAAAGACATCAACAATTTAGTGGACAGCGAACACGTGACCCCCAAAAATGCGGCTAACGATTACAGCCATTTCAAAAATGGCATCTACGGACGCGCTCAAGGTGTTGAAATAACCCTCCAAAAACGCCGCACCGAAAAAGGCTGGCTTTCCGGCTTTTTGAGCTATACCTATTCTGTGGCTAAAGGCAAAGGTTCCAGCAGGAATTCCGGCTATTTGACCTATTATAATTCTCAGCCACCTATAACTGAAAGTTGGCCCCTTGATTGGGACCAAAGGCATGTAATCTCTGTTGCAATCGATTTGAGATTACCCTACGGCTTTGGGCTCAACTCCGTTGGCCAATTTGGCAGTGGATTGCCTTATACTCCTAATCCTGAAAACCCTGTCAAGCCAGCCTGGAACTCCAAACGTTATCCGCCAACTTACAACGTCGATGCCGTTATCACCAAGAAAGTCGAGTTTGCCGGCATGACTTATTCGCTCTTCACAGAGATTCTCAACGTGTTCAACACCAGGAATCTCGTAGACATCATCGACCCGGTAACTTATGACCGGTATGGTAGACCGTTGAATGACAAGAAACACACCGACCCGTTAGCTTACGATGCGCCAAGGCAAATTATGTTTGGCGCCAGTGTGGATTGGTAAACGATTGATGATTGATGATTGTTGATTGTTGATTGAAAAAATTTTCCATCTCTCATTTCAATCAACATTCGACAATCGACAATCAACAATCGACAATAAGGAGGTTGAAAATGAAAACAGCCAGGCTATTAACTTTACTGGTCATATTTACAACTCTCACGGTTTTGCCTGCAATGGCAGGCGTAGACTGGAAACCCTTTGATGTTGGAAATATCTCCTGTGCTGTTTGGAACACAGCAGTAGTAGGGTTTCCACAAGACCCGACAGCAAATCCATCCGGTTGGTGGCCGGCCGGAACTAACGATAGTTACATTTACGAAGGAGATATCTGGATTGGCGCCAAAAAGGGCGGCAAAATTGGTGTATCCGAATCTGACGGGCGCAGTTCAGAAATCTGGCCCACCGATGACGTGCCGGAAGTAATCTCGCAAAAGCCAGGGGTTACAACCAAAGGTACGCCTACAAGCCAGTACATCTACTTCAAATGTAATGACATGAATACTACGGTAAACGACAATCCGCTCGGTTTGGCAATCGAAATCAACGGCTTCCAGTGGAGCTATGCGCCGTTGTATGATTTCTTTATTTTAGAACATAAAGTAAAGAACATCGGCGATTCTGACCTGGAAGATGTGTTCATGGCTTTTCGATATGATATTGACGTCTCCAGCAATGAAACAGGAACGGCCAATTATTCGGGAGACGATTTCATCGCGTTGGATGAAACCCCGGACGGTTTGAATCCTGACGCTCACCCAAGCCGCAATATGTCTTACGGCTATTCTAACGCTTCCGCGCCAGGTTACATCGGCATCAGAGTCCTGGACGCCTACACCGGCGATAATCCGAAAGCGAAGGACAAAAAGATTCCCTTCACCGCGCATAAGCGAATTACTATTGATACCGACCCAACTACCGATGAAGAGAGATACGCGCTCATCAGTGTGCCGGGCGTCGACCCGCTTCCCGCCAATTACGACGACCAGAGATATGTCCAGTCTTATGGGCCCATCAAAAAACTTGCCAAAGGCGAGGAGTTCAATGTTGTTTTGGTAGTCGCCATAGGAAAGGGGTTAGATGGTTTGCGAGCATCCGCCGACTGGGCGCAGAAACTTTACGATGATGAATACATCGCGCCAGCGCCTCCTCCCTCTCCGCGCTTGACAGCCTATCCGGGAGAGGGCAAAGTTACTTTAGTTTGGGACCCAATTAAGGGAGGGATGAACGTAGAAGAATACGTTGACCCGACTGACGAGGAGAAAATCTTTGAGGGTTACAGGATATACCGTAGGGAAGTCTCCTACGATTCGGCGACCGGCGAACCGACAGAAGGTTGGACGAGGATAGCGGAATTTGACAAACCGGGAGCTACAGGTAATTTCTTCACGGTCTCACACGTTGGCAAAAAATCTGACGCTACCATTTCCATAGTCGGCGATGAACCATTCTTCGCTGATTTCTTTAAAAGCGCGGTGTACATTATCAAATTTACTTCCAGCACAACCTTCGAGGTTGTCAATACCACGTTGTGGGAAGTGTTAGAGTATAACGGCACATTAGAAGATGGTGGCGGGTATGCGATTATAAAAGACATGGAAACCGGCGAACCATATCCTGATGGCGCATACCGTTCTGGGGAAGCTATCTACTTTGGTGGTCTGTATGTTTCAATCACTGATGGTCCTGGCGGCCCACCTGTTGCGGGTGACATATTCAAGATTGTCTCCACTCCCTCAATGGCAATTGGCAGTGATACCGGAATCCAACATCACTTCACCGATGAGGGGCTAATAAACGGCATCCGTTACGCTTACGCTGTCACTTCATACGACACCGGCAATCCAAAAACAGGCTTGATAAGCATGGAAAGCAGTAAGATAGAGACTACAGTATATGTCTATCCGCGCTCCCACCCGGCTGGTTATAAAACTCCCGAATCGTCTGTTGAACATATAGTGAAGGACCCATCGAAAACGCCGCTTAGTGATGGCGAGGTAACCGCCGAGCCGATTGAACCTAACAGAGTGACCGGGCATACTTATAAAGTAATCTTCAATGATAAGTCCCCCGCAGAATGGACGTTGACAGATACAACTACAGGCGCGGCTGTGCTTGAAAATCAGCCTCAATCCGATAGCTTCATCATCGTTGATGGGCTTTTACTCGTAGTAAATGGTCCGGCGCCTAACATGACGGGAAAAGAAATGACCGGTGGTTCCGGCGCTGGCGCTATCGACTTCCAGCAGGCTTACATGGGCGGTCGAAATGCCAATCACCACGATTACGAACTCCGGTTTGGCGAGGGTAAGGGAATCCGCTGTTCCGGTGGTGACTTTATAGCTCTTGAGGTGGGTTTTGAACTCTGGGACATCGGTTATGGTACTCTAAATGACATCTCCGACGACATAAGAGTTTGGCCGCTCTTTTACGATATTGACAGTGATGATACTTTCTCAGGCCCCGACTATATAGTCTTCACAAGTCTGGATTACGGCGTGGACTTCTTTGATGACCCCGACCATAGTCTGGACGAATACTGGGGCTATGACCCGGCTGACCCAATGAGCCGACATGACTGGACATATCGTATGGCCTTCGCGGCAATGCCAGGCCCAGGCGATGTGTGGCGTTTTATCAGCACCAAACCGAACACCTCAAACGATGTATTTACTATCGTAACGAAAGCGGAAGTGATTCCAGTTGAAGGCGACAAAAAAATTCTTGATAACATTAAAGTTGTGCCAAACCCCTACTTTGTCACGAACAGGTCAGTAACGCAAGAGGGAACAGACCGAATCTTCTTCACACATTTGCCGGCTAAATGTACGATTCGCATCTATACATTGGCAGGCGAGTTCGTGCGTCAAATAGAACATGATGGTTTTGGTTCTCCCTTCCCTGACGATGTCTTCGTGCAAGGAAATACAGGAGGTACGGAATCTTATGATTTGCTGACATACAACCAACAAGCCCTCGCCAGCGGAATCTATATCTATCACGTCGACGCCGGCGAGATTGGACAAAAAATTGGGAAGTTTGCTATCATCAGAGGGAGGTAATAGGATTGTTGATTGTTGATTGTCGATTGCTGATTGGTCTGGATTGTTGATTGTTGATTGTCGATTGCTGATTGGTCTGGATTGTTGATTGTTGATTGTCGATTGCTGATTGAGTCTTTTCAATCAACAATCATCAATCATCAATTATCAATCAAAAAAGGAGGTTGAAAAATGAATAAAAAAAGCATTTTTATAAGCGTATTACTTGTGTTGTTTGCTTGTATCATCAATGCCTATGCAGTGACCAATGTTGGCACCGCAGGAGCGCAATTTCTGAAAATTGGCCCAGGCGCACGCGCAGATAGTTTAGGCGGCGCATTTAGCGCGATTGGAAACGATGTCACCGCTATCTATTGGAATCCAGCCGGGTTGGCGCAACTCAAGACTACGAGCTTTTCCGCTACCCATACTAACTGGATTGCTGACACCTATTTTAACTTTCTCGCTATCGGCGTGCCGATAGAGAAAGTTGGCTCAATCGGATTTAGCATAACCAGCTTGACAATGGGGAGCATGGAAATTACTACCTTAGAAAAACCTGATGGAACAGGTATAAACTTCAATGCTGGGGACGCTGCTGCATCATTAGCTTACTCACGACAATTAAGTGATAAACTTTCTTTTGGCTTGAATGCAAAATATATCTACCAAAAAATACACCGTGAATCAGCTAACGGTGTCGCACTTGATGTAGGCACTCTGTACAACACAGGTTGGCGAAGCTTGCGAATCGGCATGTGCTTCTCCAATTTCGGGCCGGAAATGTCATTCAGCGGACCGGATTTGGAAACCGGTAATGAAGTAGCAGGCGACCAACAATATAGTCAATATCGCCCATACCCAGATACCAGCAATCCGGCCAAAACTGCACAATTGGAAACCCGTTCATATCCCTTGCCGGTCAACTTCCGTCTCGGCATTGCCTATGACTTCGTTGACAACGGCGAACATCTGCTAACCGGCATTTTAGACGGTAATCACTTTAGTAACCTTCAGTTTCCCTATCGTTCTGAACGGAGATTTGATGGGGGATTTCGACTCATTGACGTAACGGCGAGAAAAGCAGTTTTTCGCTTTCGCCGAA
>Ga0194113_10003898_pt1 | contig 19779 bp, 9 predicted proteins | sample TA2MahC200mmetaG_FD_146193 | JGI IMG/M metagenome (GOLD analysis project Ga0194113, IMG submission 146193) | Freshwater microbial communities from Lake Tanganyika, Tanzania - TA2015017 Mahale Deep Cast 200m | ecosystem: Environmental > Aquatic > Freshwater > Lake | place: Tanzania: Lake... | reverse complement strand
GCAACGTGCGATTGCGGCTATGGCTGGCGTGCCAAAGCTGCAACCGGCCGATGAAGGGATGCCGATCGGGCCGTCGGCCGGCGAGCACTGCGAGAACCCGCTCGCGCACGGGACGTTGACCGAGGCCTGCTGTCATGGGACGACCTGTGTGTCCACGATCTGACCATCGCGCAGTTGGAGCACTTCGTCAACATACTCATCCACCAGCGGGTCATGAGAGGCCATGATCAGCGTGGTGTGCTCCTCGTACACGATGCGGCGGAAGAGCGCCAGGATCTCGCGGCCGGTAGTGGTATCGAGCTCACCGGTAGGCTCATCCGCGATGATCAGCGTCGGGCTGTTGGCGATGGCGCGGGCGACCGCGACGCGCTGTTGCTGGCCGCCCGACATCTCGAAGGGCCGGTGATGGATCCACTTGGTCAGGCCGACCAAGTTCAGGCTGCGCAGGGCGCGCTCGCGGCACTCGCGACGGCTCTTGCCGGCCAGCCGGGGCATCAGCTCGACGTTCTCGAACGCGGAGAGGGTGGGCAGGAGTGCGAATGATTGAAAGACGAAGCCCACCTGTTCGCGACGCCAGCGGGTGAGCTGGCTCTCGTTCAGGTTGGCCAGCGGCCGGCCCAAGACCTGCACTGTGCCAGACGTGGGCCGATCCAACCCTCCGATGCAGTTGAGCAGCGTGGTCTTCCCGCTGCCTGAGCGGCCCTTCAGCACGATAAAGGCGCCGGGGCGAACCGTCATGTTCACCCCGCGCAGCGCCATCACCTGCTGGCTGCCCAGCTTGTAGGTGCGGACGAGATCCTTCACCTCGACAATGGGAATCTCGGTTGGCCGGGGCTGCCCGGCCTGTGCGAGCGGCATGGCTGCTGGCATCGGTTATCTCTCCTCCTCGCCAGGACGTCTGCGGCCGCGCAGGAGGCCGAAGAGCCCGCGACGCCTCGCGGCGGCCGGAGTCGCTGCGCCTGATGCCGTCGCCTGTTCGGCCAATGGCCGTGCGACGTCACTCGTCGCGGCGGCTGCTTGTTGCACGGCTCGGATCAGGATGCCATCGGCGGTGCGTTCTAGCTGCGCCCGGTTGCCGATGCCGAATTCCTCCAGGAACTCCTTTGGCACTTGCAGCCGGCCGGCCGAGTCCAGCACCACCAGCTCCTGGAAGTGGAAGGTGGGCAACGCCTCCTCGATGCCTTCCTCGCCTGCGGGCGTCTCGGTCGCGGGCTGGGCAGCCATGTGACGAATCGTCTCGCTGGCGGTCTTGCCGTCCCGAATGGCGACCACGCGATCCACATGGTGCGCAATGGTCTGGTCGTGGCTGACGATCAGGGTGGTGAGGTTGTACAGCTTGTTGAGGTCGCGGATCGCCTGGTAGATCGTCTGAGCGGTCATGCTGTCCACTTCGCCGGTCGGCTCGTCGGCCAGAAGGAGCGTGGGGTTGTTGGCCAGCGAGACGGCAATCGCGACGCGCTGTTGTTCGCCGCCAGACATCTGGCTCAGGCGATGGCGCCGGCGGTGCGCCAGTCCAACCGCCTGCAGCAGCTCTACGGCTCGCTTGCGCTTCCTGCCGGGCAGCTCGCCCATGAAGGTCATCGGCAGCTCGACGTTTTCTTGCGCGGTCAAATAGGGGACCAGGTTGCGGCTGCTTTGCTGCCAGACGAAGCCGACGGTCGAGCGGCGATAGTGGTCGAGCGCGGCATCGGGGATCTTGCGCAGGTCGCGTCCGCCGACGAGCACGCGGCCTGCGGAGGGCCGGTCCAGTCCGCCCAGGATGTTCATGAGCGTGGACTTGCCGCTGCCGCTGGCGCCGACGATGCCCAGCAATTCGCCGCGACGCACAGACAGATCAAGCCCTTGCAAGGCCACCACTTCGAGGTTGGCGACCTTGTAGATCTTGACCAGGTTCTCGCACAGGATGAAAGGGTCTTCGGCCATATCTCTGCTCTACGCGGTCTCCCCCAGCTTGACCGCCTGAAAGATACGCATACGCAGCAACATCGCTGCGAGCAGGCTGAGGGTCGTCAGGAAGAGCACGCCCATCAGCAGATAGATGCGCACCAGCGTAGGCCAGGGCATCATCACGACATACGGCGGCACGTTAGCCGTCGCGCCGCCGCCCACTTGCATATACGGGATGAACAGGTTGCTGGCCCATGATCCCAACACCGTCCCCATCACCAGCCCGGTCAGGATCAAGAACGCCAGCTCGGAAGCCAGGAGCACGGTCATCTGGCTGCTCGAAAGACCGATGGCGCGCAGCACGCCCAGCTCGATGAAGCGGCGGCGGAACGAGAAGAGCGCGTACAGCATGAAGCCCAGCACGGTCAGCACGGCCGCGGCCGCAAAGCCGACCGACAGCAGGCCAAACAGCCCCTGGCGCTCTGGCCGGCGTTCCTCTTTGCGCACCAGCCCCGAGGATGATTCCCAGGTGATCACCCGGAAGCCAGCATCGCGCACTCCTTCTTCGATGCGCCAGGGCGCCTGCGCCGGGTCGGTGCTCAGCCACACGTCGTAGGGAATCTGCCCGCCGGCCATCTCGAACAGATAGTCCAGGTTGCCGACGAACAACGGCCCATCCGCGGGATACCAGGTGGGGAACAGATCGAAGTAGCCGGCGATCTTCATGTCTACCTCGACCTGGCGCAGCGGAGTCTGGATCGTCAGGCGCAGCCGGTCGCCGACGCTGAGCGCGTGTTCGGACAGCAGGTTGGCCGAGACCAGGATGGCGTTACGACTGGTGGCAAGCGCGTTCATCAGCGCGCCGAGGTTGGCGGGCGCAAAGTCGCGGCGCCAGAAAGCCACGCGCGAGAAATCCACGCGATCCACACCGATGAAGATGGCCTTCTGGCTACGTCCGCTGAGCGGCGCGGCGGCGATGTAGCGCGCGACACGCGCTGCGGCCCGGACCCCCGGCACTCTCAAGTGCTCGGATACGGGGAGGAATGTCCACTCTGGTCCGGCGTCTTCTGCGGCGGCCGCTGTGCTCGCGGCGCCTCCACTGCCGAACTCGAACAGCCCCGATGATTTGGACTGGCCCATCTCGACCATGTGCATGTCGGCGCCGGTGCTGTAGTAGGCATGGTCGAAGGTATGATCATCGAGCGTCTGCGCCAGCGATGCTGTGTACGCCGACAGTCCGATCGTCATGATGAGAAGCGCCAGCGGCGCTGCATAGGCGCTCTGAGTGCGCGCGAGATGGCGCGCGGTGAGCAGCGCGCCCACGCTCTTTGTGTGGCCGATCAGCCAACTGATGCCCGCCATGATCGGCGGCAGCAGCCGCAGCACCACCAGGGTCATGGCGAAGAGGCCGAGTGCGGGCACCAGGAAGAGCAGCGGGTTCTGGAACGGATCGTTCGGCAGGAAGTCTTTGGCGCTTGCCGCGCCGCTCAGCGTGGCGCTGACGACCGGCAGAACCAACGCGCCTTGTTTGCGCAGCACATACGCGCCGTAGGCTGCGGGGATCAGCAACAGGAAGTCCAGATAGGCGCGCTGCCACCAGGGCGGCCGCAGCGCCCGCGCCCGCTCTTGCTTGTAGGTCACGATCGTGTGCCGGGCGGCGCTGAGGGCCGGCGCCAGTTGGGCCAACAGCGTCAGGCCGAGCACGACCAGGCCCAGGCGCAGCGCGGCATCGGTGACCATGACGCGCAGATCACCCTCCAGACTGAAGTCCAGGAAGGTGCGCGTCCGGCCGATCAGTCCGGCCAGCTCCCTGGCGGCCAGGATGCCGAGGCCGAGACCGATGGCAGACAGCAGCAATCCCTCGACGAGGGTGATGCCCAACACCTGCAGCAGCGTGGCCCCCCGCGAACGAAACACCGCGATCTCGTTGCGTTGGCGTTCCACCGCCAGCCCCGCCACCAGCCCGATGAAGGTCAGCATCAGGCCGATGATCGGCACGCTGAAGGCATAGAGCAAGATCGAGAGGATCAAGGTCTTGCGCTGGTACTTGATCAGCGCGTCGGTAGGCGAGATGTCGAGGCTGAGCCTGGCCAGAAAGCCGGCGGCCCGTTGTTGCACCGTGATGATGCGGCTCAAGAAGGCGTCGGCGTTGCCCGCGTTCAGGCTGGAGCCGTCCATCACCAGATACCAGACCGCCAGGTAGATCTCGTTGCGCAGCGAGCTGCTGATGCGACCGAGGAAGGTGGCCTCTGGTATCAGGACCAGGTCTTCGAGACCTTGCGGCCGGTAGAACCAGAAGTCGTCATTGGGGTCAACGGCTTGCCAGATGCCCGCGACGCGGATGAGCGCCTGGGTTGTGGTGCGATCGCTCTGGCCCCGTACCGGTTCGAGCAGCACATAGGTTTCGCCCACCTGCAGGCCGAGCTTGGCGGCCAGCGGCTCGGCGATCATCGCCTCGATGGGGTCTTCGGCGCCGACGGCCGACACAGCCGGGAAGCGGCCGTCTACCACCTTGATGCGCGTCTCGATGTCGCTGATGGAGCCCAGGCTGAGCCACTCCAGGGGTTTGCGGCTGCTCCAGGCTGCGATGTCGGCCGCGGGAAACAGTTGGAGCTTGTCGGTGGCGAAGTGCCGGACGAACAGCTTGCGCGGCAGCCCGAGTTCTGCGCCTGCCGCGCCGCTCAGATAGCTGTCTATCGGCTCGATCTCGGTGGTTTCCAGCGGGCCGTGCCAACTGCCGATGTAGCGAAACATGAAGGCAAAAGGCGAGCGCACGGGCAGACCCGTTTCGCTGCCTGCGCCGGCGCTCAGCTCAGTCTGGAGCACGCGGTAGTTCACCGCATCGGCATACATCGGCAAGCTGGCAGCCAGCGCCGCGGTCGCAATCAGGCCGACGGTCACTGCCAGCGCCAGCCCACGCTGCGCGAACAGCCGCTTGAGGGCCACGACGAGCATGGCCCACCAACGAAGTATCGGTCGCACGTCTGCCCCTATTGCCCGACGATGGTCTGGCCCTCTTGCACGCCTTCGACGATCTCGACGCGGTCGGGGCTCTCGATGCCGACCTTCACGTCTACGCGGCGTTGCGCCGCGCCCTCTTGCACGACCACGAAGCGCCGGCCTTCGAACGAGCGGATCGCGGCAGGCGGCAGCCACACGACATCCTTCTTGTTCTCCAGCAGCACCGTCACGCGCACCAGGTCGCCCAGTTCCAGCTTGGCGGCCAGCGCAGCATCTTTCAGTGCCACGCGGGTGGACTTGTCGTTGTCTTCGGCCTTGGTCGTGGAGCCGCTGAGCGAGGAGGTGAAGGGCAAGCGGCGTATGAAACCGGCCATCTCATCGCCGGGCCGGCCCATCAGCACCAGGCGCGCCGGCATGTCTACCTCAAGCTTGGCGACGTCCTGGGTGGATAGATCGGCGCGGATGTCCAGCTTGGTCAGGTCGCCCACGACGACGACCGGCTGGAACGCGGTGGCCGCCCGGCCTTCTGTCACCGAGATGGAGAGGATGCGACCATCGAACGGCGCGACGATTTGGGCGTCCGAGACAGCCGCTTCGAGCTTCTTGACCGCCTGCTCAGCCTGTGACACATCGTTGGTGAGCACCGGGTCCAGCCCGGCCGTCTTCAGATCGTCGAGGGCGAGCTGCGCCAACTGCACTTGCCGCTCCTGGACGCCGATGGTGAAGCGCTGGTTGTTGAGCGACTGGAGCGCCAGTTCGTGGTTGGCCAGGGCCTGCTCGTAGGCCAGCGTGGCCGCGTGCAAATTGGCTGCCTGGATGGTGGCGGCGCGGTCGTTGCGCCAGGCGATCGCGTCGTAGTCGGCCTGGGCGCGCTTCCGCGCCAGGTCAGCCTTTTCAAGGTCAATGGCGGCCAGCGTCTTCCGCGGGGTCAAATCCTGGGCTTTGGCCGAATTCAGGTTGAGCTCGGCGATCTCGAGGTTGATCTGGGCGCGTTTGATCTGCGAATCGAGGTTGCGTTGGGCGGTTTCCAGCCTGGATTTGGCGCGCTCCAGGTTGAGCCTGGAGGAGGCCAGATCGCGTTCGAGCGCATCAATCTCGAGATCTGCGATCAGTTGTCCCGCCTTGACCATCTGATCGCGCTCGGCCAGCACTTTGCGCACGCGACCATTCACCCGGAAGAAGAGCTCCTTTTCCGTCACCGGCGAGACGCGGCCGGTGAACTGGAGTTCTTTGATCACCTCCCCGCGCTGCACCTTGTAGATCGGGTTGGAGGGCACAATGGCGGTGGGGATGGGTGTGGGGGTCGGTTCGTCGGATGCGAGCCGCCGCGAGCGGTCGGCCGTGAACATAGTGCAACCGACCATCCAGAGGGCGACGACGAGCAGGACAATGGCCTGTACCGGTCTTCTCTTCATGGCAGACACCTTCGGAGCATAATGGGTAAAGCGGTCCTAGTGTATCACGAAACGCCCCGCCCGCCAAAATCGTCCTTGCGTGGGCTGTAACAAGCATGTGGGGGGAGGGTGACGACGCAGTCTTCTCAGGCAGTTTCGCCTAGCTTGACGGCCTGGAAGATGCGCATGCGCAGCAACAGGGTGGCCAGGAGCGCCAGGGTGGCCAGGAACAACACCCCTTGCAGCAGGTAGATGCGCACGATGATCGGCCAGCCGATCGTCACAAGGTAGGGTGGGATGCGGTCCGCCGGGGTGGCGCCCACCTGGAGATAGGGGATGAACAACTCGCTGATCCAGGCGCCCAGTCCTGTCCCTGCAATCAGCCCCATCAGAATCAAGAAGCCGAGCTCTGACGCCAGCAGCCAGGTCATCTGACTGGCCGAGAGGCCGATGGCGCGCAGCATCCCCAACTCGATGAACCGGCGACGAAAAGAAAACAGGGCATAGAGCAAGAACCCGAAGACGGTCAAGAAAGCTGCCGCGGCGAAGCCTACCGACAGCAGACCGAACAGCCCCTGGCGCTCGGGACGGTGCAGTTCGTGGCGCACCAGCGACATCGCATCGTCGGCCGAGGAGATATCGAAACCCAGCGCACGGAGATCGGACACGATCTGGCTTCCTGGGATCGCCGGGTCTGTCTTCAGCCATACATCATAGGGCGACTGTCCGCCGAGGCGCTCGAAGAGGTAGTCGAGGTTGCCGACAAAAAGCACGCCATCTTGAGGATACCAGGATGGGAACAGATCGAATGCGCCGACGATCTGCAAGTCCATGTCCGCCTTTCCGCCGGGCGCGTCGACGGTCACGCGCAAGCGGTCGCCCGTCGCCAAGGCATATTGCGCCAGGGCTTCGCGCGGCAGCAACACCCCGTTGCGGTCAGCGGCCAGTGCGTTCATGAGCGCGCCCAGGCTGGCGGGCGCGAAGTCATGGCGCCAGAAGGCGACGGCCGCGAACTCGACGCGATCCACGCCCAGGAAGACGCCGGGCTGTTGACCCGCGCCCAGGCGTGCGGACGCGCGGTAGCGCCCCACTCGCGCAGCGCCCAGCACGTCGGGCGCTTTGAGATGCTCAGCGACCGGCAGAAATTCCCAGCTACGCGTTTCGGTTGCGCCAGCTTGTGACCCGCTTGCCGATGGGGCATCCCCCATACCCGGCAGTCCTGAGAGCAGCAACCCGCCCGCAACCGCCGACTGCCCGCCTTCCACGAGCCGCATGTCGCTTCCTACCTCGTAGTGCGCCTGATCGAAGGCGTGGCCATCCAGGGTTTGGGCCAGCGACGCGGTGTACGCTGACAGGCTCAGGGTAAAGATCAGCAGCGCCAGGGGCGCGGCGTAATAGCCGTGACTGCGGGCCAGGTGACGGGCGGTGAGCAATAACCCTACGCTTGCGGTGTGGCTGCTCAGCCAGGCGAGCGCGGCCATGATCGGCCGCAACAAGCGCAGCATCACCAACGTCAGCGCCAAGACCGCCAGCGCCGGCGCCAGCAAGAGGAGAGGATTCTGGAAGGGATCCGCGGGCAACGCGCTGCTAATGATCTTGTTCGCCTGCGCTGTCAGAGCCGGGCTGACGATGGTCGGCGCGATGCTGCCCTGCCGGCGGAGCACATACGCGCCATATCCGGCTGGGATCAGCAGCAAGATGTCGAGCCAGGCGCGTTGCCACCAGGCCGGCCGCAACAAGCGCGCCCGTTCTTGTTTGTAGGTGACGACCGTATGGCGCGCCGCGCTGATCGCTGGCGCCACCTGGGCCAGGACGGCCAGGCCCAGCAGCCCCAAGCCGAACTGCCATGCAGATCGGGTGAGAACGATCCGCAGGTTGACCTGGCCGCTGAAATCGAGAAAAGCACGCGTTCGGCCAATCACACTCGCCAGCCACTGTCCGAGGACGATGCCGGCCGCCAACGCCACGATGCCGAGGAGAAGACCCTCAAGGAAGCTGATGCCGAGCACCTGCATCGCAGTGGCCCCGCGACTGCGAAAGACGGCGATTTCGCTGCGCTGACGTTCCACCGAAAGCCCGGCCGCCATGCCGATGAATGCCAGCACGAGGCCGATGATGGGCATGCTGTAGGCGTAGAGGAGCAGAGAGAGCCACACCGTCTTGAACTGATAGGTTGTCAGAGCTTCGGCAGGGGAGGTCTCGAGGTTGATGCCCGGCAGAAGGCCGCTGGCTTGTTGCTGCACCGTCACGATCTGTCTGAGCAACTCGCCGGCGTTCGACGCGCGCACCTGCGAGCCATCCGTGACCACGTACCACAGGGCAGTGTAGATTTCGTTGTCGGCGTAACTCCCGATGCGGCCGCGCAGACTCGCTTCGGGTATCAGGAGCACTTCGGCCAGAGCCGCAGGGTCATAGAACCAAAACTCCTCCTGCCGATCCATGGCCTGCCAGACGCCAGCGATGTACACCGGAACCCGCAAAAACGTTCCGCGCCCCTTTTGCAGAGTCTCGTGAGTATCGAGTGTGATATACGTCTCGCCGGCTTGCATTCCGAGCCTGGTCGCCAATGCTTCGCTGACGAGCACCTCAACAGGACTATCCGGTGCGATCGTCGCGACCTGGGGAAAGCGGCCGTCAACGAGCACGACGTGGGACTCCAGATCGCTGATGCTGCCGAAGCTGACCCAGCCGAGGGGCTGCCGGGTATCCGCGTATGCGAAGTCGCGCTGGGCGAACAACTTGAGGTTATCGGTGGCCAGGTATCGTACCACTAGCTTGCGCGGAAGGCCCAGCTCAGCGGCGAGCGGATCGCGCAGGTAGCTGTCCACCGGCCCGATGGCCGGCCATTTCAGCGGCTTGTGCAGCCCGCCCAGGTACCGGAACATGAATGCGAACGGCGAGCGCCGCGCAACCTGGCCCCCGGTTCCGGGAACCGTACCGAGCTCCGTCGCGAGAATGCGGAAGTTGACCGCATCGGCATACACGGGCAGGCTGACCGCCAGGGCGACCGTCACGATCAGTCCTGCGGTGATAGCCAGGGCGAGAGTCCAGTGTGCGAGCAGACGCTTGCCAGCGACGATCAGGATCGCCGCTGCGCGGAAGAACGCTCTCATAGCGGGTTTGCCGTCCAGTCACAAGCTGCCTCAGATCGGTGCGATCCATCACCAGATTGACCTCGCGATCCGGCCACTGCTGAAACAGGTGCTTGACCAAGGGCCGTAGCAGTCCTGGGGGTGCAATTGCTCGGTTTTGAGAAAGCGGCGGAGCCGCTGCACCAGATTCTCCCGTTGACCCGCAAACTGATGGGTTGCTGCTGCAACAGCACGGTGTGCTGGTCGGCCGCCTTGCGCACTTGGATCTGGGCATTCAGGCTGACGACTTCGGTCAGCGCCGCGGCGGGCGCCGTTGTTAAGGTGCAGTCGGGACTGCCAGCGGGCGTCGGTTGGCCGAGCATGGTTCTCCTCCCTGTGCTGGGGGTGAGATGTTAGCCAACCCATCTTACCGCACAAACCGGTAGAGCGCACGCGCGGCTGACCCCCACACGAAAAACTTTGTCACACTTTCGCCACCGAAACGTGGTTTCAGTGGTAGTCTGAGACTAGCGCAAAACCATAATGCTGTCAAAGAGCGGTTTCCGTTCCCGGATCAAGGGTCAGATGGCCCACACCGGGACGGACTGGGCCGTCGCCGTGAGCGGCAACGCCTGCTCCGCCAGGCAGATCAGACCGCCCGGGCCGACAGGCAGGCCCAGCCGTTCCAGCGCCCCGAAATGCCGGACATCATCGCGGCCGGGCGATGCGGTCTTCTTGATCTCCAGCGGATAGGCGACGCCATCCTGCACCAGCAGCAGGTCAATCTCCCGCAGATCCTTGTCCCGATAGTAGTAGAACGGTGGTCGCCGGCCGGTATGCCAGTAGCTCTTGAGCAGCTCGGCCATGACCCAGGTCTCCAGGATCGCACCCGACATGGCGCCGGCCTCCAGTGTCTCTGGGCTGGCCCATTCCGTCAGGTACGCGGCCAGGCCAGTGTCGAGGAAGTAGAGCTTGGGCGCCTTGACCAGGCGTTGGGTTACATTGGTGTGGTACGGCTCCAACAGGTAGACGGTACCGGCTGCTTGCAGGATAGAGAGCCAGTGCTTCGCCGTGTTCGGGGCCACATCGGCGTCGCCCGCCAGCCCGGCCAGGTTCAAGATCTGTCCAGTACGCGCGGCCGCGGCCCGCAGAAAGCGCAGGAAGGCCAGCTCGTCGCCGACCCGCGCCAGATCTCGCACGTCACGCTGCAGGTAGGTTTGCACGTAGGAACTGTAGAAGAGATCGCGTTCCACCGCCTCGTTGAGTGCGATCGCCGGCAGCGTGCCGCGCCAGATCAGCCGGTACAGCTCCTTCAGCGTGAGCTTGCGCACTTGGGCGCTCCGCCGCGCGATCTCCTCCGGCGTCGGCACGAAGGGCGTGGCGTCCAGGCCCTGGCCCAGCAGCTCGCGCCGGGAGAGTCCCAACAGGTGCAAGATGGCCACGCGGCCGGCCAGCGATTCGGACACCCCCTTCATTAAGTGAAACTGCTGCGAACCGGTGAGCCAGAACAGCCCTGGTTCTCCGCCGCGGTCGGCGGCCATCTTGATGTACGGCAATAGCCCGGTCGCGTACTGGATTTCATCAATGAGCACGGGCGGCGGGAAACGCTGTATGAACAGCGCCGGGTCCGTCCTGGCGAGGCTGAGCACGAGCGGATCGTCCAGGGTCACATAGGCGCGCCCCTCCTGGCCGAGATGCCGCAAGAGTGTGGTCTTGCCGACCTGTCGTGCTCCGGTCAGCAAGACGACCGGGAACTGTTGGGCTGCCTGGATAACAAAGATTTCGAGTGTCCGTGGGACATACATGCCACACCTCCTGGAACGGATCGGCTATTTTGCATTTCGACTGCATTATAGACGGCATTGGCGCAGTTGTCAAGCCCATTGTTTCCCAGACAGAACCGGATTGATGTTGTTTATGGTGACTGTGTACCAGTCGCCGCCCGACGCGCAAGCGCAACGATGGGACTGAAAGCGTGTTGCCGATTTGGAACAACTGTGCTATACTCTCGGTCAGTAATCCCATTTTCACTCACACACGGCGCACAGTCGTCTGATCGGAACCGGCAGGCTGGCCCTGGCAGTGCTTGTCGAAAGCGAGCACTGCCCCACACAACTGATACTTGACACGGAGCCCCACAACCAGGGAGCGTGCAGCGATACGGACGCCAGAACGCTCCCCCGACCGGTCCAAAGCGTCACGGGCCGATCGGTTCGGAGTGGCCGCCCACGTGTCCGCCTTCGGCAACTCCAGCGAGTTCGACGCACACCGACCCCTGGAGTGTGCCCCATGTCAACGACCGACTTTGCCCGGCGGCAGTTCGTGCGCCTGATGGCTGAGATTATCTGTACGGGATCGGAACTCGCGTCTACCAGACGCGGCCCTGCGTTGAGGAGCAGAGCGGATTGGCAGGAACACCAGGCGCTCATCCCTCCGCAGGTTATGGACCACGCAGCTCCGATCCCGCATGATCGAGAGGCAGAAGCTCATGTCTCTGCTCTCCAAACGCACACTGGATCCACTGCGCGTCACCGCACTCGTCTATGTCCGCAAGAGCTTCATCCATAAGGACCAGGAGACCGTCTCACCGGAGCGCCAACTGGCTGCCTGTCGAGCGTATTGCCAGCAACAGGGTTGGAAGCCGGAGGTCTACCAGGATGCCGACGAGGGTGTCCACTACAGCGGCCGCACGATCGACCATCGCCCGGCCTGGCAACAGGTACTGCAACGACTTGATGAACCCGATGTGGCGGCCGTGGTCGTCAACACGATTGATCGCGCCTCACGCAGTATCAAGGACTTCTACCAGTTCTTTGACAACTGCGAGAAGTTCGGGGTCACGTTTGTGGCCACCGCTCAGCAAATTGACTCGTCCACGGCCGGAGGCAAGCTGATGCTGGCGATCACGGTGACATTTGCCGCCTTCGAAGCCGATGTGGCCAGCGACCGGGTGAGCGCGACGATTGCCCACAAGAAAGCCCAAGGCGTGCATTGGGGCTACACGCCATTTGGCTGTGGTCGCCTGCCCGGCGGCGTGCTGATTCCCAATGATGACATCAGCACGGTGCAGAGGGCGCTGGAACTATACGCCGACGGGGGCAGCTACGAGTCCGTGGCCCAGGCGCTCAATGTTACCGCGAACAGAAGGCGCTGCTCGACCTGCAGGCTCGGCAGTTGGAGCGGATGCGCAACGCCCGCACCGAGGATGCGGAAGACATGCTTCTCCGTCTCTCCAGCATCGGTGGCATCATCGCCCGGGGCACGCCAGCCCAGCAGAAAGATGCCCTGCGGGCGCTCTTTGACCGTGTCGAGGTGGACAGTGAGGGGATGATTGTCCGTCTGGAGCCGCGGACGTGGGCCAAACCGCTCTTTGGCGGCTTGCCAAAAGAAAATCCCGCCCTCGCGGCGGGATCCAACTCAAGCTGGGTACATGATATGCCCCCAAGGGGATGCGAACTTATCCCCTGTACCCGATGGCGGGGGTGCTGGCGGACGTAATGCTGTGAGCCAAGGGGATAAGTTGGGGGTGTCCACAGAGTGTGCTATGCTATACTCACACGAGCCGTGAACAACTTCGCTGTATACTCCGGCCGCTCCCGGAGCACCTGGCTGAACTCAAGGAGACTATGGTCGCGCCGGCAGACTCGCTCCTGACGACCAAACTCCAGATCCCGCGCGAGCGTCGGGACATCGTCTCGCGCCCACGGCTGACCGAGCGGCTGAGCGCTGGCATTCAGCGCAAGCTGACCCTCTGTTCGGCGCCGATCGGCTTCGGCAAGACGACACTGTTGAGCGAATGGATCCGTGAGAGCGGCCTGCCCGCGGCCTGGGTCTCGCTCGACGCGGGCGACAACGATCCGCTCCGCTTTTTCTCCTACCTGATCGCCGCCCTGCAGACAGTCCAGGCAGGGGTGGCACAAGACCTGCTGGCCTGGCTGCGTGCGCCTCAGCCCTCCAGCCAGGCCCCGCGCGTCGGCGCCGAGGTCGGTTGGCTCGACGCGCTGTTGCCACCGCTGATCAACGCGGTCGCCACGATCCCGTTTACCTTCGTGGTGATCCTGGACGATTACCACACCATCGAAGCCCAGCCTATTCACGACGCTCTCGCCACCCTGATCGAGCGTGCGCCATCACAGATGCACATCGTCATCGCCAGCCGCAGCGATCCCCCGCTGCCGCTGGCTCGTCTGCGCGCCCGCCGCCAACTGAACGAGCTGCGCGAAAACGAGCTAAAGTGTACCGTCGAGGAAGCGGCCACCCTGCTGAACCAGGTCATGCGGTTGGGGCTGGCCGCAGAGGACGTGCGCACCCTGGCTGCGCGCACCGAAGGCTGGATCGCTGGCCTGCACCTGGCAGCCCTGGCGCTCCGCCCCCTGGTTCCTGCGCAACCGGCAGCCGCAGCGCGGCCGGAGGTACACGACTTCATCAAGAGCTTCGCAGGCAGCCATCGCTACGTGCTCGACTATCTGGTGGATGAGGTCTTTTCGCGCCAGCCCCCGCAGACGCAGAGCTTCCTGCTCCAGACTGCCATCCTGGACACGATGACCGGCGGGCTGTGCGATGCGGTAACAGGCCGCAGCGACGGGCAGGCCACCCTGGAGAAGCTGGAGCGCGCCCATCTGTTCTTGGCCCCGCTGGACGGCGAGCGGCGCTGGTATCGCTATCATGCGCTCTTCCTGGATCTGCTGCGCGACCGCCTGGCCCAGACCATGCCCGATCAGGTGACGGAGCTGCACCGGCGCGCCTGCGAGTGGTACGCGCGCCACGATCGGGTCTACGACGCCATGCGTCACGCGCTGGCTGCGCGCGATTTCGAGCGCGCCGGATCGCTGGTGGAGGAGGCAGGGCCGATCATGGCGATGAGCGGGGAGGCCGCCACCCTGCTGCGCTGGATGGATGCGCTGCCCAGCCACGCCTTCCAATTGCGCCCTCGCCTGTCGCTCTCCTACGCCTGGGCGCTCTTCGTCACCTGCAACATGGAGGCGATCGAGCCGCGCCTGCAGGATGCTCACCACGCGCTCACGGCCCAGGTCCCGAGCGATCAGACGCAGAATCCTGCGGCGGCTTATGTTCCAGTCATGAATGAGATCGCCGCGCTGCGGGCCTTCATCGCCGTATCGCGCGGCGATCCACAGACCGCCATCGAGCTGTGTTTGCAGGCGCTCAGCCACACGCCGGAGAGGTCGCTGACTCGTTGTGGCCTTTGCAGCGTGTTGGGAGACGCCTACGTCCAGGCGGATCGTCTGGTCGAGGCCAATCGCGCCTATCAGGAGGCCGCCCTCGCCAGCCAGGCGGTCGGCAATCCTGTCCTCGTCCGTGTGATTACCAACGACGTCGCCCGACTGCGGGTGGCGCAAGGCAGGCTGCACGAGGCCGCCAGGCTCTACCGAGAGGTGTTGGACTGGGGCAGCGGACAGCGCGCGCCGCTCTATCCGGTGGGACAGGCTTACGTGGCGCTGGGCGACCTGCTGCGGGAGTGGAACGACCTGGCCGCGGCCGAAGGCCATCTGCGGGCCGGCATGGAGCACAGTGAGCGCGGGGGCTATGCGCGCTTTGCCATGCTGGCCGCGCTGGCGCTGGCGCAAATCCGCGCCGTGCAGGGGGATGCGGCCGCCGCGGCCGAGCTGGGGCGCCGCGCGGAGCAGTTGGCCGCGAAAACGGGCGTGGCCGCGTTCGCCGCGCTGGTCGCCGCCCGTCGTGCGCGGCTGCACCTGATGCCGGCCGTGTTTCAGTTGGCGCCGGCCCTGCAATGGCTCCAGGCCAGCGGCCTGCATCCTGACGACCGGCCCGCGGCCGCGGCCGAAACGGAGTATCTGACGCTGGCGCGGGCGCTCAACGCCCGGCGCCGCGAAATGGCCGGCAGCCCTTCCCCGCGGCCCCTTCTCAGCCGCCTGCTGCACGTGGCGGAGCGCGCCGGCCGCGTGCGCAGCGTCGTGGAGATCGGCTGCCTGACCGCGCTGGCCTGGCAGGTCGAGGGGGATGCCGCGCGGGCATTGGTCGCGCTGGAGCGGGCGTTGGCGCTGGCCGAGCCGGAAGGCTACATGCGCCTCTTCCTGGATGAAGGGCCGCCGATGGCCGGCCTGCTGCGCCTGGCTGTCGGCCGCAACGTCCACCGCGAGTACGTGACGCGGCTGCTAGACACCTATTCGACCGAGACCGGCGCCGCGCCTTCTGTAGCGACCGCAGCAGTAGGAGCCGGCCGCCCCGCGTTGGCCGAGCCGCTGACCGAACGCGAGTTGGAGGTGCTTCGGCTGCTCGCGGCCGGCCTGTCGAACGCGGAGATAGCCGCCCACCTGGTTGTGTCGCTTAGCACCGTCAAGACCCACGCCCGCAGCATCTTCGGCAAATTGAATGTGGCGAGTCGCACCCAGGCCGTCGCTCGCGGTAGAGAATTCAACTTGCTGTAGAACGACAGGACTCGCGCTCTCAGCTTGCCCCTCAGCTTGTCTCCCCACGACGCCTCTCCGCATATCATCCTCAGAATCAGCCTTTTGACTGATGTCTTCGTAGGTTGAATCCGGTTATCCTGGATGAGGGGCGAAGGAGTCGCCGCACTACGGCTGACAAGATTCCCTCGATCTCCGTATTCTTCCAAACTGGAAATTCCTATGCAGACCGAGACAATCACCGTAGACGGCAATGAGGCCGTGGCACACGTAGCCTTCCGCTGCAGTGAGATCATTGCGATCTATCCCATTACACCTTCCACGAGCATGGGCGAGCTTGCGGACGCCTGGGCGGCAGCCGGAGTCAAGAATCTCTGGGGTACCGTCCCGCTGGTGACCGAGATGCAATCGGAAGCCGGTGCGGCCGGCGCGGTGCATGGTGCTCTGCAGACCGGCTCGCTGGCGACCACCTTTACAGCCTCGCAAGGCCTCCTGTTGATGATCCCGAACATGTACCGCATCGCCGGTGAGCTGACGGCGACTGTATTTCATGTGGCGGCGCGAGCCGTGGCTGCCGCGACGACCTCGATCTATGGCGATCACTCGGATGTAATGGCGACTCGCTCTACAGGGTTTGCGATGCTGGCATCACGGTCGGTGCAGGAAGCCCATGATATGGCACTTATCACCCACGCCGCGTCGCTGGAAGGACGTATCCCATTCATCCATTTCTTCGATGGCTTTCGCACTTCGCATGAAGTGGCTAAAATCCAGTCGATCGCAGACGAGCAGATCCGTCGGGTGATCCAACCGGCTGCTATTCACGCGCACCGCCAGCGGGCGCTGTCACCGGAGCAGCCCTTTATCCGGGGCACGGTGCAGAATGCAGACGTCTGTTTCCAGCAGCGCGAAGCAGTCAATGCCTGGTATCTCAAGTTTCCCACCGTGGTGCAGGCGGTCATGGATCGGTTTGCCGCAGTTACGGGGCGGGCCTACCGTCTGTTTGACTACTCTGGCGCCCGAGACGCAGAGTCGCTCATCGTGTGCATGGGTTCAGGTGCTCAGACGGTAGAGGAGACTGCCCGCTGGCTTGCCGAACGTGGGGCGAAAGTTGGAGCCCTCACTGTTCGTCTCTTTCGTCCTTTTTCGGTTGAGCATCTCCTGGCTGCACTGCCCCCCACTGTGAAACGGATAGCCGTGCTGGATCGCACCAAGGAGCCCGGCGCGGTCGGTGAGCCTCTCTATCTGGACGTGTGCGCGGCGCTCAGCGAAGGCTTTCATTCCGGCGCAGCGGCCTTCGCTACATTGCCCGCAGTAATTGGCGGACGCTACGGTCTCGCAAGCAAGGAATTCACGCCCGGTATGGTCAAGCGGATCTTTGAAGAGCTGACGAAGCCGCTACCCAAGAATCACTTCACGATCGGGATCGTTGACGACGTAGCGCAAACCAGCCTGGACTACGATCCCGCCTTCTTCATTGAGCCGGCCGAGACGGTGCGCTGTGTGTTTTTCGGCCTGGGCGCAGATGGCACGGTGGGCGCGAACAAAAACACGATCAAGATCATCGGTGAGGAAACGCCCCGTCATGCGCAGGGGTATTTTGTCTACGACTCCAAGAAATCCGGTTCGGTAACCGTTTCCCACCTGCGATTTGGCCCTCAACCGCTGTCCGCACCATATCTGATCGGTGAAAATGACGCTGACTTTGTCGCCTGTCATCTGTTCTCGCTACTGGAGCGTATTGATATCCTCAAGTACGCCCGGCCCGGTGGCATCTTTCTGCTCAATAGCCCGCATGGTCCCGCAGATGTCTGGGAACAACTGCCCTGCGAGGTGCAGCAGGATATCCTCGCGAAGAGACTGCGCCTGTATGTGATCGATGCGAATATGGTCGCAAAGCAGACCGGCATGGGTGGCCGAATCAACAGCATCATGCAGACCTGCTTCTTTGCTCTATCCGGCGTATTGCCGCGTGACGAGGCCATCCGGCAGATCAAGAGGCAGATTCGCAAGACCTACGGTAAGCGAGGCGAGCAGGTGGTGCAGCAGAACTTCGCCGCAGTGGACGCGACATTGGCCCATCTCCATGAGATAGATCTGCGCACGTGTCAGATCAGCGGCTCGCTGTCGCAACGGGAGGTGGTGTCAGCTCAGGCGCCGGAGTTCGTTCAGCGCGTTCTGGCGCCGATCATCGCGTATGAAGGCGACACCCTGCCCGTGAGCGCCATGCCTCCGGATGGCACCTTCCCCACAGGGACTGCGCGTTGGGAAAAGCGCAACATCGCCTTGGAAATCCCTGTGTGGGAACCGGAGTTGTGCATTCAGTGCAACAAGTGCGCTTTTGTATGCCCGCATGCAGCCATCCGGCCGAAGGTGTATGCGCAAGACCTGTTGCACACAGCACCACCTGCCTTCAAGTCGATCGCGGCCAGGTTCAGCGAGTTTCGCGACGCGAGGTATACGCTCCAGGTAGCGCCAGAAGACTGCACAGGCTGCGGCCTTTGCGTTGTCACTTGTCCCGCCAAGGACAAGAGCCATCCGGTGCGGAAAGCGATCAACATGCACCTTCAGCTCCCGTTACGAGAGCCGGAACGGGTCAACTGGGAGTTCTTTTCGACCCTACCCGGTGTAGATCGTGATGTCATCAATGTCGCGACAGTCAAATACTCTCAACTGCGCGAACCGCTGTTTGAGTTCTCCGGCGCGTGCGCCGGTTGCGGGCAGACGCCCTATCTGAAATTGCTGACGCAGCTTTTTGGGGACCGCCTTCTGGTGGCAAACGCTACAGGTTGCTCACTGATTTACAGCAGCAATCTGCCTACGACGCCGTGGACGAAGAACGCCAAGGGACTTGGTCCAGCCTGGTCCAACTCCTTGTTCGAGGATAACGCGGAGTTCGGGTTGGGGATGCGATTGACGGTTGAGAAGCAGGCCGAATATGCGCGTGAACTTACACTGCAGTTGGCTCCTGCCCTGGGCGAGACGTTGGCGCAAGACCTGGTATCCGGAGATCAATCCGGCGAAGCTGGCATCCGCCTGCAGCGTGAGCGTGTGGCGATCCTGAAACAGAGACTGCGCTCACTGAACACCCCGGAGGCTGCCGAGTTGTTGAGCCTTGCTGACGCCCTCGTCCGGCGCTCAGTGTGGCTCGTGGGCGGTGATGGCTGGGCATATGACATCGGTTTTGGAGGGTTGGATCACGTGTTGGCCTCGGGTGCCAATGTCAATGTTCTGGTGCTGGATACGGAGGTCTATTCGAACACCGGCGGACAGGCGTCGAAAGCCACCCCGCGTGCGGCAGTAGCCAAGTTCGCAGCCCGCGGAAAGGCCTCAGCAAAAAAAGATCTGGGCATGATCGCCATGAGTTATGGCAATATTTACGTAGCGCGAGTAGCGATGGGTGCCAATGATCAGCAGACGTTGCGCGCTTTCATTGAGGCCGAAGCCTATCAAGGGCCCTCGTTGATCATCGCCTACACACACTGCATCGCACACGGCATTCAGATGAGTCAAGGGCTGGAGCAGCAGCGCCTGGCGGTGCTGTCGGGCGTGTGGCCGCTATACCGCTATGACCCTGCGCTGGCTGCACAGGGCAAGCCGCCGCTGATCGTAGACAGCCGGGCACCTTCGATTCCGGTCGAGCAGTACGCCTACAACGAGGAGCGCTATCGCATGCTAACTCACAGTGATGAAGCCCGCGCTGAAGCTCTCATGCGCCAGGCGAACGAGGATGCGCAGATGCGTTGGGGTCGTCTCATCAGTGGGGGATGTCTTGAGTAGCGCCCATCCAAACACAAGCCTCTCGATATCATCCCTCCAGATCGTCCTTAAGGATGACCACAAGTCAGCCCTTGGCCTGATATCCTGTTCCTAGCAGCCTGTCGGAGAGCGCCGTTTCCGGCTAGCTCCAACATGTGGTAAAGTATACACCCGATACTACAACACATCCACTTTCACCCCAGGAGGCGATCCTATGGCTCGCAAGTTCATCACCGTGGACCCCGAAGCGTCTCTCAAACAAACCATTACTATCGAAGAGTGTCTGCCGCCCGACCATCTGGCCCGCTTCATCGTCGGGAT